>ERZ1023492.18-NODE-18-length-105603-cov-7.303369_pt1 | contig 105603 bp, 102 predicted proteins | sample MGYA00380541_ERZ1023492 | MGnify/ENA primary metagenome ERZ1023492 (study PRJEB33173, sample SAMEA4830351) | metagenome | study: EMG produced TPA metagenomics assembly of the PRJEB25223 data set...
AAAATATATGACAGTATTTCAATAGAAGATATTAGAACTTACATCTTAAATAAAAAGTAATGTATAATCTGTACTTATGAGTCGTAATTAAATTTATAATCTTTATTATAATTGAAGCGGTACGTTGAAATAGTCATTATTTCGGTATCGCTTCAGTTTTTTGATGTTCATTTTATAAGTAAAGTTGTAAAATGAAGACTAAGACGATGTATCAATCAAATATAAAATATAGAGGTGTTCAATCGATGATATTTGTAATGTTATCACCACTACTCATCATTGGATTTATCGCATTATCAATAATGGAAGAACGTAAACGTAAAAAGAAAACTGAACAAAAAGAAGCAGAATTTGAAAAGGAAAAGAATAAAGTTTCAAATCCTGAATATGATGACGACCACAAAGCTTAATAAATCATTAGTAATGAAAGGTGAGCAATATGAAAGTATTCATCGTGGAAGATGATTTTGTCATTGCAGAAAGTTTAGAGCAAGAGTTATCGAAATGGAATTATGAGGTCATCGTGGCTAAACAATTTGATAATATTATCGACGTATTTAATGCAAATCAACCACAACTCGTGTTGCTCGATATCAATCTACCGACGTTCAATGGTTATCACTGGTGTCAGGAGATACGTAAGACTTCTAATGTGCCGATTATGTTTATTAGTTCAAGAACCGACAATATGGATCAAATTATGGCGATTCAAATGGGCGGCGATGATTTTATCGAGAAACCATTTAATTTATCGTTAACGGTAACTAAGATTCAAGCACTATTACGTAGAACGTATGATTTAGCAGTGTCTAATAATGAAATTACAGTTAAAGACTGCAAACTTGTTGTAGATGAAGCAACGCTATATCACCAAGACGAATCGGTTCAATTATCTTTTACTGAATTACAAATTTTAAATATGTTGTTTCGTAATGAAGGTAAGTATGTTAGCCGTACAGCATTGATTGAGAAGTGTTGGGAGTCTGAGAATTTTATAGATGACAATACTTTAGCGGTCAATATGACACGATTGCGTAAGAAATTACAATCGATAGGTGTTGTAGATTTAATTGAAACTAAGAAGAATGTGGGATATAAGGTGTCTTAATTATGCTGAAAGCTTTTATTAAATCAATATTAAATGAAATCATTATAATCATCACATTTATATTGCTATTCTTACTTATCTTCTTTCTATTTAATCTGCCATTGAGTGCGTTTCTATTAGGCGCCGGAATTATGCTATTCATCATGATAATTTATTGGTTAGTTCAATTAAGTGGATTTAAAGAACAAGTACAGATGGCAGATACTATTCATGAACTAGAGCATGAATTGCAACAGGTAAAAAGTGATCAGACTGAATATCAAGCTAATGTGGAGAATTACTTCTTAACATGGGTTCATCAAATGAAGACACCTATTACAGCATCTAAATTGTTGTTAGAGCGTAATGAAGATAATGTCGTCAATCGAGTGCGGCAAGAAATTATTCAAATTGATAATTATACAAGTTTAGCGTTAAGTTATTTAAAATTGATGAACCAGGAAACGGATATGTCCTTTTCAAAAGTGAAGATTAATGACCTTGTCCGTCCATTAATTATGAAATATTCTATTCAATTTATTGATCAGAAGACAAAGATTCATTATGAACGGTGTGAGGATGAAGTTCTGACTGATGCACAATGGTGTTCAATAATGATTGAACAAATTCTTAATAATGCATTGAAGTATGCACGGGGCAAAGATATTTGGATTGCGTTTGACCAACAACAGCAAGTATTGACTATTCGTGATAATGGCGTCGGAATTAGTCAAGCTGACTTACCGAAGATCTTTGATAAAGGCTATTCAGGATATAATGGTCGATTGAATGCTAATTCATCAGGCATTGGATTGTTTATTGTTAAACATATCTCTCAACATTTACATCATTATGTAGATGTACAGTCTGAGTTGAACAAAGGTACGGCATTTAGTATTTATTTTCCGAAAAATAATTAAACTTTCAATATTGTAAGCTAGCCAACAACATTTGTAAGAAATTATCAATGTTGTTGGCGTTTTTTTGTTTTATGATAGAGATAACAAAAGGAACCTGAGGTCTGCTATTTTTCAATTATTGGATTACATTTCATTGTGGCCATTTTATAAAAAATAATTAAAGAGAGCGAGGGTGAAGCAATGTTATTAGACGTTAAAAATGTAAAGAAAACGTTTGGCAGGGGGTTAAATGCGACTACTGCGCTGAATGGCATTTCATTTACAGTTGATAAGGGAGAATTTGTAGCCATTATGGGTGAGTCGGGTTCAGGTAAATCCACATTATTAAACTTAATTGCAACGTTTGATAAAGTGTCTGAAGGCAACATCACTATTAACAATCAAGATATTCGTAAGCTACGTAATAAGCAAATTGCGCATTTCCGTCGTGATAACCTTGGCTTTGTTTTTCAAGATTTCAATGTCTTACCAACTATGACGAATCGAGATAACATCTTAATGCCACTTGTGCTTGCTAACCGTTCACATAAAGTAATGGAACAGCGTATGAATGCGCTAAGTTCTAAATTAGGTATAGAGAAATTACTTTCTAAATATCCGTATCAAGTTTCTGGTGGAGAACAACAACGGATTGCGATTGGTCGAGCTTTAATCAATGAACCGGATTTACTGCTTGCCGATGAGCCGACCGGTGCGCTCGATTCTAAGACTTCGAAACAAATCATGACGCTGTTTCGAGAAATTAATGATAATACGCAAACGATATTAATGGTAACTCATTCAACTATCGATGCGTCTTATGCTAAACGAGTATTATTTATTAAAGATGGACGTTTGTATCATGAAATTTACCGAGGGGAAGAATCGCAACAAGATTTTCAAAAGCGTATCGCTGATAGTTTGGCTATTCTGAATGAAAGTGGGTACTAACATGACCATACATATGCTCTGGAAGATGATTGCTCAAAACTTCAAGATGCAGCGACATGTGATCATGCCTTTTATATTAGCACTGAGCATCATGTTCGCAACGGAATTCATTCTATTATCTTTAAATATGAATGACTACGTCCAAAAACGAAGTCAGCTATTACCTATATTTATTGGTGTAGGAAATTTCTTTATGAGTGTCTTGGGTTTTATATTTATCTTATATGCTAACCGCTTCATGATGAAACGACGTCAACAGGAACTTGCGATGAACATGATACTCGGAATGGAGAAGAAACATTTCCGGATGATTATGCTCATCGAGATGGTATATCAATATGTTTTAATTGCGCTTATCAGTATAACTGGTGGCTATCTCTTTGGCGTATTAATCTTTATGCTTATGAATAGATTGATGCATCAAACGGGCATGTCGCTATTAGATTATCCCTTTAATGTGAAAGCGATGTGCATTACTTTAATTATTTTAGCAGCGGTGATGTTATTTTTATTCTTGATTAACAATTTAAAAATATTATTCCAAAGTCCTATTAAATTAATACATCAACGTCAGAGAGCTGAAAGAAAGTTACCCAAATTTGTATTATACGCATTACTAGTTATTGGAATTGTTACGTTATTTAGCAGTTATCACATTGCGCTCTCTAATCAAATGGTATTACGCTCGTTATATGATTTGTTCGGTGCAATTGGCTTGGTTATGATTGGGACATATTGCTTATATTTATCGTTAGGCGTTTTACTATTAGATTGGTTAAAACGAATCCCTAAAATGTATTATAATCCCAAATACTTTTTTACCATTTCAGGATTGCAGTCTAGGATGAATTCAAATGCGATTGGACTTGCAAGCATCACGATGTTATGTACATTTCTAATTGTTACTGTGGGTATGACGATTTCAACTTATCGAGGGATATCGGATCAGGTCGATTCTATTATGTCGGATCAATATAGAGTTTCAATAGATGGAAATCTTCACAATAATAAGAAGACGCAGGAGAAAGTGCGTCGTTTGGAACGTGATATTAAAGATCATGCTAAAGTTGATTTCTTTAAAAAGAATGCAGTTTCACTGATTGCGGTGGATTACAAACAACCAGGATTATTTAAACATCGCAATAATAAAGATTATAATATGACGATTAATAGTGCCTATCTCGTGATTATGACACAACACGATTATAATGAGTTAAACACGAAGAAGGTTAAGTTGAGACATGGGGAATTAGGATTTGAAAGTTTAAATCAACCTTTTAAAAAATTAAGAACTGCAACAATGATGGGGGACCAATTTAATATTAAACAAATAGATGGTCATAACTATTCCTATCCAGTTCCAGGATCGTTAACTATTATTACTCCAGATGATAAGACATTCCAACAATTAACCAATTATTATGTCAATGCTGATAAGAACGACCATCACGGCACACAGAAAGTTCAAAATACATTTATGCATTTTAATATCATGACAAAGCATACATCTGACTTTGATAAGTTGAAAAATACATTAATGCAACGCTATAAAGTGAGTATTGATGATAAAAAAGAAGTGGCGGGCACATTATATGAAATTAATGGAGGACTTATCTTTATTGGAACGGTAGTGTCTATCATTTTATTTATTGGCACATTTCTAATGATGTATTATAAAAATGTTGCAGAAGGATATGAGGATCGTAAGAACTATCAAATTATGCAACACGTTGGTATAGATAATGACAGAATTAAAGATACCATTAATAAACAAATTATATGGATATTTGCATTGCCAATTATTGTCGCTACGATTCATGTCATCTTTGCTTCAAAAATAATATATAACGTGTTAGGTATTCTGAATGTTAATCATGTTGGTGTGTTTGTGACAAGTTATGTCGGTGTTATTATTTCGATTGTTGCTATGTATGCCTTAATGTATTGGATTACATCGCGTATTTATTACATGATTGTTAATCGGTATCACTAAATCAAGTATTAGAAATTTGCCATACTTTTTAAAAATTAAGTGTAACCTAATCATCGGTAGGGTATACAACAAAAAAAGGAGGCGTAAAAATGGCTAATCAAACAAACGATTATACATCACATTACACACAAAATAACAAGATTAAACGCACAGTCGAACATATCCTTACTTGGTTAGGGGTTGTATTGCAAGCATTAGCTGCAATCATGTTCTTAGTTCTTAAACCTTTAATGGGAAATAGTAACTTTAAAGATCAAATGATTAGTGAATCTCAAAAGCAAGGTAACTCAGTATCTACTTCAGAATTGAATCAAGGTATTGATGTTTTAGGTAGTTTCTTTAGTTTCTTAACTTGGGGTGCTGTAATTTCACTAATTTTAGCAATTATTGGCGGTATTTTAATTAGTAAAAAACCTAAAATTGCAGGTATCTTACTAATTATTGCAGGTCTAATTGCATTAATGTCTAACTGGATTAGTGTTATTCTTTGGATCGTAGCTGGTATTATGCTACTTGTAAGAAAAGGTAAGAAAAAAGATAGTTATGCTAATGGCTATTATGATAATAACAACCATAATAATAGTCGTAATCATGATCATGATAACAACCGTCATGATGACCAAAATGATGACCGACGCGATTATGATCGTGATAACCGTCATGATGACAGATATAACGATCGTCATAACAATGAGTTTAATGACAATCGTCACAATCATAACGCACACCGTGAACACGACCGTGATAATGACTATAACAATCGTCGTGACAATCATCATGATGATAAAGATGTTAACGCTCAAAACAATGCGTTTATCTTAGATGAAGAAGATAAAGCGAAGGAACAAAGAGATATTAAAGAACATTATTCTAATGATGATGTTCATAATGGTAGTCATGACCTTTCAAATCACAATGATAACAATCGTTATGACAATAAACGTAACCGTTCTAATTTAGAGCGTAATGATTATCAAGAGTCTAATCGTCGTGATGACTTACATCGTTCAAATGAAGACTTTAACCGTCGTAATGATGTAGAGTGGTCTTCAGATGACCGTAAAGACAATAATTTTAATCAAAATCAAGAGCACAATCATAATCATGACAATGAAGAACGTAGTCAATTTGGTTCTCGTAGTGATAGATATCAAGATGAAGCACATAAAGATTTAAATGATTTTGATAAAGATCGACATCATCATAAAGATAACGACTTTGTACGTGATGAAGCGGACAAATTGAAAGATAAAAAAGATAACGACCCATATAAATATTAATAGTTGAGTCGTTTATAGAGTGAGACGAATGTCTCACTCTTTTTAATTGCAATAAAGAAGTCGGTGACGCCCCTAAGTTAGCATCACCGACTTTACGTTAATTTCTATTATATGGATAAATAAATTGGATAAATAAAATGAATTTTCTACAATATTTCTAGTCTAAGCTTCTCTCAGACAATGCTTATTTCAACATGACATTTTCGCTACTATGATAAAATTGTCTGGCGGTCACCTCTGTCACTTTTTTAAAGTAAAAAATACGCAACCTTCACTATAGAAAAGTTACGTAAATGATAGATGTGAGTTTATATGAAATAAGGCATGACATATCTAGACCTTAATCAAGTTATCTACGATTTCGTCCACACTTTCCTACGCTAGTACCATCTAGTTCAGGTTCAAAGGGTTCGGAGTAAGACTCCATCTCAGTTTGTAAACACCCCTAGTGCATATTTTTATACTATATATTTAATTTAGTATTTTTAATTTTAGAAGTCAAGACTGTGAAGTGATTCATTAAAGTTAATGTGAAATAAATTAATATAATAATATTAACTAATATTATTGCAAAAAGTATTATTATTATCATAAAATGAACATTGCATAATTTTGACCCCGTTAATTAATACTTTTTTTCTAAAAAAACAATAGTTAACTTAGCAAATATTAGAAGAGGAAGGAGGTTAATCATGACCTATACGATTGGATTAGTGCCATCGCCAGGCGTTGCACATAAGCTCGTCGATAATGCGATACCAAAGATCCAACAGCATTTGCATGAACGGATCAGTGATGTGGATAAATGGCATTTCGAGAGTAAAGTCGATTTATTAATAGGATCTGCTGAGGATGTACATGAGAGTATAGATAAAGCTGCAGAATTGAAGGAAGAATATGATTGGGATTTCGTTATCTGTATTACAGATTTACCAAGTATCTCAGGTAATAAAGTTGTGATTAGTGACTTTAATAGTGAAAAGCAAGTTTCTATGCTTTCATTACCTGCGTTAGGTTGGATTAATTTAGAGCGTAAGTTAGTGAAGAGTATGACAGCACTAGTTGAACAGTTATATCACAATAATACGAAAGAACGCCCCAAAGTGCACCCACTGATTAAACCTAAAGCTGTTGATCCTAGAGAAGATGAAAGTTCGAAAAGACGTTATATTAATCGCTATTTCATATTAGGATGGTTGCAACTGATTTTAGGTTTAACACGAGCGAATGAGCCATGGAAGAATTTGTTTAATTTTAAGAAGATAATTTCCGTTGCATTTGCGACAGGAACCTATGTTTCTATCTTCTCTATGCCATGGGAGTTAAGTGTTCAATATTCAACCTTAAGATTTATTGTCTTAATGATTATTTCTATATTGGGTATGGCCGGATGGTTATTATACGCACATCAATTATTTGAAGAAAAAACAGCAAAGTCTCAACGTGTTTATCGCTATGTATATAACGCGACGACATTACTGACCTTAGTCATCATTACATTGATGAATTACGTAGTTTTATACCTATTACTATCAATAAGTATTTCATTATTTGTACCTGTAAGTTTATTTAATAGTTGGACGAGTGCAAATCCCGACTTTACATTTATAAATTATTTGAAATTATTATGGTTTGTATCTTCGCTCGGGTTGTTAGCCGGTGCAATGGGTTCAACTGTAGAGAATGAAGAGAAGATACGTCGAATTACGTATTCTTATCGCCAATATCATCGTTATAAAGAAGCACAACAAGAGGAAAAAGAGAAGAAAGAACAACAATCACAAGATGTATCACAACATGACGTTGAACAATCTTCATCTAACAAGGAAAGTAATGATGAACAGTATGAAGGTAAAAAACAAGATCATAGAGAGGAGGATGAATCATGAATGAAGCTAAAACAATCGGTTTAGTTGTAGCCCCTGGTGTTACAGAAAAATTAGCTGAGAGTTTAATAGATGATATTCCAAATATCCTATCTCACCAGAATAACAACCAACATGACTGGGAAGTGGATCTCGTGGTTGATCCTCTGACAGGCTATGCAGAATCTGTTGGCAAAATTTTTAAAAAGATACAAGATTATCATGATAAGCGACAATGGGATTATGTCGTTGCAATTACAGATTTACCTATGTTTCATAATGAACGAGTGTTAGCATTGGACATTAATAAGAAGAATGGCGCTGCTGTTTTTTCTTATCCTGCTTTTGGTTGGCGTCCAGTTAAGAAACGTTTTAAGAACGCCATAGTTGCGATAATTAATGAAGTACATCATTCTGAAGCTGAAAAGAATGATTATGATGACAATGATAATGTAACATATGCTGTTAACAAACAATTTCCATTGTCTAAAATAGAAAAGACTGAAGTATATTTAGATGAAACAGGTAATGATCATTTACGCTATTTATCTAATACTAGGTCAATGGGAATGGTTCGGCTTGTGAGTGGTATGACATTTGCGAATAATCCCCTTAATATGATGGCAAGCCTTAGTAATATCGTGGCAATTGCTTTTACCACTGGTGCATTTGGCTTAATATTTACGACGATGTGGCAGATGAGTATGGAATTCTCAATGTGGCGTCTATTTGGTATATCGATCATTGCTGTCTTAGGTATGTTACTTTGGATTATGATGTCTCATGATTTGTGGGAATCTGTCAAACAAAGTCGTAATAAACGAATTACATGGTTATATAACTTAACTACAGTGATGACGCTCTTTGTAGCTATTATCATTTATTACATTATTCTCTACACATTATTTTTAATTGCGGAACTTGTGTTATTACCATCTGATTTCTTAGGGCAACAAGTAGGTTTAAAAGGACCGGCTGGAATTGGTTTATATCTAAGTATTCCTTGGTTTGCTGCTTCTATTTCAACTGTTGCAGGTGCGATTGGTGCTGGATTATTAAATAATCAACTCATCAAAGAAAGTACTTATGGTTACCGACAACAAATGCGATATGATGATAGAGATAAAGATGAAGAATAACGAGATTAAAGTCGAGAAGTGTTAAGCTTTCTTCGGCTTTATTTTTTTAGGTAAATTTATATAAAAAAATTATAGAAAATAATTAGTGCTTAATTTAAAATTAAATATAATGTAGGTGTCAAAATAAATAAGAGACCTAAATTCACAACAACTACTTAGATTTAGCAACATGAAGTGAAGGAAGGTAATATCATGAATTTTTGTCCTAGATGTGGTAATAAAATAACTAAAGAGCAACGATTTTGTAGTAAATGTGGCAATGATTTACGCATATTTGAAGGCGATTCAATTGAGTCACAATATGAAGTAGCTGAGCGTAAGACAAGCATTTGGCCATTTAAATTAGTCGGCTTAGTCGTTATTGGTATTATAGTCAGTTGTTGTTTTGCTTATTATCATTTCTTTTTAAAAGAAGAGGAACAGCCAAAACAAACTGCGACAACGACGACCCATGTGAAGAAAGATAAAGACACAACAGAAGAAGGTAAAGTGTCTAACGATCCTATTAAAGCAGAAAAGCAAAAATCGAAACAAAGTGAAGATGAAAAAGACAAAGATGCAACTCATTCACAAGCACCTAAAATTGATGTTATGAGTGAGGATTTCCATAAGTCATTTATGCAAAAGGATACAAGGGATTCTTACATGGGAATTAAACCTGGCATGACTAGAGCGGAAGTGGAGAAACGGTACGGAAGTTCAAATCGTGTCTTTCATAAAACAGGGATGGATTATCTTTATACCATTTATGGAAATTTAGCAGTGGCCTATGAATTGAAAGGTAATAAAGAAGTAGTTCGTGAGATTGGTGTAGCACCTTTGAATGTTGATGAACAAACATTTATTGATAAATACAGTGATTATGATAAAAATAATGATGCTGGAAGTTATACTTATAATACTGTGAAAAATAATGGTTTTGAAATTTTAGTAACTACAAAGAATGGTAAAATTGCTTTGATTCAGTGTATTCCAGAGAATCATTACTAGTGAAAAGTTGAAACGTTTAGGGAGTGTGGCGGATGCAAAATGGAAACAATGTCCTACTCCCTCCTTCTTTATATAATTCTCCTTAGAACCTTGACTTTATAGCAAAATCTCGATAAAGTAGTAACATATTATTCTGACAATTCTGATAGGTATTAGATTAATAAATTTGTGAAATTTTAGGGGGGACCATAAGTTTATGTCAGTACCGACAATTACGTATGAGAATTTTGAAGGTGACCCTTTCATTGATTCTATTTCTACTGACGATGCAACTAAAGGCGCTTATGAAATATTAGAATGGGCGTATCGCACATATGGTGATTCCATTGTTTATTCATGTAGTTTTGGTGCGGAAAGTATGGTTTTAATTGATTTGATTTACCAAATTAAGCCAGATGCACAAATTGTCTTTCTAGATACGGATTTACATTTCCAAGAAACGTATGACTTGATAGATAGAGTGAAAGAACACTTTCCAAAACTTCGTATTGAAATGAAGAAACCTGATTTAACGCTTGAGGAACAAGCGGACAAATATAATCCGGCATTGTGGAAGAATAATCCTAATCAATGCTGTTATATAAGAAAGATTAAACCTTTAGAAGAAGTGCTAGGTGGCGCTGTTGCTTGGGTTTCAGGTTTACGTCGAGACCAATCACCAACACGTGCAAATACGAACTTTATTAATAAAGATGAGCGTTTCAAATCAGTGAAAGTATGTCCTTTAATTTACTGGACGGAAGATGAAGTTTGGGACTATATTAAGAAACATGATTTACCTTATAATGCATTACATGATCAACATTATCCTAGTATTGGTTGTATCCCATGTACCGCTCCTGTATTTGACTCAGAGGATTCTAGAGCAGGACGTTGGTCGAATTTCGATAAAACAGAATGTGGCTTACATGTTGCTGATAAACCATAATGCGTTTGGATAAAATTTTTTAACTATAAAACATAGTATTCTGATATGTTTTGGGCAAAACCTTTAAAATATGTCCGACAATAAATAGTGTACAGACGGACATATTTCTTACATAATAAAAGTAGTATAAAGCTTTTATAAAATGATTGTTATTTTACGGAATAAGAGGTGGATACAATTGAATTTAAGTGTTACAAATAGTCCTTTTACAGAAGGACAAGCGGCACAAATTAATGAACTCATACAAACACTTACACCTGAACAAAAGGTATGGTTAAGTGGATACTTAGTTGCTAATCAACAATTGACGTCAAATGGAACTGTACCATCACAAACAGGTTCAAGTTCAACAAATGCAAATGGTCTAACTGAAGGCACAGAAGCGATGCTTCAACAAAACGAGCCTGTCATCACGCCGGAGAAACGAGCAATTACACTTTTATATGGTTCCGAAACAGGAAATGCACAAGGGTTAGCTGAAATATTTGAAGAACGCTTATCAAATATAGGTCATAACGTGACATTAAAAGCAATGGACGCCTTTAAACATAAGAACCTTAAAAATGTTGAAGATTGATTTATCATCACTTCTACTCAAGGTGAAGGGGATCCACCTGATAATGCAGCTGAATTGCATGAGTTCATTCATGGTCGTAAGGCACCTAAACTTGAAGGTGTGAGATTCTCAGTTCTCGCATTAGGTGATCAAACGTATGAATACTTCTGTCAAACAGGTCGTGACTTTGATAGAAAGCTAGATGAATTAGGTGCAGAACGTATATATGACCGTGTGGATTGCGATGTTGATTATGAAGAAGACGCTGAAAAGTGGATGGCAAATGTAATCAATGCGATTGATACTGCACCAGAAGGCACTCAAAATGAACAAATTGTAAGTGAATCAATTAAATCTGCGAAAGAAAAGAAATTCTCTAAAGCTAATCCATATCAAGCAGAAGTTCTAGAGAACATTAACCTTAATGGACAAGGTTCTAATAAAGAAACGCGACATATTGAATTCTTATTAGATAATTTCGGTGAAGATTATGAAGTAGGAGACTGTTTAGTCGTTCTACCTCAAAATGACCCAGCTTTAGTTGATTTATTAATTAGCACATTAGGTTGGGATCCGAATGATCAAGTTCAAATTTCAGATGAGGGGGATACATTAGGATTAGAAGAAGCCTTAACAACTCATTTTGAAATTACGAAGTTAACGAAACCGCTTCTTATCAATGCGGCTTCATTCTTTGAAAATGAAGAACTTAACGAAAAAGTTGAAGATAATGAATGGGTTCAAAGTTACATTGAAGGTCGTGACTTAATCGACTTATTAAATGACTTTGCGACAACAGAACTTCAACCAGAAAATTTATATCAATTATTAAGAAAATTACCACCTAGAGAATATTCAATATCTAGTAGTTATGAAGCGTTACCTGATGAAGTGCATATTACAGTTGGTGCTGTTAGATACAACTCACACGGACGTGACCGTTCAGGTGTATGTTCAGTTCAATTTGCTGAACGTATTCAACCAGGTGACACTGTTCCAATTTACTTGAAACGCAATCCAAACTTCAAATTCCCTAAAGAGGGTGACACACCAGTTATTATGATTGGACCTGGTACAGGAGTTGCACCATTTAGAGCATACATGCAAGAAAGAGAAGAACATGGATTTAAAGGTAATACTTGGTTATTCTTTGGTGATCAGCACTTTACAACAGACTTCCTATATCAAACGGAATGGCAAGAATGGTTGAAAGACGGCGTGTTAGGTAAAATGGATGTTGCATTCTCAAGAGACACGGATGAAAAAGTATACGTCCAACATCGTATTGCTGAACATAGTAAAGAATTTAATGAATGGCTTCAAAAAGGTGCTTCGATTTACATTTGTGGTGATGAAAAACATATGGCGAAAGATGTACATCAAGCTATCCGCAATGTTTTAGTGAAAGAACAAAACTTATCTGAAGAAGATGCTGAAGCCTACCTTAAACAAATGAAAAAAGATAAACGTTATCAACGCGATGTGTACTAATAGAAAGGGTGGTACTTAATGGCTAAGACAAATAAGCAAATGTCAGAAGAACTTGATAAGAAGCTAGATGCTTTAGAGTATTTAAAAGACGAAAGTAATTATTTACGTGGGACAATTGAGCAAGGCTTAGCAGACCCACTTACTGGTGCTATTTCAGATGATGACACTAAATTATTGAAATTCCATGGTAGTTACCAACAAGACGATAGAGATTTACGTGACGAACGTCGTAAGCAGAAATTAGAACCAGCTTACAGCTTTATGATTCGCGTGCGTCTACCAGGAGGAACAGCTACACCTGAACAATGGATTGCCATGGATGACATTTCTAATAATTATGCCAACCAGACGCTGAAATTAACAACACGTCAAACTTTCCAATTTCACGGCATTTTAAAAAGAAATTTAAAAACATCTATGAAGAAAATTAATGAGTCTGTACTTGATACGATCGCGGCATGTGGGGACGTGAATCGTAATACAATGTGTAATCCTAATCCATATCAATCTCATATTCATAAAGAGATTAATGATTATGCAACTAAAATCAGTGACCATCTATTACCTAAGACCAATGCCTATCATGAAATTTGGTTAGATGGAGAGAAAGTATTAGATTCTTCAGAAGAAATTGAACCAATGTATGGTAAGAAATATTTACCACGTAAGTTTAAAATTGGTATCGCCTTACCACCATCTAATGATATTGATGTTTATTCACAAGACATCGGACTTATCGGTATCGTTGAAGATGAAACACTCGTCGGATTTAATGTCACAGTTGGTGGCGGTATGGGTATGACGCACGGAAATACAGATACGTACCCACAAGTTGGTCGTTTAGCTGGTTTCGTTCCTAAAGAACAAGTCGTTGATGTTTGTGAGAAAATCTTAACAATTCAACGTGATTATGGTAATCGTGAGAACCGTAAAAATGCACGATTCAAATATACAGTTGACCGCTTAGGTGTGGATAAAGTTGTAGAAGAACTAAATACACGTTTAGGTTGGGAAATTGAAGAAGCACGTGATTTTGAATTCGAACATAATGGCGATCGTCTAGGTTGGATAGAGGGCGACGAAGGTGTTTGGAATTATACATTATTCATTCAAAATGGACGTGTTAAAGATACAGAAGATTATCAATTAAAAACGGCATTACGAAAAATTGCAGAAACACATACGGGCGACTTCAGATTATCTCCTAACCAAAATTTAATTATTGCAAATGTAACTCCAGAGAAAAAAGAAGAAATTCAAAATCTTATCGATCAGTATGGTTTAACAGATGGTAAAAATTATACGGGATTAAGACGTAATTCGATGGCATGTGTTGCGTTCCCAACATGTGGATTAGCGATGGCTGAGTCAGAACGTTATTTACCATCATTAATCTCTAAGATTGAAGACTTATTAGATGAAGCGGGTGTGAATGATGAAGAAATCACAATCCGTATGACTGGATGTCCAAATGGTTGTGCTAGACCAGCACTTGCAGAAATAGCATTTATAGGTAAAGCACCTGGCAAATATAATATGTATTTAGGCGGTGGCTTCAAAGGTGAACGCTTAAATAAATTGTACAAAGAGAATATCGGAGAACAAGAAATACTTGAAAGTCTACGTCCAATTCTTATGGATTATGGTAAAGAACGTCTTGAAGGTGAGCATTTTGGTGACTTTGTCATACGTTCAGGTGTTGTTGCTAAAGTTCATGGAGGACAAGACTTCCATAGTTAAAGTTTGAGATAAGTTGTTTTAAACGGGGGTGACAACATGGGGAAAGTGTATTTAGTAGGAGCAGGACCTGGTGATCCTGATTTATTAACTATCAAAGGTATGAAAGCCATTCAAATGTCAGATGTGATTTTATATGATCGCCTAGTCAATAAAGACATTTTAGATTTAGCTAAACCGGGGACAAAGTTCTTTTATTGTGGCAAAGACCCGAATAGACATTCATTACCTCAAGAAGAAACGAATCGAATGTTGGTTAATTTAGCGAAAAAAGGACATGTTATCACTCGTTTAAAAGGTGGTGATCCGTTTGTCTTTGGCCGAGGTGGTGAAGAGGCAGAAATCTTGGCGCAACATCAGATTGCATTTGAGATTGTGCCTGGTATCACTTCGGGTATTGCTGCACCAGCTTATGCAGGCATTCCTGTCACGCACAGAGATTATAGTTCGTCAGTTGCTTTTGTGACAGCAGTTAATAAACCTGGTATGTCTAAAGATGATTATTGGGCACATTTAGCGCATGGTCCAGAAACACTTTGTGTTTATATGGGTGTTAAACGGTTACCAGAAATTTGTGACCTACTTATTGAACATGGTAAATCAATAGACACGCCTGTCGCACTTGTTCATTTAGGAACGACGACTTCTCAAAAAACAATTGATGGTACGTTAGGTAACATCGTTGAAAAAGCGTCAGAAATAAAAAATCCCGCTATGATTATTATTGGCGATGTTGTCCAAATGCGACAAAAAATTAGTTGGTTTAAAGAACAAACTACGGATTTAGAAATGACCTTACCTTAATTATTAAAAATAAGAAAGAATAATCATAAAAGGAGGATACAATATGAGCAATATGCCACTTATGATTGATTTACAAAATAAAAAGATTGTCATTGTTGGTGGTGGGAAGGTAGCAACTCGACGAGCAAAGTCATTAGTTGAATACTGTTCTCATGTTCATATTGTTAGTCCTTCAATCACCAAAGAATTACATACTTTATTTCAGCAACAGCGATTGACTTGGGCTGAAAAAATGTTTGAACCACAAGATATTAGTCACGCATTTTTAGTTATTATTGCGACAAATCAACCAGAGGTAAATCAACATGTTAAAGATAGTTTGCCAGAAGGTACATTATTAAATCACGCTGCAGATGCTTCTGCGGGGAATGTGACGTTTCCTAGTATGCTTAGACGTGGCAAATTGACTATTAGTGTATCTACAGATGGTGCAAGTCCTAAACTAGGTCGACAAATTATATCGACATTGCAAGACACCTACGATGAACGTTATGAAAGTTATATCGATTTTTTATATGAAAGTAGACAACTTATTAAAGCATCAACGATAGAGCCATCTAGAAAGCAAGCGTTATTACAACATGTATTATCTGAGGACTATTTGGATGAGGAGAAACAAAAAGAATTCAAGCGATGGCTTCAATCACAAGTTTAATGTCAGGGGGCATGTGATATATGAGAAAATTATTTATATTTGCATTAGCTGGTTTTTTAGCCCAACTTGTTGATGGTTCACTTGGCATGGGATTCGGTGCCTCATCATCATCAATATTATTAACTTATGGGATTGCACCGGCCATTGTATCGGCGACTGTACATTTTTCAGAAATAGCTACGACTGCTGCATCAGGAACATCACATTGGAAATTTGAGAATGTGCATAAGCCCACCATGTTAAAGTTAGCTATTCCAGGTGCTATAAGTGGATTTATTGGTGCAGGTCTACTTACACAAATACATGGAGATTATATTAAGCCATATATCGCATTGTTCTTACTTTCAATGGGTATATATATTTTGTATCAATTTTTATTTAAAAGAAATAGAGAAATTCATACACATGTTGGTAAGTTGAGTGGTTTCAAACTTGTGCCTCAAGGTGCTATCGCCGGATTCTTAGATGCAATTGGTGGAGGTGGCTGGGGACCAGTAAATACACCTTTATTATTGGCTAGTCATAAGATCCAACCACGATATGCAATTGGTACTGTATCGGCGAGTGAGTTTTTTGTAACATTATCAACGTCATTGAGTTTCATCATCTTCTTAGGTATTACTCAGATTAATTGGTGGTTTGTTATTGCGTTAAGTGTCGGCGGTATGATTGCAGCGCCTATCTCTGCATATTTAACAAAGATATTACCAATTAATATTTTAGCCATTTGTGTTGGTGGCTTAATCATCTTCACAAATAGCAATGCATTAATGACTTATTTCGTACACGATGACACAATTTCAAATATTGTAAGATTCGCAATTATTTGTGCGATTGTGATACTTGTTATTATCACTGTGATTCGCAACAAAAAATTGTCTTTTTCTTGAAAATAAAACCGAGTAAACTAATCTAATTAATTGGAAAAGGAGTTATCAATAATGACAACACATGAACAGATTATTAATTATACAATTAAACCACATGGTGGTACATTAATTAACCGCGTAGTAGAAGGTGAAGAAAGAGATTATCTTTTAGAAGCAGCACAATCATATAAAGTGATTACTTTAAATCCTTGGTCAATTTCTGACTTAGAATTAATCGGTATTGGTGGTTTTAGTCCGTTAACAGGATTTATGGGTGAGGCTGACTACACTAAAGTTGTTGAAGATACACATCTTGAAAATGGATTAGTGTGGAGTATTCCGATTACACTACCTGTTTCTGAAGAAGAAGCGGATAAATTAGAAATCGGTGATGACATCGCATTATACGGTGAAGATGGTGAATTATATGGCACATTGAAATTAGAAGAAAAGTACACATATGATAAGAAAAAAGAAGCTCAAAATGTGTATGGTACGACTGACGAGGCACATCCAGGTGTTAAAAAAGTTTATGACAAAGGGAATGTTTACCTTGCTGGACCAATTCAATTAATTAATCGACCTAAACATGATGAGTTCTCTGATTTCCATTTAGACCCAGCAGAAACACGTCAATTATTCCATGATTTAGGATGGAAGACTGTCGTTGGATTCCAAACAAGAAATCCTGTGCATCGTGCGCATGAATATATCCAAAAATCTGCATTAGAAATTGTAGATGGTCTTTTACTTAATCCATTAGTAGGAGAAACGAAATCAGATGATATTCCAGCGGACGTTCGTATGGAAAGTTATCAAGCTATCTTAAAGAACTACTTCCCTAAAGATAGAGCGCGCTTAGTCATCTATCCTGCCGCAATGCGTTATGCTGGTCCACGTGAAGCAATTCTACATGCTACAGTACGTAAAAACTATGGCTGTACGCATTTTATTGTTGGACGTGACCATGCAGGTGTGGGCGATTATTATGGCACGTATGAAGCACAAGAATTAATTTCTCAATTTGAAGATGAACTAGATATTCAAATATTGAAATTTGAACATGCATTTTATTGTGAAAAATGCGGCAACATGGCTACTGCTAAAACATGCCCACACGACGCATCAGAGCATGTACATTTAAGTGGTACTAAAGTAAGAGAAAAGCTTAGAAATGGTGAATCACTACCTACAAAATTCTCTAGACCTGAAGTAGCTGAAGTCTTAATCAAAGGGTTAAAACAAAATTAATTCGGAGGGATTTAGCATGAGTCAATCAAGTAATATTACATGGCATGATTCTGAAGTTACTAAGTCAGATAGACAACAACAAAACGGTCATAAAAGTGTAGTGATATGGTTTACAGGATTATCAGGATCTGGAAAATCAACTGTATCAGTAGAACTTGAAAAAGCTTTGTTCCAATTAGGAAAGCATTCTTATCGATTAGACGGTGATAATGTTAGACATGGTTTAAATAAGAATTTAGGCTTTAGTCCAGAAGACCGTAAGGAAAATATTCGACGCATTGGTGAAGTAAGTAAATTACTTGTAGATGCAGGAACAATTGCTATAACAGCATTTATTTCGCCTTACAGAGCTGATCGTGATGAAGTTCGTGAAATTTTAGAAGATGGAGAATTCATTGAAGTTTACACAGAGTGTAGCGTGGAAGCATGTGAACAACGTGATCCTAAAGGTCTTTATAAAAAAGCGCGCTCTGGTGAAATTAAGGAATTTACTGGTATAAGTGCGCCATATGAGGCACCACATCAACCAGAAATTACGATTAATACTGAACATCAAAGTGTAGAAGAATCAGTAAATACAATCATTGAATATTTGAAAAATAAACAATATATCTAGAAGCATCCTGTGTGTTGCCAGTTTTTATAGACTGACAACACACTTTTTTGCATATCGTCTTAAATTAAAGTCAGATTTTTGATAAAATTATGAAAACGTTTTCTATATAAATGGAGAGCGTATTACGATATAAGGGGGAATTCACATGCAAGGGGATAGTATGTGGTTAACAATGATGGGGATAATCATTATCGGCTCAATTGTTGGACTTTTAATTGCAAAAAAGATTAGTCCGGTCGTTGGTATGATTTTAATTCCTAGTATTGGTGCTTTGCTATTAGGATACGGCATTAAAGATTTAGTTAAATTCTTTAATAGTGGTTTAGAATCTGTGATGAGCGTAGTCATCATGTTTATCTTCGCAATTATATTCTTTGGCATTATGACTGACAGTGGCCTGTTCAAACCTATTGTCAAACGACTTATATTAATGACTCGCGGTAATGTAGTCATTGTTTGTATTGTCACAGCATTGATTGGTATGTTTGCACAATTAGATGGTGCAGGTGCTGTCACTTTCTTATTATCAATTCCTGCATTATTGCCACTATATAAAGCTTTAAACATGAACAAATACTTATTAATTCTTTTACTAGCAATTAGTGCCGCGATTATGAATATGGTGCCTTGGGGCGGACCAATGGCGCGTGTTGCTTCTGTATTGAAAGTGAAAAGTGTTAATGAATTATGGTATGGCATCATTCCAGTACAATTGATTGGCTTCGTGTTAGTACTTATCTTCGCAACTTATTTAGGGTTTAGGGAAAAGAAACGAATTAAGAAGGCAATCGATAACGGTGAAGTAGAACCTACATTAAACATTGATATTCATCGACTTGTGAAAAATTACGAACGAGATCAAGACATTAAGTTTCCTGTAAGAGGACGCGCGCTCAAACATGGTTGGGTAATTTGGGCCAATGTACTATTGACGATTATCGTTTTAGTTATGATGTTAGCTAACGTTGCCCCGCCTGAATTTGCTTTTATGATTGGTGTTGCAATTGCATTAGTGATTAACTTCCCAAATGTGGATGAGCAAATGAACCGTCTTAAGGCACATGCACCAAATGCATTAATGATGGCCGCAGTTATTATAGCAGCAGGTATGTTCTTAGGTGTTTTAGAAGAAACAGGTATGTTAAAGTCAATTGCTTTAAATTTCATTAAGATCATTCCTGATGCCGTTGGACCATATTTACATATCATTGTCGGTTTCTTTGGCGTTCCACTTGATTTACTTACAAGTACAGATGCGTATTATTTCGCGTTACTTCCTATAGTAGAACAAACTGCAAGTCAATTTGGTATTAATCCAGTTTCAACAGCATATTCAATGGTAATCGGTAATATTGTAGGAACATTTGTAAGCCCGTTCTCTCCTGCACTATGGTTAGCTATTGGTCTCGCTGAGGCAAACATGGGTACATATATTAAATATGCATTCTTTTGGATCTGGGGATTTGCGATTGTGCTACTGGGCATAGCAGTATTAATAGGTACAGTTACAATCTAAATGACTAGATACATTACAATGTTAAAAGATCTAAATTGAATAATTAAACTCATAATCCTCCTTATAAGCATGTCGCTAATGTCTTATAAGGGGGATTTGATTTTTATCATTATTATTATAAAAAATACTTCCAAAATATCCTCGCCAAACTTTGAAAACGCTTCATACTTCCCGCTTTTCATGAAATAAAACACCTTTAAAATTATCAGATATTTTACAAGTCGAGTATATACACTGTTGATTAATATAGTATAAGCACTGTCATAGAAGTGTTTTTATAATTGTAATATAAGTCTATGTTTATTACATGCAAAGTAAAATTATTATGATTCATTTACAAACCCTTAACATTCCACACAAACCCTTGTGTGTCTGTTAGAGTATGTCTTGTCGTTATTTAACGAGGAAAAAATTTCTTAAAACTATTTTGAATCAAATTGATTTGAAATTTCTAATATGTCAATTGCAGGTAGCCACGAGAAAAAATAAGCTTTAAACATTCTAGGAGGATATTTTATTATGAAAAAGATCGCTACAGCTACAATCGCAACAGCAGGTATTGCAACATTCGGATTAGCACATCAAGATGCAGACGCAGCGGAAAATAATAATGGATATAACCCTAATGACCCATATTCATATAGTTACACTTACACAATTGACCAACAAGGTAATTATCATTATGAATGGCAAGGTAACTGGAGCCCATCTCAAGCTCAACAAGGTGGTCAACAAAACACTGGCAACCAAGCAGTAAACAATACTCAATCAAACAATAACTACAACTATAATTACAATAACAATCAATCAAACCAAAACACTCAATCATACACAGCAAACAATAATGCTGGCGGTGGTTTAGGTGCTAGTTATTCAACTTCAGATCGTAACGTTAAAGTCACAACTCAAAACGCACCAACTACACAATCAACTAGTTCAAGTTCTAGTAGCGAAGCATTAGCTGGTAAATCAAGTGGAGGTTCAAACCTTTACACTGCAGGTCAATGTACGTATTATGTATATGACAAAGTAGGCGGTAAAATTGGTAGCACTTGGGGTAACGCAAATAACTGGGCAACTGCAGCAGCTGCAGATGGCTACACAGTTAATAACACACCTAAAGCAGGTGCAGTAATGCAAACATCTCAAGGTGCATACGGTCACGTTGCATATGTTGAAAGTGTAAATGATGATGGTTCAGTTAAAGTTTCAGAAATGAACTATAATGGTGGACCTGGTGTCGTTTCATCACGTACAATCTCAGCTGGCCAAGCTGGTTCATACAACTACATTTCATAATTTGAAATCACTTTTAACCACGATTCCTTATCATACGGAGTCGTGGTTTTTCTTTTGAGTAAAGACTGTGACAAGATAGTTCTTCGTGTGATTGAAGCCCAAGCATAAAGGGAAACATAATATAAAGAAGAATAATGCTTAAAGAATATTATGTTTAATTGTGAAGGAGGGTGAGTAGAGATGACGTTTGATGTAATTAAGTGGATTATATTAGCTCTAATTGCTATTGTAACTATTGCGATTATTTGTGGCCTCATTTGGGGTTCATTATTAGAAGAACGAGCATATGATAAACGCTCTAAAAAAGAAAAACGAAAAGAAACTGAGAAAAATTTAGAAATGGCAAAAGGTCATACTGATGATAAAGGTGTAGATGGTGACTATGAAGAGGCACCAACTAAAGAAGGAACGCTCAAAGATGAGCATATAAATCATCGTGAGAAATAATGATTATAAACCCCTTGGAAGATGCTATATCAAGCATACTTTCAAGGGTTTTTAAATTGAAATTTATGAGAAATAAATTGAATAGTAAGGTTGAATGTTCACATTTTATTTACATTTAATATCTCAAATTTTCTTCATTTCTATACTTTTAACATCTGCAAGTGATAAACTATGTATGTTAAAAAAATCACAATAATTTTCAGAAAAGTTAGGAGCTTTCATCATGCTACTGTTTGTAGTAGAAATCATCATAATGATACTGGCTATTATATTAGGGCTTCGCACAGCTGGTGCATTAGGGTGTGGTATCTTCGCCATTGTGGCACAACTCATTATGATTTTCGGCTTTCAATTGCCTCCAGGTTCAGCACCTGTCACTGCAGTTTTAATCATTTTATCTATCGGTATCGCTGGTGGTACTTTACAAGCTACGGGAGGAATAGACTATTTAGTCTTTCTTGCTTCTAAAATTATCGAGCGTTTCCCGAAATCCATTATTTTTATCGCACCAATGATTGTCTTTCTGTTTGTATTTGGTGTAGGTACCGCAAATATTGCGTTATCTTTAGAACCTATTATTGCTAAGACTGCTGTTAGAGCAAATATCCAACCTAAACGACCACTCACCGCATCTGTTTTGACTGCAAATTTAGCTTTATTATGTAGTCCTGCAGCATCGGCAACAGCTTATATCATATCAGTAATGGCTGGTTATCATATATCAATGGGACAATATTTAAGTATTGTATTACCTACAGCGATTATTACGATGCTAATGTTGAGTGTCTTTTGTACATTTGTTGGTCGTAAGACAACGGTCACTGCAAGTGAAATTGCACATACGCCTGAAGTGCCAGTCAAACAATCATTTACAACGAAAACCAAATTAGGCGTAGTTGGATTTTTATTATGTGTTGCAGGTATATTAACTTTTGGTATTTTTCCAAATTTAATGCCTTCATTTAATGTTGATGGTGAACAAGTTAAAGTAACTATGACGGAAATCGTCCAATTCTTTATGTATTTGAGTGTTGCAATTAATTTATTAATGATGAAGATTAACACGAGTGATATATTGTCATCTAATATTGCGCAATCAGCTATTGGTGCACTCTTTGCAGTACTTGGCCCAGGTTGGTTAGGTGCTACTGTATTTAATGCACCGCAAAATTTAAAAATTATACAAGACGATATTGGACAAACAATTCAATCTATACCTTGGCTAGTCATTGTCTTAGTTGCCATAGTGGCAATGATCGTTATCTCGCAAACTGCAACAGCCTCCATTATGGTGCCGATTGTCATGAGTATGGGTATTCCACCAATGTATTTCATTGCAATGGTCCAAACGCTTAATGTCAATTTCGTCATTCCAGCACAGCCAACATTATTATTTGCAGTTAATCTAGATGAGACCGGACGCACGCGTGCAACAAGTTTTATTATTCCAGGGTTCTTTGCGATTGGTGTATCAATCGTGGTTGGATTCTTAATTAAATTTTTATTGGGATTATAGATTATAAGACCACTAATTTTGGGCAAATGCTCAAAGTTTAGTGGTCTTTTCTTTTGAAAATGAACAGGTATTTTAAAAGAATTCAAATAAATATAAATTCATAATAACAGTATTATTATGCAAAATTAATACAATATAAAATTTGTTAAATACGTTAAGTTTAAATTTAACACTGTTGTTATGGCGATTTTTAAAGCTTTAAAATATGTCTGAAATATATATTTATTCAATAAATAGGAAAGTATAATTTGAATGTAATTTGCATTTTTATTTAATTTTAGATATCGTCAATATGTGAATAAACCGTGACAAGAAAGTGGTTTTTAATTTTTATCGAAACAACAATTTTGAGGAGGAACATAATTGAAACGAGAAAAAATTATGGATTGGCCGACTTTTATAGGGACGGTAATCGTATTACTTGTAGCTGTTACACCGATGATGGTATTCCCTAAAGCCAGTGAAAAAGTAATTACCGATATCAATAGCGCAATTTCCAATTCAATTGGATCTGTGTATTTATTTATGGGATTAATCATTCTATTCTTTGTACTATATATTGCATTCGGTCGTTATGGCAATGTAACACTTGGAAAGGCAACTGATAGACCAGAATTCAATAACTTTAGTTGGGCGTCTATGCTCTTCTGTGCAGGTATTGGATCGGATATTTTATATTGGGGTGTCATTGAGTGGGCATTCTATTATCAAGTACCACCGAATGGTGCAAAAGGGATGTCAGATGAAGCACTTACATATGCAACGCAATATGGGATGTTCCATTGGGGACCAATCGCATGGGCAATCTATGTGTTGCCAGCATTACCTATTGGTTATTTAGTATTCGTTAAGAAACAACCAATTTATAAAATCAGTCAAGCATGTCGTCCAGTTTTAAAGGGACAAACGGATAAATTTTTAGGTAAATTAGTGGATATATTATTTATTTTTGGTTTACTAGGAGGCGCAGCAACATCACTCGCACTTGGCGTGCCAATGATTTCTGCTGGTATAGAGAAACTTACAGGCATCGATGGAGAGAATATGGTTGTGCGTTCAATCATCTTATTAACAATCACAGTGGTGTTCGCAGTCAGTTCTTATTCTGGTTTGAAAAAAGGAATTCAAAAATTAAGTGATGTTAACGTATGGCTATCATTCTTATTATTAGGATTTGTGTTTATTGTTGGGCCTACCGTATTTATTATGGAAACAACGATTACAAGTTTTGGTAATATGCTGAGAGATTTCTTCCATATGGCCACTTGGATGGAACCTTTTGGTGGGATTAAAGGACGTAAAGAAACGAATTTCCCACAAGACTGGACAATATTCTATTGGTCATGGTGGTTAGTATATGCACCGTTTATCGGTCTGTTCATCGCACGTATTTCAAAAGGACGTCGTCTTAAAGAAGTCATTCTAGGTACTATTATTTATGGTACATTAGGCTGTCTATTGTTCTTTGGTATATTTGGTAACTATGCTGTGTATTTACAAATTACTGGTGAATTTAATGTTATTAACTTTTTAAATTCACACGGTACTGAAGCAACGATTATTCAAGTAATGCATCAATTACCATTTTCATCATTAATTGTTGTATTGTTCTTGATTTCTGCATTCTTATTCTTAGCAACAACATTTGATTCAGGTTCATATATTTTAGCTGCTGCATCTCAGAAAAAAGTTATTGGAGAGCCATTAAAGGCTAACCGTTTATTCTGGGCATTTGCGTTGTGTCTATTACCATTCTCTCTTATGTTAGTTGGTGGTGAACGTGCGCTAGAAGTATTAAAAACAGCATCCATACTGGCGAGTGTACCGTTGATTGTCATATTTATTTTTATGATGATATCGTTTATTATTACGCTTAATAGAGATCGGATTAAACTGGAGACAAGAGCGGATAAACATAAAGAAATTGAGAGACGTTCATTACGTATTGTGCAAGTTAAAGAAAAATCAGATGATGATGATAACTTATAAATAAAAAAGAGCTAGCAGATTCTTCAAAGTTTTACACTTTAGAAAATCTGCTAGCTTTTTTAAATATCTTCTTTTTCTGGAATTGGGTAATGTTCGAATATCTGTCCACTTTCAATGGCATTACTTAAGTTTTCTAACCATTTACAATATTGCTTAGTGTGATCTAATTGAGCTTGGATTTTATCGACTTCTGCTTTAGCATGATCGTCTAAGTCAGCATTTTTTAATGTTTCGTCTAACAGTAATTGTGCCTTTTCGACCGCTTCTAAATTAGTATCAACTTCACGTTCCCACTTTTGTGTAAAGAAATTTCGGAAAAAATGGAAGAAGTTTTTTTCGGCGATAAAATGTTGTTTTCTGCTACCACGCGTAAATTGTTGTTTTACGATGTCGAATTCTTGTAATTTCTTGACGCCAGCACTCATGCTAGGTTTGCTCATTTGTAAATGCTCACGCATCTCATCAAGCGTCATGCTTCCTTCGAAGACCATTGTGCCGTATAAATTACCAACGCTACGATTCGTACCGTACAAATCCATCGTTTCACCGATTGAGTTAATTACAAGGTCTTTTGCTTCTTCAATTTTTTGATCATAATTCGTTGAACGTGCCATAGTGCACCTCCATTGTTACTTAGTAATTTTTCAAAAGAGAAATAAACGTTGATGTTCATTTTTCGATTCTAAATCATTATAAAGTGTTTGATGAAAAGTTTCAAAATCGCATATTCATTATTAGCACTTTTGATACTAAAATTTCAAGTTTATGTAAAAAATGTGCAGATATGTGTCGTTTGCAAGACTGTGGAAAGTGTGATAATCTAGTTTTGTAAAATTCGTTAAATAAAAATTTAACAAACTTAACGGAGGTAGTTTGATGGAACTTGTAGAGAAATTGTCTAATCGTCAATATATCGATGGTGAATGGGTAGAAAGTTCAAATAAAAATACAAGAGATATTATTAATCCTTATAACCAAGAAGTTATCTTTACGGTTGCAGAAGGTACTGCTGAAGATGCAGAAAGAGCAATACTTGCAGCACGTCGCGCATTTGAAGATGCCGAGTGGTCACTAGAAACAAGTGAAGTCAGAGGTAAAAAAGTAAGAGCAATTGCGGATAAAATAACAGAAAACCGTGATGAATTAGCCAAATTAGAAACTTTAGATACTGGTAAAACGTTAGAAGAATCATATGCGGATATGGATGATATAGCTAATGTATTTACTTATTTTGCAGGTTTAGCAGATAAAGATGGTGGTGAAATGATAAATTCACCAATTCCTAACACTGAGAGTAAAGTAGTTAAAGAACCTGTAGGTGTAGTTACTCAAATCACACCTTGGAACTATCCATTACTTCAAGCCTCATGGAAGATCGCACCAGCATTAGCAACCGGATGTTCACTCGTTATGAAACCAAGTGAAATTACGCCATTAACTACCATTCGTGTATTCGAATTAATGGAGGAAGTTGGCTTCCCTAAAGGCGTTATCAACTTAGTATTAAGTAGCGGTGAAGAAATTGGAGATACGTTATCAGGTCATGAAGAAGTAGACTTAGTTTCATTCACAGGCGGAATTGAAACAGGTAAACATATCATGAAGAATGCCGCCAATCATGTAACTAACATCGCTTTAGAACTTGGTGGTAAGAACCCTAATATTATTTTTGATGATGCTGACTTTGAAGTTGCAGTAGATCAAGCGTTAAATGGTGGTTACTTCCACGCAGGTCAAGTATGTTCAGCAGGTTCACGTATATTAGTACACAACGATATTAAAGCTGACTTTGAAAAGGCATTAATCGATCGTGTAGGCAAAATTAAACTTGGTAATGGTTTCGATGATGATACAGAAATGGGGCCAGTGATTTCTACAGAACATCGCAATAAGATTGAAGGTTACATGGAAATTGCAAAAGAAGAAGGCGCTACAATCGCGATCGGCGGTAAACGTCCAGAACGAGAAGATTTACAAGCTGGTTTGTTCTTTGAACCAACAGTGATTACAGATTGTGATACTTCAATGCGTATCGTTCAAGAAGAAGTCTTTGGACCAGTTGTGACAATTGAAGGATTTGATAGTGAAGAAGAAGCAATTAAATTAGCTAATGATTCTATTTATGGTTTAGCTGGTGCAGTATTCACTAAAGATATCGGTAAAGCACAACGTGTAGCTAATAAATTAAAACTTGGTACAGTTTGGATTAATGATTTCCATCCATACTTTGCACAGGCACCTTGGGGTGGCTATAAACAATCAGGTATTGGACGTGAACTAGGTAAAGAAGGCTTGGAAGAGTACTTAACTAGTAAACACATCTTAACTAACACAAACCCAGAACCAGTCAACTTCTTTAGTAAATAACAAGTCCATGCTAGAGCTTTAGAGTCGTTATATTAATTAACTATGCGACTCTATTTATTTGAGTTATAAAGTTGTACGTATCGAACTTAAAACATGAAATAAAAAGACATAATAATCAATTTAAGGGAGGACGAATTTATAATGAGTAAAAAGAATTCATATGATTACGTCATTATTGGCGGCGGTAGTGCAGGATCAGTATTAGGAAATCGTTTAACAGAAGATAAAGATAAAGAGGTATTAGTGTTAGAGGCGGGACGTAGTGACTATCCTTGGGATTTATTCATTCAAATGCCAGCAGCATTAATGTTCCCATCAGGTAATCGTTTTTACGATTGGATTTATCAAACGGAAGAAGAACCGCATATGGGACGTAAAGTAGACCATGCACGTGGTAAAGTGCTTGGTGGCTCTAGTTCAATTAACGGTATGATTTACCAAAGAGGGAATCCAATGGACTATGAAGGATGGGCTGAACCAGAAGGTATGGAATCATGGGACTTCGCACATTGTTTACCATACTTTAAACGTTTAGAGAAAACATACGGTGCTACACCATTTGATCAATTCAGAGGACATCACGGTCCAATTAAATTAAAACGTGGACCTGCAACAAATCCATTGTTCAAATCATTCTTTGATGCCGGTGTAGAAGCGGGTTATCATAAAACAAAAGATGTGAACGGATATAGACAAGAAGGGTTTGGACCGTTTGATAGCCAAGTGCATAATGGTCGTCGTGTTTCAGCATCAAGAGCTTACTTACACCCAGCAATGAAACGTAAAAACTTAACAGTTAAGACTCGTGCATTTGTCACTAAAATTCATTTTGATGGTAACAAAGCAACAGGGGTAACATTTAAACGTAATGGTAGATATCATACTGTTGACGCCGGTGAAGTTATCTTATCTGGTGGAGCGTTCAACACGCCACAATTATTACAATTATCAGGTATTGGTGACGCAGAATTCTTGAAATCTAAAGGTATAGAACCACGAATGCATTTACCAGGTGTTGGTGAAAACTTCGAGGACCACTTAGAAGTATATATTCAACACGAATGTAAAGAGCCTGTGTCACTGCAACCTAGCTTAGATGTTAAACGTATGCCATGGATTGGTTTACAATGGATATTCGCGCGTAAAGGTGCAGCAGCATCAAATCACTTTGAAGGCGGTGCCTTCGTAAGATCAAATAATCAAGTTGCATACCCTAACTTAATGTTCCACTTCTTACCAATTGCTGTAAGATATGATGGACAAAAAGCACCAGTAGCACATGGTTACCAAGTTCACGTAGGTCCTATGTATTCTAATTCACGTGGTAGCTTAAAAATTAAATCAAAAGACCCGTTTGAAAAACCAAGTATTGTCTTTAATTACCTTTCAACTAAAGAAGACGAACAAGAGTGGGTAGAAGCTATTCGAGTAGCTAGAAATATATTAGCGCAAAAAGCAATGGATCCATATAATGGAGGTGAAATTTCACCAGGACCATCAGTACAAACAGACGAAGAAATCTTGGATTGGGTACGTAGAGATGGTGAAACAGCATTGCATCCATCTTGTAGTGCTAAAATGGGACCTGCCTCAGATCCAATGTCTGTTGTAGACCCATTAACAATGAAAGTTCACGGTATGGAAAATTTACGTGTTGTTGACGCTTCGGCTATGCCTCGTACAACAAACGGTAATATTCATGCACCAGTATTAATGCTTGCTGAAAAAGCAGCAGATATCATCCGTGGTAAGAAACCATTAGAACCACAATATGTAGATTATTATAAACATGGCGTAAGCGATGAAAACGCAGGTGCAATGGAATTTGATCCATATTACCAACACTAATTATAAAACACTATATTAATACTCTAGAACCAGTAAAATTAATAAATCAATGCTACTTTACAAATTTACAGTAGCTGACTGAATTGAGAAGGCGTTTAAATCAAGCTTTTCTTAGTTCTAGTTATCCCTGCGGGGGGAGTGGGACAATGAATTCAAAATGAATTCTGACTCACTCCCCCTTACTATTTAACTTTTGATTTTAAACATTCAGTACAATATCACGTTATTAAACCCTTCTTAGTCATCAAAGTTTGATATTATAGATTGAAAGAAGTGATTGAGAAGGGCGGGTAAATACCTCTTGAATACTAATTATGAAATCACGTTCGACACTAAAAAGGAAGATATAGCTTCTGATTATTTATCGCTAAATTTAATTTTAAAAGGTAACGTCACATGTCAGAGTGAAAATCAAAATAAGCACTATCATGTTGGAGATTTAATATTAATCAATAGCTATCAAAACTTTTTGATTTTAGAAGATTCAGATGTAAGTTATATGTCGCTCCGACTGTCTAATAATTATTTTTCTCATTACATTGAAGATAAGAATATTTATTTTCATTTTGAATCGGTTCCTAAACAACAATCTAAATAATTAACGATAATCATTTTACAGAGGCGTATACAAACATTTATCAAAGCTTGCATATGCTTCTTTTTTTCGGGAAAAGCAGACTATAAAATGGATGAACATTGAATCATGTTTGGAACGTATGAAACCGTGACGCAACATTGTTAAACGAGAAAAGCATATAATGAGGAAAAGGAGTGGATATAATGATGAAAGATCTAGTAAAACGTCTACAAGAGAAAGAAGAAAAGATGATTGAAATTCGTAGACACTTACATGAACATCCAGAATTATCATTCCAAGAATCAGAAACACCTAAATATATTACTGATTTCTATAAAGACAAAGATTGTGAAGTTAAAACGAATGTCGGTGAAAATGGTGTGAAAGTGACTATCGATAGCGGCAATCCTGGAAAAACAATTGCGATTAGAGCAGACTTTGATGCTTTACCAATCCAAGAAGATACTGGATTGTCATTTGCGTCTAAAAATGATGGTGTGATGCATGCATGTGGTCATGATGCGCATACCGCGTATATGTTAATATTAGCTGAAACGTTAATTGAAATGAAAGATCAATTTAACGGTAAAGTGATCGTTATTCATCAACCAGCAGAAGAAATGCCTCCAGGTGGTGCCAAAGGTATGATTGAAGATGGTGTGCTAGATGGTGTCGATCATGTGCTAGGTACACATGTAATGACAAATATGGAACCGGGTAAAGTGTTCTACCGTCCTGAAAATGTTCAAACAGGTCGTTCATACTTTAAGTTAACGATACAAGGTGAAGGTGGTCATGGTTCATCACCTCATACAGCAAATGATGCGATTGTCGCTGGTGCTAACTTTGTTACTACTGCACAAACAATCGTTTCACGTCGCCTTAACCCGTTTGAAACAGGTGTTGTAACAATTGGCTCATTTGATGGTAAAGGTCAATTTAATGTCATCAAAGATAAAATCGAGCTTGAAGGTGATGTGCGTGCATTAACAGATGCTACACGTGATAAAATTGCTGACGAATTACAACAAATGGTCAAAGGTCTTGAAGCAACATTTGGTGTTAAATGTGACTTTGAGTTTAGTAAAGACTATCCAGCATTATATAATGACCCTGATTTTACAAATTATGTTGCAGAAACTATTAAAAAAGCTGATTTAGATGACGTAAAAGGGGTAGAAGAATGTGAAGCACAACCACCATCAGAAGATTTCGCATTTTATGCTAAAACATTGCCAAGCACATTTATTTATTCAGGTGCTGCGCCTCAAGATGGAAAAGCGTATCCTCATCATCACCCTAAATTTAAAATTGATGAGAAAAGTATGTTAGTCGCAGCAGAAGCTGTGGGTGCAGTTGTGTTAGATTACTTAAATTCAAAATAAAAAATTGTTATCTCAATTTAGCCAACAAAACTTCAGAAATTGTTGGCTTTCCAGTACTAGTGTAAAGCTATGTATCATGATAATATTAGCGTATATCTAAACACTGGGGTGAGATAATGAGTTTTTACGAATTTATGCAGGGATTTATTGGTGACCAAACCCCTTTAGGCGAACTTGCACATTGGATTAGCCAAGATCAGCATTTCCCAAAGTATGAACGAATTTCTGATAACATACTTAGTTATTTTACGAAAATTACAACATTGGACCACGAATTTTTAGAAATCGTAAAGCGTTCTATCTCGCTTTATGAACAAAGCCAATTATAATGACAGAACACATATAGATATACAAATTTAATAGTAGCTCAGTGCTAGTTTAGAAATGAAGGATAAGAATCATGATTTTAAAAGATAGTTACAAAACTTATGTAGTAGAAGAAAAAGGCGATAACACGATTTCAATAAAGAAAAATAATGATGAACATCAATATGATGTGTTAGAAGTGATTGATGATTTATCAAATGATTCTTTTTGTGTGTTAAATCATTTATTTGTTAATGAAGGTATGGAAGATGCATTCGAGAAGAAATTCTTAGAACGTCCTAAATACTTACAAAATGTTCCAGGATTTAAAGCTTTAAGATTTTTGCGTCCACAAGTAGCAGGACGACACTATATTATTTTAACTTTATGGGAAGAACGTCAGGCATTTTATGATTGGCAGAATTCTAATGAATATAGTCAAACCCATAAACATAGAGGCACTGAACGTGGTGTTGATCGCAACATTGTTAATCGTGATTTATCTTATAATGTGCGTATTGAGCTATCTGGTTTAGAGTCAAAATTAGATTTAAGTCATATTTTCTAGTACAGATATAAAGATTAAGCCAATGTCATTGTTATCGACATATGTGCTTAATCTTTTTCAATTTCAAATCAAATTGTAAAAACGTTTACATAAATGATTTTGATTTCATCAGACTAAAGCGTTTGATAAGATAATAAATAAGGTCGAACTGAAAGGGAGTATAGTAATGGATAATTCAAGTTTATTAGCACCAGAGACTTACAATATTGTTTCAGAAATTGAGAAACATGCTTCTAATACATCGAAGAAAGCCCTGATTTATGAAAATGGGGTAGACGAACCAATTACAGTGACATATTCAGAATTAATTAAAAATGCCAATAAAGTGGGACATGTCTTATTAAATCACGGACTTAAAAAAGGTGATAAAGTATTAATCATGATGCCGAGAGCAATTATGACATATGAACTTTATCTTGCTGCATTAAAACTGGGTATTGCGATTATTCCTAGTTCAGAAATGCTAAGAACTAAAGATTTACAATATCGAATTACACATGGTGAGATTAAAGCAGTAATTGCTAAATCTGATTTTATTGAAGAGTTCAAAGGCGTTAAAGAGTATGACGCATTAACGAAATTTATCATTGACGGACACGAAACGGACTGGATTAATATTGAAGATGAAAAAGCGTCTCAAAGTGATGCGTTAGATATTGAAAAAACTTCAAGAGACGATTTAGCCATCTTATCATATACATCTGGAACGACAGGAAATCCTAAGGCTGTTACACATTCTCATGGTTGGGGATTTGCACACATGAAAATGGCGCCAGAACATTGGTTATGTATTAAAGAAGACGACTTAGTGTGGGCGACAGCTGCACCAGGTTGGCAAAAATGGGTATGGAGTCCTTTCTTATCAATTATGGGTTCAGGCGCAACAGCATTTGTTTATAATGGTAAATTCAACCCTTCTCGTTATCTTGAATTATTACAAGGCTTTGAAATCAATGTCTTATGTTGTACACCAACAGAATATCGTATGATGGCGAAATTAGACAATTTACAAGAATATAACTTAGAACACCTTCACAGTGCTGTATCAGCAGGCGAGCCATTAAACCGTGAAGTTGTAGAACAATTCCGCAATAACTTTAATTTAACGGTGCGTGATGGTTACGGACAAACAGAGAGTACTTTATTAATCGGGTTCTTAAAAGACACTAAATCACGACCAGGTTCAATGGGTAAAGAAATCCCAGGTAGCCGTGTTACAATCGTTGATGATGAAGGACAACCGGTTGAAACAAATGTTAAAGGAAATATAGCTTTACCACTTGATTTCCCTGGTTTGTTTAAAGGTTATTATAAAGATGAAGAACGTACGAAAGCAGCTCAATCGGGTGACTATTACATTACTGGAGACTTAGCGCATATAGATGAAGATGGCTATTTCTGGTTTGAAGGTCGACGAGATGATATTATCATCAGTTCAGGCTATACGATTGGACCGTTTGAAGTTGAAGATGCCTTAACAAATCACCCGGCCGTTAAAGAATGTGCTGTTGTAGCAAGTCCTCATGAAATTCGAGGCAACATTGTTAAAGCATTCGTTATTTTACAAGATAATTATCAGGGTAATGATGACCTTGTTAAAGAATTACAAACTTTCGCGAAGAATGAAGTAGCACCATATAAATACCCACGTGCAATTGAATTTGTAGACTCATTACCTAAAACAAATTCAGGTAAAATCCGTCGTGTTGAATTACGCGATGCTGAACGTGAGAAATATAATAAAGAAAATGGATTTAAATAATATCGATTTCAATGTATAAAAGACACCTCGTTAAATGCTTTGGTCATCTAACGAGGTGTTATTTTTGTGTTTGATTGAGTATTCGATACCAATTGATGAAGCATATTATCTGGCAGTGTATCCACCGTCTACAGTTAATGCTGCACCTGTAATAAATCGAGCTTCATCACTTGCTAAGAATAATACTGCATTGGCACCGTCTACAGGTTCACCTAAATAGCCAATAGGATGGCGTTCAGACATTTTAGCAGTATAGGCCTCTAAACCACCTTCTGTTTCTGCATCGAGTTTTTTCACTAAAGGTGTTAATATTGTACCTGGATGTACAGAGTTAACACGAATGTGATCTTTACCAAAACTGATGGCATCTTGTCGTGTCATATTTGTAACATCACCTTTAGCAGCTGCGTATGGTGTGAGTTCATCTGTACCCACTAAACCTAAGATAGATGAGAAGTTGATGATTGAACCGCCACCGTTTTCACGTAAGAGTGGTACAGCATGTTTAGTACAGAAGAATACGCCTTTTACATCGACTGCAAATACTTGATCCCATTCTTCTTCAGTGAGTTGGTCTGTCGTTTTATCTGCACCAGTTATACCCGCACAATTAATGAGTATGTCTAATTTACCAATATCACGCTTAATATGTGTAAATGTTTCATCAACACTAGCTTCTTTAGAAATGTCTAAAACATAACCATATACCTTTTGATTAGTTTCTTTAGAAAGTGGTCAAGTTACTTTTGCAGTAACATTTCCACATGTTATGCCATTACTCATTCAAAATTATGTGTCACGACATCCCAATATTAAAATTAAGCAATATCAAGCAATATCTGAACGGGCAATCATTTGATTTTAAATAACGAAGTAGATTTTGCTATATCATCTTCTAAAATTGAACATCGCGATATAAGTTGGGAACCTATCATACAAGATGATATTTATTTAACTGTTAGTAAAGAACATCCTCTCTCTCTCAATGTACTTCTCTTGAATTAACACAAATTAAAGATGAACGATTGATAGGTCAAATTGAAGGTTATGGTTTTCGAGATACGATAGATTACATTTTAAAACAAGAAGGGATTGTTCCTAATTATCAAGTAGAGGTTGAGGATTCGAGCGCTATTTTAAAACTAGTAGCTATGAATATAGGCATCTCATTCACACCCAAACAAGCCTTAAGAAATTTGGATAAGCAAATTGTAGCAATACCTATTAACAATGAACATTGTTATCGGGAGATTGGTTTAGCTTATAAAAAATCTCATTACTTTACAGAAGTAGCATCGTCATTTAAGACTTTTGTGACTGATTATTTTCAAAATCATATCAATTAAACTGAATAAATATGAAAATAGTATGACACAATTAAAGCGTGCATAATAGACATTCAATTACTATTGTAAGTCCATTTTGTGCTCTAATTGTGTCTTTTTTATAAATCTTGAAACTAAATGTGATGTTTTTAATTGTATTTATCTTGATTATATGACATACTCTATATTAATTAGTATGACATAATAATTAATTGAGGTGACATTATAATGACGAAATATATTTATGCTTTTGATGAAGGACAAAAATCGATGAAAGATTTACTTGGAGGTAAAGGTGCTAACCTATCTGAAATGAAACGTTTAGGTTTACCTGTGCCAGACGGTTTTACAATAACAACTGCCGCTTGTATTGAATACTTAAGACAAGGCAAATCATTATCAACTGATGTAAAAACACAATTAATTGATCATCTTGTTGACTTTTCAGAGAGAACTGGGAAAGCATTCTCATCAGATGCTAACTTATTACTTGTATCTGTACGAAGCGGTGCAAAAATATCGATGCCTGGTATGATGGATACAATTCTTAACTTGGGATTAAATGACGATAACGTAAAGAAACTTGCAGATAAAACAGGTGATGCTCGCTTTGCATATGACTGTTACCGTCGCTTACTACAAATGTTCGGTGAAGTGGTATACAACGTTCCGATGCAAGCATTTGATACATATTTTGAAGATTATAAACAACGTCACAACTTTGAAAATGACGCTGCAATTACAGCTGAAGGTTTACAAGAAATTTGTGAACGTTTCAAAGACATTTATATGGAAGAAGTTTATAAACCGTTCCCTCAAGAACCTTTGAAACAATTAGAAGAAGCAATCGAAGCGGTCTTTAAGTCTTGGGACAATGACCGTGCACGAATTTATCGTGATTTAAATGATATTCCACATGACATAGGTACTGCTGTTAATATCCAAGAAATGGTATTTGGTAATAGTGGTAATAATAGTGGAACAGGTGTTGCATTCACTCGTAATCCTGTGAGCGGAGAAAATAAATTATTTGGTGAATATTTATTAAATGCACAGGGTGAAGATGTCGTAGCTGGTATCCGTACACCAAAAGACATTTCAACTTTACACGATCAAATGCCTGACGTACATCAAGAATTTGTTGAAGTAACGAAACAACTTGAACAGCATTATAAAGATATGCAAGATATTGAGTTTACGATTGAAAATGGAAAGTTATACTTATTACAAACTCGTAATGGTAAACGTACGGCACGTGCAGCAATTAAGATAGCAGTAGATTTAGTAGATGAAGGTGTCATTAAAAAAGAAGAAGCGATGTCAAATGTTGATGTGAAATCAATCGACCAATTATTACATCCTAATTTTGATGAAAAAGCACTAAAACAAGCGACTGAAATTTCAAAAATAGGTTTACCTGCAAGTCCAGGGGCTGCTACAGGACAAATTGTATTTTCAGCTGAAGATGCTAAGGCACAAGCTGATGCAGGTAAGAAAGTTATCTTAATGCGTCCGGAAACGTCTCCTGAAGATATTGAAGGTATGATTGCGAGTGAAGCAATCGTAACAACACACGGAGGTATGACATCTCACGCAGCAGTTGTAGCTCGTGGTATGGGTAAATGTTGTGTGACAGGTTGTTCTGATTTAGAGATCAATACTGTAGCAAAGACAGTTTACTATGATGGTGGGGAACTTCATGAAGGCGATACAATTTCAGTTGATGGTTCTAAAGGTGACATCTACATAGGTGAGATTGAAACAGTGAGTGCTGAACACAGTGAAGAGTTCACTCAATTTATGGAATGGTCAGAGGATATTGCACGCTTGAATGTTCGAATGAATGCAGAGACGCCTCAAGATATTAAAGCGGGTTATGACTTTGGTTCTAAAGGTATTGGTTTAGTTCGTACGGAGCATATGTTCTTCGGAGCAGAACGTTTAGTTGAAATGCGACGATTTATTCTTTCATCTTCATATGAACAACGAGTAGAAGCTTTGAATAATATTCGTAAGTATCAAGTAGAAGACTTTGAAGCAATATTCCGATTATCTGGAGAGCGTCCTACAATTGTCCGTTTGCTTGATCCACCGTTGCATGAGTTTTTACCTAATTCAGATGAAGATGTTGAAAATGTTGCACGACAACTCAACATTCCTAAAGAAGTATTGAATAAACGCATTGTAGATCTTCATGAAGTGAATCCAATGCTAGGACACCGTGGTTGTAGACTTGCAATCACATACCCTGAGTTATATGAAATGCAAGTTGAAGCGATTATGGGAAGCGTATTAAAACTTAAAAAAGAGGGTATAACATGTAAACCTGAAATTATGATTCCGCTAGTATCAACTGTGGAAGAATTCACAACGCTTAAAGAGAAATTGGTTAAAACCATTGAACAATTAGAGGATGAACAAGGTGACAACGTACCATATTTAATTGGTACTATGATTGAAACACCGCGCGCATGTTTAGTAGCAGATGAATTAGCAAAACATTGTGATTTCTTTAGCTTTGGTACAAATGATTTAACGCAATTGACATTTGGTTTCTCAAGAGATGATGCAGGTAAATTTATAAATGTGTATACTGAAAGTAATATATTGAAGCTTGACCCATTCCAAACGTTAGATAGAGATGGTGTCGGAAAATTAATCGAAATTGCAGTTGAACAAGCTAAAAAAGTGAATCCGAAAATCAAAATCGGTGTTTGTGGTGAATTAGGTGGAGATGCTAAGTCTATTCGTCGTTTCAATCAATTAGCGATAGACTATGTTTCATGCTCACCATTCCGTGTTCCAGGTGCAATTTTAGCAACAGCTCAGAGTCAAGCGGAGGAAAGCGAGCAGTAAAGTGAACGAAACTCAATCAAATGAACAAATTCTAAAGTTATTTATCGTATCAGATTCCATTGGCGAAACAGCACAACGAATGATTCATGCAACATTAACACAATTCCCTGATTTGCATAATGTTGAAATTAAGAAATTTCCATATATTAAAGATGAAGAGGAATTCTTAAATATTTTAAATTTAGCACGTGAACAACATGCGATTGTAGCGACGACGTTAGTAAGTGAATCCTTTAATGCATTGGGACATCAATTTGCGCATGAACATGATATTCCTTATGTTGACTACATGTCTGATTTAATCAGCATTATTGAGAAGGTAACACACAGTCAACCGCTTATGGAGAGTGGTGCGTTACGTAAATTAAATGATGAATATTTCAAGCGTATTGAAGCGATTGAATACTCTGTTAAATACGATGATGGTAAACATTTTACTGATATTGGAGAAGCGGATGCATTAATTGTCGGTGTGTCACGAACATCTAAAACACCATTAAGTATGTATTTAGCTAACAAAGGTTATAAAATAGCTAATATACCATTGGTACCTGAAATTGAAATTCCTGATAATGTTTATAAACAAAAAGGGTTAAAAGTATTTGGATTAACTGCGAGTCCACAGTATATTGCAAACATACGAAAGAATCGTGCTGAAACGTTAGGCTTATCCAGTGAATCACGATACAATAACTTGGATCGTATTAAAAAAGAACTTGTATATGCTGAGGAAGTCTTCAAGAAATTAAATGCGACAGTCATCAATACGGAATATAAATCGATTGAAGAGTCAGCATTCTATATTGAGAAGTTTTTACAACCTAAATTGTAATTGCAAGAATAAAGAAGTATTTGGTTACAGTTTTATAAGGTTAAAATGAGATGAATTTAAACACTTAGTTGCATATCTGTAACTAGGTGTTTTCTTATAAAAAATAGGTAGCGTTGATGCGTTCATTTTCATATAAAAAAATAATTTTAATTAAGTTTCGCAATTTACAATTTACCATATTTGTTTTAACATAGAAATGAAAGGCTTAACAATCTTAATATGAAAAGATATTACTTTATATTAGGGAGAAAGAATAGTAAGTAATAACTTTTTAGTTGTTAACTAATAAATTTGGAGAGGTGTACAACCATGGCAGAATCAAAAGACGTCATTTTAATTGGTGCGGGTGTCTTAAGTACAACATTTGGTTCTATGTTAAATGAGCTTGAGCCTAATTGGAATATCAAGCTTTATGAACGTATGGATCGACCGGGTCTAGAAAGTTCTAATGAACGCCATAACGCTGGTACTGGTCATGCTGCACTTTGTGAATTGAACTACACTGTTCAACAACCTGATGGTTCAATTGACATTGATAAAGCAAAAGAAATCAACGAAGAATTTGAAATTTCAAAACAGTTCTGGGGTCACTTAGTGAAAGCAGGACATATTGAGAATCCAAGAGAATTTATTAATCCTCTTCCACACATTAGTTTTGTTAGAGGCGTTAACAATAAAGAATTCTTGAAGAAACGTTATGAAGCAATGAAACAATCACCAATGTTCGATAACATCGAATATACTGAAGACATTGAAGTAATGAGAAAATGGATTCCATTAATGATGCAAGGTCGCGTTGATGACGGCAAAATGGCTGCTAGTAAAATCGACGAAGGTACAGACGTTAACTTTGGTGAATTAACACGTAAAATGGCACGTCACTTAGAGTTAGACGAGCATGTTGAAGTTAAATATAGTCACCAAGTACTTGATTTTGAACGTTTATCAAATGGTAAATGGCAAGTTAAAATCAAAGATCTTAAAACTGGTAGCGTATTTGAAGAAGTTACTGACTATGTATTCATTGGTGCAGGTGGTGCTGCAATTCCATTACTACAAAAAACAGGCATCCCTGAAAGTAAACATTTAGGTGGATTCCCTATTACTGGTCAATTCTTAGCATGTACAAATCCACAAGTAATTGAAGCACATGATGCGAAAGTATATGGTAAAGAACCACCAGGTACACCACCAATGACAGTACCTCACCTTGATGCTCGTTATATCGAAGGTAAACGTACGTTATTATTTGGACCATTTGCGAACGTTGGACCTAAATTCCTTAAAAATGGCTCAAACTTAGATTTATTCAAATCTATCAAACCTTATAACATTACAACGATGTTAGCTGCTGCAGTTAAAAACTTACCATTGATTAAATATTCATTTGATCAAATTATCATGACTAAAGAGGGTTGTATGAACCATTTACGTACATTCTACCCTGAAGCTCGTGATGAAGATTGGGAATTATACACAGCAGGTAAACGTGTACAAGTAATTAAAGATACTGAAAAAGAAGGTAAAGGATTTATCCAATTCGGTACAGAAGTGGTTAACTCTGAAGATCATTCAGTGATTGCTTTACTTGGTGAATCACCAGGGGCATCAACTTCAGTATCAGTAGCTTTAGAAGTTCTTGAGAAAAACTTCCCAGAACAAATCGGCCAATGGAATGCTAAAATTAAAGAAATGATTCCATCATACGGTCAATCATTAATTGAAGATGTTGAATTAATGAGAAAAATACGTCGTCAAACGTCTAAAGATCTTGAATTAGGATACTATGAAGACGCTAAGTAAGATGTTTTAATAAATAAGAGTCGCTTGAGAGTTATAGCTCAAGCGACTCTTTTTCTAACTTTCTATAGGGATAAAGAAGTTAGCATATTCATAATGGTAAACAATCTTCGAATAATCGAATGCTATCCCTTTATTAGTGTAAAAGGTCAAATCATGACGCATACAAGGATTATTTGGATTGAGATCCAATTGTGGTGCTTCACGTTCAGTAAGAAAATCAATATAGAAATAGATATCAGAAAAGCCGATATTAATCTTAAGCTGTGCTTGAAGATAGTCGAATATTGAATGTTCTGCACTGTCACGATCTAGGTGCGTAACTAATGTTTTGTTGAAGTAAGATGTTTCAATACATAAAGGATTATGATCTAAATAGCGAATACGTTCGACATAATAAACTTCTTCGTCTTGTTCCTCTAAACGTAAGTGTTCTCTTACTTCATCGTTAGGTTTTATCGTTTCAAACGTTAAAACTTTACTTGTGATTTGATGGCCTTGCAGATTATCTGAGAAACCCTTTGTTTTCAAAAGGTTGATATATCCTGATTTATTTTTATTTCGTACATAAATTCCACTGCCTCTTGTTTGGAAAATCATACCATCTCTTTGGAGTATCGCTAATGCTTTAATGATGGTACTTTTGCTAACCTCATATCGTGCTTTTAATTGTTCGACACTTGGAAGTTTATCACCAACATTATATTCATCATTTGCAATGGCACTTGTAATATCTTGAGCAATTCGTTCGTACTTTAACATCATTTGACTCCCTTAATGCGTAATTTATTTTTATTATAACAAATGTAAAACACTATTAGTAAATTGTACCGGTATAATTATAATGGATTTTGAAAAGGCTTTCGTATTGTTGTTAATGATAAGATTATGAAAGTAGTTAAAAAGTAAAACACTAATGAAAAAATTATAAAGGAGTTTTGGAACATGTCTAAATTACCTAATGATTTCTTATGGGGTGGCGCTTTAGCGGCTAATCAATTCGAAGGTGGCTATGATCAAGGTGGAAAAGGACTAAGTGTCATTGATGTTATGACAGCTGGGGCACACGGTAAAGCACGTGAAATTACGCAAGATGTAGAACCTGACAAATATTATCCAAATCATGTTGGCATTGATTTCTACAATCGTTATAAAGAAGATGTGAAAATGTTTAGTGACATGGGTTTAAAATGCTTAAGAACATCAATTGCTTGGACTCGAATTTTTCCAAAAGGTGACGAAGTTGAACCCAATGAGGAAGGTTTACAATTCTATGATGACTTATTTGATGAGTTATTAAAATATAAAATTCAACCTGTTATCACACTTTCACATTTTGAAATGCCGTTACACTTAGCTCGTGAATATGGTGGTTTCAGAAATCGTAAAGTGGCAGATTTCTTTGCACATTTTGCAGAAACAGTATTTAACCGTTATAAAGATAAAGTGAAATATTGGATGACATTTAACGAAATTAATAACCAAATGGACATTAATAATCCAATCTTCTTATGGACAAACTCAGGTGTCTCATTAAAAGAGGACGATAATAAAGAAGAGGTATTGTACCAAGTAGCACATAATGAATTAATCGCTAGTGCTAAAGCAGTTAAGATTGGTAAAGAAATCAATCCTGAGTTCGAAATTGGTGCGATGATTTCACATGTTCCAATCTACCCATATAGTTGTAATCCAAATGATATTATGGAAGCAGAAGTGGCTAGTCGTATGCGTTTCTTCTTCCCTGATGTTCATGCGCGTGGTTATTACCCAGGTTATGCAACGAAGATGTTTGAACGTGAAGGTTTCGACATTGGTTGGCAAGAGGGTGATGATGAAATTTTACGTGATGGCAAAGTGGATTACATTGGATTTAGCTACTATATGTCAACTGTCGTAAAACATGATAATGAAGCAAGTGTCGAAGATAATATCGTTAATGGTGGTTTACCTAATTCAGTAGATAACCCTTATATTAAGAAGAGTGATTGGGGTTGGGCAATCGATCCAGTAGGGTTACGTTATATATTAAATGCCTTATATAATCGCTATCAAATTCCATTGTTTATTGTTGAAAATGGCTTTGGTGCCGTGGATGAGTTTGATGAAAATGGACAAATCCATGATGATTATCGTGTAGATTATTTACGTGAACATATCAAAGCAGCTATTGATGCAGTTGACAAAGATGGTGTTGATTTAATGGGCTACACACCATGGGGTATTATTGATATCGTGTCATTTACAACAGGTGAAATGAAAAAACGTTATGGCTTAATTCACGTAGATCGTGATAATGAAGGAAATGGCTCACTAGAACGTACAAAGAAAGACTCATTTGACTGGTATCGTAATGTGATTGAGTCAAACGGTGAAGAACTGTAACTTTTGAAATTGTTAGGAATAATAGAATACAACATAAGCTTTCAATCATTTTCAAAGCGTAGCTAACTTGCTTTGGATTGGTTGAAAGCTTTTTTAATGAGAATGCGAATTAGTTTATGAACTATACAAGAGTGGTTAAGATGAGGGTATCAAATGAAAAGGAGATTACTTATGACAAAAGATATATTTAGTAATCAATATTGGGAGAAAGCGTGGGAAGATGACCCTAATACTCAGGATAAAAGGATGAAACGTGCAGGTTTAGGTGATCCATCGGCACCAGGTTTTGAAAAGTGGGCAGAAAACTTTAATAAAAATTCTTTTACTGAAGAAAGCCAGCACCGTACGAAACGGATTATGAATTGGATTGAGCAACAAACAGGTCGATTTAGTAATTTAAGTGTATTAGATGTAGGGGCTGCGTCAGGAGTGTTTAGTGTCCCGTTTGCTAAAGAAGGTGCTAAAGTTACAGCGTTGGAACCATCGCCAATTTTACATGACATGTTAAAAGATAATGCAAATCATTACGGTGTAACACTTAAAACATTAAATCAATCGTTTGAAGATGCTCAACTAGAAGAATTAGGGCAGCATGATTTAGTTTTTGCGTCAATGTGTCCAGCAGTGACTACGTGGGAAGCGGTTAGCAAGGCAATCGATATTGCACAGAAATTTGTTTATGTCAGTTTAATTGCAGGACCTAAGGAAAACTCAATTGTCGACGAAGTCGTGGCATTTTTAGACGAAGAAAGTCAACCTATGACGGCGGATATGTATTATTTATTACAGTTGTTATACTTTAATGATTATACTTATGAAACATTAATCGAACGCCATACGCAACATAATGACAAACCAATTGAAGATGTGATGCAACAATTGCCACAATGGTTAAAAGAAGTAGAAGTAGAACTAGATGAACAGCAACTTGCAAGCGTAGAACACTATTTACGAGATAAATATGGCGATACCATACCTGTTATCACTGGGGGTAAATTTGGTAAAGTATTGATTCACGTTTAGAGGAGGCATTCGATGAAACACTACATCGTAAAATTTGAACATACTGATTTAAAAAGATGGAAAAAGTACGTTGTTCCACATGTTTTATATTTGAAGAAATTAATCAAACAAGGACATTTAATCGTTTCTGGTCCTACAGTGAATGCGCGGAAAGATATAAAAGAAGCTTATTTAATATTTAAAGTTAAAAATCGAGACGAATTAATGACATTACTTGAGAAAGATCCATTTTGGTATAAGGGATTGGTTTCAAATTATACCATTGAAGAGTGGAAACCATTATTCGGTAATCTCGAGCAACTCACAAACGAGGAATTTAATGATGAAGAATAATCGTAAATACTATTCTGACAGGGTTTGTTGGGGTGGTATTTATTTTTGTTAAAAAACATAACGATATATCGAAAAAGTAATTAATTAAATAAAAAAAGGTGATTTTAATGATGTTTAGAAGACATATGCAAGATATAAGACAAAGAATGGATCATTTTGAACAATTTGGTAGAAGTAAAGGGCCACAAGGATTTGAGAGATTTGGTGGTTTTGGACGCCGTGGTGGAGGTCGAGATAGATTCTTCAAAAAGGGAAATTTACAATTTACAATTTATAATTTTACAAATGTTAGAAGAGGAATCACGTCATGGTTATCAAATCATTAAGGATTTAGAAGAACGTTTCAAAGGATTCTATTCACCGAGTCCTGGTTCAGTTTATCCCATATTACAAATGTTGGAAGATAGAGACTTTGTATCGATTTCTAAAGAAGGTAACAAAAAAATCTACACAATTACAGATGAAGGTAAAACTTTTTTAAAAGAGAATGTAGACCAAGATGAATTTACAAAACGCTTAGAACAATTTAAAAATGTAGATTTTGAACAGATGAAAGCATCTCGTGAACAATTACAAGGATTATTTCATGGATTTATGAAAGCAAGTCAAAGCGCATTACAAGATGAAGAAAAACAAAAAGAATTAAATGTATTTATTGAGGAAACTAAACAAAAATTAGAACGTTTCTATAAATAGTGAATATTAGAAAAGCCGGCCGGTTGAAATAACCAGTCGGCTTTTAAATATTCGAGTGAAGTTGTAGAGCACTTCGCCGGAATGATAAACGGGCTACGAAAAGCAGATCGTTCGACAATAATACGCTAATCACTAAAATCAAAGAGCGATTTTTGCTCATAGCTCGTTATTGCTCACGATCTGAACGCTTTTCTTCAAACCTTAGTTTTTATTTACTGATGCGTCGTAGATAGAATCTACTGCGTCACCTAATGCTTTATCAAATTCTTCTTGTGATTGGCTAGCACGTAAGTCACTTGCTAATGCACGTGAGAAGCTTGCGATTAATTCATCATTGTCTTTCAATAATTTGTTAGCTTCGTCTCTGCTGTAACCACCTGATAATACAACCACGCGTACAACATTTGGATGATCTGCTAATTCTTTGTATAAGTTAGCTTTAGTTGGGATAGTTAATTTTAACATTACTAATTGATCATCGTTTAAAGCATCTAAGCCTTTTTTAAGTTCAGCTTTTAATACTTCTTCAATTTCAGCTTTATCTTTAGCGTTAATGTTAACTTCAGGTTCAATGATTGGTACTAAACCTTTAGCAATGATTTTTTTAGCGAATTCAAATTGTTGTTCAACAACATCTTTGATACCTTGTTCATTTAATTCTAAGATATTAGAACGCATTTTAGTACCGAAGATATGACGTTCAACTGCACGGTCTAAAGTATCGTCTAAATCATCGATAGGTTTCATTAATTGAACACCGTTTTGTTGTTCAGCTAAACCTTTGTCGACTTTTAAGAAAGGTACAACACCTTTGTCTGCTAAGTAGTCACCAGTGTATTTGCCTTCAACTTCACGATCCATAGTTTGTTCGAAAAGGATAGCACCTAAAATTTTGTCTGGAGAGAATGAAGGTGAAGTTACAACTCTAGTACGCATATCGTGCACAAGTTGGAACATTTCGTCATCATTGCTATATTCGTCCTCGTTTACACCATACTCTTTTAATGCTTTAGGAGTACTACCGCCACTTTGGTCTAATGCTGCGATAAAACCTTTCCCATTTGTCATTTTTTCTAATTGTTCTTTATTCATTACTCTTTCCACTCCTTTAATTAACTTTCATATTTATTATGATAAAAATAAAGATCATTCTCAAGTTATAAAACTTATATTTATTGAAAATTCATATTTTACAGTTTATAGTTTCATAAATTAGACGTATTTAGCGATAATAAAGTAAATAAATCTTATTAAGTGAGGGGAAAATGGAAAAACGTATTTTAATTATTGGAAGTCCAGGCTCTGGTAAATCGACATTAGCTCATCATTTACATAAAATGTATGGCATACCTTTATATCATATGGATATCATCAATTGGATTGATAACAAAACGACGATTAGTCAAGAAGAATTAATTGAACAGCTTAATCAAATTATTGCTAAAAATACTTGGATTATTGATGGTAATTATTCGGACACACTACCTTTAAGGTTGAAGAGAGCAACTGACGTTATATGGTTAAAAGAACCTAGATGGAAGTGTATTTACCGTGTCATAAAAAGGGTGATTATTCACAATTTGAAACGTCATCGTATTGGGGGTAATCCGAATACAATTAGTTTTGAATTTATAAAATATGTGTGGCAATTTCCTGAAAATAATAATGAATTCATCAAGTTACAACAATTGAAAACGCAAGATCATATTAAATGGGTTATAAGTAATTCAAGTCTCAAAAACTTATAACATAATCATTAAGATGGTCATTAGTTTAAAAAATACCTACAAATATTTAACATAGTTTCTTATTATTAACGACATAAAAACGAACTATTTATATGAAATGTGAATGATAGTTCGTTTTATGTTATCATTTATTTTAAAGTAGGGAGTTTTTGAACCCTTCATTCATTTAAAAAGGCGTGTGAGTAATGATTAAAAAAGTTAAATTGGTTATTTTTGATTTAGATAATACGCTATTTTCTTTTAATAAATTATGGATAAAAGCGAATAAAGATACGTTTGAAACGTATACGTTGTTTAAAGATATAGATTATAGTGACTTTATGAAATTATTTAAAAAATATGATTTATACTTTTGGAAACAGCATGATGAAGGGGTTATTACCTTAGATGAATTGCGAGAGTTAAGACTAATTAAAACTTTACAGCATTTTGATATAAATATTTCTCGCGAAGAAGCTAACGAGTATTTCGAATCCTTTTTTACTAAGCTACTGTCTAGTATAACTGTTAATAGAAAAATGAATGATTTACTTATGACCTTGAAAGAAAATGTAAACATCGCCATACTTACTAATGGAAAGATTAAAGAACAGAACACTAAAATTGATAATCTCGATATTAGAACAATTTTTGAGAAGAATATTTTTATATCTGAAAATATAGGTTGCGAAAAGCCTTATCCTAAAGCATTTTTAAATGTCACGTCTAGATTAAACGTTAATCCTGAAGAGTGCTTGTTTATAGGAGATTCTTATAGAAATGACATCATGGGAGCGTTAAATGTTAATATGGCTGCCATTTGGTTAACGAATTCTGATAAAGATACAGAATTAAATGTAAAAGATGGTCTTTATTGTTGCGAAGATAATATAGAAGTTCTATTAAAAAAGCTCCTTGATGATGAATATAAAGATTTAACAATTTATAACTAGTTTAATATGAAAAATAGAGTGTATAGAAAGTAACTATTTTCTGTACACTCTATTTTTATGCGTGATGGACAATTCTCATCTCAGAACTCTTGTAACATAATCAGGGTATCATTAATTTTAAAAAATTAAATGTATGCAAATATTAGATAATTTATTATATAAAATTTTGCCATATTGATTAATAGTACATAAAGTATGCTATTCTATAAGAAAGTTAGGTTCTCTTATTTAGGATAATTAAACTATTTAAATCGCTTACTATTCTAAATAATGAGAGCCTAATTATACATATAAAGCATATTCGGAGGCTAAGGGAATGAAAAAGAACAAAATATTTGCTGTATTAACAACAAGTGCTTTGTTACTCGCTGCGTGCAGTAATGGTGATAATTCATCTAGTAGCGGGCAAAAAGGGGACAGCCAGAAGAACGAACAAACTAACAGTCAAAGCGAGAAATTAAAAAAGAATAATGACAAAAATAAGAATGAGAATAAAGTCGATTACCCTAAAGATGGCGTTAAAGGTATTTATGTCACGAGCAATTCGACACAAGGCGATAAGATTGATGAATTAATTAAGTTCATTAAAGATTCTAAATTAAATACAATGGTTATCGATGTTAAAGATGATGAAGGTAATATCACAATGAAACTTAACACTGGAAATAAACAAGTAGATAAGAACACATTAGATATTGTAGATGGTAAGAAATTGTTGAAAAAATTGCATAATAACAATATTTATCCAATTGCTCGTATCGTTACATTTAAGGATACTAAATTAGCTGAAGAACATCCTGAGTGGTCATTTAAAGAAAGTGATGGGTCAGTTTGGACTAATGGTAAAGGCGATAGCTTTGTTAACCCATTCATGAAGGAAGTATGGGATTATGATATTACTGTCGCTAAAGCAGCAGCTAAAGCTGGATTCCAAGATATCCAATTTGACTATGTGCGTTTCCCAGAAGGCTTTGAAAATGAAGCAGACAGTTTAACTTATAGTAAGGGTGACTACAAAAATAGCAAGTTAAGTTCAGGTGATCAACGTGTTGATACAATTACAAAATTCTTAGAACATGCTAATAAAGAGTTGAAACCAATGGGTGTTAACGTATCGGCAGACGTATTTGGCTATTCTGCATTAGTTAAAAACGCACCAGGCATTGGTCAAAGTTTCCCTAAAATGTCTGAAAATGTAGATGCGATTTCATCAATGATTTATCCTTCACATTGGAGTAACGGTGACTTTGGTTTAGATGCTCCGGATACAGAACCGTACAAAACAGTAAATCGATACATTCAAAAAGAAAATAGTTTACTAGATTCACTAGGTAAGAAAAAACCAATTTCTCGTCCATGGATTCAAGATTTCACAGCATCATATTTAGGTGATGGTAATTATATTGATTATGATGCCAAAGCAGTATCTGAACAAGTTCAGGCTTTAAAAGATAATGGTGTGAATGAGTTCTTACTATGGAATGCGGAGAACGAATATACTGAAGGTGCAAACTATAATCCTAAAAAAGGTAGCGCGAAAGAACGTGACCCAGAAGGTGTAGAGCAAGATACAAAACAGCAAGACAATAAAGACGACAATAAAAAAGATAGTACTGAAGAGAATGGGAACAGCAATCAATAACAAAAAAGGCGAGATGACTTTGAAGTCATCTCGTTTTTTCTATGAGATTTTTTTATGAGATTGTTTAGCTACTAACGCACCGCCTAGTAATAAGAAAATGCTACCTAATAATTGAATGGATTGTTCACTGTCTGAATGACCAGTTTCAGGTAATGAAGATTGAGCATTTGTGCTATTATGGTTACCTTGTTTTTTTACTGATTGAGACGAAGGCACTTCGTTAGATTTAACGTTACCGACATAATATGAATTTAATTCACGCGCACAATCTACAGAATTAATTTTAGATGCTTCTTCCTTTAGATCATCTAATTCAGCAGCATTTGCAATACCGTGTTCAACATATGTTTCTCCACTTTGAAGTTGATTAAAGTTACTATATTTATCATTTTTATATTCGACTTGGCCATTTTTATGAACTTTATAAACCCCTAAACCAGCATTTGCTTTATTATGGCTTTTAATTTCAAAATAGTCCCCTTTGTCGATTACTTTTCCAAAGTTTTGTAAATCTGGATTACCTCCACTATTTGATAACGCCTCTGAAGCAACTTCTTGTGCGTTATTCTTAGTAACGATATCAGCAGCAAAAGCTTGATGTCCACTAAAAGCAGTTAATAATACTGTACTTGAAATAAGTGTTGACGCAAATAGAGAAACCTTCATCACAATGAAAACCCCATTTCATTATTTATCTTTTACAGCCTTAGTGTAACACTCAGAATTAATTAAAATAGGGGTTTAAAGTAAACCATATTGAAACTTTAAATTAGCTTAAAGAATGACATATTTGTAAAGTTAGATTTACAATATTAAAGTTTTTATGAATATAAATAATCGTGATACTAAATTTAATGATGCTAACTTACCATTTCTTTTTAGAAAAGTAAGGGATAGACCATGCCATGCAAACAGTGAAAATTAAATGTGCAATCATCCATAAACCGTATTCTGTCCAACTAAATTGAAAAAATGAACGTTGTGCCAATAGAATAAGTAATGGATATAATATTAGAAAAATGATGATCAGTAATAAATAACTTATTTTGTAAAAAGGTTTGAAAAATTTATAAATAATTAGAAATGTGATGTAAATTAAAAATCCAATGACAATATGAATCAATAGTTTTAAAATCAGTGGTGTTTGATTTGGGTCAGCAATGAAATCGATATTGATTAATAACAAGGTTAGGTGCGTCGTGTGTGTTACGACATCCATAGTAAACATGATAAGCAATAATAAAATGCTAATCAGTAATGCACTAAGAAAGTGGTAGCCGTATCGTATCATAATTATCCATCCTTCAAATGAGTTTAACAAGCTATTCCCTATGATGAAGGAAATCACACATTTTAAAAATTTAGAATATTTAAAAAATGATATTGACCCAAACACTATCCAATGCTAATATAATAACAATTCAATAAAACTTGTTAACTCTTATCAAGAGTGGTGGAGGGATGTGCCCTAAGAAGCCCAGCAACCGTCGTTTAACGAAATGGTGCTAATTCACATAAAGTAGACAATACTTTAAGAGATAAGAGAAAGTGTATCGATACTTTCTCTTAAATAATAGAAAGTATTTTTTTATGTCTTCTAACTATTTAAGAGTTGAAGTGTAATTGAATCATTATTAAAAAAGAGGTGTCGATATACATGAAAAAATGGTTAAGTGTTATAAGTATTTTAGTTTTAGTTATTGTATTAGCTGGATGTGGCAAAGATAAAGAGGATAATAAAAAAATCACGGTTGCTGCTTCACCTGCACCCCATGGAGATGTGTTGAAGAAAGCTAAAGAACAATTAAAGAAAAAAGGTTATGATTTAGAAGTTAAAGAGGTAAATGATTATAAAGTGCCAAATAAACTATTAGATAAAGGTGATGTAGATGCGAACTTCTTCCAACATGTACCTTATTTAAAAGCTGAAAAGAAGAGTCATGGATATAAAATAGAAGAATTAGGTAAAGTATTTACAACTCCAATGGGCGTATACAGTAAAAAATATAAAAATCTAAAAGATATTCCTGAAGGTTCAACGATTTATGTTTCAAATAATCCAGCGGAAGAAGGACGATTTTTATCATTCTTTGTAGATGAAGGTCTCATTAAGTTGAAAAAAGGTGTCAAAATTGAAGATGCTAAGTTTGAAGATATCGCTGAAAATAAAAAGAATTTAAAATTCAATCATCAACAAGGGGCTGAGTTTTTACCAAAGACATATAAAAACGGTGAAGGAGCAGCAGTGATTATGAATTCTAACTATGCCATCGATAATGGTTTGAAACCTTCTAAAGATGCAATTGTTATGGAAGGTAAATCATCTCCGTTTGCCAATATTATTGCTGTACAAGAAGGACATAAAAAAGATAAAAAGTTCCAAGAATTATTAAAAGTTATGCAATCGAAAGAAATTAAAGATTATATTAAGAAAGAATATGGAGACGATGTAATTCCATACGAAAGTAAATAATTATCCATATTAAACTACCCGCAAAGTAATAGCTTTGTGGGTTCTTTTTAAAAAAAAATAATAAATACCAAAAATTATAAACTTTAATTATTTTTGATTATTCAGAAAATATTTACAAATCTGACAATTATTAGTAATATATTGAATATTATCACTTAAATAGTGTTTATTTAGAGGGCCGTAGAACTTTTCAAATAGAGGAAAGCAAAAGGGATGGTCTATCTTGGGAGGATGAGCCGATATGAGTAAAGCAGAGGAATTAATTAATGAAGATGGGAAATACTTCGCCGCATCAGGGAGAATAAAATACTATCCATTAGCCATTGACCATGGTTATGGTGCGACACTAGTAGATGTGGATGGTAAAGAATATATTGATTTATTATCAAGTGCAAGTTCACAAAATGTAGGACACGCACCTAAACCAGTTACTGAAGCGATTAAGAAACAAGCTGAGAAATTTATTCATTATACACCAGCATATATGTATCATGAACCAGCAGTAAAATTATCTAAAAAGCTATGTGAAATTGCTCCAGGTGACTATGAAAAGCGTGTAACGTTTGGATTAAGTGGGTCTGATGCGAATGACGGTATTATTAAATTTGCGAGAGCTTATACGGGGCGCCCTTACATTATTAGTTTCACAAATGCATATCATGGGTCAACATTTGGGTCATTATCCATGTCTGCCATTAGTTTAAATATGCGCAAACACTATGGACCATTATTGAATGGATTTTATCATATTCCATTCCCTGATAAATATAGAGGGATGTTTGAGCAGTCAAATGCAAATACAGTTGAAGAGTATCTTGCACCATTAAAAGAAATGTTTGCGAAATATGTGCCAGCGGATGAAGTGGCTTGTATAGTTGTAGAAACAATCCAAGGTGACGGAGGTCTATTAGAACCTGTAGATGGTTACTTTGAGGCATTAGAAGCGTTATGCCGTGAACATGGGGTTCTAATTGCGGTCGACGATATTGAACAGGGGTTAGGGCGAACTGGTACATGGAGTTCAATTGATCACTTTAATTTCACACCGGATTTAATTACATTTGGTAAATCACTAGCAGGTGGATTACCGATGTCTGCTATTGTTGGTCGTAAAGAAATCATAGAGACACTTGAGGCACCGGCACATCTATTTACAACTGGTGCGAATCCTGTAAGTTGTGAAGCGGCTTTAGCTACATTAGGTATGATTGAAGATGAAGATTTATTAACTGCTAGTTCTGAAAAAGGGGCTTACGTGCGCAAGCGAATGGATCAATGGGTGAATGATTATGATTTCGTTGGAGATGTGCGTGGTAAAGGTTTATCAATTGGTATTGATATCGTATCAAATAAACAAGCTAAGACGAGAGCTTCTGAAGAAGCACTTAAAATATGTAATTATTGTTTTGATCATGGTCTTGTATTGATTGCAGTAGCTGGTAATGTACTACGTTTCCAACCACCATTAGTTATTACGTATGAACAATTAGATTATGCTTTAAATACAATAGAGAATGCATTGCAAGCGTTACAAGATGGACAACTGAATAATTATAATATTGATGGTCAAGGCTGGTAACACGAAAAGAAGCACCTATCTCAATCGATGAGACAGGTGCTTTTTCATTTGTATTAATCTTTTGGTACGACGTAGTCCTCTTCTTCATTTTTCTTAGAATGTCGAACACCATAACTTAAATAGATTATGATACCAACAACGAACCAAATTAAAGTATATAGTTTAGCATCGAAACTTAATCCCCAGAATACAAGTAATACTAAAATAAATGTGATTATTGGTAGTACAGGGAAGAACGGTACTTTAAACGATGGTTCAGGTAAATCTTTACCTTCACGTTTTCTTAAACGATACATTGCAAGAGACACAAACATAAATGCGACTAATGTTCCTGCTGAGATAAGTTGTGCCAAGAATGCAAATGGGAACATTGAACCAATTAATACACCAATAATAGTTAGGATTAAAAGTGCTCTGTTTGGTAGATGTTTATGGTTTAATTTTGATAACCAAGGTGGTAATAAACCATCACGACCAAATGAATATAATAAACGTGATCCTGCTAACATCATACCAATTAAAGCGGTGAACATACCGATTACTGAAATAGCTTGAATGACAGCAGCAATAATACCGTGGCCACTTTGACGAAGTGCCCAACCTACAGGTTCAGCATTACCAGCGTATTTAGAATAATGGAACATACCAACCAATACTAAAGCTACACCTACGAATAATACTAAAGCGACAGCTAATGAACCAAGAATACCACGAGGCATTGTTCTTTGTGGGTTGATAGCTTCTGCAGAGTTGGCTGCGATTGAATCAAATCCAATATAAGCTAAGAAAATCATAGAAACCCCAGCATAAATACCTTGCCAACCACCGAAATCACCATTTTCAGTCACTTTATGTTCTGGAATAAACGGAACATAGTTAGATGCTTGGATAGCAGTTAAACCTACGATAATGAACAATACGATTGCAAATACTTTTAAGATAACTAAGACGTTTTCTACACGTGCTGCTTCAGTCATACCACGTGATAAAATGATTGCAGTAATAATGATTACAACAGCAGCGATAATATCAATCACACCACCATCAGCTCCGAATGGATTCGATAATGCTTTAGGCAATACGATACCTAATGGTGATACGAGTCCTCTTAAATTGGCAGAGAATCCGGATGCTACAAAGGCTACGGCAATAAAGTATTCAGCTAAAAGTGCCCAACCTGCGACCCAACCTGAAAATTCTCCAAATAAAACGTTAATCCAAGAATAAGCTGAACCGGCGAAAGGCATTGTTGATGCCATTTCGGCATATGAGAAGGCAACTAAACCTGCAACAATCGCTGCAAGTAAGAATGATAATGCAACAGCAGGGCCTGCATGTTCAGCGGCTACAACGCCAGGCAATGTAAAAATTGCAGTTGATACAATCGTACCAACACCTAATGCAAGAAAATCTCGAACGCGTAATGTACGTTTTAAATGACCATCTTTATTTTGATAGATTGTGGGATCTTCTTTTCGAGTTAAATTTTTGAAAAAACTGGCCATAATCATGAACCTCCACTTACTTAATATATTGAGTTATAAGATTAGCTTGTTATCTCTAGAATATTTATTATATTAGCACAAAACTTTGTATTTTTGTCTAAAATTTCTGAAAATTTTAAGTTTTCTTACTTTTTATAAAATGACAGAGTGTAACAAGGAAATTTTAAATGATAGATTTGATTATAACAGATTAATAAGAAATAAAAACAACAAAAAAGAGTAAAATCATCCATAAAATATAAAAAGTGGTCTTTTGGTCGGGATTAACATACTAAAAACACACAATAAGTCAAGTAATTAGACCTTTATTTAGTGGTATTTTACTAAAAAATTAAAGTTTGTTGACCTATTCCATTATGGAATAGGTTCTATCGAAAATATGTATTTTATTAATAGTTCAGAACATACTATAATTAGTCATGTAATAAAGTTACATCATATTTAAATGCTTCTATTTCGTGTAGTAAATCCATCCCCTTATATTGTATTAGCATAATAGTGCTGAACTTTATGATTTATTACACCAATTGACATAGATAGAAGACTCCCATCTCGCATTTAAATATGTATCCCTAACTGAGATTACTAGCAACAATGAAATAATGAAGTAACTTTAAATATAAAGAAGCCACAACTCATGTAACTAAGTCTTTCCCTCTTTTTCCCTTAAAAAATAGACATGTAGGTGGCTTCTTTTTAATATTAAAATTTAAAACGGAACTTGAAAGGATATGAATTCAGATGACTAAAGAAAACTATTCTGCTGCAAACATGGTCATTGATACTTTAAAAAATAATAATGTAGATTACGTATTTGGTATTCCAGGAGCTAAAATAGACTATCTCTTTAATGCTCTTGAAGATGATGGTCCAGAACTTATTGTGACACGTCACGAACAAAATGCTGCCATGATGGCACAAGGTATCGGTCGTTTAACTGGTAAACCAGGTGTGGCATTAGTAACGAGTGGCCCTGGAGTAAGTAACTTAACAACTGGATTATTAACAGCGACTTCAGAAGGTGATCCAGTGTTAGCTATCGGTGGTCAAGTTAAACGTAACGATTTATTACGTATGACGCATCAAGCAGTAGATAACGCTTCTCTTTTAAGATCATCTACGAAATATAGCGCAGAAGTACAAGATCCTGAGTCTCTATCTGAAGTAATGACAAACGCTATTCGTACAGCGACTTCAGGTAAAAATGGTGCAAGTTTTATTAGTATCCCACAAGATGTTATTGAGTCTCCAGTAACATCTAATGCAATTGATTTATGTGAACAACCACAACTAGGTGTTCCAAATTCAGAAGACATTCAAGACGTTATCAAAGCTATAAAACATGCGAAATTCCCAGTGTTGCTAGTAGGTATGAGAAGTTCAAGTGAGAAAGTAACAGAAGCAATTCGTCAATTAGTTGCTAAATCAAATTTACCAGTTGTTGAAACATTCCAGGGTGCCGGTGTACTTAACCGTGAATTAGAAAATCACTTCTTCGGAAGAGTCGGTTTATTCCGTAACCAAGTAGGTGACGAATTATTAAGAAAAGCTGACTTAGTTGTTGCAATTGGTTATGATCCAATTGAATACGAAGCAAGTAATTGGAATAAAGAATTAGATACAGAAATCATTGTTATTGATGAAGTACAGGCTGAAATCACTAACTTTTTACGCCCTAAAAAAGAATTAATTGGCAATATTGCAGGGACAATTCAACTCCTATCTGAAAATGTGCATGAACCTATTATTAATCAAAATCGTTTAGATGACTTAGAACGTTTGAGAGCAGAAGTCATTGAAGCAACAGGTATCAAGTACACACATGAAGATGGCGTAATGCATCCATTAGAAATTATTGAAACAATGCAAAAAACACTAACTGACGATACAACTGTTACTGTAGACGTAGGTAGCCATTATATTTGGATGGCACGTAAATTTAGAAGTTACAATCCTAGACATTTACTATTTAGTAATGGTATGCAAACACTTGGTGTTGCTCTACCTTGGGCAATCGCAGCTGCATTAGTTCGCCCAAATACTCAAGTTGTGTCAGTAGCTGGAGATGGCGGTTTCTTATTCTCAGGTCAAGATTTAGAAACAGCCGTACGTAAAAATCTAAACATCATCCAATTAATTTGGAATGACGGTAAATATAATATGGTAGAGTTCCAAGAAGAAATGAAATATAAACGTTCAGCTGGAGTTGAATTTGGGCCAGTTGATTATGTGAAATATGCTGAATCATTCGGTGCAAAAGGGTTACGTGTTACTAATCAAGAAGAATTAGAAGCCGCTTTAAAAGAAGGCTATGCAACTGAAGGCCCTGTATTAATTGATATCCCAGTGAATTATAAAGACAATATCAAATTATCAACGAATGTATTACCAGATTCTTTAAATTAATTATTAGTCAAACAAACATAGGAGTGAATATTCAATGAGTCACGTATTATATCAACATGGTACTTTAGGTACATTAATGGCAGGTCTATTAGAAGGAACTGCGTCTATCGATGAACTATTAGAACATGGTGATTCAGGACTAGCTACATTAACAGGTTCTAATGGTGAGGTTATCTTTTTAGATGGTGAAGCATTCCATGCTAACGAGCACAAGGAGTTTAAGAAACTAAATGGTGATGAAATGACGCCATATGCAACAATTACACGTTTTGAAGCAGATCAAACATATCAAACTTCAAATAAAGACTCTGAAACAGTGTTAAACGAAGTTAAAGAACATATGTTAAGTGATAACTTATTCTCTGCAGTGAAAATAAGCGGTACATTTAAAAAAATGCACGTACGCATGATGCCTAAACAAGAGCCACCTTACACTAGATTAATTGATTCAGCACGTAGACAACCAGAGGAAACGCGTGAAGATATTAAAGGAACAGTTATTGGATTCTTTACTCCAGAATTATTCCACGGTATTGGATCAGCTGGCTTCCATATTCACTTTGCTAATGACGATCGCAACTTTGGTGGTCATGTATTAGACTTTGAAGTAGACGATGTAACTGTTGAAATACAGAATTTCGAAACATTCGAACAACATTTCCCAGTTAATAATAAAACATTTACAGAAACAGAAATTGATTATGCAGATGTAGATGCAGAGATTAGAGAAGCTGAATAATTAACAATCATAACTATAGAAGGGAGTAGGACAGAAATAATATTTTCTCAAAATTTATTTCGTAGTCCTACCCCGGCAAGGATGACTAGGTTTGAAAAAAGCTTGATTCAAGCGCATTTTCAAATCAGTCAGCTACTGACAAAATGATAAAATAGGCTGAGACATTTTATTTTGTCCCAGCCTCTTTTTTAATTTATAAAATATAATATATGACACAATATAAAATAATGGTATAATAACTTAGAATTTTATATTTATGGAGGTAGCCCTAATGCAATGTCCAAATTGTGGTCAGACATATCAACAAGGAGATCAATATTGCGGTAGTTGTGGTAATAAATTAAATGGTTCATTATCTCAATCAACGCAATCGACAACAGAATCATTCAATTCGGAGATTCAATCTACAAGTCATTCTACAGCTATTAAGCAAGAACAAATTAATGGAGAACAGAATCATAGTGAGTACGATCGTGGTGAATTTGCACATAGATATATGTCTTATGAACACCGTTATGCTGAAGGTCCATTCACGATTAAGGTGAAATCGACCTTTAATGAAAGTAAGCAATTTCTTAAGCAAGCTTTTACTTCTCATGATGTAGTGATGAAAGGGAATAAGTCATTTAGTATTACTTTGCTATCATCATTAGTTATTATTGGTTTACTTATATTGGGAATGTTATTACACCTACTTTCAGCAAGTTTATTTGATGGTTATTTTGTTGATACTGCAACAATTATCTTGAAATTTGTATTAACTACTATGCTAGCACTTGCGTTTTTATTTATCGTAACATTCGCCGTTATTCGCTTAATGATAGTAGAAAGCATTTCCTTTAAAAAGATTTTATCTGATTATATATTAGTTAATACATTATCAGTAAGTATACTATTTTTAGGATTTATTGTGTTTTTCTTTGAAATGTATATTTTTAGTGGTATATTGATTGCCTTTTCAGTGATTTTACTTTTAACATCATCAGTTTATTTAATTTCAAAATATAGTGTAAATCATACGTTACGTTTTGCGAGTTTCTATAGTGTTATGATTTTCTTTGTTATTATTGGATTTGCCTTACATTTATTTGGTTCAACTATCATTCATCGATATGATGATTTAGGTATTTTACATCAATTATTTTGGCGTTGGCTCTAATAATTGCTTGGGATAATTATTAATGGTAGATGATATATAAATTTAAAAGCCAGTAAGTGAATTTTTTTAATTCATCTGCTGGCTTTTAGGTATTGAGAAAAGGAATATGTTTAATGTTTGTTTTACTTTAAATAATTATTCAATTACTGGAATAATTAAGTGTGAATCATAACCGCCACCAGTATAAACAAGGTGATTGCCTCTGTTTACTGTATCTTCGTGTTCATAACGTGTTTTCATATTAGGTAAAGGGGTGCTATTACCTTTGATAATTTCGTTACCTTTAACAACAACTGCTAATGACTCATCTTTTTTAAATAAAGTACCAGATGGTAATAATTCTATTTCGACTGGCACGATTTCATTTGGGCTAACTTATGTTAAACCGTAACGTTGAACGTTACAACGATCAATATGCATGCAATTGTACGAAAACCAACAAAGCCGATATAATTGTACAAAAACAAACATTTAAAGTGAGGTCTATCAAATGACTCAGGATCGTAGAATTAGAAAATCTCAACAAGCGATTAAAACAGCATTCATAGATTTATTACATAAGTATGATTTCAATGATGTTACTGTACAACAAATTACTGATTTAGCTGATATTAACCGTGGTACATTTTATACGCATTATTTAGATAAATATGACTTGCTAGACAAGATGGAAGATGAACATGTAGATATTGTGCGTAATTTTATTAAAGAGAGTAAAAAGAGTAGTGGTGGAAAGTTCTCAACAGAAGACTTAAGACATATAATGGAATTTCTTATTGCACATATTGAAGAAAATATAACGTTTTATCAATTAATGTTCAAAATAGGCACTGAATCTAGATTGCATGAAAAATTATATGGCTTGCTAACGAACTATTTAAATAGTTTTACTAATTTAGATGGTGATATTAGTGGTATACCTTTCTCATATTTTATGAGCTATGTTTCAGGTGCAGGATTATCGTTCTTAAGACATTGGGTTGAGGATGGTAACCGCATCCCTAAAGAAGATTTAATTCAATACTTCTATGATATTGTTAATAATGGACCAGCTACAATTATACAAAGAGAGATTAATAAATAATGTATGGCTTCTAATTACTGATATTAGTGATTAGGAGCTTTTTAATTTTAAAAAGATTATTATAAATTGTTGAATTAAGCGTATATTATTGAGTTTTATATAATAGCATACGATGTATAATGAAACGCATAAAAATGAGGGAACCTATTACGTTGTTATGTATCTCTAACTCTATGAATCCAATTGGGAGAGAGGGGGGAGCATGATGACAATAGATATAACGGTTCATCTCCCATTAAATGACATTCTATGTATCTTGGGTTATATAATTATTTTAATATTTGAAATAAAGTATAAAAAATAACGTTTTCTTAACTCGCAATTAAGAAAACGTTAGCCCAATAATAGAAATTGGAGATACATATTGGCTTACCTATAAGTCAGTAATATGTCCTTTATTTTTACACCTAGTACCAAGTCACAAACGTGCTAGGTGTTTTTCATTAAAGATATTTTAGCATAACACTTGATGTTAAGCAAATTAATCAATGTGTGTGTCGGCTATATTTGATATTCATCTTAATGTCGTTTATATTTTACATAAAGAGTTATCAATAATCTTGAGGTGGTTGAGGATGACTAATTTTAGAGATAAGATGATTAATCGAATCATCGGTACAACGACTGAACTTGATGAACGTGAAAAAGAAGAATTATACGGACACGTCACTACAACATTTATTATCACTTATTTAGGCTTACTAATCTTAGCTTTTATAAGTTTAATTAATGATTATGTTGTTCAACGTGTTAATGTACCGACCATCGGTATATTTGTTTTATTCTTTATTGCTAGTATTTTCTTATCGAGGGGCATCCGAAAAAAATAATTTAGATGAAAATCGAGTTTATTCTAAAGAAGCATATCAAAGACTATTAAAGAAGCATAAGTTAGGCAGTATTTTCGGTGGTATTATGTTCGGTGTAATCATGAGCCTACTTAATTTAACGCGACTATATTTTTCAAATCAAAAGATTGAATTAGGATTTTTCATAACATTTAATTTTATTTCTGCTTTAATTTTCGGCGTAGTAAGTTATTTCGTTGGTAAAGGTAAAATTGTTAAAGAATATGGTGAGGGGGATTAAGAAATGGATAAATTTAGTCAAATATTATTTAATTGGTTCACTCAAAATCCCACAGGTCGTGATGAGCGTGAGCAAGGTGTGCTTGAACATAAGTTAGCGGTTATGTTTTTATTGACATATATTACAATAGTTATCTTAGGTACAATAAGTTTGGTTATTGATATGAAGAGAGAAACAGTGAATTTTGGAACAATATGCTTATTAGCGTTGAGTGTTATTTTAACGTTTGTATCTCTTTGGATTAATAGAAGAAACCGTTTAGATGAGTTAAAAGCTCATTCAGCTGAAGAATACAAACAATGGGTGAAAAAGCATGCAATAAAATGCTCGTTTTTCGTCGTTTATTTTGCAACGGTGATGTTTATTATTACGGGGGTTATCTTCCCTTATATTTTTAATGACGGATTCGACTTCAAAGAACAATTAATCAAATGTGCATTTTCTGGTGTGCTATTCGGCGGTATCATGTTTATTTACTATATGATTATGCTCAAAAAAGAATATTAACTATTATTCAACTCCTTAATTATTATATAATAAATTCATATAATGCTTAAGGAGTCATTTTTTATGTTAAAAGCTGATCCAATTATTGCTAAAATGAAGAATCAAAAAATCAACTACGATAGGGTATTGAAAAAATTAATTAATCAATGGGAAAGGGAAGGTTTAAGACCTAAAATCTTACTACATAGTTGTTGTGCGCCATGTAGCACTTATACGTTAGAATATTTAACGGAGTATGCTGATGTGGCAATTTATTTTGCGAATCCCAATATACATCCTAAAAATGAATATTTAAGACGTGCAAAAGTTCAGGAACAATTTGTTAATGATTTTAATGAGAGAACCGGAAAGAATGTTAAATATATTGAAGCGGAATATAAACCGCATGAATTTATGAAAATGGCAAAATCACGTGGCCTCACTGAAGAACCAGAAGGAGGGTTACGTTGTACAGCATGTTTCGAAATGCGTTTGGAGCTAGTTGCTGAAGCTGCTGTGAAATACGGGTATGACTACTTTGGAAGTGCACTCACACTATCACCTAAAAAGAATGCGCAACTTATAAATGAACTGGGTATGGAAGTACAACATTTATATGACGTGAGCTACTTGCCGAGTGACTTCAAGAAAAATAAGGGCTATGAACGTTCAATAGAGATGTGTAATGACTATCATATATTTCGACAATGCTATTGTGGATGTGTCTTCGCAGCGATGGCTCAAGGCATCGATTTTAAACAAATCAATCAAGAAGCTAAAGACTTTTTACAGCAATTTTAAAGAAAATGACTCCTAATTTGAAGTTTAATCCTTTCAAATTAGGAGTCGTATTTTATATTGTTCGATTAATAAAACGTATAATGGCTAGAATGGCAATCACAAATGCAGATAGGATACCTGCAATTTTTAAACCTTTTTTCTGCTTCTCAGGTTCTGGATCTTCATTTTCCATCATTTCAAGCAACTCGCGTTCAATTTCAAGATCAAGTGCGGTCTTCTTTTCGCCATTATAGCCAATGCTATTATCGTCATCTTTTGTCAATTTATCATTTTGATTTGATGGCTGTTCTTTACTTTTAGACGGTTGGTCTGCATTTTGTTTTGTATTTTTATCTTCTGCAGTCATACGTATACCCCTCCGGTAAACTTGTTATCTTTGGCTTAAGTATATTACTTTTTATAATTAAGTAAAGCTATATTATTACGCGTCTAATCCAATAATATCACTCACGTTATTATAATTATGTTGCTTTAAGTAAGCAGCGATGTCTTTGTTTATCTTCTTCGTCAAACCTGGACCTTCAATAACTAATGAAGAATAGATTTGAACAAGAGATGCACCATTTCGCATCATTTGAATGGCATCTTTAGCACTAAATATACCGCCTGTGCCGATAATTAAGAATTTTCCATTTGTTTGTTGGTATGCCCATTTCACTAACTCTAAATTCCTTTTGAAAAGGGGTTGCCCACTTAATCCGCCATCTTCTACTTTATTCGAAGAAGTGAGACCATCACGCTTACGAGTTGTATTCGCTAGAATCATACCATCAAAGGTTTCAGTGATTGCAGGTAAAATATTTTTAAAACCATCTAGTTCTAAATCAGAAGTTAATTTTAAGAAAATAGGGACATTTACTTCTGTATTGGCTTTAAAGTCTTTCAAAGCTTTGCATAACATTGAAAATTCATCTTTATCATGGAAACTTTGTAAATTCTCAGTATTTGGTGAACTTATGTTAACTGTAAAAAATGAGACATCAGCTTTAAACGTATCAATTACTTTAATGTAATCTTGATAACGCTCATTATAAGGTGTCGTTTTATTTACACCAACATTTAAACCAACAGGGATATTGTATGAGTGGCGACGTAAATTCCATAACGCTCTATTCATTCCAATATTATTAAAGCCCATACGATTGATTAATGCATTATCTTCAACTAGACGATACATACGTGGTTTCGGATTGCCATCTTGAGGTTTTGGTGTAATACCACCTAATTCAAGTGCACCGAAGCCAACATTTTCAAGTGCTTTAGGTACTTCGCAAGATTTGTCAAAGCCAGCAGCTAAACCAATTGGGTTGTTAAATGTGATACCTTTAATTGTTTGTGTTAAAGAAGGATCTTCATAGTTGAAGATTTTGTGCATAATAGGTAGTAAAAAAGGGCGTTTTTGGCCAAGTTTTAAAGCATCGATGGTCATGCCGTGCGCTTTTTCAGGGTCGAATTTAAATAATAGTGGTTTAATTAATTTATACATTTTAATGCTCCTATTTCATTGTATTTGAGGCTTACTATCCTCATTTAATATCATTGAAAAAACATTCCTCTCTAAGACTAGCATGTTCAACAATAATTGCATAGTTAATTTAGAAACTGTTTAAAAATTTGCCTCAACTTAAATGTGGATATATATGCTAACGATTAAATAGTCCTTTTTCAGGAAATATAATAATAAAGTGAGAAGATGTATTCGAAGGAGGAAACATCATGAAAAAAGATTGGCAAGAACAATTACCATTAAATCATATACGAGACATTAAGACGGTGAGTGGTGGAGATGTGAACGAAGCATTTAAAGTAACTACAGAAGATGACGTTTATTTCTTGTTAGTTCAACGCAATCGTGATAAATCATTCTATGCTGCTGAAATTGCTGGACTTAACGCTTTTGAGGAAGCAGGTGTTACAGCACCACATGTGATTGATAGCGGTGAAATTAATGGTGATGCTTTCTTAATATTGAGTTACTTAGATGAGGGAACGACCGGTAGTCAACGAGAACTAGGTCAATTAGTAGCCAAAATGCATAGCCAGCAACAATCTGACGGCAAATTTGGATTTGATTTACCTCATGAAGGTGGAGATATTTCATTTGATAATACTTGGTCTGATTCGTGGATTGAAATCTTTGTCGAACGTCGTATGGATCATCTGAGAGATGAACTCATGAGGAAAGGATTATGGAATGACGAAGATAATAAAGTCTATGAACAAGTCCGTACAGTGATGGTAAATGAACTAGAAAATCACAATAGTAATCCGTCATTGTTGCATGGGGACTTATGGGGTGGCAATTATATGTTCTTAACAGATGGTAGTCCCGCTTTATTCGATCCTGCACCGTTTTATGGCGATAGGGAGTTTGATTTAGGAATCACTACTGTATTTGGTGGATTTACCCGAGAATTTTATGACGAATATGAGAAACATTATCCTTTAGGAAAAGGGTCACGTAAACGTTTAGAATTTTATAGATTATATTTATTTATGGTTCATTTACTTAAATTTGGTGGAATGTACGCAAGTAGTGTGAATCGATCAATGGATGAAATATTGGCGTAATTAATAACTATGGGTGGTACAGGTACAGTGATACCGGTGCCACCCATGTTTATTATTTTTCATTAATTGATTTTAATAATTGTTTGCCGTTATCATATAACATTTTTTCAAGTTCATGTCGTGAGATTAATTCAGTTGATTCTAATTCATCAGCTAACATCATTACAACTTGATCTGTTGTATAAGGTGCATCTGAACCATATACAATTTTATCCATGTCTACACATTGAGCAATATTTGGAAGCTGATAAGGTAGAACTTTACCAGCTAAATCAAAGTATAACTCTTTCATAACTTGTTCTAAGTCGTCAGGTTTACGCTCACTTCCAAACATTTTATTACCCATTGCAACACGTTGAGCAATGACAGGAAGTAATGCACCACAATGTGGAATAATCCACTTAATATTTGTATATTTGCTAAACACATTGTTTTGACTCATGTAAATGACCGTACGTGTTGTATCAAAGATGAATTCCATTAATGGTGCAGGAACAACGTCGCTCATTGCTTCAATATTAGGCTTAGGTTCATTCGGATGAAGTGCAACAACGGCATGACGCTCATCTAATTTAGCTAAGACTTTATCTAGGCGGTCATCGCCAACATAAATACCACGTGCATTCGTAGGTAAAGTGAAACCTAAAGCACCTTGCTGATCTAATGCAGTATCAATCGTCTCAATGCTCTCTTTAACCAATGGTAATGGTAGTGTCGCAAAGAAACCTAATTGCTCTGGATATTTGTGTGTAAATTCAGTTGCATAGGCATTGACTTCTTTAGCTAAATTAATCATTTCTTCATCTGGCGCCACACTGATATGTGGGCTCGAAATAGATAGCACACCATATTCAATTTCCATACGTGCCATTAATTCTAAATAACCTTCAGGTGAGAATTTCGGTGTCGCCACACCATCACCTTTGCCATCGAAATAATCATATAGAAATTTCGAGAATCCAGGTGATATATAATGTGCATGTAAATCAATTTTCTTCATATTTTAATACGCTTCTTTCTCTTCTTCTTTAAAAGTTAGCCAATCATCAATTTCATCATAATAAGCATTAACTTCATTTGGTCTATCAATACCTTGTAACTCACTGTTCACATCATAGCCAATGGCATTTAATGCATAAGATAAGCAAGCATAGCTTGAACGATAATCTGTAAAGTCATCCTTTGGCAAATTAATCGTCGTAGGTTTAACAGGTGTTAAGCTATCTTTCTCATATATACATTCAAGACGCGTAATATACCAAACGCCTTGATCATCTTGTTCGAGACAATATACTAATTTGGCATCTGATTGTAATTCCATTTCAACATTTTGAATTGGAAGGCGTGTTTGAATGGTCGCTTGCATAATCGCTACAGCACGCGTGTCATTAATCCAAACTTGGGAATTATGGATTTGATGAGGGGCATAGCGATTCATTGCTTTAGATGAAGCGACAAATTCACTACCATTACCTTTAAACCATGAAATATTGATATAAGAATTATCTGCGAAACATGTTTCCATGCTTTCCCATAGGGCATTATCACGACAGAAACGTTCGAATTGAATGAGCTCAAGAATATCTTCTTTAGCTAGTAACGTTTTATTAGTATATGGTTTATTTCTAGTGAAAAGCACTATAATGACACTCCTTTAATTTAAGCCCACATTTCAAGTAATACTTTAGCGAATCCTTCAGAGTCTTGAACGTATCCTAAGTGACCACCTGGAATGTCGATAATTTTGATGCCAGTTTCTTCAGAAATGAAGAAGTTAACTTCTTGTGGGAATGAACCTTTTGAAGCTGTCCCATTTAATAAAGTAATGATGTCTTTATGTTTTTTGAAACCATCAATTGAAATATCAGATTCTGTATATTGACGAATTTCATATTTGAACCAACCCAACATTTCATCGAAACGTTTTTTACTGTCAGCATCATTTTCAGCTTCTGCTGGTTTTGACATGTATTGTTGGTCTAATTTACTAATTTGTAACGTTTCACCAAACAATTTCATTGCTTGAGGCATACCTTCATTAATCGCAATATCAATGATTTCAGCGTTTTTATCTTGCCAATATTTCGCATCTGGTAAGAATGTGTTAATTGGTGGTTCGTGGAATGCAATTTTTTTAACAACTTAATGACAATTTAGAAATATTTGAGGGCGATTTAAGTGACCAAGATAGTTTAACAAATGCTATGAAAGAACAATATGGTGTTTATAGTGTTCAACCAATTATTGTAGATGATATTGAAGAAGAATTACGCCAAGGGAAGATGATTATTAAAACGGCAGAAGAACAAAATATCGACTATGTTGTTTATAGTACTGCAGGTGGCGTCAACCGTGATCGTACAGGTCCCCATTTCGAAGCCTTAGCTGATATTGAGAATGAACTTAAAGACAGTTCATTAAATTATACAATTATTAAACCGTCATTCTTTATGGATAACTTCTTAAGAATTACTAAAGTTGAGAATGGAGAAATAATGATTCCTGAATTTATTAATCAAGATGTTAAATTCGCAATGATTTCTTCAATAGATATCGCTAGAATTGCATCCAATGTATTTGGCAATCCAGAAAAATATAACCATCAAGCTATTGAAATCGCTTCTGATGAACTTACATTAAAAGAAGTTGTTAAAACATTTGCAATGGTAACTGGTAAACCTACAGAAATTAAAGGTTCGTTCTCAAGTGGTACAGCAGAACGTGGATGGCTTGAAGAAAAAGGTTATATAATTGATTTTAATCAAATGGATGAGATCAATCCCGGTCGTCTAACGCTTGAGCAATGGATTAGTGAAGTGAATTTTTAAATTTTTTAGAAAATGAGGGGGAAGACTATGATTCAATCAATGTGGTTTAATTTACATGTCGAAGATTTAGAACGTAGCGAGCAATTTTACAGAGATTTAGGCTTTGAAATTAATAAAAATCCAGATATGCTAGACAAAATGGTTGGTATTAAAATCGGACAAACGATTGTGATTTTAATTGAAAATAACCATTTTGAAAAAGTGACGCATGAATCAGTTTCAAAACAACCTAATGAAGTCATTATATCTTTAGGTGTAAAAACGAATGATGAAGTAGATGAATTAATGCGAAAAGTGGAATCATCAGGCGGTAAAGTGATTGATGAACCAGGAACTTATCAAGGATACTATGGTGCAACTTTTGCAGACCCAGATGGACATAAGTATAATTTCTTAGTTTGTTAGCTAAAAATCAAAAGCCCTCGAAAAATCAATTTCGAGGGCCTTACTTTGTATACAACTAATTTTCTTGAATATTGCCGTATTCTTCTCTTAAGTCATACACTTTATCAGGTGTAACGTCTTGACCAAGTGGGTCTAAAACTTTCATTGTTGAGAAAGTATGAAGTACTTGACCTCTAATCATACCTAAATATTCTTGTCTTAATTGATGTTGTTCTTGTTTTTCTTCAACGCTCAAACTTTCAACTTTTTCTTTATTTGCTAATTGATTAATTCTATCTAGTAATTCTCTCATTATTTATTCCTCCTAATTTGTATGTGCTGGAAAGTGGGGTACAATATACGTTCCAACTTCTTCTATGAGTTCTTCGATATCACGATCATCATTTGTAAATCTTAAGATAATATGATTTGTATTAATTGATTCATAAGCTTTTAATATTTGCAATAAATTTTTACGTCCAGTACGGAAACCACCTTTGATCGGTTTAACGGTTTCATTTGGATTTCGGGATAAATTAATCATTAAGATATTCATAAACGGTTTGAAACGGTCGGTACCACTGTGCCAAGCTTCAACTAATTTCTTTTGACCTTGAAAAGGTTGGGCGTAAAATAACCAACCATCCATATGTTGTTGTAACCAGGACATAGACTGTCTTGAGTAGCCTGTACCAAACATAGGAATCGTATGATGTTTTGGCAATGCTTGTAACCCTGAATCCTCATATAACTCAAAAATTGAATTTGAAATGTTGGGAGAATGTGATTGCCAAAGTGCTCTTAATGATTGAATGGTTGTTTGATAACATTCTGTTAATTCACTTTCATCTACTTTAAATGCAGGGAATTCGAAAGAACGATCACCGGTAGCCATACCGAGTAATAAACGTTGATTGGAAATAAGATCAAGTGAGGCTGCTGATTTAGCAAGGTGAATGGGATGTCGTAAGGTTGCTACGGTACTACCCGTACCTAGTGCAATCTTAGAGGTAAAGGCACTCAGATAGGTTAAAAAGACGAAAGGATCATAATTCGTTGTAACTTTGCCTAAATGAGGACTGTACAGTGGATTATCTCTCACAGATAAACTTGTAAACCCCAAGGACTCCGCTTTTTGAGCGAGTCTCACTTGCGCATCAAAATCTATATTATTTTGTTGTTTATTATCAAATGGTACGGATAAACCAAGCGTCAATTTATTATTTTTGAACGTTCGTTTAAATCCCTCATGTTTCTCTATATCTGACATGTCTTTCCCTCCTAACATAATTTGATAGTAAAACAACACGTATTATTTAACTAACACTTGTTGTATAAATGTAATATACGCCCTATTTGAATAATATGCAACATACATGCTTATGAAACTTGTTGTTTAGACAACAATGGTAACGATGTGTTGTTTTGTTTGGATTTTCCATAAAAAAACTTCCAAGGCAATGCCTCAGAAGTTGAATTATAAGTGTGTTATATGATGAATTAAAAAAGGTAAATTTTTATCTATAAAAGATTCAGCAGAAAGTGAACTTGTATCGAGCCAATGTCGGGCAAGTCCACAAATACCAGCAGCAAGGAAACTTGCACTATTAACAAGTATCTCAATATCATGATCCGGATAGCTATTTCGCAACATAATTGTAAAGATATCTTCTAGCTCATTATTAATGCGTTTATGTGCTTGATTACAAAATGTTTCACTGTTTAGCTTACATGATTCTTGAACTTCAACCATATAATGTGCAATTGAAACAAATAGATTGGAAATAACGATCTCATTTATAACGTCAGAAATTGATAAAGTGTCATTTAAATCTTTCAGAATCGTTTCAGATAAAGTGTAATCGAGAATATCATATTTATCAGTAAAATGTGCATAAAATGTAGCACGATTCACTGTGGCACGTTCAGTAATGTCTTTTACAGTAATTTGAGACATTCTTTTCTCTCGAGAAACCTCTTGAAACGCTTCTACCAGTAGTTTCTTTGTTCTAATAATTCGAGGATCAACTTTAGTCGTAGACAATACAGACACCTCCCTTGATGACATATCACTTATATTAAATTATCTGTCGAAAAGAGAGGGTTGTCAAAGTTCACGCTTACAATGATATGTAACCATCAACCTAGACAATAGAGTAGTCAAACTTCAATTTCCTAATAAAATTTTTAAATTAATGATGGTTAAAATTAATTATGAGACGAGTTTCTACTATTATAATAGTCAATTTTGTTCATTATCTAGTCAATTAGTCTGACTATAAGCAAAGTATACACTTTCTTGTCTTGATATTTGGTAATATACAGAATAATAATGAATTAAAAAGGAGAGCGATGTTTGAAACAATTTATCAAAATAGTTATGACTATACTGATATGTGTAGGTATCGGTGTATCCGTAACTTATTTAATTCGTGAAATTGATATTCAACCATCTCAAATGACTTTAAATGATGATAATCAATTTGGTGATTGGAAGCGTGATGGACGATTGACGCATGGTTATGGCACTTATAATCATGGCCTAGAATTTGAAGGCAATGACAAACATTATGGTAACGATTATGATTTACCTGAAAATACCGAAGTTCTAGCAGCGACAGATGGGGTTGTCACAAGATTATTTGAAGATGAATTAGGTGGAAAAGTGATACAAATATCAGAATCAAATGGACAATATCATCAATGGTATATGCACTTAAACGATTTTAAAGTAACCCAAGGTCAAAAAGTTAAAGCTGGAGATGTTATCGCATTATCTGGTAATACAGGTGAACAGACAACAGGCTCACATTTACATTTTCAAAGAATGAAAGGTGGTATAGGCAATGATTATGCTGAAGATCCACAACCATTTATAAATCAGTTACCAGAAAAGGAAAAGAGTTTATTCAATATATAATTAGTTAAACTAATAGATATCATTACTAATCTGAAGCACAATTGTGTTTCAGTTTTTTTATTTTATAACTAAAAAAAGAATGGTACAAATGGTTAAAAGCAATGATCGTAACTAAATTTAAATTTTTAAGGAAAAAACTAAATTTAATATTCTGAAAATTTAGAATTTGTGATATAGTAAAATCTATCATTACTTATATGAGTGATTGGCATGAGCAGTATTAAAACATCATGCGAACTAGCTATAAAGTAAATTGAGCCACATATTAAGTGTGCAGAATAAACAATAGGAGGTTTTTTATATGACATCAACACTTAGAGAAATAGGCGTTAAAGATTTTACATTTAGAGTGCTATCGGGTGTAGCCATAGGTATCGTTGTTGGTTTAGTACCAAATGCCATTTTGGGAGAAATCTTTAAAGCATTCATGCATCATCATCCATTCTTTGGAACTTTGTTACATGTCGTACAAGCAATGCAATTTACAGTACCCGCATTAATCGGAGCACTCATTGCTTTGAAATTTGATATGACACCATTAGCGATTGCAGTTGTTGCTTGTGCATCTTATGTAGGAAGCGGGGCTGCACAATTTAAGAACGGTGCCTGGGTAATTGCCGGCATCGGAGACTTGATTAATACGATGATTACTGCAACGATTGCTGTATTATTTATTTTATTAATTGAAAAACGTGTTGGTAGCATGGCACTGATTGTGTATCCAACTATCGTAGGTGGTTTGTCCGCTACAATTGGTGTACTTATATTGCCATATGTACATATGATTACAACTGGCATTGGTAATATGGTTAATAGCTTCACAGAATTACAACCTGTATTGATGTGTATGCTTATTTCTATGGTCTTTAGTTTTATTATTATTTCACCATTATCAACAGTTGCGATAGCTATTGCTATTGGAATTACAGGTCTTGCAGCAGGTTCAGCATCTATTGGTATTTCAGCTACTGAAGCAGTATTACTTATTGGGACAAGCAAAGTGAACCGAGTTGCAGTACCAATTTCTATATTTTTCGGCGGTGTGAAAATGATGATGCCTAACATGGTGAAATATCCAATAATAATGTTACCAATTCTTATAACTGCTGGTATTTCAGGAATTGCTGGTAGCTTGATTGGTATTGCGGGAACTAAAGAGTCTGCAGGATTTGGTTTCATTGGAATGATTGGACCAATTAGTGCTTTTAAATTCTTACATGTAGATTCTGCAATATTAAGTATCTTACTCATTATTTTAGGGTTCTTTGTTGTACCATTAGTAACTGCATTTATTTTAGATATTATTTTCCGAAAAGTATTACGTCTTTATACAAACGACATATATAAATTTATGGGTTAACCATTTGTTAAATAGGAATTGATAAAGTGTTGATTATCGCATTTTATCAATTCTTTTTTGAAAATGAGAATACATATAGAGATTAAGATAAAATATGAAATAAATAGTGTTACAATAAATATGAAATAAATAGTGTTACAATAAAAATGAAATAATACGTTACATAAAGGGTGAATGGTTAATGGCTAATAAAATCGAAAAATTAGCACTAAAGACAGCTGAGCTTACAAGACAGACACACGAATTAGGTATTCCAGTTATGATTCTATTTGAAGGTGTCCCTGCTTCTGGAAAAACACGACTTTCAAATGAATTATTACTCAATTTTGATGCCAAATATACACATTTTATTGCGACACAATCACCACGAAAGGATGATTTGCGTTATCAGTTTTTACAAAAATATTGGAATACATTACCTAAAAAAGGTGATATCAATGTCTATTTTAGAAGCTGGTACTCTCATTATTTAGATTATCGGGAAAATGAAATTAAACATGAAAGATATAAAAATTACGAGGTTTTAAAAGAACAAATTGCATCTTTTGAAGATATGTTAATCGAGGATGATTATGAAATTATCAAATTCTTTATTGAGATCAATGAAGATAAAAGACAAGAACATATTAAACAAACAAAAGAAAATCCACTGATGCGTTGGAAAGTTCAAGAGTATGGAAGTGTATTATCAACAGAAACGTATTTAGAAGATATGCATCAATTTATTAAACAGGATAAACAATGGAAGATTATTGACTATACAGAACGCCAAATCGCGATTGAAAAGATGTATGAACACATAATTGAACGTTTAGAACAAGCCATAGCAAAACACCATGCGAAGGATAAAGCGTATGATGGTAAATTCTCAGAAAGTTTTTCTACTGAAATGTTTGATAAAGATGTGGAAAAGGTTTCTAAAGAAGAATATAAAACATTAATTACGGAATTGCAGAAACGGATGCGTGAAATACAATTTGCATTATATGATAGAAAGATTCCGTTAATTCTTGTATTTGAAGGAATGGATGCAGCAGGTAAAGGTGGTAACATTAAACGAATTAGGGAAAAGCTTGATCCAACTGGTTATGAAGTTAATGGTATCAGTGCACCGACAGATGTTGAACTGAAACATCATTATTTATGGCGCTTTGCAAAAGATATGCCAAGAAGCGGTCATATCGAATTATTTGATAGAAGTTGGTATGGGCGTGTATTAGTTGAGCGAATTGAAGGGTTTGCAACAGTAAATGAATGGCAACGTGCTTATGATGAGATCAACGCATTTGAAAAGATGTGGACGGATGAAGGTGCTATTATCTTGAAATTCTTCCTGACATTGGATAAAGACGAACAGCTTAAACGTTTTAAAGATCGTCAAAATAATGTAGATAAACAATGGAAAATCACTGATGAAGATTGGCGTAATCGAGACAAGTGGGATTTATACGTTGAAGCCAGCCACGACATGGTTAAAAAAACAAATACAACACATGCACCATGGCTAGTCGTACCAGCAGATCATAAGAAAACATCAAGAATAGAAATAATGAAATATATTATTCGTAAATGCGAAAAAGTATTATGGGGTGTCAAGGATTATTAAGTGATAAATTAATTACTGAATTGGATGAATCATGGAACCAAGAAACGATTGATTATAGAAACGTTTCTTGGTTTTTCTATGTTATATAAATAAATTGAATATATTCTAAGTTGTTAGAAATATTACGGTATTGTAACAAAATGGCAATTTGTAATATTACAGAATATGTAAAATTGTTGTAAATTTCTTAAAAGAGTATTGTAAAACCTTATTTCATGATGAAATTTTAAACGATTTGTTCAAAAAATAATATTACAGAATGAAATATAAATATTTCAATGTTACAAAATAAATCGTTCATTGTAATTTTTTGTAAGATAAGCGTAATACTATTGGCGTTTTTTTATGATATAGTACTTATTGTCAAAAGTTAAACACAGAACAAAACACAATAACTTAAGAATTTAACAGAACAAAAATATAAACTAATTTTTTTGGAGGAATTTTTTATTATGAAAAAAACAGTAATCGCGTCGTCATTAGCAGTAGCTTTAGGAGTAACAGGTTATGCATTAACTACAGATAACAGTGCACATGCATCTGAATCAACTACAAACTATGCACAATTAGCTAACTTAGCTCAAAATAACCCATCTGAATTAAATGCTCACCCAGTACAAGCTGGTGCATACAACATCACATTCGTTAAAGATGGTTTCAAATACAACTTCACTTCAGATGGTCAATCTTGGTCTTGGAACTACACTTACGTTGGTGGAGCTGACACAGTAGCAACTACACAAGCTGCTCCAGCTGCTCAATCAACTGACTACTCAGCTTCATACAGCAACGAAGCTTCAACTCAATCAGTAAGCTCAAACCAACAATCAAGCAACACTAACGTTGAAGCAGTATCTGCACCAAAAACTACTTCATACTCAGCTTCAACTTCATCATCTTCATCAGCTTCAACTGGTGGTTCAGTTAAAGCACAATTCTTAGCTAATGGTGGTACTGAAGCTGCTTGGAACGCAATCGTAATGCCTGAATCAGGTGGTAATCCTAACGCAGTTAACCCAGCTGGTTACAGAGGTTTAGGTCAAACTAAGGAATCATGGGGTACTGGTTCAGTAGCATCACAAACTAAAGGTATGATTAACTACGCTAACAGCCGTTACGGTTCATTAGATGCAGCAATTGCATTCCGTGATAACCACGGTTGGTGGTAGGATTTACTAAGGTAACTGGATAGTACATCGAGTTATCGAGGGAAGAGGTCGACTTTAAGGTCGGCCTCTTTTTTTGTGTTTTAATAGACACTGTAGCGTAACGTTTACCAACCGCGATTATAGGGAAGATACTAAGACAATAAACAAATCGAAAGTATTGAATATTAATGTCGTTATGGAAAGTAATGAAATTAGGATTAATACATAGTGCGTTCTGGACAACTATACAATTATCAGTATCTAATATGATGTTACGATGCCCGACATCAGTATTTGTGAAATATGAAACGTTTTTTAAAATATGGTCGTGGGAAAAGAGAGGCGCTTTATGGAATAAACTATTTCGTATTAATAAATGGAAACATTACATTCCAGAAGCAGCTCAATTCAATTATCGTATCTATAATAAAAGGCGACTGGCTTCATTTAAATTAGAAGATATACATTTTATGATTTTAGAAATGCGCCGTGCAGAACTTGTTCATTGGTTATCAATGATACCAATTGTTATTTTTATCAAAGCGCCTAAATATATACTATTCATTAATGTTTGTTATGTGATTTCGGCTAATTTACCGATCATACTCACACAGCGTTATAACCGTCCTAGGTTAGAACATTACTATCAACTACGAATGAAAAGAGATGAACGTACATGTCGCAAAAGAAAATCATCATTATAGGTGGAGGACTAGGTGGGATATCAGCTGCTATTCGTCTTGCTCAAAGTGGCTTTGATGTCTCGCTTTATGATAAGAATAACCACATTGGTGGGAAAGTAAATCGTTTAGAAACAGAGGGATTCGGTTTTGATTTAGGTCCATCTATTTTAACGATGCCATACATATTTGAAAACTTGTTTAACTATAGTGATAAGCAAATGAAAGACTATGTTACTATTGAACGATTACCTTTGCAATGGCGTAGTTTCTTCACTAATGGTGAAGTGATAGATTTATATGAAGACCTGTCTCAAATGTTAAATGCCAATACCTATCTTACTAATGACGATATTCAGCAACTTCATCAATTTTTAAATTATGCAGAAAAAATCCATCGATTTACGGAAAAGGGCTACTTTGCACTAGGACTTGATAAAGTGTCAGAGATAATTAAATATCAGGGACTATTGCGTTCACTTAAAGGTGTGGATTACTTCTCAACAATGCAACAAGCTATTAATCGTTATATTGAGAAACAAAAATTAAGAGATATGCTTGGCTACTTTATAAAATATGTTGGGTCTTCTTCTTATGATGCTCCAGCAGTGCTTACACTATTAATTCATATGCAATACGAACAAGGATTATGGTACGTTAAAGGTGGTATTCATAAACTTGCTCAGGCATTGGAACAATTAGCGATTGAAGAAGGCGTAGCTATACATACTGGTATGGATGTATGTAGTATTGATACGTATTTTAATCACATAACTGGTGTTAGATTAGATGATGGTTCACATGTGAGTGCAGATTACATTGTTTCTAATAGAGAAGTGATACCTACGTATCGTGACTTACTGCACTTTTCAAATAAAAAAATAGCGCAATTAGAGAAAGTTTATGGACCTGCAGCATCTGGCTATGTAATGCATTTAGGAGTAGACAAAGAATATGCTCAACTGGCACATCATAATTTCCTTTTCTCTAATGATTCTAAGCGTAATTATCGAGAAGTGTTTCATGATAAAGTATTGCCACAAGATCCAACAATTTATCTAGTTAATTCAAATAAATCCGACCCAACTCAAGCACCAGAAGGACATGAGAACTTAAAAGTATTGCCACATATTCCGTATATTCAAAACCAACCGTTTACTGAAGAACAATATAGTGATTTCCGGGAGCGTGTCTTAGATAAATTAGAAAAAATGGGGCTTACAGACTTACGTCAACATATCATATATGAAGATATTTGGACGCCACACGATATTGAACGCACTTATGGTTCAAATAAAGGTGCCATTTATGGTGTAGTGGCAGATAAGAAGAAAAATAAAGGGTTCAAGTTTCCTAAACAAAGTGAATACTTTGATAATTTATTCTTTGTTGGAGGATCTGTTAATCCTGGTGGCGGTATGCCGATGGTGACGTTAAGTGGACAACAAGTAGCAGATAAAATTAATGCACTTGAATGTAAGGTTACCACTGATTCAAGAGAATAGAGGTAATACAATTATGACTAAATTAGAGTCACTTCTCCATGCTAGTACAGGTCTATCATTAATAAGTGGTTATTTAATGTATAATCGTCGTTATTTACTCTCGTTTGATAAGAAACGCGAGGGTGAGACAACACAATCAATTAGTGTGATTATACCAGCGCGCAACGAGGAAAAGAGATTGCCTAAACTGTTAAAAAGTTTGTCTCAACAATCAATGCGAGTTGAATGTATAGTCATGGATGATGATTCAAATGATAGAACAGCTGAGATAGCACGAGAGATGGGCGCGAAAGTGTATAATGTGACGTATGACAACAATGGTAATACCTGGATTGGTAAGTCATATGCATGTTATCTAGGTGCTTCTTATACAGTATCAGATATTCTTATATTTATGGATGCAGACGTAGAATTGAATAATGAACACGCCCTAGAGGCAATTATTCAGTCATATGCACGACAACAATATCGTGGATTAATGAGTATTCAACCGTATCATGTTGTTTATAAACCTTATGAACACTTATCGGCTATGTTTAATCTTATGACAGTTGTAGGTACAAATAGTTTTTCGACTTTATCCAAATCTAAAGGGGAGTCATTAGCATTTGGACCTGTTACAGTCATGAACAAATCCGATTATATCCTGACACAAGGGCATAAAAATGCTGCATCTCATATTATTGAAGGATTTTCTTTAGGAAAAGCGTTTCAACGTTGCCAATTGCCAGTGACGCGGTTTGAAGGTCAGGGATTTGTTAGCTTTAGAATGTATGAAGCAGGATTTAAAACAATGATAGAGGGATGGACGAAACACTTAGCGGTAGGTGCTTCGTCAACACAACCTCATATCATGATGTTAATTATCTTATGGATGGTGGGATGTATCACCTCATTTAGCGGATTAGCACTTAGTTTATTTATGAAAACTTTGTCATTTAAGCGAATGGCGTTATCATATAGTTTATATACATTACAATTTATTCGTTTACATCGTCGAGTAGGACGTTTTTCAATTTTATTTTTAGCTATCAACCCAATATTGTTTTTAGTGTTTATTTTAGTTTATATAAATTCATATCGTCACATTCATTACACGAAACAGGTAAAATGGAAGGGACGACAATTTAGTATTAAATAATATTTAGCAGGGGGTTCTCCATGAGCACATTAGAAGAAAATTATCAATATTGTCATCAAATTATGAAAGATTACTCCAAGAGTTTCTCATATGCGTTTGATATGTTACCAGAACAACAACGACGAGCAATCTGGGCGATTTATGCAGTTTGTAGAATCGTTGATGATAGTATCGATGTACACCAAGACGTGGAATATCTACATAAGATTAACCGTGATGTTAAAGCTATTGAACATCAAACAACAACGACATTTGAAAGTGATGACCGCATTATGACGGCATTTGCTGATGCAGCTACACATTTCCAAATGAATTTCCAAGCCCTCTATGACTTAATTGATACGGTTGAAGCAGACCAGCATTTCGAAATGTTTGAAACAGATCGTGGTCTACTAGATTATTGTTATGGTGTTGCGGGAACTGTAGGCGTATTACTGATCCCAATACTAGCAACGCCACCGTCAGATGAAGCATATGAGTATGGAAAGCAATTAGGTGAAGCGCTTCAATTAACGAACATACTACGTGATGTTGGTGAAGATTATCGCAACGGGCGTATTTACTTTAGTAAAGCGCGTTTAAATGAATTTAATGTTTCAATTGCTGATGAAATAGAACGTGATCAACTCTCTGACAATTACATTAAAATTTGGGAATTCTACGCTACATTAGCCGATAATAACTATGACATGGTTTTAAATCATCTTGATGTATACAATGAAGAATCTCGAATGATTATTGAGTTAGCAGCCCAAGTATATCGAGGTATATTAACCGAAGTACGTAAAGCAGATTACTCATTGAAAGACCGTGCGTACGTTTCTAAATGGAAAAAACATAAAATCTACCGCAATTTAAAGAAAAAATATAAAGATTAGGTCAGATATATGCAATATAGCAGTAGTAGGCGCTGGCGTTACCGGCTTAGCAGCTGCAGCACGACTAGCCGCTAAAGGTCATCAAGTTACAATATTTGAGAAGAATGAACAAGTTGGTGGCCGTATGAGCCAATTTAAGAAAGATGGCTTTACTTTTGATATGGGACCAACCATAGTGATGGTACCGGATGTTTATAAAGCCGTATTTGAAGAAAGTGGCAAACGCTTTGAAGATTACGTAGATATGAAGCTACTTACACATATTTTTGATATTTATTTTTCTGATAAAGATAAAGTGAGTGTATCAACTGATTTAGCACAACTTAGTCAAACGTTAGAAGCGACAGAACCAGGTTCTACTCAAGGTTTTATGCAATTTTTAACGGATGTGTATAAACGATATGAAGTGGCTCGCAAATACTTCCTTGAACGAACATTCCGTAAACCAAGTGAATTTTATAACCCATTGACGCTATATCGTGGATTAAAATTAAAGACATTTAATAATGCGAATCAATTAATAGATAATTATGTATCCAATGAAAAAATACGTAAGTTACTCGCATTTCAAACGTTATACATAGGTATTGATCCTAAACAAGGGCCTTCAATTTATTCTATTATTCCAATGATTGAAATGGTACATGGTGTTCATTATATAAAAGGCGGTATGTATGGCTTAGCACAAGGTTTACTACAACTTGGTCAAGACCATGGTGTTAAAGTAGAACTTAATGCAGATGTACAAGAAATCATTATTGACCCTAAATTCAAACGTGCAGATGGTCTACGTGTTAATGGTGATATTCGACGTTTTGACAAAGTGCTATGTACTGCTGACTTTCCATATGTGGCACAAAACTTAATGCCTGTGCACTCACCTTTAAAGAACTATTCTCCTGAAAAGGTAGATAACATGGACTATTCATGTTCAGCATTTTTAATTTATGCAGGTATTAATCGTCAACTACGTGATAAATTACATGTACATAATGTTGTATTTGCTAGAGATTTTAGAGGCAATATTGATGACATTTTTAGTGGTAAGATGCCTGATGACCCATCATTATATCTTTACTTCCCATCTGTAGAAGACGAAGCATTAGCGCCTAAAGATCAGACAGGGATGTATGTCTTAATGCCAGTCCCTGAGTTGAAGACAGGTGAAATTGACTGGAACGATCCTAATATGGTTGAAAAAGCGAAAGATGTCATTTATAACAAATTAGAAACGATTGAGGCACTTAAAGATATACGTCAGGATGTTGTATCTGAAACAGTATTTACACCGCTTGATTTTGAGAGTCGTTATAATGCCAAATTCGGCTCAGCATTTGGACTTATGCCAACACTTACACAAAGTAATTATTATAGACCACCAAATGTATCAAGAGATTATAAAGACTTATACTTTGCAGGGGCAAGTACGCACCCTGGTGCAGGTGTGCCAATTGTGTTGACGAGTGCTAAAATTACTGCCGAAGCAATGTTAGAAGACATAGAACACGGAAAATAAAGTAAAACTTGCTATAAATCTGAAAATTATAAATATTGACAATACTTATTGAACTGATACAATAAATATTAATTCAATAGACTTATCCAGAGAAGTGAAGGGATTTGGCCCAATGAAACTTCAGCAACAGACTTAAAAGACAAAAGTACTGTGCTAACTCCAAAGAGGTATGCCTCAAAGATAAGTGTCATAGTCATAACTAAGCTATATGTCACTATCAATTGAGAGTGATATATAGCTTTTTTAATTTGAAAAGGGGGTAAATAATGACAATTTCTAATAAACTAGCCAATATTCCTGATAGTTATTTTGGTAAAACGATGGGGCGTAAGGTTGAGCATGGACCACTACCGTTAATTAATATGGCAGTTGGTATCCCGGATGGCGAAACGCCTAAAGGCATTGTTGATCACTTTGCTGATGCTGTTCGAATTCCTGAAAATCAAAAATATGGTGCATTTCATGGTAAGGAATCCTTTAAAGAAGCAATTGTTAATTTCTATCAACGACAATATGGTGTTGAACTGCATAAAGATGATGAAGTGTGCATACTTTATGGTACTAAAAATGGTTTAGTGGCTTTGCCTACATGTATTGTTAATCCTGGAGAAAACGTGCTACTTCCAGACCCAGGTTATACGGATTATCTTGCTGGTGTCATGCTTGCTGATGCCAATCCAGTACCACTTAATTTGGAGCCACCACATTATTTGCCAGATTGGAGCAAAGTAGATGCACAAACATTAGCACGTACGTCACTCGTTTATTTGACTTACCCAAATAATCCTACTGGATCAACGGCTACTAAAGCAGTGTTTGATGAAGCAATTCAAAGATTTAAAGGTACGCATACAAAGATCGTTCATGATTTCGCGTATAGTGCTTTTGGATTTGATGCAAAGAACCCAAGTATACTTGCTTCTAAAGATGCAAAGGAAGTAGCAATTGAAATTTTTTCATTATCTAAAGGTTATAATATGTCAGGATTTAGAGTAGGATTCGCAGTAGGTAACAAAGACATGATACAAGCGCTGAAGAAATATCAAACACATACTAATGCTGGTATGTTTGGTGCCCTTCAAGATGCAGCAACATACGCACTTAATCACTATGATGACTTTCTAGATCAACAAAATGAAACATTCAAACGTCGTCGTGACACGTTTGAGAAACAATTAAAAGATGCCAATTTACCATTTGTACATTCTAAAGGTGGTATTTACTCATGGCTTCAAACACCACCAGGGTATGATAGTGAATCATTTGAACAGTATTTGTTGAAAGAACAATCGATCTTAGTGGCGCCTGGCATTCCATTTGGTGAAAATGGTCGTCATTACGTCCGTATTTCCCTAGCATTAGATGACCAATTATTAACTGAAGCGGCTAAACGATTAGCTTCTTTATCTTATTTATATAACGAGTAACAAGAAGTCACAAATAGAAAGGATGAAATTTTATGACTAAAATTAAAATAATGAGTGTACGAGATGAAGATATTCCTTATATTGAAGAATGGGCGGAACAAAATAATGTCGAAGTAGAGTTAAATAAAGAAATATTAACAGAAGATAATGTCGATGATGTTCAAGGATTTGATGGTTTATCTTTGTCTCAACAACATCCAATATCGGAAGATGTATTTGCCAAATTGCAACAATTTGGTATTAAACATATTGCACAACGTAGTGCTGGATTTGATACATACGACTTAAATTTAGCTACACAATATGGCATTATCATATCTAATGTACCGTCATATTCACCTAGTTCAATTGCAGAGTTTGCAGTGACACAAGCCATTAATATTGTAAGAAATCAGAACGACATTCAACGTAAACTTAAAGACTATGATTTTAGATGGGAACCATCAATATTGTCGCGTTCAATAAGCGATTTAACCGTAGCTGTTATAGGAACAGGACGTATTGGTTCGATAGCGGCAAGTATTTTTGCAAAAGGATATAGAAGTCATGTTGTTGCATATGATCCATTTCCTAATGAAAAGGTTGCGCAATATGTTGAGTATAAGGATACGTTGGAAGAAGCTTTACGTGATGCAGATATTGTTACAGTTCATATTCCAGCAACGAAATATAATCCACATCTCTTCAATAGAGATTTATTTTCAAAATTTAAAAAAGGTGCCGTATTTGTAAACGCTGCTAGGGGATCGATAGTAGATACGAGAGCATTACTAGATGCGATTGATAGTGGACACATTAAAGGCGCAGCGTTAGACACCTATGAGCATGAACGAGGGTTGTTCCCAGGAGATTATCGTAATAAAGCAATTAATGATGACTTATTAGATGAACTAATTGCTAGAGAAGATATCTGGTTAACACCACATATCGCGTTTTATACTGATGCGGCAGTTAAGAACTTAATTGTTGATGCACTCGATGCAGTCATTGATGTCATGAATACAGGTACGACAAAATTAAGAGTGAATTAAAAAAATAAGAGTTGGGCATGGGACAGAATTATTTAAAAATTCAATGTCCCATACTCAACTCCTCATATTTTGCCAGCACGATTGCTCACTTTTCTAGTTCGCCTACATCCTAATGGCTTTTGTACGGGCCTTATTGACTGCCTAACAAAAGCAGGTTTCTTATTCAGATCTTATTTTACATCGTAGCCTTGGTCTTCAATAGCTTCTTTCATTTGTTCAACTGATACTCTATTTTCGTCGTAATCGACGCGAACTTGATTTTTATCTAAGTCTACTTCTGCTGAAGTCACACCGTTTAATTTCGCTAGTGCTGATTCAACAGCATTTCTACAATGATCACAACTCATACCTTCAACATTAATAACTTTATTAATCATACCTGTCACCTCCGATGTTCTTAGTAATATATACCCATATTTTACTCCTTTTTAATAAACAAAGAAATAAAATAGAAATGCTTCATAATTATAATTTCATTCGTTTTAGTCTTAAGGCATTACTTACTACACTAACTGAACTTAAGGCCATCGCAGCACCAGCTATCCAAGGGGCAAGTAATCCCATTGCCGCAATAGGGATGCCTGCAATGTTGTATCCAAATGCCCAGAATAAGTTCTGTTTAATATTGCGAATTGTTTTATGACTTGCATGAATGGCCATAGGAACTAATTGGATATCTCCGCCAAGAATGGTGATATCTGCAGCTTCTATTGCTACTTCAGTGCCCGTTCCCATTGCAATGCCAATATCTGCTTTGACGAGGGCAGGCGCATCATTGATACCGTCACCGACCATAGCGACATTATGTTTCTGTTCTTGTAATTGAGTTATATGATGTGCTTTATCTTCAGGTAGGACGCCGGCAATGACTTGATCAATGCCGACTTCTTTAGCAATAGCTTTTGCAGTTCGTTCATTATCACCAGTTAGCATGACCGTTCTGATATTCATAGATGATAATTGTTGGATAGCTTCTTTAGCAGATGCTTTAACAGTGTCAGCTACAGCAATCATACCTCTTAGTTCGCCATCATAAGCTATTAGCATAACAGTGTGTCCCTCGGCTTCCATCTGTTTCATCTTCTGTTTAATGCTTTGTATATTGATTTGATGATCTAACATTAACTTTTGATTACCTACAAATAACATAGAATCATCTATAATGGCTTGTATTCCGTGACCTGGTAATGTTTGATAATTTGTGACATTTACCAAGTTAACTTTGTGTTGTTTGGCGTAGTTAACAATTGCAGTAGCAAGTGGGTGTTCAGAGTTATTTTCAGCTGAAGCAACTAAAGTTAAGGTATCTTTGTCACCTTCAAAATAAGTTACTTCTGGTTTGCCGTGTGTAAGTGTTCCTGTCTTGTCAAACACAACTGTATCAACTTGATTTGTACGTTCGACATATTCGCCACCTTTAAACAAAATACCATTTTCAGCAGCGCGACCAGTTCCAACCATTATTGAAGTTGGTGTAGCTAAACCAAGTGCACATGGACAAGCAATCACTAGAACTGATATCGCAGCAACAAGTGCATCTTCAAATTGACCAGGATGTACAAGTGTAATCCAAATTAAGAATGTCAGTAAAGCAATCGCAATAACAATTGGAACGAAATAACCTGATATAATATCAGCTAAACGTTGGATAGGTGCTTTAGAACTTTGAGCTTCCTCAACCACTTTAATAATATTGGATAGGGCAGTATCTTTGCCAACTTTAGTTGCCATAATTGTAATAACACCATTCGTATTCATAGTTGAGCCTATTACTACATCATCAACGTGTTTATCAACTGGCATGGATTCACCTGTTAGCATTGATTCATCAATAGCAGTTTCACCCTTAATAATTTGACCATCGACAGGTATCTTTTCACCGGGTTTAATTAACAAGATATCATCTACATTAACTTGATTGAGCGGTACCATTTTCTCCATACCATTATCATCAATTAGGCGTGCCTCTTTTGCTTGTAAGTTAAGTAATTCACTTAATGCATTCGTCGTTTGTGATTTAGCACGTGCTTCTAAATATTTTCCGAAAAGAATTAATGTGATAAGTACAGCGCTTGTCTCAAAGTAAAGGTGAGGCATGTTTGTGGCACCAGAAAACCATTTGATCATTTCATAAATACTGTAAAAGTATGCAGCACTAGTACCTAATGCAACGAGCACATCCATATTAAAGCCACCGTTGCGCAAGTTCTTATAAGCGCCAACATAAAATTGCCAACCAATGATAAATTGGATTGGTGTCGCAAGGATAAATTGGAACCAAGGATTCATTAAGATATCTGGTAAATGCATATTAAAGAGATGGACGAGCATTGTCATTAATAGAGGTAATGACAGAATAGTAGAGATTATTAATTTATTTCGCTTATGCTTAAGTTCTTGTTGTTTACGTGTTGCTTGATCTTCTTCGGATTGTTTAGGCTGTGCGTCGTAACCTAAGTTTCTAATTCGTCCAATTAAGGTATCTAAATCCGTTTGTCCAGGATAATACGTTACCATTGCTTGTTCAGTTGTTAAATTAACTGTCGCATCTTTAACACCTGGTGCTTTATTTAATACTTTCTCTATACGATTTGAACATGCTGCGCAGGTCATACCAGTAATGTCTAACTCAGCTTTGTCAATGACAACATCATACCCAAGCTTTTGAACCGTTGTAACAAAGTCATTTATTGCATAGTCATTAGTATCATATTCAATCGTTGCTTTTTCCGTTGTCAAATTAACTTGTGCTTTTACGTTATCCATTTTATTTAAGCGCTTTTCAATACGATTCGAGCAAGCTGCACAAGTCATACCAGTAATGTTCAATGTGGCATTTTGTTTATTGCTCATTAAGACACCTCCATTACAATTCATACATAATATACCCCCTTAGGGTATTAGAGTCAATGTTTCTGTCTTAATTTTTCGCATAAAAAAAGTAGGACAGAATTCTTTTCGAATTCATTGTCCTACTACTTCGAATTTGCAAAATAGCATCATTATATTATTTATGTCCTAGACTACTAACTACTATTGTAATGATTATATAGCTTACTTAGAAAAAATCAGATGGCTTAAAATTTTCTAAATTTAAGTCTTTATAATTATTAAAATCAAAATTGGATATATTTTGAACAAGTTCACCGTTTTTCGCTTGATTATAATAATAATTTGCTTCGTTCATTACATCATGATCTTGGAATGTCTTTACAACGCCAAGAATGATAAGCAATGCAATGATACCTTTCAATAAACCTCTCATAGAATGTCGCACTCCTTTTTCTGTAATATCTCGTTAGTGGCTTTAGTTGGTTTCTTTAATAGAAGTTTAATTTAATTATATAGGCTTTCTAATAAAATTGCATGAGACTAGGGAACTGACTTTTTATAGTTCTAAAGTTGTAATAAATTGAACGGTTCTATACACATTGATCTATTGTTTCAAAAGAGTCTTTATTGGGAACGGTTAAGTAAATGGATAAGGAGTGAAAATGAATGAATCTATTAGAATTCCATAAACAAATTAAAGGTTATACTCAAAATCGTCAACCAGGAACAGAGAGAGACATGGATCCTAGACCCATTTCAGAACTAGATGAATATAAAGCAGCTGGTAAATTGCAAGGTAAAGTTGCATTAATTACTGGTGGTGACTCAGGGATTGGTCGCTCTGTTGCGATCTTATTTGCAAAAGAGGGCGCTAATGTAGCTATTGGTTATTATGATGAGCATGAAGATGCAGAGGAAACTGTTAATCGTCTTAAAGAGATTGGCGTAAAGGCTAAAGCATATGCCCATGATTTAAAAGATGCACAACAATCTAAAGATTTAGTGCAACAAGTTGTTCAAGAATTTGGTGGTCTAAATATTCTAGTCAATAATGGTGCGGTCCAATATCCTCAAGATAGTTTCAAGGATATTACGCCTGAACAATTTAAAGATACATTCGAAACAAATATATTTGGCATGTTCTTCTTATCACAAGCTGCCGTTCCATATCTAAGTGACAACGATACAATTATTAATACGACAAGTGTGACGGCATATCGTGGTTCTGGTCATTTAATTGATTACGCTTCAACTAAAGGTGCGATTGTTTCGTTTACACGTTCACTAGCAACCACACTAATGGAGAAAAATATTCGAGTTAACGGTGTGGCACCTGGTCCAATTTATACACCACTCATTCCGGCTACTTTTGATGAAGACAAAGTAGAAAATCAAGGTGGCAACACACCAATGGGTAGACGTGGACAACCAGCAGAACTTGCGCCAGCTTATGTATTTCTTGCTACAAATGCGGATAGTTCTTACATCACTGGTCAAATCATCCATGTTAATGGTGGAGACTATATTACAACTTAAATGAAAATTTTAATGTATTGAGCCATAAAGGTGTCTAGTGCCTTTATGGCTTATTTTATGTTGGAAAAGAAAGTGTTTCAGTGCGAAAACCACTTAATTTGTTTAAACTATAATATAAATATTAAATAAAGGTGGGTAAGTACAATGACAGAAAAAGAAAAGATGTTAGCACACCAGTGGTATGATGCCAATTTTGATAAAGATTTGGAAACTGAACGAGTACGTGCAAAAGATTTATGTTTTGACTTTAACCAAACGCGTCAGAGTGATGACAGTAGAAGACAGGCTATATTAACTGAATTATTTGGTTATACATTAGAGAATGTCGCAATTAATAGTCCGTTCGATACAGATTATGGTTGGAATGTTAAATTAGGCAAAAATGTGTTTGTTAATAGTAATTGTTACTTCATGGATGGAGGTGGCATCACGATTGGTAATGATGTATTTATAGGTCCGTCTTGTGGCTTCTATACTGCCCATCATCCATTAACGCCTAAAGAACGTAATGCAGGTTTAGAGTTGGCGCAGCCGATTACTATTGGAAATAATATTTGGTTTGGTGGCAATGTCGTTGTCACACCTGGTGTAACGATTGGAGATGGTTCAGTTATAGCAGCAGGAAGTGTAGTAACTAAAGATGTACCACCGAATAGCCTAGTTGCGGGTGTGCCTGCTAAAGTAATAAGAGAGATAAATGAAAATGACGCACCTAAAAATTAATAGGACTATTTATCTATAAAACAACTTTTGAGTACTTCCTTAACTTGATGTCGGCTAATTGGATTAAAGGTACAATAGTTAAAGTATACGAATGACTAATAATTAAAACTTTTCAGATAATATGTATGTAAGCGATTGCAAAAATAACCCGAAGCATAGTAGAATGAAATTAATGATACAAATTATCATTTTAAGTAAGTCAATGTTTTACTGATTTTTATAATTCTTACAAATACATAGGGGGTAATTAAGAATGGTAGTACCTTTCAAAAATGAACCTGGGATTGATTTTTTAGTACAAGAAAATGTAGAAAGATTTCAAAAAACGTTAGAGCAAGTTAAAAATGAACTTGGTCAAACACTTCCAATTGTGATTGACGGTGAGCACATTACTAAAGATGATACATTTGATTCAATTAATCCAGCTAATACATCGGAATTAATTGCTAAAGTATCTAAAGCTACTAAGGAAGATGTAGATAAAGCGTTTGAATCTTCAAACAAAGCTTATAAAGCATGGCGTCAATGGTCACATAAAGATCGTGCAGAGTTATTATTACGCGTTGCAGCAATTATTCGCCGTCGTAAAGAGGAAATCTCTGCAGTCATGGTATATGAAGCAGGTAAACCTTGGGATGAGGCTGTTGGCGATGCAGCAGAAGGTATCGACTTTATCGAATACTATGCACGTTCAATGATGGAATTAGCAGATGGTAAACCGGTATTAGATCGTGAAGGAGAACATAACAAGTACTTCTATAAATCAATTGGTACTGGTGTTACAATTCCACCTTGGAACTTCCCATTTGCAATTATGGCTGGTACAACATTAGCACCAGTTGTTGCTGGTAACACAGTTCTATTGAAACCTGCTGAAGATACAGTATTAACAGCGTATAAATTAATCGAAATCTTAGAAGAAGCGGGTCTTCCTAAAGGTGTTGTTAACTTTGTACCTGGTGATCCGAAAGAAATCGGTGACTATTTAGTTGATTCTGTTCATACACACTTTGTTACATTTACAGGTTCACGTGCAACAGGAACTCGTATTTACGAACGTAGCGCAGTTGTTCAAGAAGGACAAACATTCTTAAAACGTGTTATTGCAGAAATGGGCGGTAAAGATGCGATTGTCGTTGATGAAAATATTGATACTGATTTAGCTGCAGAATCAATTGTAACGTCAGCATTTGGTTTCTCAGGCCAAAAATGTTCTGCATGTTCACGTGCCATCGTACACAGTTCAGTGTATGATGAAGTATTAGAAAAAGCGGTAGCATTAACTAAAGAATTAACAGTTGGTAACACTGTAGATAATACATTCATGGGCCCTGTTATTAATAAAAAACAATTCGACAAAATTAAAAAATATATCGAAATTGGTGGAAAAGAAGGTAAAATTGAAATCGGTGGCGAAGCTGATGATTCAACAGGTTACTTCATTAAACCAACAATTATTTCAGGATTAAAATCATCTGATCAAGTCATGCAAGAAGAAATCTTTGGTCCAGTGGTTGGCTTTACTAAATTTGATAATTTCGAAGAAGCGATTGAAATTGCGAATGATACAGACTATGGCTTAACAGGTGCGGTTATCACAAATAATCGTGAAAACTGGATTAAAGCAGTGAATGAATTCGATGTAGGTAACTTATATCTTAACCGTGGATGTACTGCAGCAGTAGTAGGTTACCATCCATTTGGTGGCTTCAAAATGTCTGGTACAGATGCCAAAACAGGTAGTCCAGACTACTTATTAAACTTCTTAGAACAAAAAGTCGTTTCAGAAATGTTCTAATGAATTAAGATCAATATATAACAAGTTTAATAAAATTTAGAATAACATTTCTAAATAATTAGTCAGTAAATGAGTGTAGTCCATTCATTTACTGACTTATTTTTATTTCATTAAATTGGTGGTACTTGCCTAGGAAGCTGTAATGTAGTTCTTTGATTTTAATCATTAGAACAACTTACTTAAGTGCTCAAGCACGTAAGTTCCATTTCCACAGTTTGTTTTGTTTGTAGATTTGCTAGTTGAAAATTTCTTTGCTGAGGCCCATTCCCCAGCTCTATTTATTATCTATATCAACGCTAATTTCTTAAATGAGTATGACTTAAATGTTAAATAAAAGAAGCAAATTCTATATAATTTCAATAGAATCTGCTTCTCACTTATCTAAGAATATTGTGTCATAAAACCATTTATTAATAGTTTAATAAAAACAATGTGATTTTTAATTAAGTTTTGTATAGTCTTGGCCATGTAACATCCAACGTACGCCATATTTATCTGTAAAGGCGCCCATTTTTCCACCCCAGAATTGTTCTTTGAGTGGCATTTCAATGTCTAATGAGTCATGATCTTTAATTTCATCGTAAAACTGTTGAACTCTATCTGAATCGTCTTGATTGTTGACATCGAAATCAATAAGTAATGAAATACCATTGTTGATGTTCTCTACACGTCCGAATGAATCAGAGCATAAAATTTTAACACCTAACACTTCAAATTCAGCGTGCATTGTAGCTTCTGCAGCCTGTTCTTTTGTCATGCCAAATTGTTCCGCTTGTTCTTCGCTCACTTCTAATCTTTTGACGTTTTTAGCGCCAAATACTTCTTCGTAATATGCTATTGCATCTTTTGCTTTTTCAAATGCTAAATATGGAAATAATTCAGTCATGATAAAACACCTTTAGTTAGTTTGTAACCCAGTCCATTATATAATGAATAGATGTAAATAGCGATTAATATACGGTCGTGAAACTTTGAACAAAATAGAATGATTATTCTAATTAATCATGTGCTTTGACATTGATAAGTTTATGAAAGATTTGGTCCATTTGCTTAGGTTTAATCTCGACATTTTCATTCTTTTTCCAATCGATAAATGCATTTAGTACCGAACCAAACACATAGAATACTAGGCTTTTCGGTACTACATTATCAACAGTAATACGATGCATGTTGGTTTTGAAATCCTTTTGCATTATTTCAATTAAATAATTATTGCGAACATCTTCAAACTCTTTATCGTTATATTGCTTAAGTTCGATTCGAGATATCTCTTCTTTTTTGAAAGAATTAGCTAAAGTTTGAAAAGGATTATTCAAACGTTCTTTAATATCAGTCGCAAAATAGTCATCGTGTGTTAATTTTAATAGGTATTTAAGCAATTCGTATTTATCGTAAAAATGTTTATAAAAAGTAGTGCGATGAACACTAGCATGCTTACAAATTTTATTAACCGTTAATGGTGTAAACATCTCTTGTTCGAGCAATGAATATAAGCTATCAGTTAATGCCTTTTTAGTTTTAATTACCCGTAAGTCTTTATCATTCAAAATTGTTCTCCCCTAACATAGATAGAAGAATCTAATAAATTTGGTGAAACATAATATTTAATTATAGATTATATAAATACATAAATAAACATGCATTTACATTAAAATGTAAATTACGTATAAAAAATAAACTGATTAAAAATATGAAATGTATTGTGTAATGATTTTGGCATAGCGTTTTAAAGCGTTATGAAAGGGTATATGATATCCAAATAGAAACATTGTTTAACTATTAAAAATAAAATTGTATTTTTCATAAATTTATTCTATTTTCTAAGTTTAATTTATAGAAATAATCTATATGGGAGGATTTTAATTATGAAAGGCACTAAACAATTAGATCAAATTAAAGAAGATAATAAGAAGCAACTAAAAAAATTATTTAAATATGATAAAGATAATGCATTAACATTTAGCAAAGAAGATCGTGAAAAAGTTCAAGATAAATTTGGCGTATATGTTATCTTCGATAAAAAGACGCCTATCTTCGTTGGTCAAACAGGAGGCTATTCTACTGGTTATCAACTTATTACAAAAGACTTATTCAATAAATTAGGTCAATATAATTTAAAATCAGGCGTCGGCACTACTAAATTTAAAAAAGGTTTAGCACAGAAAAAAGGTGTCAATGAAGAGGATATTAAATCAATTACAGCTGAAGATTATAATTTGAAATTCCAATATGTCAATGTTAAAGATGAACCAGCGTTCATTAATGTTTTAGAAATCTTAGCAATTGAGTATGCTAAAGATAAAGGTTATGAATTATATAATTTTAACCAAAACTAATAACATCAATTGATTAGTATAAATGAATTGTTATAAGAGGTTAGGACAACAGTGGGTCCGGGACTATGAATTAAGAATTAATTCTGTCCTACAATCCATGATAGTCCTAACCTTTTGTTTTCATTTTCTGAAAAGTGGTATTGATGAGTAAAACTTATCTAAAGTAGGAGATACTATGGCAATTCGTGTCCATTTTCAAGACCAATCAAACCACTTCCATACTGCATGTACATTTTCAGCTATTCCTGAGGATGCCAAACTTGTGTGGATTGATTTTGAGAATCCGACGAAAAACGATCAAGCATTACTCACTCAACGATTCAATATTGCTAGGCACCACATAGAGGAATCTGTATTTACAGTTACGAGACCTAAAGTTAGTAATCATCCACAGAAAAAGCATTTATATTTAATATTGCATGCCATTAGTCATAATAATTTCTCAGCAGAACCCCTGAGTATTACTGTTAAGGGTAATTGGATAATCACGGTTCATAAATATCCAATGGAAGTATTATCAGATATCATTACGTCATTCAATAAGTCATCTAAAGCTATAACTACGATTGAACTAACAACTATCATGGTTGATAAAATTACACATCAATATTTTAAATATGTGGATCATGTTGAAGACATAGTTTTTTCTTTTGAGAATCAAAATGTAGATAAAGTCAATAACCGTAAATTAATGGATGATGTATATAATATTCGTTCTGAAATTATTAAACTGAAGCGTGTGCTCATTCCTATGGAGCAACTCCTAAATGAAATAATAGATGAATCACCATTAGACGTATCACATGAATATCAATTATTGATTAAACATATTCATAGTAGATTATTAAGACAAACAGATACGTTAATGGCCTGTGAGCATATCACAGATGATATTAAAGATAATAACGAGTCTTATCGCTCTAATAGAATTAATGGTGTGATGAATGTCTTAACCATTATTTCGTCTATATTCTTTCCGCTATCATTTTTAACGGGATGGTATGGCATGAACTTCTCTTATATGCCAGAACTTGATTGGCATTATAGTTATTTCGTCTTTATTGCTATTTCATTAGTGGTTGTTGTTTCACTCATTACTCTTTTCAAAAAGAAGAACTGGTTCTAACGCAAACTAAATAAGCGTATGATTCTACAAATGGTAGATTCACACGCTTATATCTATTAATGTTGCTTCTTTTCATCTAGGAGCTGTTTATATTTGCGTTTGTAATATTTAGACAGTTTCATGTCATGGACAAAAGAGATTACCGGTCGTGCTGTCATTTGAATACTTCCAATCACAAATAATATTGTGCCGGCAATCATGGTTTGGTCACTAAAAAATAGAAAACTACCAATTAAAAATATAATGCCCAGTACGATATCGTTGATTTGATATAGGGCTTTGTAGAAGAATGAGATTTGCTTCGCATGATCATCTTCATTAAATTGATTGGTATTAAAATGTAAATCAACATCATCTTTATTTAAACCAGCCATTTTAACACCTCCATTATTTTAAGTAATAACATACTTCCCGTTGTACTTTGACATGAAACTTCTTCATAATGGTCAGAAAGGAGGGGTATGATGTCTTATTCAATGCTTTACGAATCTCCCGTACAAAATTTAGAACTCATCAGTGATGGTGAGGCACTTACACACGTACTTTATAAATATAACGACACAACTGTTACTCATCCAACTAATCCTGATTTAGATATTTTTAAAAAAGTGGTTGAGTGGTTAAATGAATATTTCTCAGGAAATCGTCCGCAAATTGATTTTTCACTTAAACCGGAAGGCACTGATTTTCAAAAAAGTGTGTGGCGAAAGCTACAAGAAATAGAATATGGACAATTAAAAACATATGGTGATCTAGCGAATCTTGTAGGTGAAGAACGCAATAAGCCGAATATGTCTGCACAAGCAATAGGTGGTGCAGTCGGTAGTAATCCGATTTCTATTATTATTCCATGCCATCGCGTGGTTGGAAAAGATGGAAGTTTAACAGGATATGGTGGCACGATTAATCATAAAATTAAACTACTCGAGCTTGAGCAAGTAGATATGAATAATTTGTATAGACCTAAAAATTCAACTAAACCATAACACTTTTACTTTACACGTAAATAAAGAGGCGTTCGAGATAAGAGCCTAAATTGCTCTTATTTTGAATGCCTCTTAATTAATATCAACGTTATTTAGGAATATGATATTGACGTATATCGTCCTGAATATTTTCTAAGTAGTAAATAGACTTATCGTCATCAGTTTGTTCAGTAGCGTGATCGAATTCTAAATCATCGAATCGCTTGAAGAAACTTTCATAGTCTTCAACTGAAACTTCTTGACGTTCATTCAATAAGGCTTTATGTCCTTCAATATCTAATTGTTTTTCATAGCCTTCGACTAGCGTAGCACTAAAGAATTCTCCTACAGAACCAGATCCATAGCTAAATAATCCAATAGTTTGACCACCTTTAAGTGATCTATTCTCTAATAATGAAATCAAACTTAGATATAAAGAGCCAGTATAAATATTACCTACATAGCGATTGTAATATACTGCATCTTCATATCCAGATGTTAAACGTTCTTGCGTCGTTTCATCGGCATCATTGATAATTGAGTCTAAAGCTTTTTTACCCATTTTAGTGAAAGGTACGTGGAAACATAATGACTCAAAGTCAGATAATGTTTTATCTTCACGTCGAGCATATTCGTTCCAACTTTCTTGGAATGATTTGATATATGCATCTTTAGATAACGCACCGGCAACTAATGGATATTTATGTCCAGTTGGTCTCCAGAAGTCATACACATCTTCAGTATATGCAACGGCATCATCATTCAATTCTAAGATACTTGGATTATTTGAAATCAACATAGCTACGGCACCAGCACCTTGTGTCGGTTCACCACCAGATTGAATACCGTAACGAGCTGTATCACTTGCGATAACAAGTACCTTTTCATTAGGTCGTTTCTCAATGTAGTCTTTAGCTAATTGGATTGCAGGTGTTGCAGCATAGCAAGCTTCTTTCATTTCGAAGCAGCGTGCGAATGGCTGAATGCCTAGTAAATTGTGAATTTGTACTGCAGCAGCTTTGGCATTATCGATTGCAGATTCAGTTGCTACAATGACCATTCCAATATGTTTTTTATCATCATCTGTTATAATATCTTTAGCAGCATTAGCCCCCATAGATACAATATCTTGTGATACTGGACTGACTGCCATTTGGGTTTGACCAATCCCAATTAAAAATTTATTTGGATCAACTTGGCGAGCTTCAGCAAGCTTAGCCATGTCTACATAGTATTTAGGTACGTAAAAGTTAATTTTATCGATTCCTATACTCACGGGCACTACATCCTTTCGTTATTCTAATTTTATAATTCATATTAATAGTAGCTTTTTGAGACAATTTCATTTAGAATGCTCACTAATAGAAAGCGTTTTCATACGAAAAGTTAAATGCAATAACGCATGTCGTTTAATACAGTAATGAAATAAAATACGTGAAACTGCATGGTAGAACATTGAGTGTGAGATAACTTCTATCGGCTATTATTAATAATCATATTAATAGTTATTTTACCAAATTAAATAACTAAATTACAATTTATATATAAACTACATATAAGGAGATAAAGAATGAAAAAAATTGCTATAGTTAGTGCTAAAAGAACGCCAATCGGTAGATATAAAGGTAAATTAAGAAATTATTCTGCAGTTGAATTGGGAACGACAGCTTTGAAAGGTGCAATCGATTCAGCAAATATTGATCCTAATATAATACAACAAGTTATTTTCGGTAATGTGCTACAAAGTGGTGTAGGACAAAACCCAGCACGTCAAATTGCGATTAAAGCGGGTGTACCTGATACAACACCAGCTATGACAATTAATGAGGTATGTGGATCAGGTCTTAAAGCAATTATATTAGGGAAACAGTTAATTCAATTAGGTGAAGCGGATGTAGTAGCAGTGGGTGGAGTTGAAAGTATGACAAATGCCCCACAATTAATCTTAAAAGAAGGTCAAGAACCAGTGGAAAGCTTTATGCATGATGGTTTAACAGATGCCTTTCATTATGTACCAATGGGTGTAACAGCTGAGAACATAGCTGAAAAATATGACATCACGCGTGAAATGCAAGATGAGTTCGCAAATCATTCACAAGCTAAAGCAGCTAAAGCGACGCAAGATGGTAAATTTAATAATGAAATCATCGGTATGACTGACGCAGAAGGGGAACAAATGACTTCTGATGAAGGTGTTCGCCCAAATAGTAGTGTTGAGAAGCTTGCGACATTAAAGACAATTTTCAAAGAAGATGGGACAGTAACTGGTGGTAATGCTTCAAGTATTAATGATGGTTCATCTGCACTCATTTTAATGGAAGAATCATATGCTAAAGCGCATGGTTACGATATTTTAGGAATTGTTGGAGATTATGCAGAAGTAGGTTGTGACCCACAATATATGGGCTATGCGCCATTCTATGCTGTTGAGAAGCTACTTGATAAAACGGATAGCAAAATCGATGACGTTGATATTGTAGAAATGACTGAAGCATTTGCTGCACAAAGTATACCAGTCAAAGACAATTTGCATATTCCAGATGAAAAATTAAATATCTATGGCGGTGCTATTGCACTAGGACACCCAATTGGTGCCAGTGGTGCTAGATTAGTCACTACTTTAGTGAACGCACTTGAACAAGAAAATAAACGTACGGGTATTGCTACAGCATGTATTGGTGGAGGATTAGGTATCGCTCTAATGATTGATAAAGGGGAATAATGGTATGAAGAGTTTAGATAAGACATTTCGACATTTATCTCGTGAAGATAAATTAAAACAACTTGTTGATTATGGATGGTTAACAGATGCTAATTATGATGTTTTACTAAAAAATCCATTAATTAATGAAGAAGTTGCGAATAGCTTAATTGAGAATGTAATTGGTCAAGGCACATTGCCTGTAGGTTTATTACCTAAAATCATTGTCGATGATAAAGAATATGTTGTACCGATGATGGTTGAAGAACCTTCTGTAGTAGCTGCTGCAAGTTATGGTGCTAAGTTAGTCAATGATACGGGTGGTTTTAAAACCGTTAAGAGTGAAAGATTAATGATTGGTCAAATTGTATTTGATGAAGTAAGTGATACAGATGCTTTAGCACAAGCAATTTACGATTTAGAACCACAAATTGAACAGATTGCAGCTGAAGCTTACCCATCAATTATAGAACGTGGTGGTGGTTACAGACGTATTGAAATTGATACATTCCCAGAGAATCAACTATTGTCTTTAAAAGTATTTGTAGATACTAAAGATGCAATGGGCGCCAATATGCTTAATACAATCTTGGAAGCTATAACTGCACATATGAAGAATGAATTTCCAGATCGCGATGTGCTTATGAGCATTTTGTCTAACCATGCCACAGCCTCAGTAGTACGAGTTCAAGGTGAAATTGATATCAAAGATTTAAATAAAGGTAATCATTCTGGTGAAGAAGTAGCACAACGCATGGAGCGTGCTTCTGTACTAGCACAAGTCGATATACATCGTGCTGCAACACACAATAAAGGTGTTATGAATGGCATTCACGCCGTAGTCTTAGCAACTGGTAATGATACACGCGGAGCAGAAGCAAGTGCACATGCATATGCCAGTCGTGATGGACAATATAGAGGTATTGCGACTTGGAAGTTTGATAAAGAACGTGGTCGCTTAGTCGGAACAATAGAAGTACCGATGACATTAGCAATTGTTGGTGGTGGTACGAAAGTATTGCCAATTGCGAAAGCATCACTTGAATTATTAAATGTTCAATCAGCACAAGAATTAGGTCAAGTTGTTGCTGCTGTTGGATTGGCACAGAACTTTTCAGCATGTAGAGCCTTAGTTTCTGAAGGTATTCAAAAAGGTCACATGAGTTTACAATACAAATCATTAGCTATCGTAGTAGGTGCTCAAGGTGATGAGATTGCTCGTGTTGCCGAAGCATTGAAAACTGCGCCTAAAGCAAATACTGCTACGGCTCAACAAATTTTAAAAGATTTACGACAACAATAACAATATATAGAAAAGCCACTACGTATGAGTGAGGTAGTTAATTCAATACCTCGATTCATAAATAGTGGCTTTTATTTATCATTTATATGTCATTATTTATTTTAGTAGATGTAATTATAATTACGTGCAGACCATTTACTTAAGTAGCGAGTTCCGTATGCATTCGGTCTATTGTAATTGTATTCAGAAACTTTAATACTACCGTTACTATATACACGTTCAACTACAGCAACGTGGCCATAATAGCCTGCAGTAGATTGTATTACTGCGTAGCGTTTAGGCGTGTGACCAGTTCTATAACCAGAGCGTTGTGCATTGTAATACCAGTTCTTTGCATTTCCCCAACGATTTGATACAGGTTTACCTAGTTGAGCGCGTCGTTGGTATGCCCACCAAGTACATTGACCTTTCGTATAGTAGTTATATGAAGCGGCTTCAGATACGTGCATATGTTCAATATTTTGATATGTAAAAGTCCCTGCGAACATGATTCCAGTAGCGAGTAAAAGACGTGAAAATAATTTTTTAAATTTCATTTTTGTTCCCTTCAAAATATAAAAGAATTAAAAACTGTATTAATCATATTCGTTAAAAAGGTATAATACAATATAAGAAACGAATTATACAAGTAACTGTAATATATATGAAATATAACAGTGTAATTTGTAATTTATTTTACATTAAAGTAATTTTGCACAATTTAAGATAGTAGCACGGTAATGTCTTAAAGTTCAAAGCATTACTTAATTTTAAATGTGCAATTGATTTGAAGTTTACCCTATAAAAAAAGCACCATTAAGGCGCTTAGAAATAAAAATAATATATTAAATTCACCTATTATATTCGCAGTAGCTGACTGAACTGAGAAGATGCGCTAATCAGCTATTCTCAGCTCTAGTAATCTTTGCGGGGTTGTGCGGGCCCCAGCAAAAAGAATTTCACTAAGAAATTCTACAAGCAATGCAAGCTGGGGATCGGGGCCTCAGCAAAAAGAATTTCACTAAGAAATTCTACAAGCAATGCAAGCTGGGGATACAACGAATTCAAATAGAATTCTGTCCCACTCCCAAAAAAAGCGCCATAAAGGCGCTTGGTGAGATGATACGTCCATGATGTATAATAACAAGTTAGAAATCATACATTTGTGAATTGGTTAAAAACAGCCAATGCTCTTTTAACGATAGTCACGGGTATGTTTTCTGGACATGGATTATTTCGAAAATATGACAATACTTCTGCTTGGCTCTTCACTTCTCTAGGGAAATTGCTATCTTGATTAATCCAATTTACCAATTCACCTAATGGTGTGTCATCACCAACAAAATTTTGCATAAATTCGTAAAAGCTCAATGCCTCACCTCTTCAATCAATTTGAGCCTATGTGATTATAACATTTTTTTATAATGAAACATATAGGGTCTTACATTGAATTTGAATTAGACTTGTTCTCGGAAATATTTAGTTTAACTTTACATATTTTTATTTTCTCAAAAATATTTCGTGTATAATGAAATTACAATAATGAACAAAGAGGGTGAGCATTTGGACATCAAACATATGAAATATTTTATGGAAGTAGTTAATCAAGGTGGTATGACAAATGCTTCGAAATCTCTATACATAGCGCAGCCGACGATTAGTAAAGCAATTAAAGATATAGAAAATGAATTGAAAATGACATTATTTGATCGTCAAAAGCGTTACCTCGTACTCACTGATGCGGGTAAAATATTCTATAAAAAGTGCGAAGAAATTATAACGTTATATGATAATATTCCTTTCGAAATTAATGGGCTATTAGGATTAGAAACAGGTCATATCAATATAGGTATGTCTGCAGTAATGGACATGCAACAATTTATCTACATACTAGGGGAGTTTCACAAGCTCTATCCAAACGTTACGTATAATTTAAATGAAAGTGGCGGTAAATCTATAGAGACGCGACTTATTAATGATCAAATTGATATTGGAATTACTACCATTCCAATAGATGAGAACGTCTTTGACTATTTACCATTATATAGCGAAGATTTGAGATTAGTTGTAAGTAAAGAACATGACCTTGCATCACGTGATTCTGTTACAATGGCAGAACTTAAGAATGAAGATTTTATATTGTTTAACGAAGACTTTTACCTTAATGATAAAATTATTGCCGCAGCTAAAAATGCAGGTTTTCTCCCAAATACGGTTTCAAATGTCTCGCAATGGAACTTTATTGAGTATCTGTTGCTGGCACGTTTAGGTGTAAGTATCTTACCAGAGCACATCGCTAACATGCTCAAAGACAATATCAGAAGTATTAAGATTGAGGATACTGGAATGAGTTGGGAACTAGGTGCAATTTGGAAAAAGGATAAACTATTAAGTCACGCTACCTCTAAATGGATAGAATTTATGAGCAAAAGATTAAAATATGACTAAATAATACTTCATAACAACAAGCACAATAAATAGATAAATAAAAATAGAGAAGCGTTTAAACGAAACGCTTCTCTATTTTATTTGCATATGTTGGGTTCGTTCCGAACGCAATAATATTGTCATCGAAATTCAATCACACCAATACGTATAGTTATTAAAGCGATTACATAGAAATAAACTATAGGTGGTATTTAAAATGGATATTTTTCTATTTTCTTAGGTTGAATTAGAATGATGAATGTAGGTTTAAATTTCACTGTAACAATTTCGACATATTTTAGTGGGAGGTCAGTCTTCTTGAAAAAAGTATTATTTATTTCAAAAGTTATCATACAAATTGCCATTATCATAGTCATTAGTTACTTAGGTAGTTTATTGCAAACATTATTGCATATACCACTAGCTGGAAGTATCGTAGGCATGATAATGTTGTACATTTTACTTGAACTGAAAGTGATACGTATGAATTGGATATCTGACGGCGCAGAATTTCTATTAGCTACAATGGTGTTTTTCTTTATACCTTCTGTAGTAGGAATAATGGATGTTGTTTCTGATATTACAAAGAGTTATATCATTTTCTTCTTATTAATTATTGTAGGTACAAGTTGCGTTGCACTAGCTTCTGGTTACATCGCTGAAAAGATGGTTAAACAACCTAACGTTAAGAGAGGTCATCAATAGTATGACATTCATTCAAGCTATCTTAATGATATTGTTGACCGTCGTTATGTATTTTTCTGCAAAAAAGCTACAACAAAAATATGATAATCCATTTTTGAACCCAGCGTTAGTAGGTTCGGTTGGTGTCATTATTGTATTATTGTTAACACATCAAAACTATCATGATTATATGACAGGTGGTAAATGGATCAATCATTTATTGAATGCCACTGTTGTATGTTTAGCTTACCCACTATATAAGAATCGACATAAAATTATTGAGAATTTAAGTATTATCTTTTCAAGCGTGATGGTTGGCGTAATACTTAATTTTGTGTTAGTGTTTACCTCGTTAAACTTATTGGGTTACGATGAGGAGACGATAGTAACAATATTACCACGTTCAATAACAGCTGCTGTAGGTATCGAAGTATCACAGGAATTAGGTGGTACTGATACGATTACAGTATTATTCATTATAACTACAGGTTTAATAGGTAGTATGATGGGATCAATGTTATTGAAAGTAGGTAACTTTAAGACCTCTATTGCCAGAGGGTTAACATATGGGAATGCATCACACGCTTTTGGTACCGCAAAAGCATTAGAACACGATACTGAATCTGGTGCATTTAGTTCAATTGGAATGATATTAACTGCTGTAATTAGTTCGATACTTATTCCAATTATGATTATTTTATTCTACTAAAGGGAATATATATATTGTACTCGTTTAAAAAGAGAAAGGAGCTATTGTAATAATGGCGAAGATAAAAGCAAACGAAGCATTAGTTAAAGCGTTAGAAGCATGGGATATTGATCACTTATATGGTATTCCAGGGGATTCAATTGACGCAGTAGTAGATAGTCTACGTACTGTTAGAGACTCATTTAAATTCTATCATGTACGTCATGAAGAAGTAGCAAGTTTAGCTGCAGCTTCATACACTAAGATGACAGGTAAAATTGGGGTAGCATTAAGTATCGGTGGTCCTGGTATCGTTCACTTATTAAATGGTATGTATGATGCAAAAATGGATCGCGTACCTCAATTAATTTTAGCTGGTCAAACAAATAGTACTTTATTAGGTACAAAAGCTTTCCAAGAAACAAACATTACTGATATGGTGTCAGATGTTTCTGTATATAATCACCAAATTCAAAAAGGTGATAACGTATTTGAAATTGTTAACGAAGCTATTCGTACAGCATACGAAAAACGCGGTGTAGCAGTAGTTGTATGTCCTAATGACTTATTAACTCAAAAAATTAAAGATACAACTCATCGTGCTATAGACACTACTAAACCAAAAGCACCAACTCCAACATTACGTAGCATTAAAAAAGCAGCAAAATTAATCGATAAAAGTAAAAAACCAGTAATGATTATTGGTGTAGGTGCACAAAATGCTAAAGATGAATTACGTGAATTTGTAGAAGCGGCTAAAATTCCAGTAATTCATACGTTACCAGCTAAAACAATCATTCCTGATGATCACCCATATAGCATCGGTAACTTAGGTAAAATCGGAACAAAAACATCTTACCAAACAATTCAAGATGCCGATTTATTAATCATGGCAGGTACTAACTATCCTTACGTTGACTACCTACCTAAGAAAAATATTAAAGCAATTCAAATTGATACAAACCCAGATGTAATTGGACATCGTTTCAGTGTCAATGTTGGTATCGTTGGTGACGCGAAACTTGCTTTCCATCAATTAACTGATGCTATCAAACACGTACCACAACGCCCATTCTTAGAAAAAACATTAGAACGTAAAGCTGTTTGGGATAAATGGATGGAACAAGATATGAATCAAGAAAGCACACCAATCCGCCCAGAACGTTTAATGAAATCAATTAGTAAATATAGTGACGATGATGCTGTATTCTCAATCGATGTAGGTACATCTACAGTTTGGTCAACACGTTACCTAAACTTATCGGTAAATAATAAATTTATTATTTCTTCTTGGTTAGGTACAATGGGTTGCGGACTTCCAGGAGCAATTGCTTCTAAAATCGCTTTCCCTAAACGTCAAGCTATCTCAATTAGCGGTGACGGTGCATTCCAAATGGTAATGCAAGACTTTGCAACTGCTGTTCAATATGACTTACCAATGACAATTTTTGTTATGAATAACAAACAATTATCATTTATTAAATATGAACAACAAGCTGCAGGTGAATTAGAATATGCCATTGATTTCTCTGATATGGACCATGCTAAATTCGCTGAAGCTGCAGGCGGTAAAGGTTATGTATTAAAAGATCCTAGCCGTATCGATGAAGTAGTAGAAGCAGCGTTAAATGAAAATGTACCAACAATCGTTGATGTACATGTTGATCCAAATGCCGCACCATTACCAGGTAAAATTGTTAATGAAGAAGCAATCAACTATGGTAAATGGGCTTACAGATCAATCACTGAAGATAAAAAATTAGACTTCGACGAAATTCCACCAATTTCTGTCGCTGCTAAACGTTTCTTATAAGAAATAGATTCGACACACTGACGAAAGCAATGCTTTTGTCAGTGTTTTTTTATGAATATTTGGCTCTATAATAAATTGGACTGATGACTAAAAATCATCAGTCCAATTTTTAT
>ERZ1023492.23-NODE-23-length-83114-cov-7.652584_pt1 | contig 83114 bp, 75 predicted proteins | sample MGYA00380541_ERZ1023492 | MGnify/ENA primary metagenome ERZ1023492 (study PRJEB33173, sample SAMEA4830351) | metagenome | study: EMG produced TPA metagenomics assembly of the PRJEB25223 data set...
ATTTTTAATTAGTTATAGATTAAAGAAATTATTGTTATTTGCTTTCTTAACCTTACAATATATATTATAACCATCTAACATTAAAATTAAATGAGAAAATCCTAATTTTTCTGAGAAATCTTGAAATTATTCAAAATTATCTCACAAACTATTTAATACTTAGGTATACATTCATTTTAACACAACTTACAATTTAAAGAAATACTGTTATAATGAGAGATAAATAATATTTTGAGAAAGTAGGCATCTAATATGGAAACATTATTTTCAGGCATTCAACCAAGCGGTATACCAACAATTGGTAACTATATAGGTGCATTAAAACAATTTGAAGAAATACAAAATGATTATGATTGTTTCTTCTGTATTGTTGATCAACATGCAATCACTGTACCTCAAGACCGTTTGAAATTACGCAAACAAATTAGACAACTCGCAGCAATATATCTAGCTTCAGGTATTGATCCTGACAAATCTACCCTTTTCATTCAATCTGAAGTCCCTGCACATGTCCAAGCAGGATGGATGCTCACTACAATAGCTTCAATTGGTGAATTAGAACGTATGACACAATTTAAAGATAAAGCTCAAAAACGAACGGATGGTGTCCCAGCAGGATTACTTACATATCCACCTCTAATGGCTGCTGATATTGTCATTTATAATACTAACATCGTTCCTGTTGGTGAAGATCAAAAGCAACATATGGAATTAACACGTAATTTAGTTGACAGATTTAATAGTCGTTATAATGACGTTTTAATTAAACCAGAAATCCGTATGCCAAAAGTAGGTGGTCGTGTGATGAGTTTACAAGATCCTACTAAAAAGATGAGTAAAAGTGATGATAATCAAAAGAACTTCATTTCACTATTAGACGAACCAAATGTAGCAGCAAAAAAAATTAAAAGTGCAGTCACTGATTCAGACGGTATTATTAAGTTTGACCGTGATAATAAACCAGGGGTTTCTAATTTACTTTCAATTTATTCTGGTTTAACAAATGAACCTATTAAAGATATCGAAGCGAAATATGAGGGAGAAGGTTACGGAAAATTCAAAGGTGATTTAGCTGAAATAGTTAAAACATTCCTAGTTAACTTCCAAGAAAAATACGAAGCATTTTATAACTCTGATGAACTTGATGATATCCTAGATAAAGGTAGAGATAAGGCACATCAAGCCTCATTTAAAACATTGAAAAAAATGGAAAAAGCAATGGGTCTTGGTCGTAAAAGATAATCGATTCACCATACGAAAAAGCACTGAGGTTGTCATCCCTCAGTGCTTTTTAATTATATTATTTTTTCTTTTTACCAGTTTCTCTATCAATCGATTTGTCGATATACACATCTTTTAATGAATAATTTGGTCCAACTTTATGATAATAAAAGTTTTGAACCTGTGGGTTTATTAGATGTGCTTCTCCTTTTTGATAGATAGGCGCAACAGGAGCTTCTTTTAATAAAAGTTCTTCAGCTTGTTTCATTGCTATATTTCTTTCATTAGGTTTCTGCAACAAGCTTCCTTTAGCTTGTTTTACTAGACTATCATATTTCTTGTTACCCCAATTAGTGTTATTTTGCGCATTACCTGTTTGCATAATTTCTAAATAAGCTGTTGGATCTGGATAATCAGCAGACCAACCGCCAAGTGAAGCTTGATAATTTTCTGTAAGTTCTAAATTAACACGTTGCTTAAACGGTAATTGTTTTATTTTTAATGTTACTCCAGGTAGATTTGATTCTACTTGAGATTTTATATATTCTGCAGATATCTTAGCATCAGGTGTATCTTCAGTATTCATTGAAAAAGTTACTTTCTTTTTTCCTAATTCTTTTTGTGCTTTTTCCCAATGCTCTTTAGCTGCTTTAGAATTAAAGTTTAGTGGTGATTTAATTTGATTTGTATAATCTTTTCCGTCTGGAGATTTAGCTACTCCTTTAGCAGTATAAGTAGAAGACGGTATCGAACCATTATTTTTTACTGAATCTACATATCCTTTTTTATTTATAGAATTAGCGATAGCAAGTCTTAAATTCTTATTTTTGAAATCTGGAAATTCTTTTTGATTCATCTTTATAAAAAATGTTCCTGAAGTTAAACGATACCTTAAACCTTTATTATGTTTATATTTATCTACCTGATCCGCAGTAATACTAGTATCATCAACTGATTTAGTGTCATAGAGGGAAGCGCCGGCTTGTTGGTCTTTTAATACTTTATAATTAACTTTATCTAATTTAACATTCTTTTGATCCCAATACTTTGTATTTTTAGTTAGACGAATTTTATCTTCTGGTTTCCACTCATCTACTTTGAATGGTCCATTATATACTGCTTTTTCTGCATTCGTTCCATATTTATTTCCATACTTCTTTGCTACTTTTTCATTTTGTGGAGCAAAAGTATTTAAGGCTAATAATTGATTAATATATGGAATAGGCTTTTCTAAATCTATTTTCAAAGTATATTTATCTATTGCTTTAATTCCTAAATCTTTAACCGGTTTTTTACCGGTATTTATTTTTTCTGCATTTTTTATATCATTCATGATATAAGCAAATTCTGATCCCGTTTTAGGATTAACTACTTTTCTCCAAGCGAATACAAAGTCATTTGCAGTAACTGGATCACCGTTACTCCATTTTGCATTATTCCTTAATTTAATTGTTAATGTTTTACCATTATTAGATTTTTTAGGAAATTCTTTTGCTACTCCAAGTTTTGCTTTATCTCCTCTACCCAACACATATAACCCTTCAAAAGCTTGTGCAGTTACTTCAAAAGATTTCTCTTCAGTAATTAGACCAGTATCTAGTGATGTTATATCTTGACTCAAAACTAATCTCATAACTTGACCTTCATCTGAATATAAACTTTTACTGTTACTGCAACCTGATAAGGTGCTTAATGAAATGATAAAAATCGCAATCAGTGTTATCCATTTTTTCATACGTATCCCCCTCCCTTTGATTATCCTGCCGTATTCACTTGCTGTTTTAATTTTTCTGCTTCCGCTTCAGTTGCAAAGACAAAGTGTTCTGGTCGAATCTCGTACAATTGTCTATTTTGATCATCTGCATTACTCGCTTCATATGTAATACGTTTTCTCTGTCTTTCAACGTCTGGATCAGGTTGAGGAATCGCTGATAACAATGATTTCGTATAGTCATGTAAAGGATGATTGTATATATCATCTGCAGGTCCGAGTTCAACAATTTTTCCAAAATGCATCACGGCTATTCTGTCAGAAATGTATTTAACCATTGATAAATCATGTGCAATAAATAAGAACGTAATCCCTTTTTCTCTTTGTAGTCGTAACATAATATTGACAACTTGTGCTTGTATGGAAACGTCTAATGCTGAAATCGGCTCATCAGCAATGATAAATTCTGGTTCTACTGCTAATGCTCGTGCTATACCAATACGTTGACGTTGTCCACCTGAAAATTCATGAGGATAACGATTCGCATGTTCTTTGCTTAACCCTACTGTTTCTAGTGCATCATATACACGTTTCTTACGATTACGTTTATCTGTGGCTAAATGATGAATATCTATACCTTCACCTACAATGTCCATCACTTTTAGACGTGGGTTTAATGACGCATAGGGATCTTGAAATATCATTTGAATCTTCTTGTTGAATTTCAACATATCTTGGCGTTTACGAATATTATGTATATCCGTACCATCATAAATAATTTCTCCACTAGTGATATCATTTAATTTAATGATGGCTTTACCTGTAGTTGATTTACCACAACCTGACTCTCCAACTAAACCTAAAGTTTCACCTTTATAAATATCAAATGAAATATCTTCAATTGCTCTAACTTCGTTCTTTTTACCTTGATTAAAATATTGTTTTAAATGTTTCACTTCTACTAATTTCGTTTTTTGATTAATCATTAAACGCCACCCTCTCTACTTTGATGGGTTGTTCATATTGGTTAGGTAATGTTTTAAAGCGCTTTTGAACCGCTAATGGTGGTTCAACTTTGGGCGCTCTTTCATCTAATAACCATAACTTAACAAAATGTGTAGGTGATACTTTAAACCACGGTGCTTCTTCTTTAAAATCAATATCTAATGCATACTGACTTCGTCTAGCAAATGCATCTCCTACCGGTGGATGCAATAAATCTGGTGGTGTACCAGGAATTGCAATTAAATCTGTATCATTGCTCGTAGTTAAATCTGGCATGGATGATAATAATCCCCAAGTATAAGGGTGTTTCGGACCATAAAATATTTCATCAACATTACCTGTTTCAATCATTTGTCCACCATACATAACGGCTACTCTATCAGCAACATTTGCTACGACACCTAGATCATGTGTAATAAAGATAATTGAAGTATTAATTTTCTGTTGTAGTTCTTTCATTAAATCTAATATTTGGGCCTGCATTGTTACATCAAGTGCAGTCGTTGGCTCATCAGCAATTAATACTTTAGGTTCACATGCCAGTGCTGTTGCGATAACAATTCTTTGTCTTTGCCCACCTGAAAATTGATGTGGGTATGCTTTAAAACGCTTTTCAGCATTAGGCAATCCAACTAAATTTAAAATTTCTAACGCTCGTTGTTTAGCCTGAGATTTACTCATATTTTTATGTTTAATTAATGGTTCCATAACTTGTTTACCTATTTGCATCGTTGGGTTTAAAGAGGTCATTGGATCTTGAAATATCATTGAGATATCTCTACCACGTAATTTAATTAATTCTTTTTCACTTTTATTCGCAAGGTTTTCCCCTAAAAAGTTAATTTCTCCCTGTTTAATGCGACCTGCATCCCTTTGGAATAGCTTCGTAATTGCTTTGGTCGTAACTGATTTACCAGAACCTGATTCTCCAACAATTGCCAATGTTTCCCCTTTATTTAGGTAAAAGTCTACGCCTCGGACAGCTTGAACTTCCCCTGCAGAAATATCAAATGAAACATGCAAATCGTTGACTTCTAAAATTCTCTCTGCCATATACATGCCCCTCCTTTATTTACGCATCTTCGGATCGAATGCATCACGTAATCCATCACTAAATAGATAGAAGAATAAAATTAATAAACTTAAAATGATTGCTGGTATGAATAATTCGTGTGGGTGAATTAATAACATTGCACGTCCATCGTTGACGAGTGATCCTAAAGATGTTTGTGGTGCTGGTACACCGATACCAATAAAGCTTAAAAATGCTTCGAAGAAAATAGCACTTGGTACTGTAAACATAGATGTAACAACAATTGCACCTAATGTATTAGGCAAAATATGTTTGAATATCAGTTTGAATTTAGATGCACCTAAAGTTTGAGAAGCCAGTACAAATTCTTGGTTCTTTAATTTTAAGAATTCACCTCTAACAACACGACTCATACCTAACCAACCTGTGATGGACATCGCTAAAATTATAGTCCAAATCGAAGGTTCAAAAATTAATACAAAGAGAATAACAACAATTAGATTAGGAATTGACGCAATAACTTCTAGGATTCTTTGCATGACATTATCAATTCGACCGCCAAAGAAACCTGAAATAGCACCATAAGTCACACCAATAAAAATATCTAATATCGCTGCAACGATACCAATGAATAATGAAATCTGTGTTCCCTTCCATGTTCTTGTCCACAAGTCACGCCCTAATTGATCAGTACCAAACCAATAGTTTTCCTTTGCGTGAGCTTCTTTATATGCGTCTTTACCATCCGTTCCCTTACCATCAAATGGTAAAAATGGTACTTTATCTAACACTGGTATTTTGGCTGGTAAATTTTGATGTTCAACATTTTGCTCTGCATAATCTCTGTTATTCATTAAAGGTCCAATAAATGCGAATAACACAATTAAAATGAGTCCAATCATACCAACAACAGCTAGTTTATTACTTTTTAATTGCGCCCACGCATCTTGCCAGAAGTTTTTACTTTCACGTTGTAACTCTGGCTCTTGATTTAAATCTAATTCTCTTAATACAAAATCCGTAGAAACTGCCCCTTCAGAGGTATGTGACATTGCTGCATTTGAGTAATCTTTATCCATTCTTTTATCTGTCATTACTTTTTACCTCCTTGAACACGAATTCTAGGATCTATAATGCCGTATAAAATATCTACGATAAAAATAGATACAATAAATAATGTACTAAATAAAATCGTTGTCGCCATGATGACTGAGAAATCGTTTGTAGTAATCGAACGTACGAATTGATCCCCTAATCCAGGTACTCCGAAGATATTTTCAATGGTAAGCGTCCCAGTTAAAATACCTGCTAACATCGGCACTAATATCGTAATGATAGGTATCAAAGCGTTTCTTAAAGCATGACCGAACAACACTCTCATCGTTGAATTACCTTTTGCTCGTGCTAATAAAATATAATCTGAACTTAATACTTCAATCATTTCAGCTCGTATGTAACGGGCTACTGTTGCTAAAACTACTGCAGATAAAGCGAGTGAAGGTAGCACCGCTGTAGAAAATCCTTCCCATCCTGCAACTGGGAACCATCTTAAACGTACTGCAAACACATATTGTAATAAAACTGCTAATACGAATGATGGTACAGACACTGCAATAACTGAAATTACAGTCGTTGTGTAATCCACCCAAGTATTTTGTTTCGTAGCTGCTGCAATTCCTAAAATGAGTCCAACGATAATACCAATAATCATGGCCGTTAATCCCATTTCAAATGATGGTATTAATCTTGGCTTAATCAATTCCCATACCGGTTGATTATGGTATTGGAATGAATAACCAAAATCGCCTGTCACAACATTTTTTAGATAATGTACGTACTGCACTGCGACGGGGTCATTCAACCCATATTTCTCATTTAATATCGCTTTTTGATCAGCATTTAATTTTGCATCATTAAATGGTGAACCTGGCATCATTTTCATCAAGAAAAATGTGATTGTTATAATGATGAATAATGATAAAAACATATAACCTAATCTTTTAAGGATGTATTTTCCCATCTAATCCCCCCCATTTATTTTTCACAATTGACAATCCCTTCAAAATATTCAGAATACTTTATTAGTATTATATATATAACTTACATGTAAAATCAATATAGTTTTGCGTTAATGCAATAAAGCAAGCATTTTATAAAATAGAATTTTTTTGTTTTCAGAATAAGTTGAGTAATGTAAACTAAAATCAATACGATACGGAGTGATGTTATTGAAAATAATTAAATCTTATCTCTATCCATTACTAATAACTCTATTCATTTCCTTTATTTTTTGGTTATGGACCAAACATACATGGGTCGAGTTCATCAATGTCTTATTTTATGTTTCATTAGTGATTTTCATCATATTATTCATTATTTTATTAGTTCAAGAAGGTATCTTCGATGTAACAAGCTATGGATTTAGACGTTTAAAATATCAACTGTCCTCTACTTCAAGAAAACGTAGCATGAAAGATGATAGTTTTTTTAATCCCCAACACGTCAAAAAAGAACACTACATGATTTCCTCATGGGTGTTCCCAAACTTGCTTATACATTTACTTTTAGTGTTAATCACAATAATTATTTCGTTCAATATGTAAAAAAAAGCGCAAGTGCGATGTCAATCACACTTGCGCTTTGTACTTATTAATCTTCAAATTTCTTGAAAATCAGAACAGCATTATGCCCACCAAAACCTAAACTATTACTCATTGCGTGTGTAATTTCTAAGTCTTGTGCTTCATTTGGAACATAATCTATATCACATTCTGGGTCTGGTGTTTCAGCGTGAATCGTTGGTGCAATTTTTGAATCTCTAATTGAAAGTGCAGAGAAGATCGCCTCAATACCACCAGTAGCGCCTAATAAATGACCAGTCATTGATTTAGTAGAACTTACTTTTAAATTATTGACTGCATCTCCAAATGTATTCTTAATAGCCTGTACTTCGTATAAATCACCCACTGGCGTACTTGTACCATGAGCGTTTAGATATTGAATATCTTTAGCTTCAATACCTGCATCATCTAAAGCAGCTTGCATTGCTCTAGAACCGCCTTCACCTTCAGGAGCTGGTGCAGTAATATGGTAAGCATCACCTGTTGTACCGTATCCAACAATTTCTGCATAAATGTTAGCACCACGTGCTTTTGCAGATTCTAGTGATTCTATAACTACAATACCTGCACCTTCACCCATAACAAAGCCATCTCTACCTTCTTGGAAAGGACGGCAAGCCGTTTCTTTATCATCGTTTGTAGATAATGCACGACTTGCACTGAAACCTGCGATAGCCATATGTGAAATAGGCGCTTCTGTACCACCAGTAATCATCGCATCTGCATCACCACGTTGGATAATTTTAAATGCTTCACCAATTGAGTTAGTACCTGTCGCACATGCAGTGACAGTTGAACCACTTGGTCCTTTAGCACCTAAATCAATAGATACTTGGCCTGTAGCCATATCAGGAATTAACATGGGTACAAAGAATGGGCTAACACGTCTCGGTCCACGTTCTACCAATTGCGTATGTGCCGTTTCAAATGTTTCCATTCCGCCAATACCAGAACCAATCCACACACCTATACGGTTAGCATTAGCTTTGATATCTAATTGAGAATCTTTGACCGCTTCTCTAGCCGCTACAACAGCATACTGAGTAAATCTATCCATACGACGTGCTTCTTTTTTATCAATGTGGTCTTCGATATTAAAATCTTTTAACTCACCAGCCAGATGCACATTATAATTTTCAGTATCAATTCGTGTAATAGTATCGATACCATTAACTCCTTTTAATGCATTCTGCCATGTTGTTTCAGCATCGTTACCGATTGGAGATAAGGCTCCGATACCTGTAATAACAACTCTATTATTTTCACTCATTAGTTATCCTCCTATTTTCCCCATTTGATAACGATTGCGCCCCAAGTCAGGCCTCCGCCGAAACCTACTAAGACAAGAGTATCGTCATCTTTAATTTTACCGTTTTCAAGCTCTTGATTAATACTTAATGGTATTGATGCAGCAGATGTATTGCCGTATTTGTTTACGGATACGCTCATTTTTTCTGGTTCAATACCTAAGCGTAAACGAGCTGATTCCATAATTCTTATATTAGCTTGATGAGGAACAAATAAATCGATATCGTCAGAAGTTAAACCTGCTTTTTCAACTACGCGTGTTGACGCATCGCCCATAATTCTAACTGCAAATTTAAATACTTCTCGTCCATTCATTTTTAATTTACCAGTTTCTTTATCTAAATATAAGTATTTGCCACCGCTTCCATCAGATCCCATTTCGTAACTAATAATACCACGACCTTCTGATACTTCGCCAATGACAACTGTTCCAGCACCGTCACCGAATAAAACAGCCGTAGATCGATCTGTTAAGTCAGTGATTTTAGATAATTTATCAGCACCGACAACTAAAATATTGTGATAATCTCCAGATTGAATATATTGTTTAGCTGTAATCATTGAATACATAAATCCAGAACATGCTGCAAGTTGATCCATTGTAGGCACTTTACCTGTACCTAAACGTTCTTGTAATATATTAGCTACACTTGGAAATGGCATATCACCAGTAGCTGTCGCAACAATAATCATATCTATATCTTCTGGTTGAATACCAGCATCTTTAATTGCTTTTACACTTGCTTCATAAGCTAAATCTGAAGTATCTTGATCTTCATTTGCCCAATGTCTTTCTTTGATTCCTGTCATTTTAGAAATCCATTCATCTGATGTTTCTAAAAATTGTTCAAAATAGGCATTGTCTACAATATTTTCTGGAGCATAAGCTCCGAAACCTTTAATACCCACATCCATGGTTGTACACCTTCTTAATAAATTTTTAATACCAGGTATTAATTTAACATATTACTGTTTTTAAACTCAAGCATATCACTTTTATTTATCATTTAATTGATAAACAAAGTAAAGTATCGATTCTATTATGATAACCTATATTTGCATTTGCTTAATACTAATCAAACCATATCTCTAAAATCAATGATTATCTTATTAATGATATCATATATCGTTAAAGTGATTATATATCATACTACATTCTGATTCACTCTATACAAACATGTATTTTTCTATTAAAATAAAGGTATATATTATATTGGAGGTCACATACAATGAAATACCTCATGACATTTATTTGGGCATTAGTCTTGTTACAAATGGTCAATTTCGTATTGAATAGTTTAAATGGTGGCGGTGCGTTAAACGTCGTATCTCCAATCATCATGGCTGTTATCTTTACTGTAGCAGTTGCTATCTTAGCAGCTACAATAAGTCCAAAAAGCACGTCAGAACAATACGAATAATAAAAATTAAACAAATGGTCATGTCTAGTAACAGATAGGACATTTGTTATTAATTACAAAAAGCTGGTAGCGACTATATTAATATAGTCGCTACCAGCTTTCTTTTGTTTTTTGACTTGATGTGATTATTCTGGTTTAGTCACGTCAAATGTTAATTCGTTATCATTATTAAGATCTACATTTATTTTAGTACCTTCTGGTAAGTTTTCTTTAATCATCATACGCGCTAATGGTGTCTCAATTTGTCTTTGTACAAATCGTTTCAATGGACGTGCACCAAATTGAGGTTCATAAGCTTCTTCACCTAACCATTTTTTCGCTTCGTCAGTTACTTCAATGGTAATTCTTTGATCAACTAATCTCATATTCAATTGACCTAATATTTTATCGACAATCATACTCATATCGTTTACTGATAATGGTTTGAATAACACAATATCATCCATACGGTTTAAAATTTCAGGTTTGAAGTAAGCATGCAAGCTATCCATGACCGCTTTTTCAGTTGATTCACTTATATCGCCTGTTTCTGAAACTTGTTCTAATAGGACTTGTGAACCGATATTACTAGTCATGATAATAATTGTATTTTTAAAGTCCACACTTCTACCTTTAGAATCAGTCAATCGACCTTCATCTAATATTTGAAGTAACACATTGAACACATCGCTATGCGCTTTCTCTACTTCATCAAGTAAGATGACTGAATAAGGATTTCTTCTAACTGCTTCAGTTAATTGGCCGCCTTCATCATGACCTACATAGCCTGGAGGGGCACCAATTAATCTAGACACTGCATGTTTCTCCATGTACTCACTCATATCAATGCGTATCATATGTTTTTCAGAATCGAATAATGACGCTGCTAATGATTTAGCTAATTCTGTTTTACCTACACCTGTAGGTCCTAAGAATAGGAAACTACCAATAGGTCTATTCGGATCTTTGATACCTGCTCTTGCACGTACAACTGCGTCTGATACTAAGTCTACAGCTTTATCTTGTCCAACCACACGTTTATGAAGAATATCGCCTAAGTGAAGTAATTTTTCTCTTTCTGTTTCGACTAATTTAGATACTGGGATACCTGTCCATTGACTAACGATATCGCCAATTTCTTCATCAGATACAATTTCACGAATCATTCTATCATTATCTTCGCCTTGTTCATCTTGGAAAACGTCTTCTAATTCTTTTAATTCTTTTTCCAATTGAGGTATTTTACCATATTGTAATTCTGCTGCTTTTTCAAGATTATTATTAGTTTGTGCGTCTTCTAAGGCTTTTCTACTTTCATCTAATTCTGCTCGTTTTTCTTGTAGTTTTGCAATTTTTTCTTTTTCTTGTTCTACACGTGATTGTAATGACGCTTGTTTTTCTTTTTCATTTGATAATTCTTCTTGAAGTTCTTCTAAACGTTGTTTACTAGCATTGTCAGATTCATTTTTCAATGCACTTTCTTCAATTTCTAATTGCATTACGCGTCGATTAACTTGGTCTAATTCAGTTGGATTTGATCCCATTTCAGTACGTATAGTGGCACATGCTTGGTCAACCAAGTCTATAGCTTTATCAGGTAAAAATCTATCAGTAATATATCTATCAGATAGTTCTGCTGCTGCAACTAATGCACGGTCTTGAATACGTACACCATGATACACTTCATAGCGCTCTTTCAATCCACGTAGAATGGATATTGTATCTTCAACATCTGGTTCACTGACGCCAACTTTTTGGAAACGACGTTCTAGAGCTGAATCTTTTTCGATATATTCTCTATATTCATTTAAAGTTGTAGCACCGATACAATGTAATTCACCACGGGCTAACATTGGTTTCAACATATTTCCGGCATCCATTGCGCCATCCGTTTTACCAGCGCCTACTAACATATGAATTTCATCTATAAATAATATAATTCTACCATCAGATTCCTTAACTTCTTTAAGTACTGCTTTTAAGCGCTCTTCGAATTCGCCTCTAAATTTGGCACCTGCAACTAATGCACTTAAATCAAGTTCGAAAATGGTTTTATCTAATAATGATTCAGGTACGTCCTTTTTAACAATACGTTGTGCTAATCCTTCAACAATCGCTGTTTTACCAACACCTGGTTCACCAATTAATACAGGATTATTTTTTGTTTTACGACTTAATATACGTATAGTGTTACGAATTTCTTCGTCACGGCCAATAACCGGATCCATTTTACCTTGACGTACTTCTTCTACTAAGTCACGTCCATATTTTTCTAATGCTTCATAATTTACTTCTGGGTTCTGACTAGTCACATGATTTCCCCCTCTTATTTTGTTAATAATTTCTTTAACTACTTCATTTTTATTACCTATGAAGTTTTGTGTAGTTTGATCAATGTCCATCGCTGCACGAAGTACGTGCTCCATTGAAATAAATTCATCGTCATATTCATTCATATAAGTTTCAGATTTATTCATTAATTCATTTGCTTTTGCACTTATATATTGACCGTACTGTACATTATCTCCTTGTACAGTTGGATAAGCTTTTAATTTATTATCATAAGCTTTTTCTAGTTCTTCTACATCAATATTTGCACGTTCTAGAACACTCTTAATTAAACTTTCATTTTCATTTAAACTCGCTTTTAAAATAGCTTCAATTTCGATATTTTGTAATTCAAATTCTTTACTATACTCAATGGCTCTTTGTAATGAACCTTGTATAGCATATGTCATTTTATTGATATCCAATTGTTTTCACCTCTATTATTTTAGAGTTGGTCAAAGTAAAGATTTTTGATTTGACTTTGACTTTCTTTGACCTTAACTATATTATAGTCCCCTTCTAAAAAATTATCAAGAACTTAAGCTTGTTTTTTGTAATATTTTTTTGGTTTATTCTTAATAGCAATTGTGATGAATCAAATATTTTTATTATTCTATTTCCCAATAATTCAAACAACAAACTAAGCACTAATAACTACATTTAACCGCTTCAAAAGGTTTCGTTAAATGATACAAAATAACCCGAGATATCTATTTACCTCGGGCTTTCACTATGACTTTAATCAACACTCAATACATTTTAGTAATATCGTACACATATGATTGTCTTGATTGATTAAATAGTTGTATTATTTCTTTTTAATCTTACTTAAAATTTCATCTGTTAAGGCTTCTACACCACTATGTTCTAAATGTATGCCATCTGGCGCAAAGTATTCTGTATGTCCTTCTGATCTTTTATACCAATCGATTAATGTTACATTACTTTTTTCTTTAGCTGCATCTGCCATTAGTTTGTTGACATGATCCTCGTACCCTCTTGGTACTCTAGTATTGACCAAATATACTTGCGCATCTCCAAATTTATTAATTAAATCATCAAGTTGCTTTTTATTAAAATCTCCATTAGTACCTAATTCTAAAATAACTTGGTCTGTTTTTTTATTGTATTGTTTATAATTATCTTCTACTAGTGGAATAGCTTGATACAAATTTCTACCAACCTTACCATCAATTTTAGCTTTAGGTACTCTATCTTTAAAGTTTTCACCAATATCTACCATTACCGAATCTCCGATTAACAATGGATTAATATCAGTATAAACATCTGTGTCCTTACTACTTTTTTGACCAATTTTATCTATTGGAATCATTCTTATTAAATATTTATCTTCTAAATCTGTATTGAATGAATTGGATTTTTGATCGATTTTATCTTTACCTAAACCATCAAACGCACCACCCATAATAAATGCAAACGGAATGATACATATTATAATTGCAATTGTTCTTATAAGCGCAGGTTTGTATTTACGTTTCAATGTGAAGGCCTTTAAACCTTCTTTTCTAAATGGTGTTTCGATATATCTATAAGAAGCTTCAGCGCATAACACTGTTAAAATAATATCCACAATGTAAACATAGAAAGGAATTTGACCTGCAATAAAATGACTATGTACAAAGCTAATAATAGGGAAATGCCATAAATATAAACTATATGAACGTTTGCCGATATAAACAAATAATGGATTACCTAATAACTTCGATACTAATGTAGATGGATGAACAACACTTGCGATTATCAACAACGTCATAGTAGAAATAATATAAAACCCACCATCATATATCCAGTCGCTTTCATCTTGAACTGTAAAGAACAATAAGATTAAAAAGGCCAGTCCAAATAATCCCACGCCGTCTATCGCTCGCTGTAAAACTTTAGGTGGTTGGGCCTTTAGCTTAAATGGTGGCCATAAGAAAGCTAAAATCACACCTAATAATAATGTTTGTAGTCTCGTATCAGTTCCAAAATACACTCTTGAATGATTAAGATGTGGTTGTGAAATCACAATCATTAGCATGAGCGATAACAATGAAATAATCCAAAAAATTAATGTAATATTGCGATATTTCTTTATAGTTAGCAATAATGTAATTAAAACGACAGGGAAAAATAAATAAAATTGTTCCTCTATCGCTAACGACCAAAGATGTTTTAATGGCATGAATGAAAACTGTTCAAAGTAGTTAACATCTTTAGCTATATACCACCAATTTGAAACATAGAATATAGCTGCTATAATATCATGTTTCACTCTAACTATATCTTCAGATTTGAATAATAAAGTGGCTATACCTACTACTAATAGTAATGCTAATACTGCTGGTACTAGTCGCTTTAATCGACGTAACCAGAAATTCTTTAAATTAATAATGCCAGTTTCTTCATACTCTTTTAATAATAAACTTGTGATTAAATAACCTGAAATTACAAAAAATGTATCTACACCCAAAAAGCCGCCTGTCAACCATTGCTTATTTAGATGGTAAATGATAATGCCGATTACGGCTATCGCCCTTAATCCATCCAAACCAGGCATATATCTTAATCGCTTACCCCTAGTTTTAGTTCTTTTATATTCTTTTTCCATATTTCACTTTCTTCCCCATAGAGTCATTTCGAATTTCGTTTAAAACAGATTTCTTAATAATATGATTAATCTGTATAAATACGTCATTCGAGTCTTAAGTTAAAAGAGATATGTATGTCTAACAAATTGTATAAATTAATATTTTCAAAACAGATTTAACTTTAATAATCTGTATAGATTGACTAAGATTACTCTTCTGACAATTTATTCACAACTTAAATTTATTGTGTTCTAGTTACAATCAGTCTTAAATATTGTAATACAATCGTAATATAAATTCAATTTAAAAACTAAATGAATACTATATTTTTAATGACGATTTGTTTTTCTGATAATTTTCCAAGGAATTTTTTTATTTTTAGGAATAATCCGTTAGATTTTGACTTATATATGAATGGTCATACGTTTCAAAAATAAAAAAAGAATGGCACATAGCATCCTATACACAATTCGTGCATTAAACTACATGACCATTCTTATTCTTTGTCATAAAGATTATCCAACGCCTAGTGCAATTTTTGCATATCTAGACATCATGTCTTTATTCCATGGTGGACTCCATACAATGTTTACTTCAGTATCTTGAATTTCTGGAATCTCTGCTAAAACAGTTTTAATTTGTTCGATAATTTGCGGTCCTAAAGGACAACCCATAGAAGTTAATGTCATCTCAACAGTACAAAGTCCTTCATCATCCACATCAACTTTATATACTAAACCTAAATTAACAATATCAATGCCTAATTCAGGGTCGATTACCATTTCTAGAGCCCCTAGGATACTATCTTTTAACGCCTCTTCCATTAGTATCACCTCTCTATATTTATCTTTATACTAATATATCAAATATCCGACAAAACGCCAATAAAATGCTATGATACTACTACAATATATTAAAACGACATAAGGAGATATTTATGCAACCTTATTTAATTTGCTTAGACTTAGATGGAACATTATTAAATGATAATAAAGAAATTTCTAATTATACGAAACAAGTATTAACTGAATTACAGCAACGCGGTCATTCGATTATGATAGCGACTGGTCGCCCTTATCGAGCGAGCCAAATATATTATCATGAGTTAAACATGGATACACCGGTTGTGAATTTTAATGGTGCTTATGTACATCATCCTAAATCTGATGAATTCAAAACAATACATGAAGTATTAGACATTGATATGTCTAAAAATATCATCGAAAAGTTACAACAATTTCAAGTAACTAATATCATTGCAGAAGTTAAAGATTATGTTTTTATCAATAATCATGATCCACGCTTGTTTGAAGGGTTCTCTATGGGTAACCCGAGAATCCAAACTGGTAACTTACTTGAACAACTTAATGAATCACCTACATCACTTTTAGTAGAAGCTGAAGAAAGTAAAATCCCAGAAATAAAAGATAAATTAACTCATTTTTATGCTGAAAATATTGAACATCGTCGTTGGGGTGCACCTTTCCCAGTGATAGAAATCGTTAAACGTGGCATTAATAAAGCACGTGGTATTGAACAAGTCAGACAGTTTTTAAATATTGATCCACAACATATTATTGCTTTCGGTGACGAAGATAATGATATTGAAATGATTAAATATGCACAACATGGTATTGCTATGGATAATGGTTTACAAGAACTAAAAGATATAGCAAATGAAACTACATTTAGTAACAACGATGATGGTATTGGTAGATATTTAAATGACTTCTTTAATTTGAATATCCGTTATTATTCATAGAACGAGGTGTTAGATCAATCTGAGATGGTGACACGATACTATCTCAGCATTTTTATGATATAAGGAGGTTGTCAAATGAGTAAAATTGTTGTAGTTGGTGCTGTAGCAGGTGGTGCTACATGTGCTAGCCAAATTAGACGTTTAGATCAAAGTAGTGAAATTACTGTATTTGAAAAAGATAGAGATATGAGCTTTGCGAATTGTGCTTTACCTTATTATTTAAGCGATGTCATCACTGAAAGAGAGAAAGTTTTAGCATATACACCTGAATCATTTTATGATAAAAAGCAAATTAATGTAAAAACATATCATGAAGTCATAGCAGTTAATGATACGCGTCAAACTGTTACTGTGAAAAATAGAGCTAGTGACGAAACATTTGAAGAACCCTATGATTATTTAATACTTAGTCCTGGTTGCAGTGCCAATCGACTTAACTTTAATACTGACATGGCCTTTACTTTAAGGAATTTAGAAGATACTGATGCGATTAACGAATATATTAATACTCATAACGTTCATAAAGCACTTGTTGTAGGTGCCGGCTATATTTCGCTTGAAGTACTTGAAAATTTATATCAACGCGGGTTAGATATCACACTTATTCATCGCTCCGAACAAGTAAATAAATTAATGGATCAAGATATGAATCAACCTATCTTTGATGAACTAGAAGAAAAACATATTGAGTATCGTTTAAATGAAGAAATCACTGATATCAATGATCATGACGTTTCATTCAAATCGGGTAAGAAAGAACAGTTCGATATCATCATTGAAGGTATCGGTACAAAACCTAATTCTGAATTTATAAAGTCATCTAATATCCAAATTGATGACAAGGGCTTTATACCAGTTAATGACTATTTCCAAACTAATATTCATAATATCTATGCATTAGGTGATGTCATCACTTCTCATTATAGACATGTTGACTTAAAAGCTAATGTACCTCTTGCTTGGGGTGCCCATCGTGCTGCAAGTATAATCGCAGAACGATTAGTTGGTAATGATAATATTAAATTTAAAGGTTATCTTGGTGCAAATATAGTAAAATTCTTTGATTATACATTTGCTAGTGTGGGCGTCAAACCAGATGAGTTATCTCAATTTAATTATAAAACGGTTGAAACGAAGCAAGGAGCACATGCAGGTTATTACCCAGGTAATACACCTTTACATTTAAGAGTTTATTACGATGAAGAAACAAGAGTAATCATACGTGCAGCTGCAGTTGGTCAAGAAGGCGTGGATAAACGAATTGATGTTTTATCAATGGCGATGCAAAATAATATGACAGTTGATGAATTAACAGAATTCGAAGTTGCCTACGCTCCACCATATAGCCATCCTAAAGATTTAATCAATATGATTGGTTACAAAGCACAATAAATAAAGTAAAAAGCAAGCCGATTCAATCTAATCATTGAGTCGACTTGTTTTTTTAATTTTTAATTTGTGTCTTTCATTTTACTTTTTTGTGTAAATAATAATATAACTAAACCAATAATCAAGTATACAGTTATCATCCACATCACAATATGATAATAAGTAATTATATTCTTAATTTGAGATGTCATTAAAATAATTAACGATAATCCAACTGGACCACCAAGTTGATGCATAGTATTTGTCATACCGCTTGCTGCACCGGCTATTGTATTGTCAACTTCATAAATACCTGCATTTGTTAATGGTGATAATATCCAACCTTGACCTAGACCTACTAATATCATTGGTAAACCTATAGCTATCCAATAACCATTTTCAGGATTCATCAATGCAGAGATAATCATGCCCACTATTAAAATAAATTGACCTAAAAATAAAACTTTTGTATTACCCAACTTTTCAGTCACATTAGGTAAATACATTGCTGCAATAAAATTAACTATAGTCAATGGTAAAAAGCCTATGCCAGCTTGTAATGGTGAATATTGATATTGCTGTTGCATTATTTGTGGCAAAATAAACCAATACGATAACATAGACATCATAAAGATAAATCTACCTATATACGCGCCTGATCTTACAGAGCTTCTAAAGAGATTCATTGGTACAAGGGCATAATTTATACCTTTTTCAAAATATACAAATACTATAAACAATATCAAACCAATCGATACAAACAATAATGATTCATTAGTAATTCCATATACAAGTCCCATAGTTGCAACAACTGATAAAATAGCTCCTATGATGTCTATTCTTTGTTTCGTCAATTCCGTCCGTTTAATAAAGAGAATCGACATAATAATTAAAAATATTGTAAATGGCACATTAATTATAAATCCAGACCTCCAACTAATTGCACTTGTTAACCATCCTCCAAGTATAAGACCTATGCTAGCTCCAACCCCAGCAGTTGCACCATAATAACTGATTGCTTTGACTCTCAACTTTCCAGAATAATTGTCCATAATGAGTGCTAATGTCGTTGGTGCAATGATTGCAGAGCCTATCCCTTGAATTGCCCTAAAAATTATCATTTGCATACTTGATTGAGCCAAACCAATCGAAAGACTCGAAATACCAAAAATACTAAGTCCAATTAAAAATAGCGTTTTTCGGCCAATCAAATCTCCTAATCTACCTGAAAGTAATAAAAATCCACCGAATGTAATCGTATAAGCATTAGATATCCATGATAATGTTGCATCATTCATTTTTAAATCTTTGGCAATTTTTACTGTACTTGTAAAAATAATGGAGTTATCCATTAATATTAGAAAATAACTAAATAAAATCACAATCAAAATTAATTTTTTCTTTTTATCCATCGTAAACATACTCCTTCAAAATTTATAATAATAGAGTATAAGGTATAGAGTGAACTCTATGTCAAATAAAAATAGAAGTTAAAACAAATATAAATGAATATTTGCCTCAACTTCTAATAAAAAATAATATATAATGCTTTATTATCCTAAACCGAACATCTTACTGATTGGTCCCCAAGGTAGAATAATACCAATTGCAATTGTTACGATAATTAATGCAATTGTCATCCAAAATAATTTATTACTATTTTCATGTTTCTTTCTCTTTGCAATTGAAACTTCCATCAATGCTAATACGCCCAAGCCACAAAGCATTTTTAATGTAAGTAACATATGATTGCCACCTTCACCATGGCTTGCTGCTGCAAATTCTTTAATTAATTCCCAGAATCCAGAAATAAGCGCTAATACCATAAATAATCTTAACAACATTTGTAAAGGTTTAAAATATGGTGATGCGCCTTGTACTTTTGAAATGTTTAAGTATGTAGCAATAAATAAAATAATTGCTAATACCCAACTTAAAATATGAACATGTAACAAGACAATGTCCCCCCACTAATATATTTACTTTAATCATCATAACATAAAAGTAGTAGCTATCATTGAAGTTTAATTGCTTCAAGATAGCTACCTTGTTATTTAAAATAATACAATTTCATCAATTATTTTGAAATATAAGTTGTTAAAGTACCAATATTATCAATTGTTACTTTTACTTCGTCACCTGGTTGTAAGAATTGTGGTGGTTGCATACCTGCTCCCACACCGGCTGGCGTACCAGTCGCAATAATATCCCCTGGATGTAAAGCAACATATTTAGAAATTTCTTCGATTAGTTCGTCAATTTTTAAGATCATTTCTCCAGAATTACCGTCTTGACGGATTTCATTATTAACTTTTGTTACAATGTTAACATTTTCAGGAGTAGGAAGTTCATCCTTCGTAACGATATATGGTCCCATTGGGCAACCGCCAGTTAAACTTTTAGATAAAAATGCTTGGTCATGATTATTTTGAGCGTTACGGTCTGTAATATCATTAATAATTGTATAACCATAAACATAGTCTAATGCTAGCGCTTTAGGAATTTTCTCCCCAGATTTACCAATGACAATACCTAATTCACCTTCATAGTCTAATTGATCTGTAATATCTTTATGATTTGGAATTGTAGCACTATCACCTGTTAATGATGACGCAGCTTTAGTAAATACGTATAAACGTTGTACTTCATGGTTCAATTCACTTGCATGATCTTCATAGTTACGACCGAAAGCAATAACGTTATTCGGTGGTGTAACTGGTGGTAAAAACTCAATATCATTAAATGAAATTTTGTAATCTTCAGCTTTACCGCTATCTTCTGCAGCAACAACTGCCTTACGTACTTGTTCTTGGAAATCTAACGTTTGGTTTTGTTGTAATCCTGCTAATAATGTTTTTGGATGAAAATCACTTTCCGCAAAATCAGCAAATACTAATGTTAAATCCCAAACAGCATCTTCACGTTTAACTTTAACACCGTATGAAGTTCTGTCATTATGCTTGAATGATAAAAATTTCATTCATAATCAACTCCTCATCTATATCTTAATACATATTATAACTATAATAAGCATGAAATAACAAATATATAAGTAAGAAAATTAAGAAAGTTTCTACATATTGATTACCATACTTTATTAGGATAGCTAGAAATTATTCATGATCATCTATTTCTAATATGCCAAATTTAAAGAAGTATAGATAACCTTTAACTTTTGTTTGAAGAATCGTTTCTAATGTATTGCGATAATATTTCATCTGAATTTGATATTTATCTTTCAATTGTTGTCCGATTTCCTCATCTGTTAGGCCTCTTCGTCGATTGAATGCATCTGTCTTATAATCTACAAAGTAATATTGACCTTCACTCACGTAAATCAAGTCAATCATACCTTGAATAATCGATACACCTTCATCATCCAACTCTATCTGATCAACTTTTGATTGATTCACTACAAATGGTAATTCTCGGAAAACTTGATCAGCATTGGCAATATTCATGTATAAATCACTCTGAATAAATGTCATAATCTCTTTAAATCTAATATCTTCTTTAGCGTCAGATTCAATAATATTTGTTTCTATTAAACGATCGATATATTCATCTAACTCTGTTTCAGTCAATCTATCCTTTTTAAACGGCAAATGTTGCATTACTGTGTGCATCAATGTACCCACTTCATTAGCCTTACGTTTACCTTGTTGACTTAAAAACTTGGGTCTTTCGTAGGTTGACACACCAATACGGTATTGACGCACTCGATCATAATTTGTACCACTTTCCTCTGTTTCCAATTGACGCTTCAATTCAGATACAGATTGTTTAGATGGTTTCTCAATATCCTTTTGATATGGATATTCAAATGTTAGTTTTTCCTTAATTTTAGCTTTGATGTCATCATTACCGCTTTGATCATTTTCAATATCTTCCACAGTTCTTATTTCACTTTCTGATAACAGAGTCTCTGTTGATATATCTTCGAAGTTGTCTACATATAGATTCACTCTTGGTTTAACGTTGCTATCTAATTGTTCTATGTTTGTTTCGAACTTTTGATCATTTGTAATGCTTGAAGATTGATATTTAGCTAAAATACTATAAATCATAGTAAATGGCGTTGGTGCAGTTAAGCGTTCGTTAACTGCAAGATGATTTCCCGAAATTGGCAATCTTTCTAATTTACCTAATTCTTTTTCATCTTTCACCCTACCTATCAGAATCAATTGCTCTTTGGCACGCGTTAATGCAACATAAATTAAACGCATTTCCTCAGAGATCATTTCCTTCTCGTTAATTGCCTTATAAGCCACTGAAGATAATGAAGGATACGCGATATCTTCATTAACATCGAAATAATCCATACCTAAACCATATTTTTGATTCAATACAACTTGTCTACTCAGATCATTTTTATTAAATCTTTTAGATAGCCCTGAATAAATGACAAATGGGAATTCCAAGCCCTTACTACTGTGAATGGTCATCATTCTGACCACATTATCATTTGGACCTACAATATTTTCTTCACCGAAATCCTTACCTCTATCAATCAACTCGTCAATAAATCTAATGAATTGATATAAACCTCGGAAACTTGAATTTTCAAATTCAATCGCTTTATTAAATAAACCATAAAGATTTGCACGACGACCTCTACCACCAATAAGACCACTAAAGTATTGAATCACATAATGATCATTATAGAATTTATCAATTAATTGATAGACAGGATAGCGCTGACTATAGTCTTGATAATGTTGAATATCGTCTAAAAATCGTTTTAACTTAGTTACTAATTTTTTGTTAGCCATATCATTTTTTATATATTGTTGAATCGATTGATAAAAATAATCATCATTCGGACTAAATACGCGTATATTAGCTAATTCATCTTCTGTAAATTGATAAATTACTGAACGCATTAAACCCACTAAATAGATGTCTTGTAATGGATTATCAACTGTACGCAGAAACGATAATATTAAACGTACTTCTGTTTGTTCAAAATATCCTTCCCTACTATTGACATGGAACGGTATATCATTATCTTTAAAAGCTTGTTGTAAATTACGCGCTTGGCCATAACTTCGTTCTAGAATAACGATATCTTTATACGTCGCTGGTCGATACGTATTGGTTTTCATATCATAGACTTTTCGATGTTCTAAAATATCTTTTACTTGTTCAACGATATAATTGGCTTCTTGTTCAGTACCCGTTAATTTACTATTTTCAGAGCTAGCTTCAACTAATGTACGTAATTCTACATTATGATTAACTTCATCATATGGTGCACCATAATATAATTGAGCTGCATCATCATAAGTGATTTCTCCTACCGCTTCATCCATCATATGCTTAAATAGGTAATTAGTAGTAGATAACACTTCTTTACGAGAACGGAAATTCTGTGATAAATCAATACGCATTCCTGCCTCATGTCCATCCACATTAAATCGATTATATTTTTCGATAAATAAGCTAGGATCTGCTTGTCTAAATTTATAAATGGATTGTTTTACGTCACCAACCATAAATAAATTACCATTTGATTCATCTCCCGTTTTAATACAAGATAAAATTTTCTCTTGTACTCGGTTTGTGTCTTGATACTCATCTACTAATATTTCAGAAAAATGTTGACGATACATTTCAGCAATGGCAGACGGTGTACCATCTTCATTGGTTAAAATTTGAAGTGCAAAATGTTCGTAATCAGCAAAATCTAATACATTGCGACTTCGCTTATGCTTACTAAAATCATGGATGACATCTTTCACAATTTCTGAAAGATAGCTCACACGTGGCGCAAGTAATTGCATATCACGTTTTAAATCTTCTGGTGTTCTTGAAAAATAATCGTTTTTCACTTTATTAATCATGTCTTTATATTTATCATATGAGGCTTTTGCATCCTCTAAAGCGTCAAGCATCATCGCATTTTCTTCTTTAATTTTAGCGCTAATACTAGGAAATCGACTGACAAATTGGTGATGAACAAGTACATCCACCTGTAATTGATCATTATGATATAAATCACTCATAAAACGACGTTCTTGTTCAATAACTTCTAGTTGTTTCTCAACACCTTCCATCATTGAAAATAATTCATAACTTTTTTCAAGCGATTCATAACCAGCATTAATAAAGATCATTGCTAAATCGTTTAATAATTTTAATAAATCATCTTGTTGTGTTTCATCATGGTATGGTGCAGATAGTTGATTTAACCATTGGAATGGATCAGGGTTAGCAATACTAAAGAAATATAACTGTTTAATCATATTTCTAAATTGAGTATCACTACGATCATTTGATAATTGCTCGGTTAAATCAATAAAATCAGGATTTAACTTATCATAATGTTGTTCTAAAACCTCATCGATTGTTTGTTCTAAAAGTAGAATATTTTCTGCTTCACTACTCGTTCTAAAATTCGGATCGATATCCAATACATCATAATGTTGTTGAATTAATTTTAAACAAAAACTATGCAAAGTCGATATCTGTGCTTGATGTATTTTGATACGTTGATTTTTTAAATGTTCGTTATTTGGATCTTCTATGGACGCCTGTTGTATACGTTGATCCACACGATGTTTCATCTCTCTAGCACTTAAATTTGTAAATGTTACAACTAATAAGCGGTCAACATCAATTTCATCCCTTAAAATTCGTTGAATTATTCTTTCTACAAGGACAGCCGTTTTCCCTGATCCTGCAGCAGCCGCTACTAAAGTATCTTGACCTTTCGCATAAATACTACGCCATTGTGCATCTGTCCAAATAACGTCTTTAGGTTTTGTAGGTATCATTCATTTTCACCTCCATTTTCTTCCATTTGTTGTATTGCTTCTATTGGATTAATCGATTCATCAACTGTTCGATATCGTTTACTATCAATCATACCATCCACATGACAAACTGATTGATAACTACAAAATTGGCATGGCAATGTTTGTTTATATTTAAGTGGTGATACTTCTGTGTGACCATCCATAATATGTGTTGCTGTATCAATAAAGTTATTTTTATTATGTTCTATAAATTTATAAATCGTTTTTTCATCAGCAACTTGACTACCAGATTTACTAATAGCACCTTTAGCCGTTAAACCAACTGGCACAATATCAGATTTGAATTTAGGTTCTAATCGGATATCTAATGCATCTAAAACTTCTTCGTCACTATTAATTAATCCACTCATTTTAAATGATTTAATATAATCTTTTTCTATTTTCTCTTGATCAATTTCCGACCAGTTTTTCAATTTTAATCTTGGCTCATGAACATGGAAATATAGCAATCCTCCAGGCTTAACTATATCTGTTAATCCTAATCTATCTTGATTTTGTAGCACAATGTCCATATACGTCATCATCTGCATTTGTAAGCCATAATACACTTTGGTTAAATCAAGTGTGGCACTGCTTTCTGATGACTTATAATCGATAATATTTACATAGCTTTGATTGTCTTTTGTATACGTATCAATTCGATCAATTTGACCTCTGATATTAATGGGTACACCTTGTTTAGTTGTTAATGATTGTGCAATTAACTCCTCATCGGATTTAGGCTTTTTGCGGAAACCTGTTTCAAATTGTTGTGGTTTGAATTTTGTATAATCGCCTTGATATTTTAATGCATTGAGAGTTGTCTCTACAATGGCACCTATTCTTCGTGATAAGTATCGATAATATGCAGATGAATTTAGTAAATTAAATTGTACTTTAGGTAGAATAGTTTCTAATGCCTCAGTTGTTAATGTCTTGATTTTCTTTTGATCTAAGTGTTTAAAATCACCATTGATACGATCCGAAATGTATTTCAATACAGAATGGAAGATATCACCTAAATCAAAATTCTGTAGTTCATATTTTGTGCGTTCATTTAATCGTAAGCCATGTGAAGCGTAGTGTTTAAATGGACACTGTTGATATCCTTCAAATCTCGATACACTTGCATTGATGGTTTTACCATATAAATCTTGCGCCAATGTTTCACTAAGTTGTGTGGTCTCATTATCGTAAGTTAATGAAGTAATTAAATAATCTAGGTCCTTATTTAAACGCTCATCATCTCGCATAACTTGGTACGCATCTATCCATGTTTCTGCTACAATTTCTTCATCTAACCATGCTCTAAGCGATTCAAACAAATTAATTTTAGTCTGATGCACATGCTCAATTAAAGACATAGGGTTCGCTTGATGCATCTGATGGATATTAACCGCATCCAAGTCTTGATAAATATCTTTAATTTGAGCTAGAAATGGACTCATTTCTTTTTCATCACCTGATGCTCCCATTAAACTATATGAAAATGTCACTTTAGATGTTGCACGAGTCATAGCGATATAACACACAAATGCTTCATCCATTTGTAAAATATCTGCCGTAGGACTTAATTCGATTTGAGCATTTTCTTCGAATATTTTCTTTTCATCGTCACTCATTAAACTAGAAGAAGAAATAGGTTGTGGCATTGAACCATCATTCATACCTACAAGATAGATATGCTTTTTATTATCTACTTTTGCTAAATCCATGGTACCAATACTTACTTGGTCTAACGTTTGTGGAATCATAACAAATTCTAATTGTTCTAACCCTATATCAAACACTTCTAAGAAACGGGATAATGACATATTTTCTTTCTCAAAGACTGTCACTAAATCATCTAAAATCTGTATTAATCCGTTCCAAATTTGATCAATTTCTTCAGCTTGTTCATGATAACCATCATTATCTAGCATATCTCTCTCAGTCATCAAATGATTCGGTAGTTCAAAATATTCCATACTCTCATAAAATGCCGTCGCAAAATCACGTACCGTTTTCCCTTCATTCATGGCTTGTTCAAAGTGTAAAATTTTATCGATGACATCTGTTTTTAATTTGACGACTTGTTCAAATGTGTCTCTTTCTTCTTGAGTCAGTTGATGTTCTTTGCGCCCCATTTTTCTAAAGTTTTCAATGTTAAATAACTCATCATCTAACCATCTTTTTCCATATATGCCGCGTTCTATCACAAAGTTTTCCAATAAATCTATTAAATGGGTACTATTTTTAAATTGGTCTGTGAGTACATTGGTTTTCAATAAACGCATCATGGCATTGATATGCCAATTAGATTGGATGACTTCGATTAATGAACGAATCATTTCCATAATAGGATGATGTGTCATTGAACGCTTTGTATCGATGTTAAATGGAATTTGATATAACGGTAAAATTGATTCAAATAAATCCGCATAAGATGCATCTCTATAAAGGATTGCAATATCTTGAAAACGTAATTGATTATCACGTGTGTCTTTAAGTATTTGACGAGCTATTTCATTTATTTCTTCTCTCATACTTGATGATTCAAAAATGTCGATAAATCCTTCTGATTTCTGAGGCGTGATTTGTAATGCATCGAATTGTGACTCTAATGATTTTAAGTCATTATTTTCAAATCGAAAAATATCTGTAAAGAAGTTTTTATTTAATTGAATATGCAAGTCTTGTGCTATATCTTCGAGGTGCGTGAGTACTTCTGAGGGCTTTCTAAATAAACTGAAAGCATCTTTATTCCCGTCAGTAGTGAGTAATACCGTTACTTTTTTAGCATTCTTTACTAATGCTTGTATCATTTCATATTCTAATGTTGAAAAGTTGTGGAAGCCATCTATGTATATTTCTGATCGTTTCAACCACTCAGATTGATCCATTTGTGTGATAAATTGACGCAATGAATCCTCTACTGTAATAAATTGTCCATGCATTCTTGATTCAAATTGCTTATATATTAAAGATATATCTTCTAATTTATGCTTTGTTCTTGTTTGAACATGATGCGTGTTTAAAAATTCATCAATATGTTCTGGCAAAACAGAATACTTTTTAAAATCTTGAATTTGTTCTGCTAACTTTTCACTAAACCCAAAATATTTAGCTTGCGAACGATATAATTTCATATCATCTTGAAATTGTTGCACTAGATGATAAATCATCATTTCTGTTGCAGCCTTAGATAAACGTTGTTCCGTGAAGCCCCCAACTTCTTGGAATACTCTATGACTTAATCTTTCAAAGTGAAGCACTTCTGTTCTTAAACTACCATTCAATGAATCGTCATTAACAAATGCTTGTTCAAATTGAAATGTACTTTGTGTTGGAGCGATTAAAATAATTGGATCCCCAAGTGGGTCACGTTTCATTTTATCTTTTATTTCATCAACCATTGCTGTGGATTTACCAGTACCAGCTCTCCCAATATATGCATTTAATTCCATTACAACCCTCACTCCTTTGACAACATTTTAACACATAGAAACACTACATTTTTATAAAATGTTAGTGTTTCTTGCGCACTAGCTTTAGCTAGGGTGATCCTTTAATTTAAATTAATATTGAGATTTCGTCGTAACCCCAACTTGCATTGCTTGTAGAATTTCTTTTTGAAATTCTCTATGTCTGGGGCCCCACTCCCCTGCAAGGTTGACTAGAACTAAGATTAATAGAATATTGATTTTAGTTCAGTCAACTACTGCCAAGTCACTCAATATTATATATATATTTCTTAACACTACATTTTTATAAATTATTGTTCCTAATAGCTTTCACTATTAGGTAAGTCATACTAATTTGCTTTGCAAAAGTATGCCTTTATGCGCACTAGCTTTAGCTAGGGTGATCCTTTAATTTAAATTAATATTGAGATTTCGTCGTAACCCCAACTTGCATTGCTTGTAGAATTTCTTTTTGAAATTCTCTATGTCTGGGGCCCCACTCCCCCTGCAAGGTTAAGTAAAAAAAGCGGTAGACATTATAACAACATCTACCGCTTTAAACCGTATTAATTTTTAGTATTATCTGGATTAAAGTTAAATTTAAATTCATTTAATGGCCAGAATCTAAATGATACTTTACCGACAATTTGATCCTTATCGATTAAACCGAATGAACGACTATCTTTACTTACTTCACGATTATCACCTAATACTAAATATTTACCTTTAGGTATCACATTAGATTTAGGATTTGCATTAGCTAAGTCTTTCACTTGGAAAGTACCCGTAATATATTCAATTTGCTTACGCTTCTCATTATAATTTAAATAAGGTTCATCTTGTTTCTTACCGTTAATGTATAATTGGTCTTTTTTATATTGTACTTTATCACCAGGTACCCCAATCACACGTTTCACGTAATCATCTTTCTTGTTAGCATGGAAAACGATGACGTTACCTTTTTTTACATCACCTATTTTATAGCCCATAATATTAACAACCACGCGTTCACCATCTTTTAATGTCGGATCCATCGAATCACCTTTAATTGTATACGGTTGACCAACAAATTTTCCTATTAAAATTACTAATGCTAAAGCCACCGCTATGGCAATAACCCACTCCATAATTTCTTTTTTCAAATTAGACACCTCTTATATTCATTTAAAATCTGTCGTAAATGCTTCAAACGGATAATATTTAATACTTATATCTCCAATAATATTCTGTTTATCAATTAAACCATAGCGTCTTGAGTCTGATTGATTATGATCGTTATCATTTAACACAAAATAATGTTTAGGTGAAATGATATCGCCATCAGAATATTTCATATCTCTCAATGAAAAGTTGTTTAATTGTCTATTTTCCGCAAATTTATCTTTAATTTCTCTATCGTCGCGATAAATTTTATTATTCCTTATTTCAATAGATTGACCTGGTTTACCTATAATCCTACCAAAATGCGTATGTCCAGCATTTTTATACATGATAATATCACCAGTATCTAATAAATTAAATGTAACTTTAATTTTATTAACAATTAATCTATCACCTTTAACTAATGTAGGTGACATATTGTCATCATTGACGACGGCTCCTCTAATAACGAATGTTTGGATGAACAGTACAATAATAATCGCAAATATTAAGGAAATCAAATATTTAATAACAGTTTTCACTTTTTCACTCCTTAGTAGAGCCCATAAAATGCTTTTCTACCCTTTTACTAATAAACCAAAGTATGATGAAAAAAAGTATAGTCACAATTGCTCTTATCGGATTAGTGAAAATAGTCGTTACTTCTCGTCCCATTATCCCTAATACAGTGATAGAAATCAATTTAGATAAAGTTAATACAATAAAATAATACTTTGTTTTAATATGTGACAGGCTTGCCACTACATTAATCAATGTATTTGGTGTAAATGGAAAGCATAATAATATAAATAATGGTATTAAACCTTGTCTATCAATAAAACTAATTAATCGTTGTACGGATCGTTTAGTTTTAAATTGTTTCATCTTTTTTGTGTTGACTAATCGTTTAAAAATTAAAAACATAGTAAAAGTACCTGAAACAATACCTAGCCAACATATGATTATCCCTACTATTGCACCATATGTATGCATAATTAATATGACATATAACGTTAGCGGTAATATTGGAATAATCGCACGAAAATAAATGAGCACAAAGCCTGGAATATATCCAAATTGCCGAAATAAATCAAACCATTCTTCTAACTGTTCAAACGACAAAATCCCAAATCCTTTCTTTGGTAAACATTACTATATTTATTATAGTTGTAATTATAGCTTTTTGAAACAACTATCTTTTTAAATTCAATAAATACATCTTAAGGCGTAGATTATTTTTAATTTCAATATAAATACCGATGAAACACAATATGTTCCATCGGTATTATTTCAATTATATTTATATCATTAAAAACAAATATACATCTTTGATATTGAAGACTTATAATCTTGCTTCAAGATCTTTTTTCATATCTTCAAATCCTGGTTTACCAAGTAAAGCAAACATATTTTGTTTATATGCTTCCACACCTGGTTGATTGAATGGATTTACGCCTAATTGATAGCCACTCATAGCACATGCAAGTTCGAAGAAGTACACGACATAACCAAATGTTTCTTCATCTAATTGTGGAATATTAACAACGATATTAGGAACACCACCATCAGTATGTGCTAATAATGTACCTTCAAACGCTTTTGTATTAACTTCATCAATTGTTTTACCAGCAAGATAATTTAATCCATCTAAATCGTCACTATCTTCTTCAATAGTAAGATCATGTTTTGGATGATTCACTTTAACAACTGTTTCAAATAAGAAACGACGACCTTCTTGAACGTATTGTCCTAATGAATGTAAATCAGTTGTGTAGTTAGCACTTGAAGGATAAATACCTTTAAAGTCTTTACCTTCTGATTCACCAAATAATTGTTTCCACCATTCATTGAAATATTGCATTGACGGTTCATAGTTGATAAGCATTTCAGTTGTATAACCTTTGCTATATAGAAGGTTACGAATTGTTGCATATTGATAAGCAATATTTTCTTCTAATTTGTCAGAAGATAATTCTTTACGTGCTTTTGCCGCACCAATCATCATTGCTTCAATATTGATACCTGCAGCTGCAATTGGTAATAAACCGACAGCAGTTAAAACTGAATAACGGCCACCTACATCATCAGGTACTACAAATGTTTCATAACCTTCATTTGTAGCTAATTGTTTTAATGCACCTTTTTGCTTATCAGTTGTTGCAAAGATTCGTTTTTTAGCCTCTTCTTTACCATATTTATTCTCAACTAATTGTTTAAATAAACGGAATGCAACTGCTGGTTCAGTAGTTGTACCAGATTTAGAAATGACGTTTACAGAAAAATCTTTGTCAGCTAAATAATCTACTAATTCTTTTGTATAACTTGATGATAAATGATTACCTACAAAAACAATTTCAGGATAGTCATTATTTGTTCTAAATGAAGATGTTAGCATTTCAATAGCAGCACGTGCACCAAGGTATGAACCACCAATACCAATAACAACTAACACGTCAGAATTTGCTTTAATACGTTTAGAAGCTTCTACAATTCTTGAAAACTCTTCTTTATCATAATCAACAGGAAGGTCTACCCAACCCAAGAAATCATTTCCTGCACCAGTTCCTTCATGTATCGTTTTGTGTAATGTCTTCACGATATCTTTTTGTTGTTCTAATTCATGTTCTCCAAAAAATTCTAAAGTCTTACCATAATCTAATTGAATATGAGTCATCTAAAAAGCCTCCTATGTTTTACTACTTTAATTCTACTAAGTTTGTATATGCTATTCAATTCACAAGTCTCTATTTTATATTTAAAAAGTGAATTTTCAGTGTCATCTTATTAAATCATCAAAACACCTTTAATCCATTATACAATTTTCTAAAAATTTAAAACTATTAAAAATACCTAGAAATAAGTAATTACATGCATTTAAGCTCAATAAACTTTAACCCAAAATGTATATTTATGTAGTTTTATGGTTTATTTTTCATCTAGAATTTGCTATGATGAATTTATATTAAAATTCTGAAAATAATTTGAGGTGTAAATATGAAAGAGAAAATCGTTTTAGCATATTCTGGAGGATTAGATACAAGCGTTGCAGTTCAATGGTTAATTGACAAAGGATACGACGTAGTCGCATGTTGTTTAGATGTAGGAGAAGGTAAAGATTTAGACCTTGTTCATGACAAAGCATTAAAAATGGGAGCTGTAGAATGCCACATCATTGATGCAACAAAAGAATTTAGTGATGATTATGTAAGCTATGCCATTAAAGGGAATTTAATGTATGAAAATGCATATCCATTAGTATCAGCATTATCTCGTCCCCTAATCTCTAAAAAGTTAGTTGAAATTGCAGAAAAAACAAATTCAGTTGGTATTGCTCATGGATGTACAGGTAAAGGTAATGACCAAGTACGTTTCGAAGTTGCAATCAAAGCACTTAATCCTAACTTAAAAGCATTTGCACCAGTAAGAGAATGGGCATGGAGTCGTGAAGAAGAAATTGATTATGCTATTAAACATAATATTCCAGTTTCTATTAATTATGATTCACCATATTCAATTGACCAAAATTTATGGGGTAGAGCTAACGAATGCGGTATTTTAGAAGATCCATATGCCGCTCCCCCTGAAGATGCCTTCGATTTAACTAATGCACTAGAAGATACACCTGATGAAGCTGACGAAATTATCCTTACATTTAAAAATGGTGTACCTGTTCAAGTTGATGGTAAAGATTACAATTTAGATGACTTGATCCTTTATTTAAATCAATTAGCTGGTAAACATGGTATTGGTAGAATTGACCATGTTGAAAATAGATTAGTAGGTATTAAATCAAGAGAAATCTATGAAACACCAGGTGCAGAAGTCATCTTAAAAGCACATAAAGCATTAGAAACAATTACACTTACTAAAGACGTGGCACACTTCAAACCCGTCATTGAAAAACAATTTTCTGAACAAGTGTACAATGGTTTATGGTTCTCTCCATTGACTGATAGCCTTAAGCAATTTATTGACAGTACACAACAATATGTTGAAGGTGACGTAAGAGTCAAATTATTTAAAGGCAATGCAATTGTAAATGGTAGAAAATCACCTTATACACTATATGATGAAAAACTTGCGACTTACACTAAAGAAGATGCCTTTAATCAAGAAGCTGCAGTAGGATTTATTGATATTTATGGTTTACCAACACAAGTCAATGCTATGTTACATGGAGGCTATAGTAATGAGTAATAAAGCTTGGGGAGGCAGATTTGAAGCGCAACCAGAAGAATGGGTTGATGAATTTAACGCTTCAATTGATTTCGATCAAAATCTAATCGATCAAGATGTACAAGGTAGTATAGCGCATGCTACAATGCTCGCTAATCAAAATATTATCAGTAAAGATGAAGCCCATACGATTATCGAAGGTCTAAAAGCAATACAAAAAGACGTGCATCAAAATAAAATAGAATTCAAAGCGTCATTAGAAGATATTCATTTAAATATTGAACATGAGTTGATTCAACGTGTTGGTGAAGCTGGAGGTAAACTTCACACAGGTAGAAGTAGAAATGACCAAGTAGCAACAGATATGCATTTATATACCAAAGAAGAAGTAAGTGGCATTATTGAATTAATTAAATCATTACAACAAACGATACTAACAATTGCTAAGCAACATGTCGATACGATTATGCCTGGTTATACACACTTGCAACGTGCACAGCCTATTTCATTTGCGCATCACATTATGACATATTTTTGGATGTTAGAACGTGATAAATCACGTTTCCAAGATAGTATGAAAAGAATCGATATATCCCCTCTTGGTGCAGTAGCATTAAGTGGGACAACGCATCCTATTGATCGTCATGAAACTCAAAAACTACTTAATTTTAGTGCAGTTTATGAAAATAGTTTAGATGCAGTAAGTGACCGTGACTATATTGTTGAAACGCTGCATAATATCTCATTAACTATGGTTCATTTATCAAGATTTTCTGAAGAAATTATCTTTTGGTCTACAGATGAAGCTAAATTCATTACTTTATCTGATGCCTTTTCTACAGGCTCATCCATCATGCCTCAGAAGAAAAATCCAGATATGGCTGAATTGATAAGAGGTAAAGTTGGACGTACTACAGGACATTTAATGAGTATGTTAGTAACACTTAAAGGATTACCATTAGCTTATAACAAGGATATGCAGGAAGATAAAGAAGGCTTATTTGATGCGATTCATACCATTAAAGGTTCATTAAAAATATTTGAAGGTATGCTAGATACTATGACGGTAAATACCAATCGTTTAACGGAAACAGTTACTAAAGATTTTTCAAATGCTACTGAATTAGCAGATTATCTTGTAAGTAAGAACGTTCCATTTAGAACAGCACATGAAATTGTTGGAAAAATCGTCTTAGATTGTATTAATAAAGGTATTTATTTACTCGATGTACCTTTAAAAGATTATCAATCACATCATGAAAGTATCGAAGCTGATATTTATGACTTTTTAAAACCTGAAAATTGTTTAAAACGTCGTAAGAGTTATGGTTCAACAGGTCAAGATGCTGTTAAACACCAACTATCAGTTGCACAACAATTAATGAATTCCTAATATATTTAACTGGGAGTGGGACAGAAATAATATTTTCTTAAAATTTATTTCTATCCTACTCCCTTTTTCTCCCCCAATTCTCTCCTCTTCCAATATAAATATCAAGACAACTGTTTTAAATTATAATTATATTGCCCATCAACTTATAGTATAATAATTAAGTATTCAATAATTATTAGAAAGGGCAATCTATGTTTAAACATTCTAAAATTACTCTATTATCAATATTTTTGATATTTATGTCTTTCATTTGTCTATTTATTTATACTAAGTTCCAAAACACCCCTGTTAAATCCGAACAATTCAATAACCAAACTAGTCAACACTCAAAATGGCATTCCAATCCCTCACACGAAAAATTTATATCGATTGCACATAGAGGTGCAAGCGGTTATGCTCCTGAACATACATTTAATGCCTATGATAAAAGTCATTATGATATTGGTGCCTCATACATTGAAATTGATCTACAAAGAACGAAAGACGGTCAACTTATAGCGATGCATGATGATTCAGTTGATCGAACTACTAACGGACAAGGCAAAGTCAAAGATTTAACGCTTGCACAAATTAAAGCACTTGACGCCGGTTCATGGTTTAATCAATTACATCCTAAAATGGCTAAATCAGAATATCAAAATGCCAAAGTACCAACCTTAGATGAAATACTATCAAGATATGGTAAACATGCTAATTATTATATCGAAACGAAATCTCCTAATGTTTATCCAGGAATGGAAGAACAACTTTTACAAACACTTCAAAAACACGGTTTATTAAATAAGACCTCATTAAAAAATGGTCATGTTATGATTCAATCCTTTTCTGAAGAAAGTCTGTTAAAAGTTCATCAGCAAAATAAGCAGATTCCATTAATTAGATTATTAAAAAAACACCAATTACAACAGTTAACGGATAAAGATTTAAAATATATTCGAAGTTATGCAACAGGCATTAGTCCAGAATATACTGACTTAAATGAATCTAACACTGTTCATTTAAAAGATTTTGGTTTTATCATACACCCTTTCACTGTTAATAAAATCTCTGATATGAAACGATTAAATCATTATGGTGTTGACGGGGTCTTTACCAATTATGCAGATAAATATAAACGTATATCACATTAAGTTAATTTCAGACTTCATAGCATAGATACTAATATTTTTAAGACTTAAACTATGTAAATCGTTTGTTAATTATTAATATATTTTGAACTGAATATTAAGTCTTTGAGAGTTATTTAATTATTCGGTAAATTCTATTTCTCAAATTTAAAAATATTGCCATGATAGTAATAACACTCAAATTGAAAGGATGTTATTACTTTGAAATTAAATAAATGGGTATCTGCCAGTATCGCAACACTAACTTTATCTATGATAAGTGTTAGCACTCCTGCAATTGCAAGCGGAGATGGACAATCAGCTCAAACTTCAGATTCAACTCAAGATCAAACTTCTAACAATACTAAACAAAGCCATTCACAATGGCAGAAAAATTTAACTGGTGAAGCTCACACTACTATTGCTCATAGAGGTGCAAGTGGTTACGCTCCTGAACATACATTCAATTCATATGATAAAAGTCACAATGAATTAGGTGCATCATACATAGAAATTGATTTACAAAGAACGAAAGATGGTCACCTCGTTGCTATGCATGATGAAACCGTTGATCGTACTACTAATGGACATGGACGAGTAGAAGATTATACCTTAGCAGAATTAAAGAAACTCGATGCTGGTAGTTGGTTTAACAAGCAGCATCCAGACCTTGCTAAATCAGAATATAACAATGCTAAGGTCCCTACTTTGGATGAAATTTTAAGTCGCTACGGTAAAAATGCTAATTATTATATCGAAACAAAATCTCCTGATGTTTATCCAGGTATGGAAAATCAATTAATTCAAAGCTTAAACAAACATGGTATGTTGACGGATCAATCACTCAAAAATGGTCATGTCATTGTTCAATCCTTTTCTGAACCTAGTCTACAAAAAATGAAACAATTAAATCCTAATGTTCCTTTAATTCGTCTATTAGATAAAGGCGAGTTGCCTTTCCAAAGTGAAGCAGACTTAAAACGTATTAAGTCGTATGCAGTTGGTGTAGGTCCTGAATATACAGATTTAAATGAAAAAAATACTAAGCATTTAAAAGATTTAGGATTTCTTATACATCCATTTACTGTTAATGAAGAAGCAGATATGCAACGTTTAAATAATTATGGCGTTGATGGGGTGTTTACTAACTACGCAGATAAATACAAAAATTTAAACCAAAAATAGCATTAATCATAAATCATTGTGTATACTAACGTTAGATTTATAATTAATTTAAGGGTTGTGAAAAAATGGCAACATCCGAAGATACACTCAATCGATTTATGCAAAACATTGACAATGACCATATTACGACTCGTAAAATGATGGGAGAATATATCATATACTTTGATAAAAGTGTAGTTGGTGGATTGTACGACAATTGTCTATTGATTAAATCTACAACTTCCTCATCTGAAATATTGAAAGATTGTAAAATGGTTTCTCCTTATCCCAATGCCAAGCAAATGATTCACTATCCAAATATTGAAGATAGCGAAACAATATTAAAAGTCTTGCAGCATGTTAAAAATGATTTAAAATAAACGACAAAAAAACATTCACTCATCAATTTCTGAGTGAATGTTTTTCTATTATATAAAAATGGGTTTAACCAATATTTATAAAGATTATTATGCCCAACCACGATATCTAGCTGCTTCTGCTGTACGTTTGATACCAACAATGTATGCTGCTAAACGCATATCGATTTTTCTGTTTTGTGATAACTCATAAATGGTATCAAAAGCAGTAATTAATTTTTCACGTAGTTTTTCATTAACTTCTTCTTCAGTCCAGTAATAACCTTGATTATTTTGAACCCATTCGAAGTATGATACTGTTACGCCACCTGCACTAGCTAAAACATCTGGTACTAATAAAATACCACGTTCAGTTAGAATACGTGTTGCTTCAGGTGTAGTAGGTCCGTTAGCAGCTTCAACCACGATACTTGCTTTAATGTCATTAGCATTTTCTTCAGTAATTTGGTTTGAAATCGCCGCTGGAACTAAGATATCACAGTCTAATTCAAATAATTCTTTATTTGAAATTGTCTCTTCGAATAAGTTTGTTACAGTACCAAAACTATCTCTTCTATCTAATAAATAGTCAATATCTAAACCATTAGGGTCATGTAAAGCACCGTAAGCATCTGAAATACCAACTACTTTAGCACCTAAATCATATAAGAATTTAGCTAAGAAACTACCTGCGTTACCAAACCCTTGGATAACAACTTTAGCATCTTTAAGATCCATGCCTTTACGTTTAGCTGCTTGTTCAATTGCAATAACAACACCTAGCGCAGTTGAACGGTCACGTCCTTGTGATCCGCCAAGTACAATTGGCTTACCAGTGATAAATCCTGGAGAATTGAATTTATCTAATGCACTGTATTCATCCATCATCCAAGCCATGATTTGTGAGTTAGTAAATACATCAGGTGCTGGAATATCTTTGTTAGGTCCTACGAATTGTGAAATCGCTCTAACATACCCACGTGATAATCGTTCAACTTCATGAATACTCATTTGACGAGGGTCACAAACGATACCACCTTTACCACCGCCGTATGGTAAATTGACAATGCCGCATTTTAATGTCATCCACATTGATAATGCTTTAACTTCTTCTTCGTCAACATCTGGGTGGAAACGCACGCCCCCTTTTGTTGGACCTACTGCATCATTATGCTGTGCACGATAGCCAGTGAATGTTTGTACTGTACCATCATCCATACGCACCGGAATACGTACTTGTAAAAATCTTAGTGGTTCTTTGATCAGGTCGTACATACCATCATCAAAGCCCAATTTATGCAAAGCTTCTTTAATAATTCCTTGAGTAGAAGTCACTAAATTATTATTCTCAGTCATGATCCTTTTCGCCTCTTTTTAACTAATGATTTCGCTTTCATTTATTATTGTAACACAACTTTGTCCTTTTTAAAGGGGTTGCAAAATGATTGTTACAACTTTTTGAACTTATTTAAATACTTGTTTAATTTTTTCAATCGCAAGGTCTAATTCTTCTTTCGTAATGACTAATGGTGGCGCAAATCGAATTACTGTATCATGTGTTTCTTTACATAATAAACCTAATTCTTTTAATGATTCACAGTATGGTCTTGCATTTTCAGTTAATTCAATTCCGATGAATAAGCCGCGACCACGTACTTCTTTAATAGACGGATGTTCGATTTTTTGTAATTCAGATTTGAAGTATTCACCTAATTCTAATGAACGACCAGGTAAGTCTTCATCTACAATAACATCTAAAGCAGCTAGTGATACTGCACAAGCTAATGGATTACCACCAAATGTAGAACCATGTGAACCCGGTGTAAATACATCTAAAACTTCTTTATCAGCTAAGACAACTGAAATTGGTAGTACGCCGCCGCCAAGTGCCTTACCTAAAATGTATACATCTGGTTTAACATTATCCCAATCAGTCGCAAATAGCTTACCTGAACGGCCTAACCCTGCTTGGATTTCATCAGCTATAAATAAAATATTATGTTCATCACATAATTCTCTAATTGCTTTTAAATAACCTTCTGGTGGCACATTGATACCGGCTTCACCTTGGATTGGTTCAACTAAAATGGCTGCAGTATTATCAGTAATAGCTGCTTTTAATTTTTCTACATCACCAAAATCAATTTTACGGAAACCATCTAATAATGGACCGTATCCTCTTTGATATTCCGCTTCAGATGATAATGACACTGGTGCCATTGTACGACCATGGAAATTACCATTGAAAGCAATGATTTCTGCTTTATTTGGTTCGATGCCTTTCACATCATAAGCCCAACGACGTGCTGCTTTTAATGCTGTTTCAACAGCTTCTGCACCAGTATTCATTGGTAATGCTTTATCTTTTCCAGATAATTCACAAATTTTCTTGTACCATTCACCTAAATTATCGCTATGGAAAGCACGTGATACTAAAGTTACTTTCTCTGCTTGGTCTTTAAGTGCTTGAATAATTTTAGGATGTCTATGGCCTTGGTTTACTGCTGAATATGCAGATAACATATCCATATATTTATTACCTTCCGGATCAGTCACCCATACGCCTTCTGCTTCTGCAATGACGATTGGAAGCGGTACGTAGTTATGTGCTCCATAGTGATTTGTTAATTCAATAATTTGTTCTGACTTAGTCATAATATCTCCCCTTTGTTTAATAAATACTAAAGCTAGTTACCAATATCATAACTGATTTCCAGTGGCTCTCAAACAGATTACATTAATATATTTCTAAATTTTCTAATTTTATTAAAATTGCAATTTTTTCTATCTCTTATTACAACATGTATTACTTAATATTTTATGTTTTGAAAGCCCTTACAAATATAATGACACATGCCCACTATGTTGTACAAGTAAAAGTTTAAAAATTCGTCATAATATATCTTTTAATGTTTCAAAAACCTTATATCGACAGCTATTATTAATTTTAAAATTTACTAAAAATTCTATAAAAGCCCATATAAAAAGCTAGAAAATAATCATTAGTCACTGATATTTTCTAGCTTTAAATATATTATTGATCTTTTCTAGGTAAAGGATAAAAACCATTATTAAATTGTTGCCATAATTTAGGTGGTAATTCATGATTGTCTTCTCGTTCTGGATCAAAATAACTTAAGATTTCAGATTCTCTACCTTCTTTTATCTTTCCTACAAAATCATAATCAAGTAGTATTTCACGTCCTAGAGCAACTAATTCCACTCCGACATCTTCAACTGCATTTAATGCATCATCTGCTGTAAACACTGAGCCTATACCGATTAATGGCATACGACCATTAATCCATTTGTGAATCAGTTCTAATCTATTTTGTCCTTCATACTGTCCTTCACGCGTTTTAGAATAAATATCCATAATTGATACATGAATATAATCTATGTCTTTTTTAGTTATTGCATTAACCAATTCTTCTGTAATATCCATCGTAATACCTGGTGATTCCGCTTCTTCTGGAGATAAACGATATCCAACAATGAAATCATCAGATGCATATTCTTTTTTCGCTTTAAGTACTTCATCAATGACTGCCATTGGGAATTTCAAATTCTCAGCCCAAACATCGTTTCTTCTATTATAGTAAGGTGAGACAAATTGATGGATTAAATAATGATTAGCACCATGGATTTCAACACCATCAAATCCAGCTTCTATAACACGTCGTGTTGCCTCGCCGAAATCTTTAATCGTTTGTTCAATTTCTTCTGATGTCATTTCTCTTGCATCATGTTCTTGTTTTTGACCGAAACTTTTTAATGAAATTGGACTTGGAGCAGCTACATCGCCATTAGGAGTCAATTCAGGTAATGCTTGAGCCCCGCCATGATGAATTTGAACTAATGCTTTAGCACCATTTTTCTTCATCGCTTGCGCAAGTTTTTTTAGACCTTCCATGTCTGAGTCATGAGCTACTGATGGTTGTCCAGGAAATGCCTTACCAAGATCACTCACATTACTTGCTGCATTAATCGCTAATCCAACATCTTTAGCACGTTTTTCTATATATGTTAATTCGACATCTGAAATTGTGCCATCATCATTAGATGAAATATGTGTTAAGGGCGCTAAAACAAACCTATTTTTTAATTCAACCCCATTTGGCAATGCCACGCTTTCAAATAATGAATTATATTTGTTATTCATAACTCTACCTCCAGATTAATAATAATGGAGACTATAACACGAAAAAATTTTATACACTATTAATTTGCTTATACTATTTTTTAAATGAATGATGTTCAGCTTTCTAGAAGATGTATATTTGTTAAATTTTCTCAATGAAAAAACGATAATATCCATCATAAAATAGATACTATCGTTTTATATCATCCCTATATTTTTTGTATAAATATAACGAATATAATTACGTCACTTTATTCTTGACGTATAGTACGTTTAGACCGTTTGATCCAGACCGGTAAGCGTTCTTCAAGTGTTTGAAACCCATACTTTTCTGTTTCTTTTATTTCATCTAGCACCGACTGTTTTTCTTTCTTACGTTCATAATTTTTAAAGTAATCATTATCTTTTAAAGACAAGTTGAGTTTACCTTCTTCATCGATTGATAAAATCTTAGCTTTTACGACTTGTCCTTCTGATAGAAATTTCTTCAAGTTATGGACATAATCATCCATGATTTCAGAAATATGGATAAGTCCTTCAGTATGGTCAGGGGTCTCAACAAATGCGCCATACGGTTGAATACCAGTCACACGTACCTTAATATGTTGACCTTCTTTGTAGTGATTATTCAACTTGATAACCCCTTATTTCGTTTTTCTTAACACTATTATCATAGCATAAAACAAATTAAGGGACTAACTATAACGTTGAATTTTTTGAATTATTTTGAAATAGATTCTGTGGAACTATTTTCATCATCATAATCATCATAATAAATTTTCCGATAAAATGTTGCGCACTTCTGTATTGTAAAACATACAAAAACTTCACGATTAAAGTATGATTTTACTTTAACGTGAAGTTTCTAATCTTGAGTTAATTGGAATTATCCTAAAAACATTTTGGCGAATCGTTAAATGTTAACAGTCACCTTATTCGGTAACATCGATAGATTCGATAACTACATCATGTACAGGTTTATCTTGAGGTCCAACTTTCGTATTTGCAATGTCTTCTAATGTGGTTTCACCTTCAACAATTTGACCAAATACAGTATGTTTTTGATCTAACCAAGGTGTACCTCCATTTTCGCCATATGCTTTGACGATTGGCTCTGGCCAACCACCATCAGCTAATTGACTTAACATATTTTGTGGTACCTCTTTCATTTGAACAATAAAAAATTGTGACCCGTTTGTATTTGGACCAGCATTAGCCATAGATAATGCACCGTATAAATTAAATGCTTCTAATGAAAATTCATCTTCGAATGCACCACCATAAATACTTTCGCCACCCATGCCAGTTGCAGTTGGATCGCCGCCTTGCACCATAAAGTCATTGATAACGCGGTGGAAAGTTACACCGTCGTAGTAACCATTTTTAGCATGTGTAACAAAGTTTTCAACTGTTTTAGGTGCAATGTTAGGGAATAACTTAAATGTCATGTCACCTTTGTTTGTATGCATTACAACTTTAATTTCATCTTCTTGTATCTCTTTATTTAACTGAGGATAGTTCGTCATTAAAATTCTCCATTCATGTTATGATATACGTATATATTAACACATTTGAAAGGAAGTAATATAGCATGTTATATCGATTTTCTCATAAGACTGGAAGCTACGGTGTTTCAATTAAAGAAGACAACGGTGATGACGTTTTAGTTCAAGTAGAACAAGTTATCAAACATCCTAAACAAGGAGATTTACACAATCCTAATGAATCGACAGGTGTATTTTTCCATGAACGTAAAGCATTAAGCCATTTTGAAAAACGATACGCTAAGCGTTCACAATTACGTGATTTTAATGTCGAAAAAATGTCATATGAAGATTCTCTTCAACAAGCTATCTCAAATTTAGAAGCGCAATTAAAAGAAAAAAATGATGCACATGCTCATCGCTCATTACAAAATTTAGAACAACTTAAAGATGATTATTCTATTCAATATAAACAAAAATTTCACTAAAAAATGACGTGTTTCTTCTTATTTAACAGTAATAGAAATTCAGTGATTTCAAGCGTTCAGACGTTTTTCAGAATGATATGATTCATGTATAATGAATATCATAAACATTTTTAAAGGAGGACAATTTAATGAGTTTGTTACATATTGCGGTTCTATTACCGTTAATATTTGCACTCATTATTCCAATCCTATATCGCTTCTTCAAAAGAATTCACATAGGTTGGTTTGTATTACCTGTCCCCGTCGTCTTATTCATATATTTCTTATCCTTTATTACGACTACTATGTCAGGTAATACCGTAATGAAAACTTTTAAGTGGATGCCACATATCGGTATGAATTTTAACCTATATGTTGATGGATTAGGGTTGTTATTCAGCTTACTGATAACTGGTGTCGGCAGTTTAGTTGTCTTATACTCCATTGGTTATTTAAGCCAATCAGAACAATTAGGGAATTTTTACTGTTATTTATTACTTTTCATGGGTGCAATGTTAGGCGTTGTTCTTTCAGATAATCTTATTATCTTATATTTATTCTGGGAGTTAACTTCGTTTTCAAGTTTTTTACTTATCTCATTTTGGAGAGAGAAACAGGCTTCCATTTATGGGGCACAAAAATCATTAATCATCACAGTTTTTGGAGGACTTAGCCTTTTAGGAGGCATCATTTTACTTTCTGTTTCATCAGATTCATTTAGTTTACATTATATTATTCAACATGTAGCAGAAATACAAAACAGTCCATTCTTTAACCTAGCTATGATATTTATTTTAATTGGTGCATTTACTAAATCAGCTCAAGTACCTTTTTACATATGGTTACCAGATGCAATGGAAGCGCCAACGCCTGTTAGTGCTTATTTACATTCAGCAACAATGGTTAAAGCTGGTTTATATTTAATAGCAAGAATGACGCCCATTTTTGCTGTATCACAAGGTTGGATTTGGACAGTTACATTAGTTGGACTAATTACTTTATTTTGGGCCTCTTTAAATGCTACAAAACAACAAGATTTAAAAGGCATACTAGCCTTTTCAACTGTGTCACAACTTGGAATGATTATGTCTATGTTAGGTATGGGCGCAGTTAGCTATCATTTTGAAGGTCAAGATAGTCAACTTTATGCAGCCGCCTTTACTGCAGCTGCGTTTCACTTAATTAATCACGCTACATTTAAAGGTGCGTTATTCATGATAACTGGTGCTGTCGACCATAGTACCGGAACACGTGATATTAAGAAATTAGGCGGTTTATTAACTATTATGCCTATATCATTCACGATTACCGTTATTACTTCATTAAGTATGGCAGGTGTACCACCTTTTAATGGCTTTCTATCTAAAGAGAAATTCTTAGAATCAGTCATTGCGTTAACACACGCACATGTGATGAGTCTTAATACATTAGGCGTCATCTTCCCAATACTTGCAATTATCGGAAGTATTTTTACATTTGTCTATTCAATTAAATTTATTATGCATATATTCTTTGGAGAATATAAACCTAATCAATTACCACAACAAGCTCATGAAGCTTCTATATTAATGCTTATTTCACCATCAATATTAGCTATATTAGTTATTATTTTTGGTTTATTCCCAGGAATATTGACACAATCCATTATTGAACCAGCGACAACATCAATGAGTCAAACGACTCAAGTAAGCGCCGAGTTCCATTTATTCCACGGTATAACACCTGCATTCATGACTACTATTTGTATCTATATCGTCGGTATTGTACTCATCATAACGTTTGCTTATTGGATTAAATTATTACAGTCACAACCTAATCAACTGACACTTAATTATTGGTATGATCGTACTGGTAAAATAATGCCAATGTATTCTAAAAATATGACAAATAGCTATGTAACTGAATCTTCACGAAATAATCTCGTGATTATCTTTGGTTTATTAATTTTATTAACTACAGTTATTTTATTAAGTGTGCCATTCACAATTAATTTTAAAGATGTCAGTCGCATTAGAATATTTGAAGTAGGTATCATTGTATTACTTGTCATTGCATCGTTTTTAATTATCTTTGCTAAATCTCGTTTATTTAGCATTATTATGTTAAGCGCTGTCGGTTATTCTGTTTCAGTGTTATTTATATTCTTTAAAGCACCTGACTTAGCATTAACACAATTTGTTGTAGAATCAATTTCTACCGCGTTATTTTTACTGTGTTTCTATTTCTTACCTAACCTTAACCGTTACAACGAAACACGATCATTTAAAATTACAAATGCTTTAATTTCTGCTGGTGTTGGCCTTGTTGTTACGATTTTAGGGTTAATTGCGTATGGTAATAGACATTTCGAATCAATCACTCACTATTACCAAGATCACGTTTACGATCTTGCTTCAGGTAAAAACATGGTTAATGTTATTTTAGTGGATTTCCGTGGCATGGATACTTTGTTCGAATCATCAGTTTTAGGTATCGCAGGTTTAGGTATTTATACAATGATTAAATTACGTATGAAACATCAACATCGTTCAGAAACAAGTGAGGTGAAACGTCATGAACAGACAGAAAAATGATTTAATGTTCCAATATACAGCAGTCATCATTTTCTTCATGGTTATGATGTTCGGTTTTTCACTATTTCTAGCAGGTCACTATACACCAGGTGGCGGTTTCGTAGGAGGCTTATTGTTCTCAAGCGCCTTGGTTGTAATTGCCATTGCTTTTGATATCAAGACAATGAGACGTATTTTTCCAATTGATTTCAAAATATTAATTGGTATCGGATTATTATTTTGCGTTGGTACTCCAATGGCAAGTTGGTTTATGTCCAACAACTTTTTTACACATGTCACATTTGACATACCTATTCCATTGCTAGCGCCCATGCATATGACTACCGCTGTATTCTTTGATTTCGGTGTCTTATGTGCCGTAGTGGGAACTGTAATGACTATTATTTTATCGATTGGAGAGAACGAATAGTGGAAATTATAATGATATTTGTTAGTGGTATCCTCACAGCAATTAGCGTCTATCTCGTTTTGTCTAAGAGTTTGATACGAATCATTATGGGGACGACACTACTAACACACGCAGCAAATTTATTTCTAATAACTATGGGCGGATTGAAACATGGCAAAGCGCCTATTTATGAAAAAGGTACACAAAGTTATGTTGACCCAATCCCACAAGCACTTATATTAACAGCCATCGTTATCGCTTTTGCTACTACTGCTTTCTTTTTAGTTTTAGCATTTAGAACTTATAAAGAACTTGGTACAGATAACGTTGAAAGTATGAAAGGAGTTCCAGAAGATGTCAGAGAGTAATATGTTAGCTCTTACTTTAGTTGTACCAATTCTGACGGCAATATTACTCGTCTTCATTGGAAAAAGACCACATATCAAACGTTATGTCGCATTGGCAGGTACAATGATTACATTAATTATTGCAATACTTAATTTAAAAAATGTCTTACAAGACGGACCTATTAAATTAGAATTAGGTTCATGGAAAGCACCATATAGTATCGTTTTTGTATTAGATATCTTTAGTGCACTATTGATTATTACGAGTATTATCATTACCGCACTCATCATCTTATATTCCTATCGTTCTATTGGTGTTGAAAGAGAAACGTTTTATTATTATTTTTCTATTATGTTTATGCTTATAGGTATCATCGGTGCATTTACAACAGGTGATATTTTCAACTTATTCGTATTCTTTGAAGTATTCTTAATGTCATCCTACTGTTTATTAGTTATTGGTACGACAAAGATTCAATTACAAGAAACGATTAAGTATATTCTAGTCAATGTTGTATCGTCATCATTCTTTGTTATGGGTGTAGCGATACTATACTCTGTAGTAGGTACATTAAATTTAGCGCATATTAGTCAACGTTTGAATGATTTATCAGCACATGAAAGTGGCTTAGTAAACATTGTATTTATATTATTTATATTTGTCTTTGCTACAAAAGCTGGTGTCTTCCCTATGTATGTTTGGCTACCAGGCGCATACTATGCTCCACCTTTCGCTATTATTGCATTCTTCGGTGCTTTATTAACGAAGGTCGGTGTCTATGCAATTGCTAGAACTTTAAGCTTATTCTTTAACAATACAGTAAGTTTTTCCCACTATGTCATTTTATTCCTAGCTATTATGACGATTATATTTGGTTGTGTAGGTGCAATAGCCTACTACGATACAAAGAAAATCATTCTATACAATATTATGATTGCTGTTGGCGTTATTTTAGTTGGCGTTGCTATGATGAATGAAGCAGGTATGATAGGTGCTATTTATTACACTATTCATGATATGTTGGTAAAAGCATCACTATTCTTACTCATCGGAGTCATGTATAAAATCACTAAAACTACTGATTTACGTCAATTTAGTGGTTTGATCAAACAATATCCAGTACTGGGTTGGACCTTCTTCATTGCTGCTTTGAGTCTTGCCGGAATTCCACCTTTAAGTGGTTTTTATGGGAAGCTATATATTGTACAAGCTACATTTGAAAAAGGCTTTTACATCACTGGTATCGTTGTCTTATTATCAAGTTTAGTTGTCTTATATTCAGTCATTAGAATTTTCTTAAAGGGATTCTTCGGAGAACCGAAAGGGTATGACGTCACAACTAAAGCGAATACGTTTGGTATGACTACCGTATCTATTGTAGCTGTGATTATTACTGTGATATTCGGTTTATCAGCAGATGTGTTATACCCTATCATTAAAGAAGGCGCAACAACATTCTACGATCCAACTATTTATATCAATAGCGTATTGGGGGGTAAATCATAATGGCAGTCCAAATTGTTATCAATTTATTAGTCTCAATCATTTGGTTACTTATCTCTGATAGTTATACACTTAATAATTTCGTATTAGGCTATCTATTTGGTCTCATTTTAGTTTACCTACTCCATCGTGTGATGCCTGGTAAGTTTTATCTAGTACGTATTTACAGAATGATTAAATTAGTTTTCATCTTCTTATTAGAATTGGTTAAGGCAAATTTAGATGTGTTGAAAATTATTTTAAAACCACATATTTCAAATAAACCTGGATTTTTTGTCTATCACACAGATTTGAAAACGGATTGGCAAATAGTACTACTTTCTAACCTCATTACACTAACACCAGGTACTGTCGTACTTGGAATTAGTGATGATCGTACGAAAATTTATATCCATGCCATTGACTTTAGTACTACTGAAGATGAAACAGAAGGTATCAAATCTTCATTAGAAAAAGTAGTTAGAGAGGTGGGAGAACAATAATGATTACCAAAACATTAATAATTATTGCATTAGTTATTGTCGTATTATCGATGTTAGCGATGTTAGTTAGAGTGATTTTAGGCCCATCTCTAGCTGATAGAGTGGTTGCTTTAGATGCAATGGGACTACAATTAATGGCAGTCATTGCCCTTTTTAGTATTTTAATGGATATCAAATATATGATCGTTGTTATCCTTCTAGTTGGTATTTTAGCCTTTTTAGGCACTGCTGTATTTTCAAAATTCATGGATAAAGGTAAGGTGATTGAACATGATCGAAACCATCATCATTAGTATTTCAATTATCTTAATTATGATTGGTGCACTCATTAGTGCAGTAGCAGCTATTGGATTATTAAGACTTGAAGATGTTTATTCACGTGCACATGCCGCAGGAAAGGCATCTACTTTAGGTGCTATGAGTTTGTTATTTGGTGCCTTTTTATACTTTATTGTCAAAGATGGTTATACAAATATGCAGTTGATTATAGGGATTATCTTTGTTCTAATCACTGGTCCACTTTCAAGTCATATGATTATGAAAGCAGCCTACAATATTAAAACACCATACAGTAAAAATACTAAACTAGATGAAATCAAAGACGATTTAAAAGATAAAAAATTATAGAAATAAACAGCCAATCGAGATGTTATGCATCAACCGGTTGGCTGTTTTTTATTAGTAATCATTTTATGAGTTATCGTTATTGACTATATCTATTTCAAATCCTAAATCTTCTAACATGTCGTAATCCAATTGATTGGGTTGTCCTCCAGTAATTAAATAGTCTCCAACAAAAATTGAATTGGCAGCTTGTAAGGCTAAGGGTTGTAGTGACCTTAAATTCACCTCTCGTCCACCTGCTACTCTAATTTCCTTAGAAGGATTGATTAATCTAAACATCGAAATAATTCTTAAACACTTGATAGGGTTTAACTCATCCATATCTCCAAATTTAGTGCCTTTAATCGGGTGTAAAAAATTAATAGGTATACTATCAGCATCTATCTTTTTTAATGCTAAGGCCATATCAATGATATCTTCATTTGATTCTCCCATACCACATATTACGCCTGAACAAGGTGATATATGATGTTGTTTCATAATCTCAACTGTATTAACACGATCTCTATACGTATGCGTTGTCACTACATTATCGTGGTATCGTTCACTCGTATTAAGATTATGATTATAACGATCGACACCTGCTTTTCTTAATCGTTCAGCTTGTTCTTCATTTGTTAACCCTAGACACGCACAAATTTTTAATTGAGGATGGATACTTTTAATTTCTTCAACTGTATCACAAATATGTGTAACTTCTTTATCACTTGGACCACGGCCACTCATCACAATACAATATGTCCCAATTTGATGTTCTTGTGCAACATTGGCACCAGCTTTTATCTGTTCTTTATCAATCAAACGATATCTTTGCTTTTGCTTCATTTCTCTAGATTGACCACAATAACCACAGTCTTCAGGACAAATACCACTTTTAGCATTTAATATCATATTTAATTTAACACGTTTACCATAGTAATACTTTCTAATGTTATACGCTTCATGTAATAAATCAAATGTATCAAAACTTTCATCTTCAAATATACGAATCCATTCTTCTTTAGTAAAATGCTCATTATTTAAAATTCGTTCTGATAATGTCATCAGAAGTCCCCCTCCTACAAAAAATAATCATTTAATATATCTAAAATCATCAACCTATTTTAGTATAATGTAAACTTTTTACAATTTAAAGTTTACATTTAGAGGGACAAAGATCACTTTAATATGAAAATTGTATTCATGTTGAGAATATGCTACAATTTATAAATCGAAATAATTACGTTTTATAAAAATAGGAAAGAGTTGATAGTATGCATTGGACCATTATTGGTGGTGGCATTCAAGGAACAACGATAGCTTTAAAATTAAGACAGGCTGGTTTAGATGCTAAAGATTTAACAATTATTGATCCTTATCGTACATTATGCGAACAATTTAATAGTTATACACATCGTATTAGTATGCCTTTTTTAAGATCACCTTTTGTACACCATATACATCCAAAACCATTTCATTTAAAGCAATATGCTAAATTAAATCAGTATACAGGTGCTACTTATGGACCTTATAAACGTCCTCAACGTGATATGTTCATGCATCATACACATGAACTCATCCATCAATATCGTTTGAATGAAAGTCATATTCAAGGTTCAGTAAAGCATATACATCGCAATCACCATCAAGATTGGGAATTAGAATTAAACGATGGCCGAATAATGTCAACGCAGTATTTAATTATTGCGCATGGTTGTAATCATCGTGCCTACATTCCAGAAATGTATCAACAGCAACCCGATATTCAACATATTTTTGATGAAGAGGAATCACAAATTAAAGAACAACAAACATCTCATGTTGTAGGTAGTGGTATATCTGCTGCGCATTTAGTACTAAAATTACTTAATAATGATGACAGTAAAACAATACATTTATGGCTTAATAAAGAAATTGAAATTCATGACTTTGACGCTGATCCAGGATGGTTAGGCCCCAAAAATATGAACACATTCTTAAATATTGATTCTTCTGAAGAACGAATGCGTATTATACAAACAGAACGTCATAAAGGTTCGATGCCTCATGAATTATACCTACGCTTAAAGAAAAAGATGAGCCAAGGTCGTTTAATCATTCATAAAAATGAGATTGAAGATATTAAAAATCATCATATCGTTACGTCAAATGGCACTATGTTTTATGATCATATCTTATTGGCTACAGGGTTTGAAAATACTGTAATGTCACAACCTATGATTCAAGATTTAGTTTTACAATGTAACGCCCCGATTACGCAATGTGGTTTTCCAGACATAACACATGAACTAGAGTGGTTACCTCATTTATTCGTAGCAGGAGGCTTAGCTGATTTAGAACTAGGACCTTTTGGGAGAAATATTATGGGTGGTAGAGAGGCATCAGAAAGAATTTACCATGCATTTATTCGGCTACAAAAACAACTCGCATCATAAAATAATAAAAGCTACCGTTTCAAAATGAAACGGTAGCTTTTATTTATTTCAAGGCTTTAATCGCCATTGTCCCTCGCATTATACTGATTAACTGATTATTGTCATTTTTAATTTCAATATTCCATACTTGTGTTGATTTGCCTTGATGAATAATGGTAGCAATTGCAATGACTTTACCTTCTTTAACTGAATGAATATGATTGGCATTCATCTCTAAACCTAATGGAATATATTTAGAAGTATCAATTAAGTTTGCTGCACCTAGCGAGCATGCAGTTTCACCTAAAGCTAAACTTGCGCCGCCATGTAGATAACCAAATGGTTGTTTCACTTTATCTGTTACAGGCATTGAAATGACAACTTTACCTTCTTCTTCAATTTCAACATTCATTTCAAATGTTTCTAATAAATTGGTCAATCTAACACCCCTCTTTTTATACTATAATACCATGGCTGCAATCGTACCAAAAATAATTAATGGGATATTATAGAATAAAAAGTTTGGAATACAAGTATCTCTAATATGATCGTGTTGACCATCCATATTTAATCCTGCTGTAGGTCCTAATGTAGAATCACTTGCAGGTGAGCCAGAATCACCTAACGCACTTGCAGTACCAATTAACGCTATTAATGCCATTGTATCTAATCCAATAGAAGCACCGAATGGAATAAACAATGAGGCGATAATAGGTATTGTGGCAAATGAAGAACCTATACCTAACGTCACAATCAATCCGATAATATACATCACTACAATACTAATTAACTTGTGGTCTCCAGTGATGCTAGTTAAACTTTTAACTAAACTATCAATATCTCCAGTAGCATTCATAACACCAGCAAAACCATTGGCTGTTAAAATAACCACACCAATATAGGCCATGATTTTAATACCATCTACAAATTGCTCGTCTAATTCATACCAACTATATGCACGTGATACGAAGAATACAAGTACACCGGCTAAGGCACCGAAAATCATTGAATCTGTTAATGTTTGTACAATAAATGTCGCTAAAATGGCAATGACAGTTACGACTAATATATATGGTTTTAGTTCAGTAACAGTTGCTCTATCATTAATATTTCTTTCTTCATATTTTCTAGGCTTACGATAGTATATTAGCCCTAGGATTAGACCTACAATATAGCCCATTGAAGGAATCAGCATTGCTTTCCAAATCATATTAAATTCGATAGGATGGTGCGCCTTTTGGAACCCGCTTTGAATAATTTGGTGGAATATTTGACCAAATCCATATGGTAGTAACACATATGGCCAACATAAACCAAATCCAATAACCAAACCGATTAAACGTCTATCCATATTTAAATCATTAAATAGACTTAATAATGGTGGTATTACAATTGGAATAAATGCAATATGTACAGGTATCAAGTTCTGGCTCATAATACTCATTGCTAAAAGTGCAACGATAATAATCACTTTCACCTTAACTCTTGAAAGTCGACTATTTTCAGAGTGAATGGCTTTAATTATTTTACCAACTAAATAATCGGTAATACCACTATAGGAAATTAAAGCGGCAAATCCACCTAATAATGCATAACTCAGTGCGACTTCAGCACCATCAACAATATTTTTACCAAATATATTAATGACCTTTTCAAGGCTCATGCCTGATAGCATACCACCAACTAACGCACTGATAAATAAACTAATTACTACGTTCAACCTACATAAACATAAAATAATCATTAAAATAACAGCAATCACTACTGCATTAATCATACGCAAAACCATCCTTTACTACTCTATCGAACTAAAGTATTTATGCATAATATCATAGCAACTCAATATTATAAAGTCAATACGAAATTGAAATCTGGTTTAAATAACCATTTCACAAATAAAAAAGGAGTGGGACAGAAATAATAAAGAACCACTAATCATTTATGATGTAGTGGTTCTTACGCATTAGCCACAGCTAATGTGTACTTTAAAATAGGAATACATGAGTGAAACTCATGCATAAGAAATACTAATTTCTAAAGAAAAAGTATTTCTTTATCGTTGTCCATCCCCAACTTACATTGTCTGTAGATTTTCATTTCGAAATTCTCTATGTTTGGGGCCCGTCCCCCCGCCAAGGTTGACTAGAAAGGAATGTAACTTGAACTATATATTTATGTCCTAGCCTGTTAATATAATTATTATAGGGTTTTTAACCATTCAACAATCGTTGGAATCATATAGCCAGTTGGGCCTTTCGGACCTTTATATGACATTTTATTTGTCGTTGCTGGACCTGCAATGTCAAAGTGCAAATGAGGCACTGAACCACTAAAATGACTAATAAATGAAGCGGCAAATAAGGCTTTACCTTGTCCATTTGTGTGATTGACTAGGTCTGCAACATCACTATTTTTAATTAACTGTCTTTCTGTATTTGTAATAGGTAATTCAAACACTTGTTCATCAACAGTTTTAGAAATATTTAAAATTGTATTTAATTGCTCTTTGGCATTCGATTCGAACGCTGCAGCCTTATCTTCGCCCAGAGCTACAATTGCCGCACCTGTTAATGTGGCAAAATCTAAAATAACTTGAGGCTGAAATTGTGTTGCATATGCAACAGCATCACCTAATACTAAACGACCTTCAGCATCTGTATTGAGCACTTCAACTGTTTCACCACTTAATGCGGTATAAACGTCATCTGGCTTCATTGCCTTGTCATTAATCATATTTTCTGCAGAAGCTATGATACCTACAATATTAATTGGTAAAGCTAATTGACGTGCAACATCAATCATGGCAACAACATTAGCGGCACCACACATATCAAATTTCATCGTTTGCATTCCTGTTTTACTTTTAATACTGTAGCCACCTGAATCATAGGTAATACCTTTTCCTACTAAAACAATCGGTTTCTCAGTAGTTCGACCACCTTCATATCGCATTGTAATAACTCTAGGTTCATGAATTGATCCTTTTCCTACTGCATGTATCAATCCAAATCCTTCTGATTGTATTGACTGACCATCTTTAATATCTACTTTCACAGATGAGTCTTTAAAACGTTGTACGACAAGCTCAGCAAAATATTGAGGTGTCAATAGATTAGGAGGAATCTGACTAAATTCACGTGCTAAATTAATTGCTCCCCCTATCGATCTACCTTCTTGTATTTTAGTTTCAATCGTCTCAAGGTCATGATCAACATTAACGTATAAATCTGGCTGATAAGGTGCACGTTTATCAGATTTATAATTATCAAACTGATAAATGGCTTGTTCACTTTGTAAACCTAACGTTTTAGCCACTACATCGTCTTCCATATATTGACTTAAAAATGAGGTTAATAACATTTCTGCTTCTATAATATGTTCTTGTTTTAAAAACTGAAATACATTTCCCCAAACTTTTAAATAATCAGCATAAGTTAATTCTTTAATATTACCTAAGCCAACAGTAACAAGACGCTTAGGTTGTTGTTGAATATAGATTATTGACGTCGATATTTTTCCAGTTGCCCCCTGTATAATATGATTTTTCTTTAATAGATTTAAGTCATCCATTAATGCTTGTTCATGATACACAATATCCTCTAATTGATTAATATGTTCAGGTACACCAATAATTAATGTATGTATATCATCTTGGTTAGTAGAATTAATATGAATATTCATAATACGGTCTCCTTTTTGATGATTTTAATTCAAAATCAACTATCTTTATCATTGATTATTGTTACGCCACTCTTTATACAATTGTATAAACTATTATTTATATTTAAGCATACAAAAAAGCCTCCAAACTTTTAAGTAAGGAGGCTTCATTTATCATAAAAAGTTAGAATTTACCTTTTTTGAATGCAAGACCTACGCCACCGATTTTGAATACGGCACGAGTGTCGATAACTTTCTTCATGAAAGCAGCTTTTTTACCAGTAATATCTTTACCGTAAACAATACCTACACCATCATGAGAACCTAATGAACATACTGTACCACGATCAACATATTCAAATTCTTCTTTAGCTTCGCCATTTAAGATATGTTTAATGTTTTTAGCAACATGTTCACCTTGTTGCATTGCGATTTGAGCTGTTGTTGGTAATGGACGTTCTTCACCAGCTGGGATAAATGCAGAAACATCACCGATTACAAAGATATCATCATGACCTGCAATAGTTAGATCTTGATTAGTTACAATACGGCCACGTTTAACGCCTTCAAATGATTCTTCCATTAAGTGGCTACCGCGTACACCTGCAGTCCATACTGATGTACCTGCTTCTAATTGTTGTTTTTCACCATTTACTTCTACTACGAAACCTTTTTCGTTACAAGCAACGATTGGTGTAGCAATTTTAAATTCTACGCCACGGTTTTCTAAGTAGTTTACAGCATGGTTAACTAAGTCATCTGAGAACATTGGTAACATTTTAGGTGCTGCTTCAACACAAGTGATTTTCACTTTGTTTTGGTCAATACCATATTTGCTACATAATTCAGGAATTCTATCAGTTAATTCACCTAGGAATTCGATACCAGTAAATCCAGCACCACCAACTAAGATTGATAAATCTTTGTCGTCTTTCTCTTTAGAAGCTGCATAATTAGCGAATTTATCTTCGATATGACGAGATAATTGACGCGTAGTTAAAACATTTTCAATTTGGAAAGCGTGATCTTTCATTCCGTCAATACCAAATGTTTCACTAACAAATCCTAATGCTACAACTAAGATATCGAAATCATAGATGCCTTTGTCAGTTTCTACTTTTTTAGCATTACGGTCGATTTTAGTAACTTCTGCAGTTACGAAGTTCACTTTGTCTTTTTTCAATACACTTTCAACTGGGTATAATAAATCTTCATAATTAATTGTACCTGCTGAAGCTTCATGTAACCAAGTTGCTTCGTAATGATAATCATTTTTGTTAATTAGAGTGATTTCCGCTTCTTCTGCAGAAAGTTCTTTTTGTAATTTAGTAACAGTTTGTAAACCTGCATAACCCGCACCTAAAACTAATACTTTTTTACGTTCTTGAGCCATTGTTTTCACCTAAGCTTTCATAATATTTTAACTCCAGTGTAACATAATTAAAAATACATAAACTTTAATTAAAGTCTTGCTTTTTAACCACGTCAACACAGTAATTATTACGTCTTTTTTCTTTAAGCTATATCTCGTGAAGTTCACAGAAAAGACAATATTTAATCCAAGTTTAATTCTATAGCTTTTACACAATATTTTCAAGCGACAATAGTCTACTTTGTGAAAAATTTAATTTATTGGATTAAAACCGTCATATCGCCTAGCAATCTTCTGGGTTACCTGCAACTTTAGCAGTTCTAAATGAACTACCGCAACCACATGAAGCAATGGCATTTGGATTATCAATTTGGAAACCGCCACCCATTAGTGATTGTTTGAAATCAATAGTAGTGCCGTTTAAGACTGGGGCATCATGTTTGTCTACTAATACTTTCAATCCAAAGAATTCTAATACTTCATCGTTTTCACCTGGTTCAGCTTCTGCCGACATACCATAAGTCAATCCTGTACATCCACCACCATTGACTTTGATTTTAAGATAACCATCAGGCATATCATTACTTTCTAACATGTCTTTCACTTCATAAGCTGCCGCTTCAGTTAAAATAACTGTTTGCATTGCCATAACCTCCTATAATAAATTCGTAAAATCATTTTCTTCTATATGTTTATATATATTATTTAACAAATCGTCCGGTGTATCTCCTTCAACAATATCACCATCGACCAGTGCATACAAGCCGTCGGAGCATATACCACAATTTTGTAAGCATCCATATTCTAATACATCTATATCGGGATCATTTTCTAACTTTTCATAAACCACATCTCCACCTTTAGCCATATTGGAAATGCAGAATTCAACTAACGGAAACATACGACACCCTCTCTATTACAATAGTTATAATATTATAACAAACAACAAGTTAATATGACTATCATTGAGCTTAAAATGTTAAAAATGGAAAAGTTTGCTAATAAAACAATATATTCAATTTAATTCGATATATATTTGTAGTCAATTTGAAAAACCGATATAATAATCATATAAATACATAGTCATATAAGATAAGATGGTTAAAGTTTTGTTCATTTCCATCATTTTTTTGGGCAAAAATGCTTAATATGACATTAGTCTGAAGGGCAATATTGATATTGATGCTCTTATTTATAACATGATTTTTTAGGATAAAGGGGTATACTAAAATGAAAAACATTGTTTTATTAGGCGGGGGTTACGGTAATATGCGTATTATGTCTCGTATATTGCCTAATGCATTACCAGAAGGTTACAGGTTAACGCTTATTGACCGTATGCCATTCCATGGTTTAAAACCAGAATTTTATGCACTAGCTGCTGGTACAAAATCAGATAAAGATGTACGTATGTCATTTCCAAATGATGCTAATATCAATACAGTTTATGGGGAAATTAATGATATTAATTTAGATGAACAAATCATCTCTGTTGGCAACTCAAAAGTGGATTATGACGAGTTAGTTATCGGCTTAGGTTGTGAAGACAAATATCATAACGTTCCAGGTGCAGATACACATACACACAGTATTCAAACACTTTCTAAGGCACGCGATACTTTTCATAGTATTAGTGAATTACCTAAGGGTGCTAAAGTTGCTATTGTTGGTGCTGGGTTGAGTGGCATTGAATTAGCTAGTGAATTACGTGAAAGTCGTGCAGATTTAGAAATATTACTATATGATCGTGGCCCACGAATTTTACGAAATTTCCCAGAAAAACTTAGTAATTATATTTCAAAATGGTTCTCTAAACACGATGTTACTGTAGTACCAAACTCAGTCATTGATAAAGTTGAACCTGGACAAATCTTTAATAATGGTGTTCCTGAAAATGTCGATTTAGTCGTTTGGACTGCTGGTATTCAACCAGTTGAAGTAGTAAGAAACTTACCTATAGATATCAACAATAACGGACGTGTCATTTTAAATCAGTATCACCAAATTCCTACTTATCCAAATGTTTATGTTGTTGGAGACTGTGCAGATTTACCACATGCGCCTAGTGCTCAATTAGCAGAATTACAAGGTGAACAAATCGCTGACGTTATGAAAAAGCAATGGAATAATGAACCATTACCTGACAAAATGCCAGAACTTAAAGTACAAGGTTTCTTAGGCTCTCTAGGTGATAAACAAGGATTTGCATATATTATGGATAGAACTGTTACGGGACGTCTCGCTTCTATCTTAAAATCAGGTGTCCTGTGGTTATATAAATATCATAATGGCTAAAATAAACACAAGGGACAGTGAAATCATTTCAATTGGTTTCACTGTCCCTATTTTTAATATCCTATGATATCTTTCCATATTTAAAAATGTTGATCTACAAATTGAGTAATTTTCTTCGTTTGAATATAACCATCTGCTACATATTCATCGTTCATTGTGATCAAAGGATAAAATAATTCATCTTCTTGAATACGTTCAATAAATTGTTGATCGTGATCTGTTAAATTTTCGGTATCCTTTTCAATATCAATATAAGTAAATTCAAAATGATGTTGTGGAAATTTTCTTTTTAATAATGGTTGTATCCATTCAAATGTATCTTTTGATGTCGGTGCATTCACACAACTCGCACATACCACATCTGCCCCATAAACAACAACACTTACTTTAGTCATTGAAATCCCTCGTTTTGATTTATAGATTTTTCTTTCTTAATCTATTATAATGTACTAATAATGATAATGAAATAATTTACTTGAAAGGAGACATATCTCATGCCTACTGAGAATGCGACAATGTTTGATCAAGTAGCTGAAGTAATAGAACGTTTACGTCCATTTTTATTACGTGATGGTGGCGACTGTACGTTAGTTGATGTTGAAGACGGCATCGTTAAATTACAATTACATGGTGCTTGTGGTACTTGCCCGAGCTCAACAATAACATTAAAAGCTGGTATTGAACGTGCATTACACGAAGAAGTACCTGGCGTTATCGAAGTTGAACAAGTATTCTAATGTTTTTCGTTAGTGAAATATAAAGATATAATATAAAATGATTGATTTCTTTTTAGCCCATCTCTGGATGATTAATCCATTGATGGGTATTTTTGTATTAGTTTGCATCGTTTATTCTTCATATCGACATTGAAATAATTCAATCAAAGCATTTAAATTATCATCTTGATATTTATCTTTATGCTTTATGAGGTAAAAATGTCGAAAGACGTCTAACTTAATAGCACCTAAAACATTATTATGTTCTTCGTCTAATACGGATTTAGAAATCACTGTAAATCCTTTTCCAGCTTTCACCATATCAACGATTACTTGATTACTATTAATTTCCACTAAATAAGGATGTAACGATAAGTTAGTTAACCCAATTTCTTGGTAAATTCTTGTACCTGATCCTTGTTCTCGAACAAAGCAAATCTGCTTCTCATCAAAGCCTACTTTTTGATTATAAATTAAGACCATTTCATCTTGCGAAATACATGCTAAATCAATGGTATTGTCTTGAATTTCTCTTTCTACAATTCCAATGTCTACAACGTTGTGTTTAACATTATTTAATACTGTATCTGAATTAGTTAAATAAGCATTTACATGTAATTTTGGATATTGGTTAGCTATTTCTATTAATTTTTGTGATAAATATTGCTCACCATATGTATAACTACTACCTATAGATAGTACACCCGATACTTCTTTTCTTTCATTCTTTAGATTTTGCCAAAGTTCCTGCTCTATATTTTCACGTTGCAGTGCATATTTTAAAATCTTCTCTCCATCTGAAGTTAAGCGAATAGATGGTCTAGTAAATTCAAAAATCTTAACATTATACATAGTTTCAAGTCGTTTAATGTCACGGCTAATAGATGGCTGTGAGGTGTACAGACGCTCGGCTGCTTTTGTAAAATTCGAAGTCTTTACAACTTCTATTAATACTTTATATGGATCCATAGATATTCCCCTTTAAAATTTCATGTTCATTATATCATTTTCGTTATATATACTATATCAAATATTTATTTAACGTTATAACACTGCGATGCTAAACTTTCTCATATAGGAGGAACGTTATATGATACAACTGAAGCATAAAAATTTTATCATAGGTATGATATTTACATTGGGTATTGCGTTGCTAAGTCTTGCTTTATCAAAATTACCTATACTTACAAATGTAGGTGGATTATCTATTGCGATACTTATTGCAATATTATATCGTCACTTTAAAGGTTATCCAGATCAATACAAAGTTGGTATAACATTTTCATCTAAGCGCCTATTGAAAATTGCTATCGTCTTTTACGGGCTCAAGTTAAATATCGATGAGATTTTAGGACGTAGTGGTCCACTGTTAATAATGGATGTTGGAATAATCATCTTTAGCATTGTTATGACATATATCTTAAGTCGTTTGTTTAAAACTGATAGATCGATTACAACTCTATTAGGTGTCGGTACTGGTATTTGTGGAGCAGCAGCTATTGCGGCTATTGCACCTGTAATAAAGTCTAAGGATATAGATATTGCCATCAGTGTTGGGATTATCGCATTAGTCGGCACTGTCTTTTCCTTATGCTATACTTTAATCTATTCAATTGTTCATATGTCACCTATCCATTTTGGTATTTGGTCTGGAACAAGTTTACATGAAATTGCTCAAGTTGTTTTAGCTGGTAATTATGCTGGTATTGATTCATTAAAAATTGCTCTATTAGCTAAATTAGGACGTGTATTTCTATTAATACCTGTGATTATCATTTTTATACTGTGCGTTAAATATAAAAACAAAGATAGCGAACAATCACATCGTATAGATTTTCCTTATTTTTTAATTGGTTTTATAGTAATGGCATTAATTAATACATATATTCCACTTCCACCACTTTTATTAAAAGTATTAGAAATCATAACCAATATCTTCTTACTAATGGCTATGGTAGCACTTGGATTAAATGTTTCCTTTAAAGACTTAAAATCTAGAGCATTAAAGCCCTTACTCATTATTATTATCGTATCTATTTGCTTATCAATCATAAGTTACTTTGTCACTCAAAACTTATTCTAAAAAAACACCTTTCAAGATTTTGATGATGATATTTATCATCATTGCTACTTGAAAGGCGTTTTTTATTATTTGTTATCTTCTTGATGCTTATGTTTATCTTTGTGATCTACTTTGGGTTGTTTGTCATCGTTCATGTGTTTGGCAATTTGTTTGTCAACATAGACCCAACCTTTCCATCCGATATGAACGGCATCGCTAATAACATATTTTTCGTAATCTTTATCTGTCATATCATATATTTTACCGCCATTATCAACGACAGTAGAATGTATTTTTTTATAGACTGCTTGACGTCTATCACTATCAATACCAATATGATCATACCATTTACCATTCGAAGGAATGCTTACATACTGCACATCTGCGCCAGCTTTATTCATTGTTTGAACGAGTAATTTTAAGTCTTGGAACTCAGGAGAGTTAACGTTAAATTCATAATCACGTTTGATTTTACGTTTATTTTCTTTGATTAATTTCCAATAAGGATCTCTAATATGATATTGATTAGATTTCGTGTTATCTTTACCGATTTCCTCTGCTTTATTTCTCATTTGACTCCATGACGCTTTTTCATCTGTTGCAGGATCAACATGAGACAATGGTGGTTTAGTGAAAGAGAATAATGATTTAATCGCTTCAATCTTAATTAATTGATTCTCTTTAAATGCTGAGATGTAATTCCCAGATACATGATTCGGATCTTTCGCAACTTGTTTTAGATAATCTTTATTATGAACATGTGGGAATTGTAGCAAACGTTTAGCAAAACGTTGTTTCAAATCTTCCGGCATATCCTTTTGATTAAACATTTGGTTAATTTGTGTTTGTGACATACGTGCATCAAAGTTTTGATTTGTTAATCCATGATTAGTAAACCATTGTGGTGAGATAATAAAAGTTAACTTTTTACCTTTTAAATTATCATATTGAGACGCAAGTTCCACTGCATTAATCAAATCTGTTGATCCACCAGTACCTAAAAGAAATACATTTTTGTCAGAATTATGTTTATTCAATGCGATTGCTGGATTGAATGGATCATCTTTACCTAATTCACTAGAACCATAAATTGGATAGTATTTATCTGATTTATAAAGTTGATTTTGAATGAGCGTGCCTTTTAATACTTGATCTGTTAATGAAATTCTATTATTAGCAAGCGTTTTATCAGATATCAATCCTGTAAACAACTGTGCTGGTAACAGGACGAATATGATAAAAATAACGCCACTAATTAGAATTGGTAAAAAAGGTTTTAATTTCATCGTAGTTCTTCTAATGCTTCCACAATTTTATTTGGTGTAGCCCACTCATCACGGTCAAAGTCCATAATTGATACTTCAATATCTAATTTATTTTGAATTTCTAATAATAATCCTACAGTTTGGAAAGAATCAATAATACCTTCTTCAAAAATTTCTACATCAGGATTCTCTTTTACGATATCGTTTTCTGCAACCTCTGCTAATAAATCTAATACTTGATCTCTAAATTCCATAATTAATTACTCCTTTATTAAATAAATTTACCTGAGAAAATTAAAAAGCCAAACGCAACAAAATGGAAAGTAATCACAACACTTAATGCTGTAGTCCATTTATTTTGCCAACGTGGAGGACGTTGTTTTCTCCATTTTTCATAATAACCATAGCCTATAAATAATGCTGCATGGTATAAACCATAAATAATATAATAAACTTCTAAACCGTGCCAAACCCCCATAATAAAGAAATTAAGGAAGAAGGCAATGTTTGACATTGCTAATTGACTCTTAAACATCTTTTTACGAGACATATAAAATAAAGATCTCATATAAATACAGTCTCTAAACCAGAATGATAATGTCATGTGCCATCTATTCCAGAAGTCTTTAATATTTTTGGATTGGAATGGTTTATTAAAGTTAGGCGGTGTTTTAATTCCATATAAATAACTAAGCGCTATAGCAAATAAACTATAACCTGCAAAGTCAAAGAATAGATAAAAGCTATATGCATACATATATAACCACATATGTGTAAATCCATGTAAGTTCATTTGTAATGGATTAATTGCATATACTTGAATGAAATAGGCAATAATATATTTATATAAAAAGCCTATCATAATCATGTGAATCGCTTTTAACACTAATTCTCTATATTCTCCACCAGTTGGAACCTTTTTATCATCTTTTACAAATCGTTTATATCTGTCAATTGGTCCAGAAGAAATAGTTGGGAAGAATGAAATAAATTGAATTAATTTCCCCACTTTAATCTCTTTAATAGACCCATCACGAATTTCCATAATTAATTGAACACTCTTGAATGTAACATACGATATCCCAAGGAATCCTACAAACTCAATTAATTTACTTTCATGAAAATGAATTTGGTGACCACCTAGCCATGTGCTTTGTAATACTTTAACTAATGCTAAAGGTAATATAGACAGAATCATGATAGTTACAAATTTTGCAAATATGTTATTTTTCTGTCTAGATTTATAATAAAACATGATTAGGCCAACTTGCCAAATAATATATATGATAAAACTTATTAACTGTACGCTTAGGTACTTTTGTCCAAACAAATTATGCTTATCTGAAGAAAAGATAAGTACAATCATAATTGCTGTACTAATACCGTTATATATATAGCTTCGCTTACCTAAAAAGCCAAGAATAATAACAGGAATAAGTACGATAAATGATATTAAGAAGAATGTAAATGTGCCATAAGGTATCATCCGTTAACTACCTCGGCAATCTTCTTACGATCAAGTTTACCATTAGATGTCAGTGGCAACTGCTCCATCCAAACAAACTTTCTCGGAATCATATACTCTGGTAAGCGCGATTTCAATTCGTCTTTAATAGCTTTAGTCATTTGTCTATCATCTTCAACTTCTTCTGTTGATACGACAGCACCAATTAAATGAATAACTTTATCATTTTTATAAACTGGTACCACAATCGCTTCGCGGATTAAGTCAGAATCACGTAATTGTGACTCTATTTCTTCTAATTCCATGCGATAACCGTTTAATTTGATTTGGAAGTCAATACGACCTTGTATGAACCATAAACCATTTTCTTCTTTCGCTTTATCACCTGTATGGTAAGTTCTTACTCTGTCCTCAAAATTAAACACAGCCGCTGTTTTTTCTTCGTTTTTTAAATAACCAACACTGACGCTTTGACCTTGAATGACTAATTCGCCATCTTCAGTTGTCGTCAATTTAGTACCCGGTCTAGCCACACCTACTGGAAGTGGATTATATTGTTCTAGAACCTCTGGTGTAATTTGAATACTAGTCACTGCAACTGTGGCTTCTGTAGGCCCATACGTATTATAAATCGATCCATTAGGGAAACGGTCTACTAATGCTTTAGCAGTTCTATGTCCTAAAATTTCTCCACAGAAGAAGAAATGATTCAAACTACCATATTGTTCCTCATTTAAAGTCGGTAATAATAAACACATTTCAATAAATGATGGTGTAGAAACCCAAATGTTAATCGGTGTCGCTTGTAACATATCATTTAATAATTTAGGTTTATTAATCATATCTTTATCAACTAGGTTTAATGTACCACCTGAAACTAAACATGGATAAATAGCCATTACTGATAAATCAAATGAAAATGGTGCTTGGTTTAACCACTCCTGGCCATTCCCAGATTGATTCAATGAATCCATCCATTCTGCAAATTCAACTAAACTTGCATATTCAATTTGTACACCTTTAGGTTCGCCTGTAGAACCTGATGTAAAGATTGTATATACAACGTCATTCGCCTTCATTTGGCTATCAAAAATTACAGGATCTTGTGAATTCTCAACATTTTCAACTGTGATAACTTGAGCGTTTTGTTGATCTAATGTGTAATCAGTTGTATTAAAGATATATTCAGGTTGTACTTTATCGATAATCATCTTCACACGTTCTTCTGGCACTGATGTATCAATAGGTACATATCCACAACCTGCTTTAATTGCTCCAATCATACCTACAATCATAAATGGTGACATATGTCCAAATAAAATCATAGGTTGTCGACTGTCTTGTAGTTGATGTGCAAGTTTACTAGAAAATTCATCTAGTTGTTTATAAGTGATTTCATCAGTCGTATGTCTTACTGCAATTGCTTCTGGTTGTTGTTTACTCAATTGACTGAGAATATTAATAATATCTGTCATAGTTTTCTCCCTCATTAAAATTCATTATAAATGAAGTTATTATGTGTATCTCCGCTTCCATAAATTAAATATAGTGCGATAAATATTGCTAAATATAACAATGTTAAAAGGTACGGCTTCATTGCTAGGTAATACTTATTCGTAGGTTCCTTACCTTTGGATTTCATTTGGCACCTCTCCTAAAGCTTACATATCTTTTTTCAAAGCTATTAATCATCTATAACAACTTTTAAAAATTACGATATATAATTAGTGATTTATATTTTATTTTTATAATTCATTATACTCATACTTCGAGAGAATTTCAAAACAATTTTTAAACTTTAAAAATCTTGATTAGTTTAATACAATGTCTTGATTACTGTCTTATATATGAGTATTTATTTAGTGAATATCATTATTCTAAATCTTAAGTGTGAATTAAACAATTACAGACCATATAACAAAATTGTTAGATTAACAAAAATTCAATCAAAAAAGCTTATTTACTATTCATAATTAGTAAACAAGCTTGGTTCTATGTTATTAACTTGAAACAGGTGTAATGGCTGCTTCGTTATTAAGAACGGCTTTAATATTATCAACACATAATTGCACCATACGATCACGCGTATATTCTGAGGCGCTTCCTATATGAGGAACAATCACTACATTAGGCATTTTAAGTAGTGGGTGTTGTACTTCAATTGGTTCTTGTTCCAACACATCTAGCCCACATGCCAAGATTTGTCCAGTATTCAATGCATGTATTAAATCCTTTTCATTCACAATTGCACCTCTACCGATATTGATAAAAATGGCATCAGTTTTCATTTTTGCAAAAGCTTCGGCATTGAATTTATATTTAGTTTCGTCCGTCAATGGCGCAGTACAAACAACAAAATCACTTTTCTCTAATAGTTCTTCAAAGGATACAAATGTAGCATTATAATCACGCTCTGCATCTTCATGTCTCGTACGATTATGATAAAGGACGTTTGTATCGAATCCTTTTAAACGTTTGACAAATGCTTTTCCAATATCTCCCATGCCAAATATACCAACTGTTGAACCATATACATCTTTACCTGATAATAAATATGGTCCCCAACTTTTCCATTGACCTTCTTGAACATATTTCTCAGCTTCAACAATACGACGTGCAGTTGCCAACATTAATGTGAAACCTAGTTCTGCAGTTGTCTCAGTAAGTACTTCCGGCGTATTAGTCACTGTGATACCTTTTTGATTTGCTAAATTAACGTCAATATTATCATATCCTACCGCCATATTTGCAATTATTTTTAAATGTGGCGCATTCGCTAGACACGTTTCGTCTATTGTTTCACTTAATGTTATAAAACATGCTACAGCATCTTGTAATTCTGCTAAAAATTGATCTCTCGGCATAGGTATTAATGACTCATTCCAGACGACTACCTCTGCAATGTCTTCTAATTGTGTTATGAATTTTTGAGGAATTTGACGAGATACGACAATTTTATTCAATATAAAATCTCCTCTTTATAAATTTATTCTTCTAATGCGCTAATAGTTTCATTTAAATCTTTAAATGAATATGTTGGTGGCACATCTTTTGTTTGAATTTCATCTAATGTTGTTACACCTGTTTGTACATGTATCGTATCAATACCAACATTGATACCTGACATAATATCAGTGTCATATAAATCACCAACCATGGCTACATCTTGTTTATCAAGTTGTAATATATCTAATGATTTTTCCATGATGATTGTTTCCGGTTTACCGATGAATTGTGGTTGAACACCAGTAGAAACTGTTACAACACTTGTGATCGCACCATTACCAGGTAAAAAGCCTCGTTCTTTTGGTATTGAAACATCTGGATTGGTTGAAATAAATGTTGCACCTTTTCTTACTGCTAGCGTTGCAATCGCAAGTTTTTCATACGTTACATTTTCATCTAAACCAATGACAACATAATCTACATTTTCATCTTCTTTAACTACAAGCCCAGCATCAGTAAGCGCAGTATGTAAACCTTCTCCACCTAACATGTACACAGAAGCACCTGGTGATTTTTCTGAGATATAATCTGCAGTTGCTAATGCAGACGTAACCACCTCATTAGCAGTTGCATCAATGTTCATTTCATGTAATTTTGCTGCGACCTGTTCAGGTGTTTTTGTTGAGTTATTTGTTACATATAAATGAGGAATTTGATGTTGATTTAAATAATCAATAAATTGACTTGCACCATCAATTTCATCAGTACCTTTATACATTGTTCCATCTAAATCAATTAAATATGCCTTGTAATGCTTCACGCTTAATTCTCTCCTTTACCAAATGCAGTAATTGGAACATTTTCATTATTTAAAAATTGCACGACCTCATCAATAAATTGTTTATAAAATGGTAATGCATGGTCAAATAATGGTTCAATTTCCTGAGTATCTAGTTGAATGTAGTTGTGTGCAAATTGCTTTCTAACATCAACAGTTTGATTAATATGCTCTTGTGTCTCTTTTGAAATGACGTTCTCTAATTCTAAAATATCAATGACATCTTTATAATTACCTGGATCTCTTAAAATAAATCCATCAATAATCATATTACCAATATCGACTGAAGATTCGATTAACATCTGTGCAATTCTTTCAAAGGCGTATTGATTCGTTTTATTTGTTTCATAATCATTCGTTAATTGTTGTAAGTAATTTAGTTTTTCTGAAAGTTTATCTTTGTCTACAAAATACATTCCTTAGTCACCTCTTATTATATTAATCATATCACAACTTTGCAGTACACTTCATTTGTCGTTATACTGACTTTAGTAAATTTCGTATTAAAGGGGTCTTAAAAATGATTGATATGTATTTATATGATGATGATGAACAAAGCCAAGTTCAATTTGTGGGCTTTGTTGGAGAACATAGTCGATATGATTTGATGTTAGTACAAACAGATCGTCATTATGGAAAAACACTTGTCTTAAATATGCAGACTAATAAATTTGGTATCATAGGTTCAGATGATATTGAAGAAGAAGGTTATATCGCTCATATTCTTGGCGTATCATCTGAAGAAGGCGATGAAATCATAGAATATCTTAATGAAGTTATTCAATAAAAATAAAGTAAATCTCCCTCTGTTTACGTTAGAATATGTAGAGGGAGATCATTAAATTAATTAACGTTATATCATTATTTTTCAGTATCCTGAATTGTAGGTTGTATTTTGACATCATGTAATTTGTCTTCTTGATCTATAATTGTTGGATCATCTATTTGTTGTTTTACTTCGTTATTAGATAAATGTTTAACTACAAAATAAGGACACCCAAAATTACAATATTCCAATAAGTAGTCTTGAATACTTGAGAAGCGTTTACTGATTTCAGCTTTTTTATTTGTATCTTTATAGAAACCTTTTAAACGTAATTGATCGTATCCAAAGTCTCCTACGACATAATCATACTTATCTAATATATCTGAATATCTGTTAGCAAATATTTCTTCATCGAAACACGCTCTATAATCTTCTATTAATTCAAAATATTGTTGTTCTACTTTTATCATTTTTTCACCTAATCCACTTTTCGAATGATTATGTCCTTATTTTAACAATTTTGTCCCATAATATTCAATTTTACTCACTTTCATGCACGTCATAGATAGTTAAAACCAAGAACCACTCATTTATTCTCATAAAAAAGTGGTTCTATCAAAACATTCAACTTATTTTAATGAATGTCATTACTATGATTAGCTATTTAATTGTTCTTCACCTTGTCGTTGTCTTTCTTTTGCAGCTTCATTAACTTGTTCGTCTGCATGATAAGAACTACGTACTAATGGTCCCGCTTGACAATGTTTGAATCCTTTTTCCATAGCAACTTTTCTCATTTTACCAAATTCTAATGGTGTATAATATTTTTCAACTTTTAAATGTTTACGTGAAGGTTGTAAATATTGGCCTATAGTTAAGATATCTACATCATTGGCACGTAAATCATCCATTGTTTCATAAATTTCTTCCATTGTTTCCCCTAAGCCAACCATTAAACTTGATTTTGTAGGAATATCTGGTTGTAATTCTTTAGAACGACGTAAGAATTCTAATGTACGATCATATGTTGCACGAGCACGAACTCTAGGTGTCAAACGACGAACTGTTTCGATATTGTGATTTAAGATATCTGGTTTAGAAGCCATTAAAGTTTCTAATGCGTCGTAGTCACCACCCATGTCTGAAGGTAAAATCTCAATTGTAGTGAATGGGTTTCTTGCTCTAACTTTTCTTACTGTTTCAGCATAAACATTTGAACCCGCATCACGTAAATCATCACGCGCTACTGCAGTAATAACAACATGTTTTAAGTTCATTAATTCTACTGATTCTGCAACACGTTCTGGTTCATTTAAGTCTAATTCATTAGGTAAACCAGTTTTAACCGCACAGAAACGACAAGCACGTGTACATACAGCTCCTAAAATCATAAATGTAGCAGTACGTCTTTCTCCCCAACACTCATGTATATTTGGACACTTTGCTTCTTCGCAAACAGTGTGTAAATTCTTTTCACGCATCATTTTCTTAAGGCCAGTATAGTTTTCGTTCGTGTTCAGCTTTATTTTCAACCAATCTGGTTTTCGTAGTATTTCCTCATTTTTTGTAGCCATAACAACGCATACCCTCCTGTTTATTCTCTCTCTATGCTATTATAACGAAATTAACCATAAATTAAAATCTAATCTATTGTTATTTTAAAATTCCAGTAACTTTTGTTTAAATATATCTCGTAAAAATTCGGGCATGATATATTCTGTTGGAAGTCCTTTTAACGATGGGAAATATCTACCAAATGTATACATATCGACTGTTCCTAAAATATAATATTCATCATTTTGTATTTCTTTTCCATCAATAAAATAACGTCCTTCTGATTCTATAAAGCCTAATCGATATAAAATATATCCACCAAAAATGTCTCCTCGGAATCCAAGACCTTGTGCATGCTCGTGCATATATTCTTGCTTTTGACTTTTAACAATAACTTTTTTAAGTTCTTCGCCAGTCAATTTTACTCTTACAACATTGATGGGATGAGGTAACATGCGATGAATATCGAATTCCGTGATTTCCTCCGCTTCAATGCCTTTTACAATTAAACCTGCATTTATAATTGTACAATCTGCGTTTGTAAATTCATAGACACTTTCTGCTAATAAATACGACGTTTTTGTGATCACATCTGTTTTATTATCCAATTTAAGTGGATGATTCACAACTGGCGTGCTCATCATCGCTTTTCCTTCCTCATCAAAGTTGGTTTGAACTTCTGGTAAGGTTTCTAATGGATGTAAGCAGGCAGTCTTGCTAGTGACCTTATTATCTTCAATTGTTAAGTTCACTTCTCCCAAATAGTATCCATATTTCCCAGCTGCTGCCATTAATACACCATTATTCATTTGACCGTGATCAAAATGATGATGTGTATGACTACCAAGAATTAAATCAATTTCCGGAATTTCTTGACATAATTTTTCATCAAAGAACACACCTACATGACTCATTACAATTAATACATCATATTGTCCATCGTTAGCTTTAATTTCGTCTTTGATGGACTCGAGTGGATCTGTAACAACCCAATCCAAAGCTCTATAAAATGGTGTAAATGGTGCTGTTGCCGCTACAAATAATATACGAACACCATCTATTTCTTTTATATATGATGATGCTATGTGGTTAGGCAGACGGCCCTCTTCATCAAATACGTTGGCACAAATCACTTCAAATTGCGCATTAGCATATAAATTTTGTAACGCATCATGTGAAATTGTCATACCTTCGTTATTACCTATTGTTGCAATATCGCATTTAGCTTCATTTAATAATTCTATATTTTTCTTTCCTAGGGTTGCTTGCGTAATCGGTGCTGATAAATCAACATGATCACCTATATCTAAATATAGTGAGGGATGTTGAAGTTTAGAGCGATGTTCTGTCATATATGATTGAATACGTGCATATTCATTTAAATGACTATGAATATCATTAGTATGATAAATTGTTAACTTCAAAATGATTCCCCCTTTTAGAGTTGTTTTATTAGGTCATTATATAATGTAACATGTATCGTAAAAATGAATAGGTTATATGTACTTTTAACGTTTTAAATAATAGATTTAATAATTAAATATGCACCTATTAGCAACATTACAGTACGTAGCAACATTACAACTGTATCAGACTTAATAGAATGATTGACTTTAACACCAATTTTAGCACCTATATAACTAGAAATGATAAGTACAATTGAATAATCCCAAGCTACGTGACCTTGTATGATATGTCCAATCGAACTCATAACACTTGAAAAGAAAATCATCATCATACTTGTTCCAACTGCCACATGAGGTGGAAATCTAAAAACAATTAACATTAACGGGGTCATTAATGCACCCCCACCAATACCAAACAGTCCTGTAAGAATACCAATTAATAATGTAGCAACAAAAGCAACTAATGGTGGCACGCTATAATGATATGTTTTCCCTTCTGCATCAATATATGTTTTCTCATATTTAGTCTTATTAAATATTTTAACTGGTTTAATTTTATGTCTTATCATTAACAAAATAGCTACAAATATCATAAATATTCCAAAATAGAGATTAAATGACTTTAATGTTAAATACTGACTTAAAAAAGATCCAATTAATGATCCAGGTAATAATCCAAATAAGAAAATAGAGCCATTTTTAATATCAACTTGTTTCGTTTTTAAATAGCCTAATGAGGATGACAATCCAGTCACAATAAGAATGACAGAAGATGTTCCTATTGCGATTTGAGTAGTAATACCATGTAAAATACTATGATCCACTCCGAGATAAACTAATGTAGGTACAATAATGATACCTCCACCAATACCTACTATTGAACCTATAATCGCTGACAATCCGCCAATGATAATTAATAATAAAATCGTTAATAACATTTAATTTCGCCTCTTAGAATAATTTTAGTTGTTGTGGTGCTAGTCCTTCATAATCAATACCGAGGATATTTTGATATGTTTTGGCATTTTGAGCTGCATGCCCACCAGAATTATTATTAAAAACAACGTATACTTTTTTAGCTTTTTGTTCTAAAATTTTAACCTTTTCTGCTAAATCTAGTAATTCTGCTTCATTATAATTGTATAGATATCTCACATCTCGCCATTCTTGATCGGTCATATCTTTTTTTGTCCAACCATGTATATTCCTTCCATGATATCTAACAAAAGCAATGTCACTTGTTATTCTATTAACAAGTGGAATACTTGCATCTTTGACTTGTGGTTCATCTACAACCGCATGTATAATTTGATGTTCAGTTAAAAAGGACAACGTTTCCTCTTTAAATTGATCGTTAAACCAAGACTGGTGTCTGAATTCAACACACATTGGATAGTCTTGCAATTGTTGTTTAACATATAAAATATACTTGATATTTTGACTAGAACAATCAAACCATGGTGGAAATTGTACTAAAACCATAGCTAGTTTTTGACTTTCTTGTAATGGTGCCAACATTTCTTTAAATGCATCAAAGAGTTCTTGGCGTGTTTCTGAAAAATCTCTAAAATCTGCATGTAGTGTCAAAGCTTGATGTATTTTTACTACAAATTGAAACCTCTCTGGCGTTTCATTAATCCATTTCTTGATATTACGTGCTGGTTGAATCGCGTAGTATGATGCATCAAGTTCTACAATAGGAAAATGACTTGAATATGTTTTTAATTTATCTGATTTTCTAGCTAGATCTTCATATAATGTATCATGATCTCCCCAACCAGTTAGACCTATATTTATCATTTATATCACCAAATTAATGATACCACAGAATAAAACAACGATTCACTTTATCTATTTTTAAATTTACAGATTCTTAGTATTCCATTAGCAACTAACAGATTATGATTCTAATAATTAAAAAACTCTCCCTTAATTATTTTAAGAGAGAGTTTGCTTTAAGATTTATAAATTTGACATATTATTGATACGACTGACCATACGTTCTATTAAATCTGCAGCTTTTTGTTTTTCTGCTAATCTTGGTGATTGACCACTCCATATGTGGGTTAGTTCACTATCACCTTGTTGTACTGCAGCCTTTCTAATTTGAGTCGTTAACTGATTTTGTATTGGATAATCTGGTATATCTCCTTGATATTCGCTCATTTCTTTAACGAATTGATTATTAATACCACGCGCATTTTTACCACTAAAAACATTAGTGACTACCGTATCAGTCTCTTTACTTTTTAATATAGCGTCTTTAAGCAACTCGTTTGCACCACTTTCAAAAGAAGTTAAGAAAGCAGTTCCCATTTGTACACCTTGTGCCCCTAACATGAGACTAGCAAGTAATCCTCTTTCATCCATAATACCACCTGCAGCAACAACGGGTATAGATACATGATCGACAATTTGAGGTACTAAAGACATTGTGCCAACCATTGGTTCAGTACTATGACCAATTTGTAAGAATGATCCTCTATGTCCTCCTGCTTCACTACCTTGTGCTACGACGATATCTATTCCTGCTTTTTCATTTTCTATAGCTTCTTCTACTGTTGTAGCAGTACCAATCAATATCACTTGATGTTCTTTTAACTTTTTAATAGTTAGTGCATCAGGGATACCGAATGTAAAACTACAGATTGGTACATTATACTTAATAATCATATTTATAGCTTCATTAAACTTTTGAGTTTCCTCAATGTTAATTACTGGTTCCTCTAAATGAAACGCTCTTCTATATGGTTTTAACCATGCATTCATATGATCGACCTGTTGTGGATTGGCAGTGGCGTCTTGATTAGGTACAAATAAATTGACGCCAAATGGTTGAGTGGTCTTTTCTTTTACTGCTTTAATTTCACTTTCTAACTTATCAATACTAAAATATCCTGCTCCTATAGTACCAAGTCCACCTTTTTCACTGACAGTTGCAACTAAAGATGCAGTAGTACTGCCAGCCATACCTGCTTGAATAATTGGGTATTGAATACCTAATAAACGTGTTAACTTATTATCATTCCACATATTACTCACCTTTTCTAATTGTTACGCTTTGTTTGATTGAGATAGGTTTGCCTTTCTAATTTTTCCTCTTCTTCTTTATCTAATTCATCTTCAATTTCCATTCCTAGTAACTCTTCAATTAAATCTTCATGTGACACGATTGCGTCTGTACCCCCAAATTCGTCTAGTACAATTGCTAAGTGTTTTCTCGATACCGTCATTTTCCTAAGTACCCATTCAGCTCTATTATGTTCATTTACAAATAAAGGTGCTGATGAGAAATCAATTATTGATTCGTATTTTTTCTTACTCCATGCTAATAAATATTTAGAATGGAATACACCTATGACATGATCTATATCCTCATCATATATTGGATAACGTGTATATGGTTCATTCATAACTGTATCATATGCTTCATCAAATGAAATATCTTTTGGAAATGCAACAACATTGACACGCGGCGTTGTATCTACATCTTTTATTTTAAGATTTTCGAAATCTAATACGCCTTTTAATCGATTTTGTTCTGTCTCATTAAATGCCCCCTCACGTCCTGCAACAATCAACATTGTACGTATTTCTTCTTTCGAGTACTGGTTATCATTAACTTTGTCTTTTGAAAATGATTTACTAATTTTACTTGTTATAGTATTCAACATTTTTGTAATTGGCTTAAGAATGATAACAAACACACGGATGATTGGATACACAATACGTGAAGTTTTATCAGGATTCGCTGCGGCAATTGCTTTGGGCAACACTTCAGATACTAATACAATGATTATAATCATGATGACTATAGCAGCTAATACATTAAATTGCATTTTTATAACAAAAATGGTAATAAGCACTGGTAATATGATATTACTTATATTTTTTATGATTAATATAGTAGTTATAAATTCACTTGGTTTATCTAATAATTTGGAAAGTTTTTGTGATCTTTGATCACCATTTTTCGCTTCAGTCTGAAATTTACTTTTATTTGCTGCCGTTAATGCGGTTTCACTTAGTGAAAAAAAGAATGATACCAATAATAAGAATATGATAGCTATAATCATGAAGCATACTCCTTATTCATATAAATTTTCTTTAATAATATATAAAACATTCCCTTGAATATGCTTTTATAAACTATTCAGTCCATAGCGTTATCTTATAAATCATTTTTAATTAAAAATAACTAAATAAAAACTAGCCAATGGATTTAATAATCCATTGGCTAGCAATGACTGAGATTGATATCTCAAGTTATATTAAACAATGTTCATCTATAAGTTACGTTTAACCAATAGATCCTTCCATTTCAAATTTGATTAATCTATTCATTTCTACTGCATATTCCATCGGTAATTCTTTTGTAAATGGTTCAATGAAGCCCATAACAATCATTTCAGTCGCTTCTTCTTCAGAAATACCACGACTCATTAAATAGAATAATTGTTCTTCTGATACTTTAGAAACTTTAGCTTCGTGTTCCAATGAAATATTATCATTAAATACTTCATTATAAGGAATAGTATCTGAAGTTGATTCATTATCTAAAATTAATGTGTCACATTCGATATTTGAACGTGCACCTTTTGCTTTACGTCCAAAATGAACAATACCACGATAGATAACTTTACCACCATTTTTAGAAATTGATTTAGAAACAATAGTCGAAGACGTATTCGGTGCTTTATGAATCATTTTAGCACCTGCATCTTGAACTTGTCCTTTACCTGCAAATGCAATTGATAATGTGCTACCTTTCGCACCTTCACCTAGTAATACACAGTTAGGATATTTCATCGTTAATTTAGAACCTAAGTTACCGTCAACCCATTCCATATTACCGTTCTCATGAACAAATGTACGTTTAGTAACTAAGTTATAAACATTATTTGCCCAGTTTTGAATTGTAGTATAACGCACGTGTGCATCTTTATGAACAATAATTTCAACTACTGCTGAGTGTAGAGAGCTTGTTGTGTACACTGGTGCAGTACAACCTTCTACATAGTTTACAGAAGCGCCTTCATCAGCAATGATTAATGTACGTTCAAATTGTCCCATGTTTTCAGAGTTAATACGGAAATAAGCTTGTAATGGCGTATCTAATTTAACGTTTTTAGGTACGTAAATGAATGATCCACCTGACCAAACAGCTGAGTTTAATGCCGCAAATTTGTTGTCAGCTGCTGGAATAACAGTTGCGAAATATTCACGGAATAAATCTTCATTTTCACGTAATGCACTATCTGTATCTTTGAAGATGATACCTTTTTCTTCTAATTCTTTTTCCATATTGTGATAAACAACTTCTGATTCATATTGAGCAGATACACCTGCTAAATATTTTTGTTCAGCTTCAGGAATACCTAATTTATCAAATGTACGTTTGATTTCTTCAGGTACTTCATCCCATGAACGTTCAGTATGTTCTGATGGTTTTACATAGTAAGTAATGTCATCAAAGTCTAATTCTGATAAGTCGCCACCCCATTGAGGCATTGGCATTTTATAGAATAGTTTTAAAGCTTTCAAACGGAAATCTAGCATCCATTCAGGTTCATCTTTCATTTTTGAAATTTCTCTAACTATATTTTCAGTTAGACCTCGTTCTGATCTGAAAATGGAAACATCTTCGTCGTGGAAACCATATTTGTAATCCCCAACATCAGGTGCTTTTTTAGCCATTTCAATCACTCCTTATATATATTTAAACGTCATGCGTGAGATTTTTAATTACAAGTATTAAATTGTTGTTATATTATAACAACGATTAAGGAAAGTAAAAAGCCAACATGAATGATAACATTCATTGTCTATTTCATGTTTACCCGTTATGTCAGTTAGAAACATCTCCAGTCTTATTCTTCTGTAGTTCCTTCTGATTTACCTTCTTTTTCAACTGTTCCTTTTTCGAGCGCTTTCCAAGCTAAAGTGGCACATTTAATACGTGCAGGGAATTGAGAAACACCTTGTAATGCTTCAATGTCTCCCATTTCTTCAGTGATTTCGTAGTCTTCACCTAACATCATTTTTGTGAATTCTTGACTCATTTGCATTGCTTCAGCTAATGTGTGACCTTTTACTGCTTCGGTCATCATTGAAGCACTGGACATAGAGATTGAACAACCTTCACCTTCAAATTTAGCGTCATTAATAACGCCATCTTCTATATCAAAGGTAAGTCGAATACGGTCACCACATGTTGGGTTATTCATATCAACTGTCATCGAGCCATTGTCTAGTACGCCCTTGTTTCTAGGATTTTTATAATGATCCATAATTACAGATCGATAAAGTTGATCTAAATTATTAAAATTCATAAGAGAAAAACTCCTTCGTTTGTTTCAATGCATATACAAATTGGTCGATGTCTTGCTTATTATTGTATACATAAAAGCTTGCTCTAGCAGTTGAAGATACGCCTAACCATTTCATTAATGGTTGTGCACAATGATGTCCTGCTCTGACCGCAACACCTTCCGTATCAACAGCAGTTGCAACATCATGCGGGTGAATATCAGCTAAATTAAATGTAATAACACCTGCACGTCTATCTTTAGGTGGGCCGTAAATGTCTAAACCTTCAATTTCTGATAATTGCTCGTATGCATACTCTGTTAATTCTTTTTCATGTTGGTGAATAGCATCAAATCCTAGTTTTTCAATATAACGGATTGCTTCAGCTAAACCGATTGCTTGTGCAATTAAAGGTGTGCCTGCTTCGAATTTAGTTGGTAAGTCTGCCCAAGTAGCATCATATTTACTTACAAAGTCAATCATATCGCCACCAAATTCAACAGGTTCCATGTCTTTAAGTAGTTCACGCTTACCATATAACACACCAATACCTGTAGGTCCTAACATTTTATGACCACTAAAACTGTAAAAGTCTGCATCAATATCTTGCATATCTAATGCCATATGTGGTGCTGCTTGTGCACCATCAACACTAATAATAGCACCATGTTGATGCGCAATTTCTGCTATTGTTTTCACATCATTGATTGTCCCTAATACATTAGAAACATGTGCGATAGCAACAATCTTAGTATTATCATTAATTGTCGCTTTAATGTCATCAATATTTAGTTCGCCTTGGTCTGTCATTGGAATGAATTTTAATGATGCTTTTTTACGTTTGGCAAGTTGTTGCCATGGCACAATATTAGCGTGATGCTCCATTTCAGTAACTACAATTTCATCGCCTTCTTCAACATTAGCATCACCATAGCTATGTGCAACAATGTTAATGGACGCTGTTGTTCCTCTTGTAAAGATGATTTCTTCAAAATATTTTGCATTGATGAAACGTCTTACTGTTTCACGAGCACTCTCATATCCATCTGTAGCTAAAGAACCTAATGTGTGAACTCCTCTGTGTACATTAGAGTTATAGCGTTTATAATAATCATCTAATACATTTAATACTTGAACTGGTGTTTGGCTTGTCGCAGTTGAATCAAGATAAGCTAAACGTTTGCCATTAACTTGTTGCTCTAAAATCGGAAAATCTTTAATAACTTCATTAACGTCAAATGATTGTTCGGCCACTTTATTCACGACCTTTCTTTAATTAAAAATCTCTTATTCGTATGTTTATTTAGATACTTTAAGCTCAATAACTTCTCTTAATTGACGTTTTACATCTTCAATTGGCAATTCTCTAACAACTGGGTCTAAGAATCCATGTATAACTAAGCGTTCAGCTTCTCTTCTAGAAATACCACGGCTCATTAAGTAGTATAGTTGTTCTGGATCTACACGACCTACAGATGCTGCATGTCCCGCTTCTACATCATCTTCATCGATTAATAAGATAGGGTTAGCATCTCCTCGTGCATTTTCAGAAAGCATTAGTACACGAGATTCTTGGTTAGCGATTGATTTAGTACCACCATGTTTAATGTACCCAATACCGTTAAATACAGAAGATGCATTTTCTTTCATTACACCATGTTTTAAGATATAACCATCTGTCTCTTTACCATATTGAACAATTTTAGAAGTTAAATTAATTTTTTGGTCGCCAGTACCAACTACAACAGATTTAAGTTCACTTGTTGAGCGATCACCCATTAAGTTAGTTGTATTATCAATAATTTGACTTCCTTCATTCATTAATCCTAATGCCCAATTAATTGATGCATCCGCTTCAGTAGTACCTCTTCTAATAATATGTCCAGTGAATCCTTTATCTAAATAGTCTACTGAACCATACGTGATATTAGAATTTGCACCTGCGATAACTTCAGAAACAATATTAATTTGATTTCCGTCACCGCTTGCATTAGATAAATAGTTTTCGACATAAGTTACTTCTGCACTTTGCTCAGTAACTATGATGACATGATTATAAAAACTAGTATTTTCATCATCGTGTAATACAACATATTGTACCGGATGCTCAACTACTACATTTTTAGGTACATATACGAATACGCCACCATTCATTAAAGCAGTGTGTAAAGCAGTTAAACGGTGTTCATCAACATTTACAGCATCTGTCATATAATATTTTTGAACTAAATCACTGTGATTAACAAGTGCTTCTGATAAACCTTCAATAATGACACCATCATTTTTAGCTTGTTCAGAAACTTGTGTGTACGCTAAATCATTATTATGTTGAATGACTAAGTTTTCAGTATTTTCAACATCGATAATCTTTTTAACTGATTCAGGTAGTTCTTCTAAACTTTGATATACACTACCTTCAGTGTGATGTTGTTTAAAACTATCAAAGTCCCATTTTCTTAATTTTGTTTTATCAGGTTTTGGCATTTCTAAAGTTTCTGTTAATTTCAACGCTTTTTTACGTAATTCTGTCATCCAAGAAGGTTCATTGTGCGCTTTTGAATAATCAACAAGTTGTTCTTCAGAAATGTTCAAAGTTTCAGTTGTCATAACTCTTATCCTCCCACTTGATGAAATAGTATTAATAAGTCAATGTTCAGTTTCATCATTTATACGAACATCTCAATGAGCTTAAAATCGATGAATCATTATCGATTATTCAGCTGCACCAAATTCTTCTTTAACCCATTCGTAACCTTCTTCTTCAAGGCGTTTCGCTAATTCTGGTCCACCAGATTTAACTACTTTACCACCATACATAACATGTACTTTATCAGGTGTAATATAGTTTAATAAACGTTGATAGTGAGTAATCATCAATGCACCGAAATCTTCTCCACGCATTTGATTAATACCTTTAGATACTACTTTTAACGCATCGATATCTAAACCTGAGTCAATTTCATCTAAAATTGCAAACTTAGGTTCTAACATCATTAATTGTAGGATTTCATTACGTTTTTTCTCTCCGCCTGAGAAACCTTCATTTAGATAACGTTGTGCCATATCTTGGTCAATATCTAAGAAATCCATTTCTTTATCTAACTTTTTAATAAATTGCATTAAGTTGATTTCTTGTCCTTCCTCACGTTTCGCATTGATTGCTGAACGCATGAAATCAGCGTTAGTAACACCTGTTATCTCAGAAGGATATTGCATTGCTAAGAATAATCCTGCTTTAGCTCTTTCATCAACTTCTAATTCTAAAATGTTAACACCATCAAGTAATACTTCACCTTGTGTTACTTCATAGCTTGGATGACCCATAATTGCAGATGATAATGTTGATTTACCAGTACCATTCGGTCCCATAATGGCATGAATTTCCCCAGTATTAATTGTTAAATTAACACCTTTTAAAATTTCTTTATCGTCAATAGACACGTGTAGGTCTTTAATTTCTAATGTTGATGACATTTATATTCCCTCCATAAAATATAAAGTTTTCTTAACTAGTTTATAATAATTTTAATCTGTAGTCAAAAAGCCTTTGGAATTTTCAATCCTGTTCATTATAACGCACTTACTGGATAATATAAACTTTTTAAAACCGTAAATTAGAGTAATTCTTTTCAAAAAACGATTTTCATCTATTGTTTTTAGTTATTTCAAATGATAACGAAATATGCATCTTTCTCAATAGACACTTTTTAGACAAATAGTTGTTTTATTTAACCCAAGCCAATGAATTATGTTATTATACACTTTAACCTTTTAAGGTTAAGAAAGGAGACATTAATGAAAAACTTTAAATGGATTAATGTATTAAAAGGGTTTGGTATGGGTACAAGTGATTTAGTACCTGGTGTGAGTGGTGGTACTATAGCTCTTTTACTTGGTATTTATGATGGTTTTATTAGTTCGATTAGCGGCTTGTTTTCAAGAAGATTTTGGACTAGTTTGAAATTTTTATTACCTATTATAATAGGTATGCTTTTAGCAATCGGTATATTAAGTAATCTATTTAACTATCTACTTAGTACACATGAAATTCCAACGATGTTCTTTTTCACTGGATTAATCATTGGTATTATTCCTTACCTTCTTAAAGTGTCACATTTTAAATCAACTTTCAAA
>ERZ1023492.26-NODE-26-length-77682-cov-7.896338_pt1 | contig 77682 bp, 64 predicted proteins | sample MGYA00380541_ERZ1023492 | MGnify/ENA primary metagenome ERZ1023492 (study PRJEB33173, sample SAMEA4830351) | metagenome | study: EMG produced TPA metagenomics assembly of the PRJEB25223 data set...
ACGATCGCATCGCCATTTTGGTCATGATTAAAGTTGTTATCGATGTTGTTGTCAGTGGCAATAGGGTTGCCGTCTTGGTCATGATTGAAACTGCTATCGATGTTATTTTCCCCAGTAATAGGGTTACCGTTTTCGTCGTGATTAAAAGTTGAATCTGTTTGATTAGCTTGAGTGATGGCATTACCATTCGACTGATGGTTAAAACCTTGGTCTACTTGATTATTTTCTATAGTTGCAGCTGAAGCCTCGTGATGTGATGTAAGAAATAAAGCAGAAGTAGTGATAGTTGAGCCGATTAAGTATTTGATAGAATGATGCGTCAAAAAAATCTCTCCTTGAATATATTTATTTATACAGTAAAGAATTTTTATCTAAGCTATTGTAGTTAACTCATAAAGTTAAATGTTTAGTTATCAAAACTTCGTTATGTACAATCTAAATATAGCATCAAAGCATTTGAAAGCCCTATGAATCAGGTGTCAATGAAATAACAGTTTTGTCACTCTAATCATCAATCATGAATTAATGCTTAATATTATCCAGTATAGTAAGTACTTTTGATAAGGCTTTATTTTATGTAGAATACGTATAAAGAGGTGAAGACGATGGAAACAGTATATGTTGCTGGTGGTTGCTTGTGGGGTGTTCAAGCTTTTTTTAAAACTATACCAGGTATCGTATTAACTGAAGCTGGAAGAGCAAATGGAACAACATCAAATTTGAATGGTGACTACGATGGTTATGCCGAGTGTGTAAAGTTAACGTTTGATCCGGATAGTTTAACTATTCGTAATATTATGGCATATCTTTTTGAGGTAATTGATCCTTATAGTTTAAATCAACAAGGTCAAGATATAGGCAAGAAATATAGAACAGGATTATATAGTGAAAATGCACAACATTTGAACGAAGCACAAAATTTTATTAATGAGCGTGAAGATAGTGATCATATTGTAGTGGAAGTCTTACCTCTGTCTAACTATGTGAAAAGCGCGCCCGAACATCAAGATAGATTGGAACATTATCCTGAAGATCATCATATGTGTCATATACCTATGCATATGTTAAATAAATATAAATAAAAAACAGGTTTGGACATAAATATATATTTCGAGTTACATTCATATGTAGGCAGTAGTTGACTGTAAAGTCATTCTTTTTCTTATAGAAATTAGTATTTCTTATGCATGAGTTTCACTCATGTATTCCTATTTTAAAGTACACATTAGCTGTGGCTAATGCGTAAGAACCACTACATCATAAATGATTAGTGGTTCTTTATTATTTCTGTCTCACTCCCAAATAAAAAAGAGGTCACTTAATGTGACCTCCGTGTAATTATTTGCGTTTACCGTCAAAAGTATCGAATAAGCTTAATGTTGCTAAGCCTAATAAGTCTAATGCATGTTGAGCACCTTTTTTACCATGTCCAGCTTCGAAGTGTTTGTAAGCTGCTACACTTAGTACTGAAATTGTAGCCAATGAGCCTAAACGTGAAGCAGTTTTACTTAAGAAACTTACTGCGAATAAGCCTGCAGCAGCTGCTTCAATCGTACCAGCTAATTTAACTGATTTTTCAGGCATACCGAAGACATTTGTGAATGTATCAGTCATACCTTGGTCACCTTGTAATTTTGGTTTTGATGCATCGTAAAGTTCTTTAGCAAGTTTTAAATTTGTAGCATAACGTAAAATCATAAAAATATTTCCTCCTATTTATCTTCAAAATATTTATCTACTATAGGTTTAACCTTTTCCCCGAAAAGACGGATGGAATGCATTGTTTTTTCATGAGGCATTGATCCAACTGGTGTATGAATCATAAAACGATTAAGACCTAGAGTTTCTACAGTTTCAATAATTTTTTGTGCGACCGTTTCAGGGCTACCTAAGTATATCGCACCTTCACTTCCAATTTCTCTTTCAAAGGCTTGTTCATCGAAAGGTGGCCAACCACGTTCTCTACCAAGTATATCTTGATGGGCTTTTAATGAAGGGAAGAATTCGCGTTTAGCTTGCTCATCAGTTTCAGCAATATATCCCCAAGAATGTACAGATATTGGTAATTGAGATGGATCATGTCCATATGATTCAGCAACAGATTTGTAAATTTCTATGTTGCGTGCGAATCGTTTAGGATTACCACCAATAATAGCATAAGTGATTGGTAAACCAAATGCACCTGCTCGTAATGATGATTCAGGTGTACCACCTGTAGCGATAGAAATCGGTAATTCGCCATGTTCTATTCTAGGATAAACACCTGTGTTTTCAATGCTAGGACGTAATTTGCCTTCCCAATTTATGATTTCATGCTTATTAATTTTTAATAGCATTTGAAGTTTTTCATTAAATAAATCTTCATAGTCATTTAAGTTGTAACCAAATAATGGGAAAGATTCAATAAATGATCCTCTACCTATCATAACTTCAGCTCGACCATTAGATACAGCATCTAATGTAGAGAAGCGCTCATATACTCTGACTGGGTCATCAGAAGATAAAACAGTAACAGCAGATGACAGTTTGATATGAGAAGTACGTGTAGCTGCAGCAGCTAATACAGTTACTGGATCTGACACAGCGTAATCTTTACGATGATGTTCGCCTAAGCCATAGATATCTAAGCCTAGTTGATCTGCCAATTCTATTTCTTCTACGATATTTCTAATTCGTTGTGCATTTGAGATAGGAAGTTCAGAACCTTCCGGCATATGAATCACACTATTATCGGCAAATGAAGTTAATCCTAATTCAATTTTCATTATTGCCACCTCCTAATATATTTTTTATACTGGATATATTATATATCCGTAGGTTTTGAAAGTCAATACTATTTATTCGTCTCATTATTGGGGCTAATTTCGGGGATGAAAAAAGCATATTTGTGATAGCAATTTAATTTGCGGTAAATTTAAAACTTTTTTGAAAATTAAATAGGTTCTTTAGTTTTATTGAAGAAAGTGTAATAATAGTGAACGTTATCATAAATAGGAAGGGAGCATCGGTATCATTGGAGGAACAACGTCATTATAATCTTATCACTACGATTCTATTTTTCTCAGGAATTATCTTTATGGGTAGTTTATATACTGCACTTCCACTTACAGCAGCATTTGCACATTCCTTTCATATACCCCAATCGGTAGCCACATTAAATGGTGTCATTTTTTCAATTATGTATTCAATAAGTTGTTTGTTTTATGGAACGATTTCCGACAAATATGGAAGAATTAAAACCATATTAATAGGTTTGAGTGGTTTGACCATCATTTGTTTTATTATCGGATTTGTACAATCATTTCCACTATTACTCATTATGCGTGCATTACAAGGTATATTCGCTGCAACATTTTCTCCGGTAGCAATCACGTACACGACAGAAACATATCCAGCTAAAAAAAGAGTGACTGCTATTAGCTTTATTAGTACAAGTTTCATGTTGTCTGGTGTATTAGGACAGAACTTAAGCGAACTCATTGTTCATCAGCTTAACTGGCATTGGGTTTATTTCACTTTAACTGTATTATATTTGTGCTTGATATTTTTTATATACAGATTTGTACCGGAAAGCCCACGTCGAAATAGGGATGTACAATTACTTAAATTTTTTAATAACTTTAAAGATTTTCGCGATAATCTAAAAGTTTTATACTGTTTATTCATCTCATTTACATTATTAATTATGTTTATCAGTATGTACGCCATTTTAAATTTATACATTTTATCAGATAAAGTAAATGGAGATATGTCTACAGCATCATTAGTAAAATTATTTGGTGTGATAGGGATGTTAGTATCATTGTTAGGGGGCCGTTTAAGTGGCAGAATAGGTATTAAGCGTGTGATCTCACTTGCCTTACTTACAAGTACGTTATCACTTATACTGATGGGAATTACGACAAATATTATTTGTGTCACAATATTTAGTGTTACATTTGTTGCTGGTATTGCATTTGCGATTCCATCAGTCATTTCGAAGGTAGGTATGACTGTTAAACACAACCAAGGATTCTTTTTATCAGTCAATACTGTCATATTATTCATGGGAACAGCAATTGCACCTATTTTAATGATTTATATCGCTAAGTTACCGCAATATTTCTTAATGTTTGTTTCAATCGCATGTATTGGTTTTATTTCATTTATTGTATCGTTATTAATGCCTAAAGATGAAAGTGCATATTAAATAAAAAGCATAACGAATGATTTAGTTAATAGATATGATATATATTTAAACGATTTATTTATAGCGTATAGCTATAAGTAAATCGTTTTTTAGTATTAGAATTATGCAAATAGCTATTATATGATTGAAGAAATACAAATATTTAATAGGGGTGAGAAACGATGAATTATTCACCAAAGCAAGGCACTAAATCTCATGGATTACCACACGATCCATTTAAAAGTAGTACAGTACCAAGACCTATCGGTTGGATATCTACAGTTTCGAAAGATGGTAAAGATAATCTGGCACCTTATAGCCAATACCAAAATTTAACATGGGACCCACCTATGGTTATGTTTGCGGCGAATCAGTCAGTATTAGGTGATCACGAACGTAAAGATACTGTGAAAAATGCTGAAGAGACAGGTTGGTTTGTATGGAATATGGCGACATATGATTTAAGAGAAGCGGTTAATTTATCATCTAAAGCATTAGCGCCCGACGAAGATGAATTTGACTACGCTGGGGTTACTAAAGAATCATGTATTGAAGCACCTGGCTACAGAGTGAAAGAGTCTCCAGTGCATTTCGAATGTGAATATGTTCAAACAATTCGTATACCAACTGGTGATCCTGTATCTACAGTTGATATTGTGATTGGACGTGTTGCTCAAGTGCATATCGATGATAAAGTCATCACTGAAGATGGGAAATTAGATATTCCATCTATTCGTCCAATTGCACGTTTAGGATATTATGATTATACAGTTGTTGATCAAGTATTCGAAATGAAAGCACCTCATGCTTCTAAAGAAGAATTAGCAGGATTAGAAGGTAGAAACTTCGATAATAAAAATGATGACTAATAATATAGAAAAATAGCCAGTTAATGCGGTGTTAGAACCCCATTAACTGGCTATTTTAATTTGGACATTCAATATCGGATTTTGAAATCCTGATATCTATAGTAAATCTTTATTCACTTTTTGTAGTTCTGTATAGTCGCCATCAATGTTTACTTTTGGAGGTTGTACATCAACTTTTGGAAATAGTATTAAAGCGACTAAACCTATTAAACCGTATATAACAAAAGTCAGTGTATAACCTAAATCTTCAATAAATGGTCCTGCTACCATAGATCCTAGCACTTGCCCAACGGCTAACATTAAAAAGGGTATTCCGATTCCTAATGAGGCGTTCTTCACAAATATCTTCACACCCCAAACGAGTAGCACACCTGTAATGAAAATATAACTCACACCAAAGATCAATGATGAAAGGAAAGGTACTATCCACACGATAGGTGTTAAGGCTAAGAGAATAGAAGCAACTGACATTAAGATAACGCCAAAAAAGTAGGCGAATTGAATACCATATTGATCAATGATATGGCCAGAAATCCCACCAAAAATACCAGCTACACCGATTAGAATCCAAAAAATTGATAAAGCGATTGGAGAATAATGGTCTGTTTGTTGGACATATGATTTAGAGAAAGTCCAAAATGGTGCAGTTGAAAAACCTAATATTGTGGAAGCCATAATGATTCTTTTACTTGCACTAATATCTAAAATATTTAAAGAACCTGGATAGATTTTTAAACTATGTTTTAAAGATGGAATAACGAAAAAATTCCAAACAGTAATGAGTATGGCGATCACACCATAGATTAAATATGTTGTTCGCCAATCAATAAATACTAACATTGCAGTGATACCAGTGAATACTAAGCCTAAACTTGTACCCGAATTAATCCAAGTATTGGCCTTACCTTGTTGTTCCCATTTAATCCATAAAGAAATGGCGTAACCATAAGGTGGAGAGATTAATCCAGAACTTGCGCCAGCGAGTAAGACACCTAATGACAGTGTTAAGGCATTAGGTGAAATGCTTATCATAAATAAACCTAATATGACTAACACACTAGCTAACATAATCATGTATTTTGGCCCCGTTTTGGCAGTTCTTAATGTTGCATAGACGATAGTAAAACAATATGACAAATAGAATAAAGATGAAATGAGTCCTGCACTAGAAGCACTAAGTTTTAAATCATTAGATATATCGGGAAGAAATAGACCAAAGCTAAATCGACCTAAGCCATAAATGGTAGCAATCATGGCAATGCCAGGAAAAACTAATTTATAGAAATTCATATAGTAACAACTCCTTTTTATATAGAACGTTCATTCTATTTTAGTTTAAAAATGAGAGAGATTGATTTAGTTATCAATCTCATCGTTGGTTTAATTATATTTAGTTGCTTCGTCGATAAATAGGTGGGCAACGTAGCGTGCATGCTTGGTTGCTTCATCGACACCTAAAAGGGTAGTCATAGAGGTTGTACCTTCCATTAGCAAGGTATATCTAATAGCTAAATCGCGTCCGTTTTTAAAATTAGAACGGTTGGCTAAATTTTCAAGATAAGTTAATAATCGTTCTTTATGTCCACGTGCGATAGCTTCGATATTATTATCGGTATCGCTATAGTCTTCAATCGCACGAATAAACATATCACCAGTGTACGAATAATCCTTCAACCACTTACAGTGTGCATCTACTGCAGCAATGAATGGTTGTTGTGGAGATTGATGAACACCGTCTTCTAAGTATTGCCAATAACGCATTTCTCGTTGTTGAAGTACGGCTTCGACTAGTTTTTCTTTAGAGTCGAAATGGTTATAGAGTGTCATAGTAGCTACATTGGCTTCTTGAATAATTTGCTTTAATCCGACACCACGAAAGCCATGTTCGTAAAATAAGCGTTCTGCTACTTCTAATAAATCTTGCTTTTTCTTTGACATTATCATCACTCATTTAAAAATAGAATAGTCATTCTAGTTTAAAATAACAATTTTATCACTAGCTGTCAAAGTGAAAAATTCGCAATGATTAAAATGTCCTGTTGTCATCACTCATTAAATACCTAGTTGGTAGATACATGATCTGTAGGACGGGTGAAATCGAGAGTAACATGCAATGCGGATAATATTTCTTCTTCTGAGTAATTATAATTATTCTCAACCCATCTTCGTATAATTTCAATAAGACCACTACTATAAAAATCAGCAATTAATTGTGGATGATCGCTTTTCATAATTTTATGTGCTAATAAATCGTTATTACACTCAGCACCTTCTAATATATTCTCACTACAGAATTGAGTCAAACTACGAAAGACATCGTCTTGTCTTGATGCAACAAGTAAATGTTTAAATACTGGTTTATGTGTATTGATGAAAGAGATAAATGATTCTAATGCATCTGTTGGACCGTGCTGATGTAAAGAATCTAAATCGAGTGCTTCCTTCATATATTCTGTTAATGAATATAGTAAGTCGTATTTATCTTGGAAATATCGATAAAATGTACTGCGATTAATTTCAGCAGCATCACATATTTTTTGAACAGTGATTTCATCAAAGTGATAGTCATTTAATAATTCAAAAACTGTTTGATTAATATGTTTTATCATACGTTTTTGTGTAGATGTCGTCATAAGCAGGACTCCCCGAATAGTCATTTTATTAAGATAAGATTGATAGATAATTTATCATAGACGTTGTTATTTTACCAAATATAAATGCTTTTTACATGAAATACACATTAGTGGATTGCGGAGACAACACAAAAAAAGCAGGACTTGAGAATAGATAGCTCAAGTCCTGCTTACATGATTGTTACTCGGAGTTATTAGATTTTACTAGAAGAATTAATGATCAATACCTTCTAACCATTCATCTACTTTATTATCGTTGTCATCAACATAGTCTTTGGCAACTTGTTCTGGATTTTTCTGGTCTTTGAAGATTTTCTTAGCTAATTGATCTTCATCTTTTTTACTCCAGTCATCTGACATACGTGTTGCAATTGTGTATGCTGCTGGATGATTGGCTTTGAATTCTTTATTAAATACTAAGTTAATATGTTGATCTTCTTTACCATAAATTTTGTCAGGGTCTTTTAACATTTTAACGCCTAATTCTTTAGAGAACCAACTAGAATCCATTGCTGTAAATAGGATTGGTTGTTGTTGTTTATAAGCTTTTTGTACTGCTTTAAATTGATCTTGGTCAGAAGATTCTTTAAGACTATAACCGTCTAGATTATCTTCATCAAGTTCACTTTTAGTTTGTTTCATGACACCATTTCTAGCGTCTGTACCTTGAATTTCTTTATCGAACTTCTTGCTATCCTTTAAGTCCGCAATTGAGTCGATATTTTGTTCATATTTTGGTACGGCTAAGCCTACTTTAACATCATCGACAAGGTTCTTTTTGTCGTAAACGGATAATTTACTTTTGTATTTATTATAGTAACTTTTATCTGTAGATGGGAAAATACCTGACGCATGGAATGAATCTGGATTTTCAGCTACAGATGCATATAATGGACCGCTTGCTTGTACAGGTGTAGTTGTAACGTCATAACCAGCTTTTTTAAGTACTTCAGCTATGACTAATGTACGTGGCGCTGAGTTATCACTAGCAATATATGGTAATTCGATTTCTTTATTGCCTATGGAAGTATTGTCATCTTTTGATGAACTTCCGCCACCGTTACCACATGCACTTAGCACGATGGCTAAGGCAATAGTGGCAAACAGGCCTAACAGTTTGAAACCTCTTGTTTTAAACATTCAGCATATCCTCCTTTTTAAAATTAATATCTGTCATCGTCATGATTGAAATCGGTACGATGTTTGTTGTCAGTATGATTTGAATATTGATCGTATACATCTTTACTATTTTCTCTTGCATATAACATTAATGCATTAAATAGCATGTCTTGATCATTCGTTTGATTTGATAACTGTTTGAATAAATCAGTTGTACGTGCTTCGTTACTTTGTGGACGAGATTGAGAGCGACGTGCGTATGAATGACTGCGCTCAGAATGGTCGTCTAATCTGTCGTCACGTCTTGGATAATTATCGTGACCATTACCTTGTTTATTATATAAAGATTCATAATCTACATCGTCGTTTGGTTCATTAGATGCAAATCGTGATACGTGTGATTCGCTTGTGTAAGTTGAACGATGTGTATCATCTTGATAACGTCGTTCATCTTCATCGCGATGATATTGACGATCTAAACGGGAAGGGTGTTCACTTTCAAAGTCTCTGTCATCTCTTTCACGACGATCAGTAGCGTAAGCACCATGACGATCTTCATTGGTAGATGCATGAGATTCAACTTGATGTGAATCTTGTTCTAATGCTTTACCTTCGATATCTAATTCTGGGAGGATGCTGCCTAACCATTTAGGTAAGTACCATGATCCTTTACCAAATAATTTCGTTAATGCTGGAATTAATGTCATACGTACGACAAAGGCATCAAATAGTACACCAAATGCTAGAGAGATACCCATTGATTTGATTTGCATATCGTCTTGGAATACAAAGGCGATAAACACACTGAACATAATCAATGCAGCTGCTACAATAACAGGGCCACTTTCTTTAATACCTACTCTAATAGAGTGATCATTGTCACCAGTTTTACTATATTCTTCATGTACACGCGTCATTAAGAATAGTTCGTAGTCAATGGCTAGACCAAATAGTAAACCGATTGTAATAACTGGTAAGAATGCTAATAGTGGACCAGTGTTTTCTACGCCGAATAGACCACCAAGGAAGCCATCTTGCATGACTAAGGTTGTGAATCCGAGTGTAGCCATTAATGATAATACGAAACCGAGAACGGCTTTTAATGGAACAAGGATTGAACGGAATACAAATACTAATAATACAAATGCTAATAATACGATAACACCAGCAAATACTGGAATAGCATTATTTAATTTTTCAGCCATATCGATGTTGATTACGCTTTGGCCTGTTACTTCTGTATTAAAGTCGTATTTTTCTTTGGCTTGTTTATTGTAATCACGTAAATCATAAACTAAATTGCTTGTTGATTGCGCATTAGGTCCATCTTCAGGAATGATAGAGATTAATGCATAATGATTATTATCATTTAATTGAGGTTTTTCGACAGTATCGACATTATCCATATCTTTAAGATCTTTTCTCATACTATTTAAATCAGATTCAATGTCTTTTTTACTGCCACCATCTTTAGTATTTACAAGCATTGCAATTTGACCGTTATATCCGGCACCAAAGTTGTCAGTAACTAAGTTATACGCTTTATGTGCGGATGAATCGTTAGGTTTTAAGCTATCATCTGGCATACCTAAACGCATTCCAGAAATTGGTATGATAGCTGCGATTAAAATAATTAAACTAATAATAATAGCTAGTACTGGTTTACCAACTACAAATTTAGCCCATGGATGATTTTTAGGGTCTTTACTTTTTTCTGGTTTGTCTTTGATTTTAATACGTTTATGGAAAACACTGATCAATGCAGGTAATAATGTTAAAGCGGCAAGTACCGCGAATAAAACACTAATTGCAGAAGCGAATCCCATAACGGCTAAGAAATCAATACCTACTAATGAAAGACCACAAACGGCAATCATAACTGTTAAGCCGGCGAATATAACTGCGCTTCCTGCTGTACCAACAGCTAAGGCAATCGATTCAACAGGTGGGGTACCTTTTTTCCTAATTTCTTTGTATCTAAATAAGATGAATAGAGAATAGTCGATACCAACAGCTAATCCAATCATTACGGCTAGTGTTAATGTGAAGTTTGGAATATCAAATACTTTTGTTAATAATGCAATGATACCAATACTTGAACCAAGTCCCATGAGGGCACTGACAATTGGCATACCTGCTGCGATTAATGAACCAAATGTAATTAATAAGATGATAAATGCAGTGACAATACCAACTAATTCTGAGTTACCACCTGGTTCAGAACCACCGCTACCACCTTGTGCTTGTTCAATTTGAACATTGTGGTTATCTTTCACATCTTTCATTTCGCGATCGATAATTTTCTTAGATGAATCTTTTAATGATGTCTGGTTAACTACATAATTGACTGTCGCAATTGCAGTATCTTTATCATCATTGACTTGATTTGTTTCATATGGATTACTTACATTTTGTACGTAATCATCATCTTGTTTAATGTTATCAAGTGCTTTTTCAATGTCCTTCTTAGTGTCTTTATCTGTAATGCCATCCTTTTTATCAGAATGTATTACAATTTTCATCGATGCTTTCTCACTATCTTGATGGAACTCTTTTGACATCTTGTCATTTGTATCTAATGATTTAAGACCATTCATTGTAATATTGCTATCAAATTTAGGGGCGCTAATCAATAATGGTGTAATGATAACGCCTAGAATCAAAAGCCACGCAATGATACTAACCCATTTGTGCTCAGCAATGAATTTGCCTAATTTGTATAAAAGTTTTGCCAAGACATTTCCTCCTATTTGTTTTTTATTAGTTAACTTGTGACGGAACTATGAAGTTGGACTCAATTCAATTGAGATAAATCTATGGTGTTTTAAAGTTACAGTTATTAATTTAACAAGATTCAACTGCTTGAAACACCATTAATTTTATTGAGTCGTTGAAAAATGAAACAGATTGTAAGAATTGTTGGACATTTTATTGAAAAGATAACTCAGAAGTGTGATTTATGAGTAGTGATAGCAACTGTTAACTTGTGACAAAATGTCCAATGAGAATTAAAATACCTATCAATACTAAGCATAAACCAGGTAAATAAAATTTCTCTTTTAATTCATGGCGTTTTTCGTTAGCATACATCACGATTTTGGAAATAATGATTAAAATAGAGCCTAAAATTATAAGTATGATGGATAAAGCCATGTGGATGCCTCCTTACAGTATGAAACATGAGCTAACTTAAGATGAAAAGAAATAATTAAAAAGTGCTTAGTATAAGTTATATTCCCTTTATTCAGTTAAATAATGAGCTAAATAAACTAATTTAATAAAAAACATCAAAATAGGGATGAGGATGGCATGAATCCCCATTGGTGTATCGGTACATAAAAATTTATATAAAAAAAGTGGGGAGAGTTAAATACTCACCACCACTTAATAGGTATTTAGGAGCTGTTCATTAATCAAACGCAAGGGTTTAATAATTGAATACCATTATTGTGCGTTAGCTTTTAAGTTAACGTCAATATTACCACGCGTTGCTTTAGAATATGGACAGAATTGATGCGCTTGTTCTACATATTGTTCAGCATCTTCCTGAGATACATTTTCTAACGTAACTTCAATGTCTGCTGCTAATTTGAAACCATTATCGGTAGTATCTTTCACTAATTCAATAGTGATTTCAACTTCAGGGTTTGCGTCATTAACTTTATGTCGAGATAAAATTAATGATAATGCACTGTTAAAGCATGCACTATAACCTGCTGCAAATAATTGTTCAGGGTTAGTATCATTACCACCTTGACCGCCCATTTCTTTCGGTGTTGCTAAATTTTGAACAAACGTATTATCTGGACTAAATACGCGACCATCACGACCACCATTACTTATCATTGTAGTTGAATAAATTGATTCTGCCATTTTAAAAACTCCTTTTAATATAAAATTAAGTTAAATCATATTATGATTTTAACTAATTTAACTTGATTGAATTATAAAGGGATATACATATAGTTACAAATTATTTGTTTATTTCATTTTACTGATAGACTAAATAGCTTATATTTAAAATGCGAAGTGTAATTTTATAGTACTTTGTTATATAATGGAGATGAATTTTAAAACGGCAATTGATTAAAGGAGATTGAAAACATGAAAGATAAACAATTCGACAAAGTCAGCATGTGTTTGAAATTATCTTGTTCAGCGCTTTTAATCAGTGGATCAATGATAGGTTATGGTTCTGCTATTGATATGACAGTACAAGCTAAAGAAACTTCAACTTCACATCATACATCTGAATCTAAAGATGAGTCATTTCAAGATAAAATAGATGACGCTAAAGATGACATTGATCGACTTACGCATTTAAAAGAAGATTCAAGACAGGATTACTATAAACAACTAGATGATGTATCTGATAATGCAACATTGGATAAGATAATTGAAGATGCTAAAAAAGAAGACCGCAAATTGAAATCATTAAACAAAGAAGCGCAGCATTCAACAGATTCAGATAAAGCTGCCTCTGATGAAAAAAATAATGGAAATGTGAAAGATAATGAAGATGTTACAAAAGACCTAGACAAAATTTTAGCGGATTTGGATTTATCTTCAGAAAATGTTGATAACCATCAACAAAAAGATGGGGAAACGAGTCAGTCACAGGACCAAGGTCAGTCACATGATACGCAACAAACGTCAGTGTTGGATGATTTAGATAAAATAAAACAAGATACAACATTAGATGAAGCTGCCGATACGACACAAAAACAAAAGCGCTCCGATTCATCATCTAATCAACGTCAAGATGCACAACAAGATTCTAAAGATCAATCACAAGCTACTACTAAAGAACTGCCACATTCTAACGCCAAAGAACAAGAAACAATAGATGATTTGAAACACATTGCAGATGAAGCGGATGTGAAACAATCAGATCATAAACAAGATGGACACGTAGGCAAGATTACAAAAGAGTTAGAGGGTAGCGACAAAATAGATCAAGCGATTTCTAGTCAATTAGCTTCTAATAAAATGAATGACAATCAATACATTAATGATAAAAGAGATACACTTAAGGCATTAGAAAAGGATGTCAATCAACAAAGCGATTTTAACAATCAACGTAAACAGGCTTTAAAACAAGACATTCGTCAAACAGAACAACGTATGAATCAACAACATGATTTAATACTTAATCAGTTGCAACAATCTAAAGATAAAAATAAAGCGGCTCAATCCATTTTGGATACAGTGATGAGTCAAAATGAAGCGAAACAGGCAATGAAACACGTAAATACGGAAGGTAAGACAGATCAACAAATTGCCAATCAAATTGATAAACAGTTGGATGGGCTTGCACATACTTCGTCAGACAATATTTTAAAATCAATGTTAGATCAATCTGAAGATAAGCAACAATTAATTAAACAACTCCTTGCTACACGATTAGGGGATAAGGAAGCACAACGTATTGCGAAACAATTAGCTAATGGACAGTTATCAAACCAACAAATTGTAGAGCAACTCAAACGACACATTGATAAACAAGGACATGTGAGCGCAGATGACATTTTAAATGATGTATTAAATAATGCAAAAGATAAACGACAAGCGATTGAAACTATATTAGCAACGAGAATTGAACAAGGAAAAGCAAAAGTGCTAGCAGATATCATTAATCGTATACAAAGTGATAAAGCAAGTGCTTTAGATTTAATCAAGTCTGCAATTAACGGTAAGGCTAATGATTTATTGCAACTGCAACATAAGATGGACAGTGCTAAGAAAGATTTAGACCATATTGTTTCTCCGATCAAAAATAGACCAAGCATTTTTGATAGAATGAATCAACATTCAAATCAAGGCTCTCGTTTATTAGATCAACTTAATTCTGGTGGTAGTCTATTGGATAGTATTCCTGATATTCCAACGCCAACACCTGAAAAAGGCCTAACGCTTGGTTCTAATGATGGATTCCTAGATGGATTGTTTAATGATGATGGTAATCTATCATTACCTGATGCAGGTCAGGCAGTTAAGCAACATTGGATGCCTATCGCATTAGTTATAGCCATTATTGGTGGTAGTATTATCTGGTTTAGCCAACGTAAAAGATCAAAATAAATTAAAACAAGCGAGACAAAGTTAACTTTGTCTCGCTCTTTTTAATGGTGTAATCCGAGTGATTTATTTACCCGTTATATAATCCAATTGTGATGCATCATCAGCATCAATCGTTCTATATGAGATAACGCCTAAGCCTTTCACATTTGATTCTGAAATGATAATTGAACCATCAGCGTTAACTTTTTCTACGAATGCAACGTGACCATATTGTGTATCCGCACCTAATTGACCAGCTTCAAAAACGACTGCTGTATGTTTTTTAGGTGTTGAAGATACTTGATAACCTTCCCGTGCTGCGCGATTATTCCAATGATGTGCATCGCCTAAATTACTATGAATATATTGACCAAATTGTTTCATACGCTGATCCACGTACCATGTACATTGTCCTTGTGGATAGCTTGAACTTCCTTGGTTTTCTTCGAACGGTTTGAAACTTGATTGTGATTGATCATCGCTATGAATCGTATGATTATATTTATCCAAACTTGGCATTTCTTTCTTATCAAAATCAGTTAAATGATAATGTTTTATAATACTATTTAATTTCTTAGCATAATTAGGATCAGTCGCATAAGTACGTGATAAATGAGAAGTTGCTGACTGGTAAGTAGACGCTTCGCTCTTCCATGTTGGACGGTAAATGTTAGGATTACCATCTATACCTTTTTTAATTAAACGTGCGTAATCTTCGAGTGAGGCTTTTGTATCAGGATACTTACGGAAACCAGCTGTAATATTAAACATGTTATTTGTAATATCAGCTTCTAAAGTGTTAAATGAAACAGACTGTCCTTGATAAGTTCCTTTAATGCCAAATAGATTAAAATTAGGTTTTTGTGCTAAAGCACTATTACCAGAATCGGACTCTAATATAGCTTGTGCCATCATCACTGAGGCATAGAGGTCTTCTTTTTGACCTATTTGATGTGCATCTTTGGCAATCGATTTAATAAAATCTCTCGTGCTTTTACTATCAACGATATTGATATCGCCATCTGTTAAAGTCCCATCTTCTATTTTAGGTAATTGTTGAAACAATCCAGTGGCACGTGTATTTGATTGTTTAAAATCACCTTCAAATGATTGTGCGGGCTTTGTTTTATGTTTTAATTCATCTGGTGTTGGAAGTTGAGGATTGACGTCTTGCTGTTTTGTATTGTTTTGCTTTGTATCTTGTTGTTTATCATCTTGAGTGTGTTTATCTTTAGATGTTTGATATTGCTTTTGCGTCTTCGTTGCATCTTCACTATACTCATCTAAAATAGAATCGATGGCTGAGTCGGAAATGCTTTGATTAGATGATGACTTGTCATTCTTGTTCGAACCATTCGATTGATTTGAAGAATGGTCTTGTTGATTGTTGTCGCTTTGTTCATGATCTTGAACTTTATCACTTTGTGAATGATGATCTTGGTCTGATAGGTCACTATTTTCCTTATCGTTACTATTTATAGATTGGTCATCATTATTAGATTCATCTTGTTGGGTATGATTTTCCGAGCTATCGTTATTGTCTGTATTTTGATCTTTATCAGTCATCGTATCATTATCATCATTCTGTTTATTTTCAGACGTTGTATTTGTATCATCTTCTTCATGAGAAGGTTGTTGGTAGTCTGAAATATCGGAGTTAAAATGAAATAGGTTTTGAATTAACGTCGTTAAACTAAAGCTATTGTCATATTGGTCTGGAGACCATAATCGATTAAAGTCAGATTGATGCGTGGATAATCCATCATAAAATTGATTAATTAAATTAGTTGATTGATGTGACTGTTTATAATTATCATCTGTTACAGATGTTTGTGTTCCGTGATGCTTTTGTTGGTGCGCTTTGTCTTGTTTTTCCTTTTTAGTGTCTTGGTGTGATGATTGCTTCGTTTTTTCATGTTTGTGTTCTGATGTGTTAATTTCATTATCTTCTTGTGTGTCTTTAGTACTTTTATCATCAATGTTTGTTGAATCATTGTCACCTTGAGTGTCACGCTGTTGTGATGAAGATGGTGTTGTTGAGTGGTCATCTGCAGCATTAGCTATGGGTGCTGTTGAGAAAGATGGCACAATTAATGTAGTTGTAAGTAAATATATTAAGAATTTTTCTTTAGACATCTATGATTAGCTCCCTTAAAAATTTGAAAAATGATTGAGATACTTATTGGACATTTGTTATAATTTAACTTATGACATTTATAGTTGATACATATCAACGAATTGAATTAATCTAGTAAAATTAATTATACTAACCTTTATCAGAAAAATAAATTGTTTTTAGAAAAATGTAATCTAACATTTGGTAAAATAAGTATAAATATGATGGCGATATAAATATAGATAGGAAAGTTTATCAATCGTTTTTAGGAGTGTGACAATGAAAAACGCACTAAAGCTGTTTAAAACAGATTTAAAGAAAATTGCTAAAACACCAGCAGTTTGGATCATATTAGCGGGATTAGCCATATTACCCTCATTCTATGCATGGTTTAACTTATGGGCAATGTGGGATCCATACGGAAATACAGGTCATATTAAAGTAGCGATTGTCAATGAAGATAAAGGTGACAAAGTTAGAGGGAAAGAGATTAATGTAGGTAATAAGATGGTACAAACCCTAAAGAAAAATGATAGCTTTGATTGGCAATTTGTCAGCCGTGAAAAAGCAGATCATGAAATTAAAATGGGGAAATATTATGCAGGCATATACATACCGAGCAAGTTTACACATCAAATTACGGGAACATTAAGGAAACATCCTGAAAAAGCGGATGTCGATTTCAAAGTCAATCAGAAAATTAATGCTGTTGCTGCGAAATTAACGGATACAGGTTCTTCATTAGTGGTAGAAAAAGCAAATGAACAATTTAATCAAACCGTGACGAAAGCATTACTTTCAGAGGCGAATAAAGTAGGTCTAAAAATTGAAGATGAAGTGCCAACAATTAATAAAATCAAAAATGCCGTCTATGCAGCAAATAATTCTCTGCCAGAAATTAATAAGTTTAAAAATAAAGTCATCTATTTAAATGAACACCAAGATGACCTTGATCGCTATGCGAATCAATTTAGAAATTTAGGTAATTATAAAGGTGATATTTTAGATGCACAAGAGAGATTAAATCAAGTTAATTCATCAATACCAGCATTAAATGAAAAGGCTAAATTAATAATTGCGTTGAATAATTATATGCCTGATATTGAAAGAGTACTAAATGTAGCAGCTAATGATGTATCAGCACAATTTCCTAAAATCAATAGAGGTGTCTCTTTAGCGGGGCAAGGTATTGATGCTGCGAATGACCAACTCACAGATGCTAAAGGATTTTTAACACAAGTTCAAAATCGAGTTGGTGATTATCAAGATGCAGCAGGACGTGCCCAAAATGTAAATAATGATGTTAACCAAGATTTACGTCAACAATCAGGTACGAGTCAACAAAGTGCTCATAGTCAACAACGTGATGAAGGACATAGTTATCAAACTGGAATCAAGACACAATCGTTAAGTACTTCAGGTAATAAAGATAATAACCAGTCAAACGAGCTGGTAAGTTCAAATGATGTTAAATCAATGAATATAGCATTGACCGAATCATTATTATCACTTTCTAATTTAAGTGATGTTCAGGCCAAAGCATCTCAAAAAGATATGGATGCATTGAAACATATATCATACGGTATATTAGCATCAGACAAACCGACTGAGTTTAAAGAGCCGTTAGAGAATGTATCATCTCGTTTAGAAAATGCTACGAAATATAATCAACAATTTATAGATATATTATCAGAGCTTGAAAAAAATGAAGATGTTGATTTATCAAAAGAAATTAAGCAAATAAAAACAGCTAATAATCAACTCAATGATCAGTTAAAAACAACCAACCAATTAATTGATGCTTTATCAAACGGTAGTTCTGGTAAATCAGAAGCGATTAACGTATTGAACAAAATCAGTGATACGAATAAGACGTTAAGTCAATTCCGTACGTATGTTAAGAAAGAATTAAATCAAAGTTTATTAAACATTTCGAATGATATTACGTCGCAATTGGCATCAGGTCAACAAGCATTATCAACTGTTCAATCTAAATTAAATTCAATTAATCAAGTGATTCAGTCAGGGCAAAGTATATTAGATAGTGGTAAAAAGCGTATTGATCGTATTCAAACAGCATTACCTGGTATAGAACAAACGTATATTAACGCAATGAAAACAGCACAAGATTACTTCCCTACAGTGAAGAAAGATGTAGCTAAAGCATCAGACTTTGTGCGTAATGATTTACCTGGCTTAGAACAACGCCTAGCGAATGCTACTCAAGCAGTTAATGATAATTTACCATCGTTATTTAGTAAATATGATAATGCGGTGAATTTATTAGATGAGAACCAACCAAGAGCTAAAGAAGCCTTGTCTAACTTAGCGGATTTCTCAGAAAATAAATTACCAGGTGTTGAGAAAGATCTGAAGAAAGCCAATAAAATATTTAAACAATTAGATAAAGATGATGCCGTAGATAATTTAATCGATGTATTGAAAAATGATTTGAAAAAGCAAGCTGATGTCATTGCACATCCAATAAATAAAAAGACCACCGATGTGTTCCCTGTTAAAGATTATGGTTCAGGAATGACACCATTTTATACAGCCTTATCTATTTGGGTAGGTGGATTGTTAATGGTTAGTTTATTATCCGTAGATAACAAACATCAGTCATTAAAACCAATTCTAAGTCCAAGAGAAATCTTCCTGGGGAAAGCAGGTTTCTTCTTCCTATTAGGAATTGTACAATCATTAATTGTATCAATTGGAGACTTAGTTATATTAAAAGCAGCAGTCGAGTCGCCAGTATTATTTGTGACGATAGCGGTATTCTGCTCACTAGTATTTAACTCAATTATTTATACTTGCGTATCGTTATTAGGAAACCCTGGTAAAGCGATTGCGATTATTTTCTTAGTATTACAAATCGCTGGTGGTGGCGGTACCTTCCCAATTCAAACAACGCCTAAGTTCTTCCAAACGATATCACCGTATTTACCATTTACGTATGCGATTGATGCTTTACGTGAAACGGTAGGGGGTATTGTTCCAGAAATATTAATTACGAAAGTGATTATCTTAGCATTATTTGGATTAGGATTTATCATAGTTGGGGTTATTTTAAAACCAATCACAGATCCATTGATGAGAAAAGTTTCATCCAAAGTTGATGAAAGTAATGTAACTGAATAAAATGAATGAGTTTCTAGCACTTAGGGCATAATATGCATCCCTTAAGTGCTAGATTTTTTTATGTAAGATGCATTAAGACACGAGTTATACACAAAAAATATATTCTTCAGTGATATTACAATAAGTGAATATATTTAAGGAGCGTGTGTAGAATGACACATCAAAATAAAGTGGCTATAGTAACAGGAGCAGCACAAGGTATTGGTTTTGAAATAGCCAAAAGACTATTTAATGATGGCTTTAATGTTGTGTTGGTGGATTATAATGAACAAGGTGCGAAAGAAGCGGCTGCCACATTAAAGGGTAAAGACCAAGAAGCTATCGCATTTAAAGCTGATGTCGCTAATCGTGATGAAGTCTTTCATGTTTTTAGTCAAGTAGTTAAACACTTTGGAGAATTAAATGTAGTAGTGAATAATGCTGGGTTAGGCCCAATGACACCTATAGATACTGTAACAACTGAGCAATTCAATCAAGTTATTGGTGTGAATGTCGGTGGTGTATTCTGGGGTATTCAAGCAGCACTCGAACAATTTGAAACGTTAGGTCACGGCGGAAAGATTATAAATGCAACGTCTCAAGCAGGTGTAGAAGGTAATAAAGGATTATCACTATACTGTAGTTCGAAATTTGCAGTTAGAGGTTTAACACAAGTAGCTGCGCGTGATTTAGCTGATAAAGGTATAACAGTAAATGCATTTGCACCAGGTATTGTTGAAACACCAATGATGGAAGGTATCGCTATTAAATTAGCTAAAGAAAATAATCAACCTGAAGAATGGGGGTGGAAACAATTTACAGATCAAATTACTTTAAAACGTTTATCTAAACCAGAAGATGTTGCGAATGTTGTTAGTTTCTTAGCTAGCAGTGATTCAGATTATATTACAGGACAAACAATTATCGTTGATGGTGGTATGAGATTCCACTAGACTAGTGAAATGATTTTAGAAGAAATTTGAAAATTTGATTCAAACCAGACTCATGAACGATTGAGTGTTTAATAAAAAAGACAGGATAAGACATTCAGCTCAAGTAAGAGCCAATGAGAATGACTTAATCCTGTCTTTTTATTATTCTGATTTGTTCTGTTTGTTTGAAGTGCTATCGTTCTGAGTTGAACGATTCGCATTATTATTGTTATTAGATCCTTGACCACCTTGACCGCCTTGACCTTGTGGTGATTCAGTACTTGCTTTTGGTTTATTTGCTGGTTCTGATTGTTGTGTACGCGCAGGTTGATTACTACTTTTTTGTGCTGGTTGGTTTGACGGTTTAGATTGAGTTGATTGACTAGGTGATGTCTGATGATTAGCTTGAGATGATTTTTGAGTTAGTTGTTGATTAGCTGAATGATTGGAATTGCTTACGTTATTTTGTTGTGAATTCGTAGGTTCAGCTTGAACAGTTTCTTGATCTGTTGTATTATTTTTGGCTTTGTCTTTTGACGTTTTCTTTTTATCTTTTTCTTCAGTTTGGTGTTCAGTTTTATGATGAGATGATTTGTTTTGGTGTGTTAAAGCTGCAAAAACAGAAAATCCTAAAGCTAATACAAGTGCAAAAATAACAATACTTGCTAATAATTTCTTCAAAAGTGTGTCCTCCATTAACTTCGATAATCATTAACTATATTATAATCAAATTTTTGAATAAGAACACAATATTTAATGATATTTTAAAAAAATAGGAAAGTGAGTGAAATATATGGGTGTATTAACTAATGAACAAAAGGTGGGAATATTATCCGAAATAGTGGCTATCCCTTCAGTCAATGATAATGAATTAGCCGTAGCACAATATTTAGAATAATGGCTTAATCGGTATGATATTGACACACACATTGATTACATTTCAGGTCAACGTGCAAATCTAATTGCAACTATAGGATCTGGTAAACCAGTCATTGCAGTTTCAGGACATATGGATGTAGTAAATGAAGGAAACCATGAGGATTGGACCTCTCCACCATTTGAATTGACTGAACGAAATGGTCATTTATATGGAAGAGGTGCTGCTGATATGAAATCGGGATTAGCTGCGCTAGTGATTGCGATGATTGAAATTAAAGCAAGTGGACAGTTAAAACACGGTACCATTAGATTATTAGCAACTGCTGGAGAGGAAATGGAACAAGCAGGATCAGCACAATTATATCGTAAAGGTTATATGGATGATGTCGATGCCTTAGTCATCGCAGAGCCATCTTATCCAAGTGTTGTATATGCTCATAAAGGCTCAATGGATATTAAAATCACATCGCAAGGACGTTCAAGTCACAGTTCTACACCATTTATGGGGGAAAATGCCATAACACCACTTATTGAATTGGTTCAAAATATTAATCAAGCATATGAAGAAATAACGCATAGCATAAAAGGAAGGGCTTTAGATTATAGCAATATGGTCAATCAGATGGCTGATCAATTGCCTAGTTTTGTAAGTAAAGACGAAGTTCAAACTAGAATTCAGGGACTTGTGATGACCAATAGTATGATTAATGGTGGTTCTCAAGTTAATTCTGTTCCCGATTATGCAACTGCAACGTTCAATGTTCGCACGATTCCAGAATATGATAATACAAAAGTTAAAGCACTATTTAATAAATATATCGATGAAGCGAATCAACAAGGAGCACATTTGACTCATGACATATATTTAGATCTTGAACCAGTTGTAACAACGGGTGACAATCACTTATTTAAATTAGGTCATCAATTGGCTCAAACATACTTTGACCCTTCGGCATTGATAGCTACACCAACAGTGGCCGTTACGGATGCATCTAATTTATTAAAAGGTAAGAGCGAGGACTTTCCCTTCTTAATGATAGGGCCAGGTCAAGGACCTCATCAAGTTGATGAATGTGTTAATAAAAATCATTACTTAAAATTTATCGATTATTATATTGAATTATTACTGACATATCTAAATGAAAATTGATAAGACGTGTAATATAAATTTTAAATTTAATCGTAAATTAGATATGACAAAACTGTAAGGGCTATTACTTTTAATTGTATGTCTTTAGTTGATGACGTATAATTTAGAAGACCCAGTAAGCCTAGAAGGTATGGGTAAAGAAAGAGAGGATACGTTATGAATAAAAAGACAAAATCAATCATTGCGTCTACATTAGCTTTCGGTACAGTATTAAGTGCTTCAGCGAGTGTAGCACCAGTAATCAATCACACGGCACATGCAGCAACAACACAAGCACATCAATCTGCTTATTATACTTATAAAGGTAATGCAGGTTATGATGCGAAGTTTGTTTTAGATAAAAATTTCAAAAATGCAATCAAAGCTGGCAACGTTACATTTAATGGTATTAAAATTGCACCAACTCAATCAACTCAAACAGTAATCAAATCAGATCAATTATTCCGTCAATATGATAAAAAATCTAAAAAAGCTTCATTAGTTGATATTCCATTGAAAAAGCAATTGAAGTTAACAGATTTACAAAAATCCTATGGTAAAGATTTGAAAAAAGTAGATAATGGTAAAAATAATACAACAGGAATTTATTACTACCAACCTAAGAAAAATGGTGAAGCGGTTTGGTTCGATGCATCAAAAGGTAAAATCGACCGCGTTGTTATTGGCTATGAAAAAACTAAAGTAGCCATTCAAAAAGATAAAACATTAAATAAAATTAAATAAGCTAGACTGATATGAACAGACGTCCGTATAAAGGATGTCTGTTTTTTTGATGGGTTCAATTATGATAGATTGAAGTTAATGATAACTATGAAGGAGGTTAGGTCTAGTGATTTATAACGGCTTTATGAATATGATTGAACAAAATGATTATAAAACACTTTATTCATACTTTACTAAAGAAATGAAGAAACAGATTTCTAAGAAAGCATTAAAAAAGTTGATGCAAGACTACAATAGATTTGCGCATCAACACAAGTGTTTTGTAGATATCGGGACTGAAAAGTATGGTGAGAATGTATGGTTAGATGCTTTTGAAAACTATGGTATTTCAATCCATGTCACTCATGGCAAAATATCTGCACTTTTATTTAAACCTTTGTATTATTTTAAAGATAAACGAACAACTTTAACTTATCAATTTCCATTTTATGATGAATGGTTTGTATATTGGGGTGGCGATAATGAACTATTCAATTATCATTATCCTTTAGAAACACAAAGGTATGCATATGATTTTATAAAGATAAATAAAGACTCTGGAATGAGCTACATTGATGATGGCATGAGATGTAAACATTATTATGCCTATGGTACTCAAGTATATGCACCATTAAATGGTGTTGTTGTCGATATTGAGAATAATATAAAAGATAATCGTATAGGACAAACGAATCAAAAACAACCACTTGGTAATTATGTCGTGATAAAGCATTCGACAAATGAATTTAGTCTAATTGGACATTTAAAACAACATTCGGTCAAAGTGAACATTGGAGATGAAATAACAGATAACGATAGGATAGGGCTTTGTGGAAATTCAGGTAATTCGTCAGAGCCTCATATTCATTTTCAGGTGAGTAATCAACCTAGTTTAATAGAAGGACAATCACTCAAAATTAATTTTAAAAATAATAGAATGCCTGTTAAAGGTGAAACGATTTGTCGATAAACTAATTTAATAAAATTAACATATTATATTACAAAACGAAACGTATATTTATTGAATTTTATGTAATTTCCATTTACTTTTTACAAAAATATAAATAGTATGAAGGGAGATTAAAATTTATACATATACGGAGGATTAACATGAATCGATTGTCTAAAACTATCATTTCCGGTCTTTCAGTAATAACTATAAGTAGTACATTTTATAGCGGAGAAGTGGATGCAAAGAATGATCGTTCAGCAAATCAAAACAAATTAGAAGTTAAGAATAAGAATAAAGCATTCCAGGCATTAAAATTATTACCCAATGATAAAAATGCTAAAAAGCAATTTAAACACTATAAAACAGTCGACGTCAATACAGATCAATTAGGCTACACGCACTATACATTACAACCAAAATTTAAAAATGCATATGTTCCTGATAGAGAAGTTAAAATACATACCAATCCTCAAGGTAAAGTTGTACTTATTAATGGTGACACAGGTGGTAGTGAAATAAATCCTAGTAATAATGTTCAAATCCATAAAAAAGAGGCCATCAATAAAGCTTTTGACGCTGTTTCTATGTCTTCAGATAAAGCCAAAAACTTTAATAATGAGGTCATTAAAAAGAATGAAATTCAAATTAGCGGTCAACATAACAAATATGTTTATCAGGTAGAAATTGTAACGACGTCTCCTAAAATATCACATTGGAACATTCAAGTTGATGCTGAAACCGGGAAAGTTATTGATAAGATCAATAATATCCAACATGCACATACTGAAGGTACGGGAAAAAGCGTATTAAACAAAACGAAAAAAATTAATATTAATAGTAAGGATAAAGGATATGAGTTGAAGGATGTGACGCATAAAGGGAATATTTCAGCTTATGACTATAATGATGAGGATGGCAGTTCGAAACTGATGACCGATAAAGATAAAGAATTTGTAGACAAGTCGCAACATGCTGCTGTTGATGCGAACGATTATGCTAAAGATGTGTATGATTATTATAAAAATAAATTTGGTCGAGAATCATACGATGATAAGGGAAGTCCTATCGATTCATTAACTCATGTGAATCAATTTGAAAATGAAGATAATCGTAACAATGCTGCTTGGATTGGTGACAAAATGATTTATGGAGATGGAGATAATGACAATTATTTACCATTCTCTGGTGCTAAAGATGTGGTAGCACATGAAATTACACATGGTATAACTCAGGAAACAGCCAATTTAGTTTACGAAAATCAACCCGGTGCATTGAACGAAAGTTTCTCAGATGTCTTTGCATATTTTATTGATAGTGATAATTTCCTAATTGGTGAGGATATATACACACCTAATGTTAAAGGTGATGCATTAAGAAGTATGTCTAATCCTGAAAAATATGATCAACCTGCACATATGAAACATTACTCTAAAACACAAGAAGATAATGGTGGTGTACACACCAATTCTGGTATCCCTAATAAAGCTGCATATTTAACAATCAAACGTATGGGTAAAGATAAAGCTGAACAAATTTATTATAGAACGTTAACACATTATCTATCTTCTAATTCAGATTTCGAAGATGCTAAAAAATCATTACATCAAGCTGCGCTTGATTTATATGATAAATCCACAGCAGATCAAGTTAATCAATCATGGGAAGATGTTGGCGTTTAATCTAATAAGCCTTTCACTGAGATAAGCACAGTGAAAGGCTTGTTTGATGTGGTAACACTTAGGGTTGTCTAACGTTAGACAACGAGCAGTCTAATTTAAAAAAGTTAAGAGTGTACGATTTAAATTAACTCGTCATATTTTATTTTGTAAAACAATAATTTACATAAATTTAAAACTAAAAATATTGTTTTTATTCATGAATATAGTAATGTTGTATGTATATAGTATATAAGGAGATACAACATTGAAAAAGTATTATTTAATAACGATTTTGTCTTTTATTTTATTTTTGATAGTTAGCATGTTGGCATATCGGATGGATTTAAAGCAAGAGGCACAAGTTTTAGCAGTAGGCGATAATTTAATACACCCTAATATATATAGGGATGCACTTGAATCATATGGTGTTACATACAATTTTACCCCTATGTATCAAAATATAAAAAAAGATATTCAATCTGCAGATATTGCATTCATCAATCAAGAATCTCCAATTGGTGGTGATCATCGTCCTTATCATGGGTTTAAGCGATTTAACACACCTAGTGATATTTCAGATAGTTTAGTGCAAACCGGATTTAATTTTATTAATGGATCTAATAATCATGCTTTAGATCAAGGTGATGAAGGACTTAAATATCATCTTCAACAATGGAATAAATATAAAAATAAAGTCTTGTTTACAGGTATTTACGATTCGCAAAAGTCTCATGATCAAATGGCTGTCAAAAAGATAAATGGTATCAATATAGCTATGTTGAGTTATACATTTGGTACGAATGGAATTAAACCTAAACATCAATACGAAATCAACTATTTTGATGACAAACAAATTAAGAAGGATATTCAACAAGCTAAAGAAGTGGCAGACGTCATATTTGTATCGGCACACTGGGGTAATGAAGGATCTCATCAACCTAATCCAATACAACGTAAATATGCAAAATTATTTGCTGATGAAGGGGTGGATGTAGTACTAGGTACACATCCCCATGTCATACAACCTGTTGAATGGATTAAAGGTAAGGATCATCATCGTACCTTAGTCGCTTATTCCTTAGGAAATTTCTTGAATGGACAAGAAACTGGAAATGAAAGTAATGACTTACTCGGTAGATTAGAATTTAAAATAATGAAAACGCCTAAAGCAGTAAAAATCGAAAACGTTAAATGGCGAAGTATGGTTAATTATTATGAATTAAGTGATGTATACAATAAAAACAGTAAAGAAAACTTTAAAATTTATCCATTAAAGGATGTGGATGAACGCTTAATTCGTAAACATGGCCGATATTATGACCCGAATTCTGATATGAGTCAATTACGATTACAACAAATAACTAAAGAAGTCGTTAACGAATCATTTTTAGATGATGATAGTTTCTAAGATTATTAGCAGTTATATATATGTACTACTAGCATTTCCCCAACATAATCATTAAATGTTTCATGAGAAACATCGCAAATGATGTTTCTCATTTTAATAATGTATACAATACTGAATGATTTGTATCACTCTGATGTCGATAAAGTAGGTAAAATGTGCGGGGAAGTCATTTTGTATATTGCATAAATAAACAATATATTGAATTTATATTAGTTATGTTGTAAGATGTTATCAAGGAGTTGATGACATGAGCGAGTTTAACTTTGAAGGTAAATGTTTATTAAAATCGACCGATTATTCTAAAGATGAATTGAATTACATCATAGATAAGGCACAACAATTAAAAGCAGAAAAGAAAAATAAACAATCACATCAATTATTAACTAATAAAAATATAGCCATTATATTTGAAAAACCATCTACACGTACACGAGCAGCATTTAGTGTTGCAGCCCATGATTTAGGTGTTCAAGTAGATTATTTTGGACAAGGAGAGATACATTTAGGAAAAAAAGAAAGTATATATGACACGGCGAAAGTGCTCGGTAGTATGTATGATGGTATCGAATTTAGAGGACATGACCATAACGATGTTGAAACACTAGCACAACATGCTAATGTACCAGTCTGGAATGGTTTAACTAATGAATGGCACCCAACACAAATGTTAGCGGACTTTATGACACTTAAAGAAGAGTGGGGGACGTTAAAAGGTAAGACTTTAACATATATTGGAGACGCTCGAAATAATGTAGCCAATGATTTATTAGTTACAGGGTCGTTATTAGGCGTCAATATGAATATTGTGGCACCAGAATCTCGCTTGCCAGAATCACATGTGGTAATGATGGCTAAAGACTATGCGGAACAAACAGGCGCAACGATTCAAATCAGTAGTGATATTGAAAAGACCGTTTATCAAACGGATGCTATTTATACGGATGTTTGGTTTTCAATGGGAGAACCAACAGATGTTATAGAAGAAAGAGTTAAGGCATTACAACCTTATCAAATTAATATGTCATTAATTCAAAAGATACAAAATCCAGATGTGAAAGTACTGCATTGTTTACCAGCTTTCCATAATACACAAACCCAAGTAGGCAAAGAGGTCTACGAAAAATATGGATTATCAGAAATGGAAATCACAGATGAGGTCTTTAATAGTCCTTATTCTATTGTTTTTAAACAAGCAGAAAATCGTTTGCATTCTATTAAAGCCATAATGGCATTAACTTTAGGTGGCATAAAATAAGAGATTACAAATGAGGTGTTATGCATGATTATAGAAGTCTCTAAAGCATTAAAGTCATTTCTTTATGAACACTACCAAATAGAAATAGGAGAAATAGCAAGTAAGCAAATTATTGATCACATCTATCCTATGATAGAAAATGAAATACACGAAGATATGAAGACAGAAATTCAAAACCAAACTATTAATGATGTTATAGCAAAGTTAGAATCTGAAAAGATAATTAATCATAAATGAATGAAGAGGTTGAGACAAAAGTGTTTAGGATTTGAGCAGAACCGAACGATGATAAAGAACTACTTCCTTATTCATAGGTTAGTAGTTCTTACAAACTCAATAGTTGAGTTTGTTCATTTGAATTGTTTTTTTTAATTTTGTCTGATTGTGAGAATACCATGTCCAGCTCGCATTGCCAGTAGGTTTTCAAAATGAAAACCTTTCTGCTAGGCCCATGCCTAGCTTGCATTGCTTGTAGAATTGCTGATTGAAATTCTCTCTGCTGATTCCCGGCAGATAATCCTGTTTTGGGACGTTGTTAATCGGTTTCCCAGAGTACTAAAGCTTTATCTCTCAACCTCTTTCATGATTTATTATTTATTTTGTGAAGCAAATGCTTTAGCGATATCACTTAATTTAGCTGGTGCATCTTCAATTGCCATTTTTACTTCAACAAAGTGCATGCAATCGCTATGTGCATTGATTTTTTCAAATGTTTCTTTAAGTTCATGTGATGTATTAACATCATGGATGACTACATTATCTCCGCCAAATACTGCAGGGAGCGCTTTGTAATCCCACATATGAATATCATTATATGGCTCTTTCATACCATGAATTAAACGTTCCACTGTATAACCATCGTTGTTGACTACAAATATAATTGGTTTCAATTGTTGTCTAATCATTGTTGATAACGATTGAACTGTCAGTTGTAGTGAACCGTCCCCGATAAGTAAGACATTACGTCTATGCGGTGCAGCGATTTGTGTACCTAATGTTGCAGGTAATGTGTAACCGATAGATCCCCATAATGGCTGGCCAATAAAGGTATTGTCTTTATATAAAGCTAAATCATAAGCGCCAAAGAATGAAGAACCTTGTTCAGCGAGTAATATATCGTCTAGTTGTAAGAAATCTTGCATCATCTTGAAATACGTTGCTTGAGTTAATGGTTCATGATCAACTTGATAGTCATGTTCTTGTGGTCGTTGATACTTTGGAAATTCTGATTTATTTTTATAAGAAATTGACATTAAACCTTTTATAAGATGAGGTAGTGCAGCTTGTTCAGTGATTGTTTCGTTCATTTTAAAATAGTTATGGTTAATCATAACAACATCGTCGATATCAAATTCAAATGAGAAACCAGCTGTAGCTGAATCAGTTAACTTCGCACCAATATTTAAAATAGCATCACTTTGATTGACATAGTTTTTAACGTTTTCTTCAGCGATACTACCATCAAAGATACCAAGATAATGTTCGTTTTCTTCATTAAAAGCCCCTTTACCAAGAGACAATTGAGCGACGGGAATATGAGTTTGATTTACAAATTGTTCTAATTCAGAATGAAGACCAAAACTATTAATTTCATGTCCAGTTATAATCACAGGTTGTTTAGCAGAATTTAATTTATCTTCAATCATTTGAATATAGTGAGATACATCTTGATCATCACGTGCTTCAGGTTGGAAAGGTTTAGACACGTCGATTTCAGTCATTGCAACATCGATTGGTAAATGTAAATGAACTGGACGACGTTCGTTGATCGCTGCTTGTATAAGTCTAGGAATTTCAGTCGTTGCATTCTCAGGCGTAATATATCCTTGCGCGGTTGTTATAGGTTCAAACATTTTTCTATAATCATCAAATGTACCTTCACCTAAAGAATGATGAACATATTTTCCAGCTGATTCAACAGCACGAGTGGGTGCACCAGTAATCGCAATGACAGGTACACGCTCAGCATAAGAACCAGCAATGCCGTTAACTGCACTTAATTCTCCAACACCAAACGTAGTAACTAACGCACCTAATCCATTGATTCGAGCATAACCATCAGCGGCATAGCTCGCATTTAATTCGTTAGTATTACCAACCCACTCTACTTGGTCATGAGAAATAATATCGTCTAAAAAGGCTAAATTGAAATCACCAGGGACACCGAATATTTTATCTACCCCAGCAACATTAACTGCATCCATTAAATATTGTCCTACACGTTGTTTCATTATGCATTCCACCTTTGTTTATGTATTTGCATTTTACAATTAAAAGATAACTTTTTGTAAAAAGAAAGTCAATCAACTTGACCTTTTTAAGAAAGTTTAACATGACGAAATAAGGAAACTTTATTATAATGAACCTTAAATATTAGAAAAGGAAAGAAAGTACATGTCGACAAATAAAAACGATTATGAGCATATGCTATTTTACTTTGCATATAAAACCTTTGTAACGACAGCGGATGACATTATTGAGCAATACGGTATGAGTCGCCAACATCACCGTTTTTTATTTTTTATCAATAAATTACCTGGAATTACGATAAAAGAGTTACTTCAAACATTGGAAATATCAAAGCAGGGTTCTCATGCTACACTGAGAACGTTAAAAGAAAAGGAACTTATCATCGAGCAAACATCAAAACAAGATCGGCGTGTTAAACAGTTATTTGCTACGGATAAAGGTAATGCGTTAATTAATGAACTCAATTACGCACAAGATCATCTATTACAAACGATTCAACAAAAAGTAGGAAACAACTGGTACGATATAATGGAAGCGTTAGCCAACCAAAGAGATGGTTTTAAACATATTGAACATTTAAAAGGACAAGATTAACTAATACTTTCACGAACCCCCGTTACATATGATGTGATAGGGGATTTTTATAATGAAGTAGTGAAAGAAAAAGTGAGTTATTTTAAAAGAAAGTATTGTTAAGAAATAATGTTAAAAATATTAACTACATACATACTCTTTTTAAAATTTTTGTTAATAATGTAATAAATAGTTGATATATTAAATAAAAATATTGCTATTTTCAATGGATAAGTTAACATAGGATAAAAGCATTTTATTTTAAGGAGCCTATGAATGAAAAGATATGTAACTAAAAAAACTAAACCCATTGTTAAAATAACGTTAGGTTTAATCACTGCGTCAATTAGTTTAGCAACGATAAGTGTCGTGACCCAACAAGCCACTGCTCACGCCTCTACTGTACAATCGATTCACAACCATACGAGCACGCAAAATCAAACACGAACATTATCGACAGCGTCTCATATATCCCAAACGAAGACACCTGTGAAACATGTCACAACAAAAGTTAAGACTCCAACTACAGTGAAAACGACGACGAAAGTAGCAACCGTTAAGCAACCAACTCAAACAGTAAAAACGGTATCTGTTTCAGCTCCTAAAACAAGTCAAACATCTAAGATCAAAACAAGCACGAGTCATACACAAAAACCAACATCTGCTATGGCACCTACATCTACACACCATAAAAGCAGTAAAACAACGATTAAGTCTTCGATAAACCGTACGCCAACAACTAAAACACCTACAACTCAACCAACAGTATCCAAGACATCAACAACTAAGCCAACGAGCACGACAAACCATACGAATACAACACTATCAAAATCAACAGCGTCGACGAAAACATCCACAACGACTCGTCCATCGATCCAGACATCGAAGACAGTATCCAAGACATCAACATCAACAAGTACTGTAAAATCACCTACGACATCAACATCACAACCAATTACTCAAATATCAAAGACGACTGCTTCTTCAACGAAATCAGTAACGCCGACAACACCCAATCCAATACAAACGAGTTCAAGTTCGAAAGATACTACAAGACCATCAACAGGTGTTAATTCAGATGTTAAACCGATCATGCCGATTGAAAGTACACATAAAGATTATTATGCTTCAATGACCCAACTTCAACGAGAAACTAAAGAAGGCATAGATTGGAAGAAAGAAATTCGTGACCAAGGCAACCAAGTACTAATCGTTGCACCTCATGGAGGTAATATAGAACAAGGTACGTCTGAGTTAACAAAATTACTTGCACAACAAGGCGGTTATGATTATTTTTCATTTGAAGCTATGAGACCATCTAACAATACACAATTGCATGTAACGTCGACACATTATGATGATCCAACTTTACATCAAATGGTAGAGGGACGTGTGGCTACCATTTCTATACATGGAGCTAAAGGAGACGACCAAATTGTATTCTTAGGCGGCGCTAAGTCTGTCCTAAGAGATGCAATTCAATCACAATTGGAAAGTAGAGGTTTTGCTGTACAAGTACCGCCTGAATATTTAGGCGGATTAAATGAGGATAATTTTATTAATAAAAATGAAAATAGCACTGGTGTACAATTAGAGTTAACGACTGCATTACGAAAAGCATTATTTATTAATCAAGATATGAGTACAACATCACGAAAAAATGAAGATAATTGGTCCTCGTTAATGTATCAATTTGCAGATGCATTGCATACAGCAATATCACAAACAACGGAGACATTAACACATTAAAATCAACGTGTTGAGTGTTATCGAAAAAATAATGTCGATGAAGTATATTAAATTTAATTTATGTTTTTTCAATCCATTGATAATAAGGTTTTTAAAATTGTTGAAAAAAAGTGTATAATTATGTCATAAGAATTTCAAAGCGATAGTTGAAATGAATAATCGAAGAAGGAGTTTTTATGATGAAAAAATTCGCTATATTATTAACTTTAGTCGGTGCAGGTTACTATGCATTTAAAAAATATCAAAATCATGTGAACCAAGCGCCTAATATTGAATATTAATATGTATCATAAGTAATTAGATGCATACATTAAAATAATCCGGGATGAGTCACGCTCATCTCGGATTATTTAGTATCAAAGTTTATTTTACGTCATTAGCAAAGAAATCAAAGATATTTTTTGCACTATCTGTATTTTCTTTATTTCCTTTGAATTGATTAGATCCAGGACCATATGCATACGTATTTACATCTTCACCAGTGTGACCGTAAGTCGTCCAACCTGTATGTGATGCATCATTGATTGGTTTTTGAATTGCATCTTGTAGACGCGTAGTTTGTTCGACAACTTTTGGATCTTTTTCATCTTTGCCTGATTTTGTTAATTTCTTAAGCTTTTTAGCTTCTTTTTTAACTTTATCCAGTTGTTCTTTAGGGAAGTCAATACCATAGCCATCGTCGATTACTTTTTCAGGGTCTTTACCAGCAGCAATTTCTTTTGTCATATACATACCAGAATGTTTCATTTGATGAATTGATTGAGGATTCCATTTGTAATCTTTACCTTTACCAATGGTCATACCACCTGTAGAATGATCTGCTGTTGCTACAACAAGTGTATCTTTATGTTGTTTAGCATAGTTAATCGCATTTGAGAAGGCTTTATCAAATCCTTGCATTTCAGACATTACACCCGTCACATCATTTGGATGTGCAGCTTTGTCGATAGACGCACCTTCTACCATTAAGAAGAATCCTTTATCATTCTTTTCAAGTTTACTTAAAGCGCTATTTTCCATATCTACTAATAATGGATTACTTTCTGGCGCATCAATTTGAAGTGGCATATCTTTCTCAGAGAATAAACCTAATACCTGATTGCCAGTAGATTGATTCAGTTCATTTTTATTAGAAACTACATCGTAACCATCTTTTTTGAATTTTTGATCTAAGTTCCCATTATCTTTACCAAAATATTTAGAACCGCCACCTAAAATGACATCTACTTTATGTTTGCCGTTAATTTTATCATTATAGAATTGTTTCGCAATGTCATCTTTTTTATCACGAGAATCGACATGTGATGCATAGGCTGCTGGGGTTGCATCAGTGATTTCTGCTGTAGATACAAGACCAGTAGATTTACCTTTTTCTTTTGCACTTTCTAACACAGTTTTAACATTTTTCTTATTAGCATCGACACCAATGGCACCGTTATACGTTTTATGGCCTGAACTAAATGCTGTAGCACCTGCCGCAGAATCTGTAACGTTTTCCTTAGGGTCATTAGGATAAGTACGGTTAGTACCCTTTAAATATTTATCAAATGTAGTGGGTTTCATCGATTTAGTTGAAGGATCGTTTTGATAATAACGATAAGCTGTGTTGAATGAAGGCCCCATTCCATCGCCAACTAAGAAAATGACATTTTTAGGGTTTTTAGTATTACCGAAAGCAATAGCATCGTCATTACCTTGTTTTTTATGGTTATCTGTATTTGTCCCAGAAGCTAAAGTTACATTCGTACTACTTAATAATGTTGCAGCAATGATACTACCTGACAACAAGTATTTAGTATATTGATTAAATAATTTCATTTAAAAAGCCCCCTAATGTATGTATAAACGCATTACAATTTAAGTATAAGCAAATCATTTTGATTAGATGTGTGGTTCTTGTAAATAGATTGTAAACATGGATAAAAGAGGATTTTATTAGTGGATTACTCATAACAAATGTACTTTTAATAATAAACATGTAAAATAGATATTAAATAGAGTACAGCAAGGGGAAAATTGGAAGCCATTTTTCCACCATGACAACTCATGCTTAAAATAAACGAGGTGAAAAAATTGATATTTGTTATGTTATCTCCGTTATTCATCATAGGTTTTATTGCATTAAGTATTTATGAAGAAAAAAGAAGAAAGAAGAATGAAGATGCTAAAAAGGCATCAAATGACGCTCAAACTGATGAGAATCAAGCGCAACATCAAGATAAATCAACGTAACGCAACGAAAGGTGTATCTCAATGAAGATTTATATAGTAGAAGATGACTTAGTCATTGCAGAAAGTTTAGCAAGTGAACTTAAGAAATGGAACTATGACGTTAAGATGGCAAAACAATTTTCGCATGTTTTAGATGATTTCAAAGGCTATCTACCTGACTTAGTACTACTAGATATTAATTTACCTACTTTAAATGGATTCCATTGGTGCCAAGAAATGAGAAAAATCTCGAACGTACCTATTATATTTATTAGTTCAAGGACAGATAATATGGACCAAATTATGGCGATTCAAATGGGTGGCGATGATTTTATTGAGAAACCATTCAATTTATCATTAACAGTTGCTAAAGTACAAGCTTTATTACGACGAACTTATGATTTAGCTGTATCTAACAACGAATTAAATGTTAAAGGATGTAAACTTATCGTTGATGAGGCTAAATTAATATTTCAAGATGATGCGACACAACTATCTTTAACAGAACTTCAAATCGCTAAATTGTTGTTTCAAAATGAAGGTAAATTTGTAAATCGAACAGCTTTAATTGAAAAATGTTGGGAATCAGAGAATTATATTGATGATAATACTTTGGCGGTAAATATGACACGATTGCGAAAAAAATTAAGTCAAATTGGCTTAACAGATTTTATTGAAACGAAGAAAAATGTGGGTTATAGGGTGTAAATAAGATGTTACTAACGTTTATTAAATCAATTAAAAATGAAATAGCGATTGTTACCTTTATATCCTTACTGTTTGTACTCATTTTCTTTGTGTTTTCACTCCCCAAAAGTGCGTTGATTCTTGGGTTAGCAATTATTTTATTTATTATGTGTATTTATTGGTGGATCAGTTATTTAGGTTTTCAAAAACAAGAAAGACTTAAAGAAAAAGTAGTATCACTCGAAGAAGAACTATTTGAAATGAAGAACAAACAAATTGAATATCGTAAAGATGTTGAAAGTTATTTCTTAACATGGGTACATCAAATCAAAACGCCAATCACTGCATCGCAACTATTGCTAGAACGTAATGAACCTAATGTTGCTAATCAAGTGAGACAAGAAATTGTACAAATTGAAAATTATACTCGCCTAGCGCTAAGTTACTTAAAATTACTTAATGAAGCCTCCGATATGACAATCACAGAGGTTAGCCTAGATGATTTAATCAAACCCTTAATCATGAAATATCGAATTCACTTTATTGAACAACATACTAAAATTCATTATCAATCTATAGATGATAGTATCTTAACAGATGCACAATGGACTTCGATATTGATAGAACAGATACTGAATAACGCCTTAAAGTACGCACGTGGAAAAGATATTTGGATTGACTTTGACTCAAGTTCTCACCAATTATTTATTAAAGATAATGGTATTGGTATTAGTCAAGCAGACTTGCCGAAAATCTTTGACAAAGGATATTCTGGTTACAATGGTAGCCTCAATGAATCCTCTAGTGGTATTGGATTGTTTATCGTTAAACATATTGCGCAACATCTGAATTTAAATGTTGAAGTAACATCAGAATTAAATAAAGGTACACAATTTACAATTAGCTTTCCAACGCAAAGCTAACTTTCAAAATTGTAAGATGGCCAACAAGATTTGTAAGAAATTATAAATGTTGTTGGTTCTTTTTTAATATAAAATAGAGTTGGTATTAGAAAGGAGCGTCCATATGTTACTGGAAGTCAAACATGTCAAAAAGGTATTTGGAAAGGGTTTAAATAGAACTGAAGCATTAAGTGATATGAATTTATTAGTTGATACTGGAGAGTTTGTAGCCATTATGGGTGAATCAGGATCCGGTAAATCTACATTATTACAACTGATTGCTACGTTTGATCAATTAACGGAGGGTACCATTCAATTGAATGGTCAATCTTTAGCGTCATTGAAACAAAAAGATATTGCTCAATTTCGACGAGAACAATTAGGATTTGTCTTTCAAGAATTTAATATTTTAGAATCAATGACAAATAAAGATAATATTTTAATGCCGCTTGTCTTAAGTAATCAATCTGTGCATACGATGGAAGAACGTCTAGATAAAGTGAGTCAGCAGCTTAATATTAGTGACATTTTAAATCAATTTCCAAATCAAATTTCTGGCGGACAAAAACAACGCGTTGCTATAGCACGTGCCCTTATTACGCATCCTAAACTATTATTAGCAGACGAACCAACGGGGGCGCTTGATTCAAAAAGTTCGAAACAGTTAATGCAATTATTTCAACACCTCAATCAACAACAACAAACGATTTTAATGGTTACGCATTCTAATATTGATGCTTCGTATGCTAATCGTGTTGTTTTTATTAAAGATGGTCGTTTATATCATGAGATATATCGTGGGGAAGAGAGCCAGATAGCATATCAAAAGCGTATTGCTGATAGTTTAGCAATCATAAATGGAAGGGAGTAGATAACGTGCCCCTAACAATGATTTGGACAATCGTTAAACGCCATTTTGTAACGCAACGGCATATCATCATACCATTTATTTTGTCTTCAAGTACGATATTTGCGATTGAATACATACTAATATCATTAACCACTAATACATATATTCAACAACATCATCAATTATTAGGTGTTTTTGCAATAATTGGAAATGTGTTTATGTCATTATTAGCTATCATTTTTATCATTTATGCAAATCAATTTGTCATAAAACAACAACAAAAGACCTATTCACTTTATATTATTTTAGGTATGGAAAAACGTCATCTTGGCATCATAATACTAATAGAATCCATAGTAAAATATTGTATTATCGCATTATTGAGTATCGTTGGAGGATATTTATTCGGTGCACTATTATTTATGTTCATTCATAAAGTGACGACAGGGCGGGAAGGGTATCTAAGTGCCTATCCATTTGATTTTAAAGCCATGTGGATAACATTGCTATTATTATCAATCGTCATGATATTATTATTAATGATTAATGTATTTAAAATCACTATGCAAAATCCTATGCAATTAATGAATAAGAAAGCGTATCGTAATTATCGATTTCAAAATGTATTCAATTATAGTTTATTAATTATCGGAATGTTATGTGTTGGCAATGGTTATCGTATAGCTTTACAAAATAATACACCAATAGAGTCGATTTTGGCATTATTTGCTGCCATATTCTTTGTGTTTATAGGTACATATTTATTATTTATTTCATTGAGTATTTTACTTATTGAAAGGTTACAAAAGTTGCCTAAGTATTACTATCGACCTAAACGTTTCTTTTTGATATCAGGATTAAGAGCACGTATGAAATCGAACGCAGTAGGGTTAGCAAGTATCGCGATATTATGTACGTTCTTGATTGTTACTTTAGGTATGACTATCACGACATACAGAAGTATGAGTGATAATGTTCGTAATATGTGGAAAAATCAATATCTTACCAGTATTGATGGTGATATTCATCGAGATAAAAAGGTAGCTCAAAAGGTTAAAGCAGTAACAGAAGATATTAAACAAAATATAAATTCAGATACGCCGAAAATATATACCCAATCCATGTTTAATGTGCTTTTAGACAATCATTCAGATTATCGGCGTTTACTCAAACCAAGCGATACACCTAACAAGTTCAATATTGATCCTTGGAGTACTAAAAATGTGTTTATTACGATTATGACATTGAATGATTATAACCAATTTAATCGCCCGCTACATTTAAAATCAAATGAAATCGGTGTGAACACGAGCATGCAAATGCTAAATATAAATGACAATTTAGTACTAAGAGGAAAAGCCTTTAATATTAAACCTGTTGAAGAAACTAATGTGAATTCTATAAGATTTAGCGAAAACATTAATTTAATCGTTAAAAATGACAAAGAACGTGATCAAATCATCCAATATTATACTAAAAATTCAGGTAAAGCTGATGATCAAGTCACACACACGATGATTGAATTTAATGCGTATGATTTAAAAGGAAAAGATACACCGGATATTCATAAAATTGAGCAAAAATATCATATTAATATTACCAGCTATGATTCATTTCGTAAGATGTTTTATAACTTCAATGGCGGCTTAATATTTGTGGGGAGTTTAGTTTCTTTCGTTTTAGTGATTGGTATATTCTTAATGATTTACTATAAACAAGTATCAGAAGCGCAAGAAGATGTTGATCATTATGTTACGATGGCACATCTAGGACTAGATAATGATGATATCAAACATATATTAGATCAACAGTTAATTTGGTTATTTAGCGTTCCATTCATTGTGGGTATATTCCATACAGTGGTTGCTTCTAAAATAATATATAATGTACTCGGATTATTTGGAGAAGTTAGTAAAGGTATATTTATAACTAGTTTTATAAGTGTGATCATTGTGGTAAGTGCACTCTACCTCTTGATGTATAAAATGACTTCTTATTTATATTTAAAATATGTAAATCAATTAAAAAAATAAAACTAATAAACTACTGATATAATAGGAAAAATAAAACTATTACCAATTTAATTTTATAATTTAAGCATACATAGTATGTCAATTGGGTAATGATAAAGAAACAAAGAAAGAGGTGTCATTTAATGAAAAGGACAATTGAACGGATTCTTGCTTGGTTAGGAATCATTACTCAATTATTTATAATATTAGGTTTAGGCATTGGTGCCATGTTTGGTGGTACAAGTGAAGTACAAAAAGAAATTAAAAGACAAGCTAAAGAGCAGGCAGCTTCAAACCCAGCTGTTGACTCATCATCACATATGTCTGAATTATTACCATCACTTTTTAAAGTTGGACTTATTTATGGTTTAGTTATTTTAGTAATTGCACTTATTGCGACATTATTAATAAAGAAAAAGGCTAAATTAGCAGGTGTTTTACTCATCATTGCTGCTGTACTTTCATTAGTAATGAACTGGATTGCTGCTTTATTCTGGATTATTGCAGGTATTATGTTATTAGTTAGAAAGAACAAAGATAAACATGATGTAGATGACAGAGATGATGTCCACAACAAACATTCAAAGGATAAGCATTATGATGATGCAAATCATTTACATGATGAAAACAGTAAACATCATCACGATGTTGAAGAGAGACATGACCGTGACGTAGAAGGAAGAGACCCACGTGATGAATTCGATGGAGATCGTAGAGAAGACGACCAACATAGAGCAGACCACCATGATGTAGACCGTCGAGATGCCAATCAACAAGACACAGACCGTCGATTCGAAAGTACAGATAGAAGACATGACCGTGACGTAGAAGGAAGAGACGCACGTAACGAATTCGATGCGGATCGTAAAGAAGATGACCGTCGTGATGCAGACCATTCTCAAGACCATTTTGAAAATGATGAACATAACAAAGATAATTTTGTGGATAAAGTAACACGTCGATTCAATAATGAAGATAAGAAATAAAGATATAAAATAAAATTGATGTTTTACCTTGAAAGGAAGAATGATCTATTCCTTTCAAGGTTTTTTATTTGATATGCAATATCTATATATGCAATTAATTATTTTTGAAAAGTAATTATGAATACATGTTATTTGTCAAATGTAATTAATATCGTTATTATGGATTGATATTGATTTTTTGATTGAAAAGGTTTGAAATTTCTCTATGAGTCTATAATATAATTTGCGTGCGAATTATTGTGAATATATTGAAGATAAATGACAAGATTTGATCCATTGTAAAAATAGAGTATTGTATTGTTATTTTAATTATTTTATAGAAAGGAGGTTTCACCGATGTATACAGTAGGATTAGTGCCATCGCCTGGCGTTGCACATGAACATGTGACGAAGATTATTCCCAAAATCAAACAATTACTGACACAAAGGATTAACGATGATAGTCAATGGAACTTTGATGTTAAAGAGGATTTAATTATTGGTTCTGCCGAAGATGTACATGAGAGTGTTGATAAAGCAGAACAAATCAAAAATGAAAAACATTGGGATTTCGCAATATGTGTCACAGACCTTCCCAGTATTTCTGGCAAAAAGGTTGTCGTTAGTGATTTCAATAATGAAAAGCAAGTCGCAATGTTATCATTACCATCCTTGGGTGCGATTGATTTAAAAAGAAAGTTAATTAGCAGTATTACAACGATGATTGAGCAACTTTATTATAACGAACCACTATCAAAGACAAGCACCCATCCATTCATCCATTTAAAATCGGTAGAACCTGAAGAAGACGAATCCCCTAAAAGGCGATATATTAATCCATTCATGATCATAGGATGGATTCAGTTAATTTGTGGTTTAACACGTGCTAATAAACCATGGAAAAATATTTTTAACTTCAAAAAAATTATTTCTGTGGCCTTTGCTACAGGGACATATGTGTCTATTTTTTCTATGCCGTGGGAGCTTAGTGTCATTTACTCACCACTCAGATTTATTATATTAATGATTATTTCTATTGTAGGTATGGCGTGTTGGTTGTTATATGCACATAAATTAATCGAAAGAAAAACAGCCAAATCACAAAGAACGTATAGATGGATATACAATGCCACAACGATGTTGACACTGATAGTGATTACGCTAATCAATTATTTCATATTATATCTATTATTAATTGTGAGTATTACATTGTTTGTGCCAGTAAGTTTATTTAATAGTTGGACCAGTGCACAAGCAGAATTTACTTTTATGAATTACGTCAAATTAATTTGGTTTGTATCATCGCTAGGCTTATTGGCTGGTGCAATGGGGTCTACAGTAGAAGATGAAGAGAAAATAAGAAAGATTACGTATTCATATCGTCAATACCATCGTTACAAGGAAGCGCAAGAAGAAAAAGAAGAACAAGAACAACAACATAAGCCATCACAACAAGAAGTTGAAAGACAATCTACCAGCGATGATAGTGACGATGATGTATACGAAGAGAAAAAACAAGATCATAGAGAGGAGGGTCATTGATGTCTGAAAGAAAAGTCATAGGATTAGTTGTAGCCCCTGGTGTTACTGAAAAGTTAGCAGAGAATTTAATGGAAGATATACCTGACATTTTATCAGAACAACATAACAATCAAATTGAATGGGAAATTGATTTAGTTGTTGACCCTCTAACTGGTTATGCGGAAAAAGTAGAAGAAATATTTGCAAAGGTGCAAGAGTATCATGATGAACGTGAATGGGATTATGTATTAGCTATTACAGACTTACCGATATTTCACCACAGACGCGTGATGGCACTGGATATCAATATGAGAAATGGTGCAGCTATCTTTTCATACCCTGCGTTTGGTTGGAGACCGGTTAAAAAACGATTTAAAAACGCGATTGTGACAATCATTAATGAAGTCCATCATGCAGAGCAAGACCACCGTAATTATGATGATAATAATCATGTCGAACAAAGTGTTAAACAACAGTTCCCTCTTTCTAAAATAGACAAGACACATGTGTATTTAGATGACACAGATTCAAAACATATACGATATCTATCTAGTTCTAGATCAAGAGGCATGTTTAGATTAGTCAGTGGGATGACATTTGCCAATAATCCATTAAATATGATGGCGAGTTTAAGTAACATTGTTGCCATTGCTTTTACTACTGGTGCATTTGGTTTAATATTTACAACCATGTGGCAAATGGCTAATAATTTCTCGATGTGGCGGTTATTCGGCATATCTATTATTGCGATACTAGGTATGTTGCTATGGATTATGATGTCACATGATTTATGGGAATCCACGAAGCAAAGTAGTAATAAGAGGATTACACTTTTATATAATTTAACCACAGTGATGACGTTATTTATTGCAGTTATCATTTATTATATTATTCTGTACTTAATGTTTTTATTTGCAGAGTTAGTGCTTTTACCGGCCGACTTCTTAGGCCAACAAATTAGTCTTAAAGGACCAGCCGGCCCTGACTTATATTTAAGTATTCCTTGGTTTGCAGCATCAATTTCAACTGTAGCAGGTGCCATTGGTGCAGGTTTACTTGATGAAGAACTAATCAAAGAAAGTACGTATGGATATCGACAACGAATTCGATATGAAGATACACATCAAAATCAATAATCTTTAATGATATATCAACCTGGGACAATGGGTACGTCCTAGGTTATTTTTGTATTGAAAAGAATCATCTAGTAAGTCATATGCAATTATTCTGAGCCAGTTCCTATTTATTTCTTTAAATATTAAAATAATCAATTTTAGAAATTGTTTAGAAAAGATAGTCTTTTTAGAAAAAGTAATTTAAAATATTGATTAACAATATTTTTAGAATATGAAAAATATAAAACAATCATTATGAAGGGAATGGTGGAAAATGAAATATTGTCCCAATTGTGGCAATGAAGTAAAACCAGGGCAAGCATTTTGTAACAAGTGTGGTAATACATTAAAAAAAGAAAACAAACAAGCGGAATCAGCATCACAAGGAAAACAAGAGACGCAAGCAACGCAATCAATGCAATCAAAGCAAACATATCCAGATAGTAATCGATATACCCCGCAACAAGAGAAACAAGATAAGAAGCCGATTTGGATTATATTACTTTCAATTATCTTTATTTTATTAATTGGCGCATTACTTTATGGTGCTTACTACTATTACAATAATGTAATTAAAGACAATGGTAGTGATAACCAAACTACTGAAACACAAAAGAAATCTAAAGATGATAGTCAGTCAAAAGAGTCATCATCTAGTGAGTCTAACTCATCAGAGAAAGCACCAACAATCGATGTGTTTAGCAATAACTTTGATCAAGGGTATATGAAATCTGCATCAACTGAAGGCTATAAAGGTATTTATAAGGATATGACAAGAAAAGAAGTCGAAGCTAAATTTGGTAAATCCTCAGGCAAAGTTGATGGTGGTCAAACATATTATGAAAAATATGGTGATTTAGCGGTACTTTATTCTGGAGATAAAGTAGATCGTGTGGGTGTAGCGCCTTCTAATGTGACTGAAGATGAATTTTTAGATCATTACTATGAACCTGATGAACGCAAAGGTGATGAATTAATTTATGATAGTAACAAAGATAACGACTTCTCAGTCATAGCTCACAGTAAAAAAGGTAAGATTACTTTAATTGAAAATATAGATCAATTATAAAAATAGGAAAAGGTTGGGACAAATTCTGCTTTTGTGAGGCTGTTAATCAGTTTCCTAAAGCACAAAACTTTATGTCTCAACCTTTTTTATTTTATTTAAAACATTAATTTTCTGACAACTTTTTAAAAATGGGTTGACTTCAAAATAAAAAAAAGTTAATGTATTAACATATTATTCTGACAATTCAGATAGGTTTTAAAGAGAATGGATAAAAATCGATAGGGGGATGATAGAGATGTCAGTCAAAGCAATGACATACGATAATTTTACGGGCGACCCTTTTATACACTCCCTCAACACTGATAACGACACTAAGGGCGCATATCAAATATTAAAATGGGCATATGATCAATATGACGATGAGTTAGTTTATTCATGTAGTTTTGGTGCAGAAAGTATGGTGCTGATTGATTTAATCTATCAAATCAAACCGAATGCCAAAATTGTCTTTTTGGATACTGACTTGCATTTTCAAGAAACATATAACTTAATTGATGAAGTAAAAACAACATATCCTGAATTACGTATCGAAATGAAGAAACCTGATTTAACATTGGAAGAACAAGCTGACCAATATAATCCTGCGTTATGGAAAAATAATCCTAACCAATGTTGTTATATCAGAAAGATTAAACCACTGGAAGAGGTCTTATCTGGGGCGAAAGCTTGGGTATCAGGACTGAGACGTGCACAATCTCCAACAAGAGCGCATACTAACTTTATTAATAAAGATGAACGGTTTCATTCAATCAAAGTTTGCCCACTTATATACTGGTCAGAAGACGATGTATGGCAGTATATCAAACAACATCAATTACCATATAACGAATTGCATGATCATCATTATCCAAGTATAGGTTGTATTCCATGTACATCATCAGTATTAGACTCTGAAGACTCCCGTGCAGGACGATGGTCAAATTTTGACAAAACTGAATGTGGATTACATGTTCCTGACAAACCTTAAATAAGGTTAAAAATTTTATATATAAAACCTAGTATTCCGATAAGGATTAAACAGAAGCTAATGACATCATATTTCATTTACTCATTTAACAGTTTGGTACATAATTAAAGTAATCGGATCTGGGTGCAAGCGTCATGAATGAAACTAATAGAATATAAATAGCGCATCGTTAAAATGATGACTGGATTGAAAAAGTATGATGAGGTCAAAATCTAGGATAGTGACAGCATACGATACCCAGACTTTCAAAATCTAGGATGGAAGACAAGAGGTGGAAATTAGTGAATATTAACATCATAAATAGTCCTTTCAATGAGGAACAAGCAAAACAACTTAATGAATTACTCCCAACTTTAACACCTGAACAAAAGCTCTGGTTGAGTGGTTATTTAACAGCGAGTCAACAAGCTGAGACCAATGAATCAGTGACGTCGAATCAAATAGAACAACAAGATCAACAAACTGAAACAATGCTTGCTGATAAAGAACCTGAAGTTACACCAGAATCTCGTGCCATTACAATTTTATATGGATCAGAGACAGGAAATGCCCAAAGTTTAGCAGAGATCTTTGAAGAACGTCTTGTAGATATGGGCAACAACGTGACATTGAAATCTATGGAAGACATTAAACCTAAAGATATTAAAAAAGTTGAAGATTTATTTATAATCACTTCTACACATGGCGAAGGTGATCCACCTGATAATGCTATTGAATTACATGAATACCTACATGGGCGTAAAGCACCGAAGTTAGAAGGAGTAAGATTTTCTGTACTTGCTTTAGGCGATCAATCGTACGAATATTTCTGCCAAGCAGGTAAAGATTTTGACTTTAAATTAGCTGAATTAGGTGCTGAGCGCTTATATGACCGTGTAGATTGTGATATCGATTATGAAGAAGATGCTGAAAAATGGATGGCCAACGTTATCAATGCTATTGGTTCCAAACCCAAAGATACTGATAGTGAGCAAGTTGTAAGCGAATCGATTAAATCAGCAAAGGAGCGTAAATATTCTAAATCCAATCCATATGAAGCAGAAGTATTAGAAAACATTAATTTAAATGGTAGAGGATCTAATAAAGAAACAAGACATGTCGAATTACTATTAGATAATTTTGGAGAGGAATACGAACCGGGTGACTGTATTGTAGTATTACCACAAAATGACCCATCGATTGTTGAATTATTAATCAGTACATTAGGATGGGATTATGAAGAACAAGTGCTTATCAATGAAGATGGCGATACATTAAATCTGGAAGAGGCATTAACATCGCATTTTGAAATTACTAAACTAACTAAACCATTATTAGAGAATGCAGCAGCACTATTTGATAACGATGAATTAAAAGGAAAAGTTCAAGATAAAGAATGGATTCAAAATTATATCGAAGGGAGAGACCTTATCGATTTATTAAACGATTTTGATACGACTGAACTTCAACCCGATAATCTATATCAACTATTGAGAAAGTTACCACCTAGAGAATACTCTATTTCAAGTAGTTATAAAGCGACGCCTGATGAAGTACATATTACAGTGGGGGCGGTAAGATACCATTCGCACGGTCGAGATCGAACAGGTGTCTGCTCAGTTCAATTTGCAGAACGTGTGCAACCCGGCGATACGGTCCCGATTTATTTAAAACGTAATCCAAACTTTAAATTTCCGCAAGAAAGCGAAGTACCTGTCATCATGATTGGACCTGGTACAGGCGTGGCACCGTTCAGAAGTTATATGCAAGAAAGAGAAGAATTAGGATTTAAAGGAAATACTTGGTTATTCTTCGGTGAACAACATTTCACAACGGATTTTCTTTATCAAACTGATTGGCAAGAATGGTTAGATAATGGTTATTTATCGAAACTAGATGTTGCATTTTCTAGAGATACTGAACATAAAGTGTATGTGCAACACCGTATATTAGAAAATAGTAAACAGTTTAATGAATGGATACAAAATGGAGCAGCTATTTTCGTATGTGGGGACGAAAAGCAAATGGCTAAAGATGTACACCAAACAATTAAGGAAGTATTGATGAATGAACAAAGCTTATCCGAAGAAGATGCTGAAGCTTATCTTAAACAAATGAAGAGAGAAAAAAGATATCAAAGAGACGTCTATTAACGGGAAAGGGTGTCAAACATGGTTAAATCAAATCAAAAACTGTCAGATGAATTAGATGATCATTTAGATCAAATGGAATATTTGAAGGCAGATAGCCAGTATTTGAGAGGTACCATTGAACAAGGATTGGCTAATCCTATTACTGGTGCGATTTCTCAAGATGATGCGAAGTTATTAAAGTTTCATGGTAGTTATATGCAAGATGATAGAGATTTAAGAGATGAACGACGTAAACAGAAATTAGAACCTGCTTATAGTTTTATGATTCGTGTACGTGTACCAGGTGGCAAAGCTACACCGGAACAATGGATTGCCATGGATGATATTTCGAATCAATATGCTAACCACACCATCAAATTGACAACGCGTCAAGCATTCCAATTTCATGGTATTTTAAAACGAAATTTAAAACAATCTATGAAAGATATTAATCAATCTGTACTTGATTCGATTGCGGCCTGTGGTGACGTTAACCGAAATACAATGTGTAACCCCAATCCATATCAATCTAAAGTACATGCCGAAGTAAATGATTATGCTACAGCGATTAGTAATCATTTACTTCCTAGTACAGGGGCATATCACGAAATATGGTTAGACGGTGAGAAGGTATTAGATTCAAGTGAAGAATCAGAGCCCATTTACGGAAGTACCTATTTACCTCGTAAGTTTAAAATTGGTATTGCCGTACCACCGTCTAATGATATTGACGTTTATTCTCAAGACATTGGTCTTATTGCTATCATTGAGCAAGGTGAATTAATTGGCTTTAATATCACTATCGGTGGTGGGATGGGTATGACACACGGTAATAAAGAGACATACCCGCAATTAGGTCGATTAATTGGTTTCATTCCTAAAGACAAAGCGGTTGATGTGTGTGAAAAATTATTAACAATTCAACGAGATTATGGTAATAGAGAAAATCGCAAAAATGCACGCTTCAAATATACTGTTGATCGTTTAGGTGAAGCTTGGGTGACTGAAGAGTTAAATCGACGCTTAGGTTGGGAGATCGAATCTGCAAAAGATTATGAATTTGACCACAATGGCGATCGTCTTGGATGGATAGAGGGTGAGAATAATTGGAACTATACACTGTTTATTCAAAATGGACGTGTAAAAGATACAGAAGATTATCAACTTAAAACAGCACTTCGTGAAATTGCAGAGACACATACTGGAGATTTCAGATTGTCACCTAATCAAAATTTGGTCATTGCTAATATTTCTCCAGAAAAGAAAAACGATATACAACAAATTATAGATAAATATCAACTCACAGATGGTACTTATTATACTGGATTAAGACGTAATTCAATGGCTTGTGTAGCATTTCCAACATGTGGCCTTGCTATGGCAGAATCAGAACGTTATTTACCTTCACTCATTTCAAAAATTGAAAATTTACTTGATGAAGCGGGGGTTCAAGAAGAAGACATTACGATTCGAATGACAGGATGTCCCAATGGGTGTGCTCGCCCAGCTTTAGCAGAAATCGCATTTATCGGTAAAGCGCCAGGAAAATACAATATGTATTTAGGTGGTGGATTTAAAGGAGAAAGACTCAATAAATTATATAAAGAAAATATTGATGAAAACGAAATTTTACAAACGTTAAGACCACTACTCATACAGTACGGAAAAGAAAAATTACCGGATGAACATTTTGGTGATTTTGTGATACGCACTGGGGTGGTAGCAAAAGTGCATGATGGCAGAGATTTCCATAGTTAAAAGATAAAAAGGCGTTAGGGGTTGAGTATCTATGGGCAAAGTTTATTTAGTAGGTGCAGGACCTGGAGATCCAGAATTGTTAACGATCAAAGGGCTAAGAGCAATTGAGGAAGCAGATGTCATTTTGTATGACAGGTTAATTAATAAAGACATATTAGACTATGCTAAGCCAAACACCAAGTTTTTCTATTGTGGCAAGGACCCATATAGACATTCGTTACCTCAAGAAGAAACAAATCGTATGATGATACAGTTGGCTAAAAAAGGACATACAGTCACACGTTTAAAAGGCGGCGATCCATTTGTTTTTGGTCGTGGCGGAGAAGAAGCGGAGCAATTAGCGACACATCATATTCCATTTGAAATTGTTCCGGGAATTACTTCAGGCATTGCAGCACCAGCATATGCTGGTATCCCAGTAACACATCGAGATTATAGTTCATCTGTAGCGTTTATCACTGCTGTAAATAAACCTGGTATGGATAAGGAAGTGTATTGGCAACATTTAGCGCAAGGCCCTGAAACCTTATGTATTTATATGGGTGTCAAACGATTACCGGAGATTTGTGAATTACTAGTGAAATTTGGTAAGACTCCTCAAACACCAGTGGCACTTGTACATATGGGTACAGCTACATCACAACATACAGTAACGGGTACATTGCAAGATATCACAAAAAAGGCAAAGGAAATTACTAATCCGGCGATGATAATAGTTGGAGACGTTGTGAATATGAGAGAAAAAATCAGTTGGTTTGAAGAACAAGCATTTAAAGAAAATGTCAACTTGGCTAAGTAAGTTACACTTAATTGTTAGAATATTAAAATAATTATTTTGGATAGGAAAGGTGACGAGGCACATGCAAATGCCAATCATGATTAATTTATCACAAATGAATGTTGTGGTTATCGGGGGTGGTCGAATAGCAACACGACGCGTCGCATTGCTACTTGAGTATGCTAAGCACATTCATGTAGTGAGCCCTCATATAACTGAATATTTAAATGAGCTTATCCAACAACAACAGGTAACATGGCAACAAAAAGAATTTGAAGCCTCAGATGTGGCAAATGCAGACTTAGTCATTGCTGCTACAAATGATGATCAAGTGAATGATGAGATCAAACATCACCTAGGGTCGCATACATTATTTAATCATGTAGGTAATGCAAAAGAGGGTAATATCACATTTCCTAATCAACTTAGAAGAGGCAAACTCACAATAAGTGTATCAACAGATGGAGCAAGTCCTAAACTAGCTAAACAAATCATACAAGATTTATCACAAACTTATGATGAATCTTATGAAGACTACATTGAATTTTTATATGAGTCTAGACAACTTATTAAAGGAAAGGCACTCACATCATCTGAAAAGCAACGCTTACTTCAAGATATTTTAACTGAAAAATATAAACATACGAACGCACAGCAATCTTTTATAAGTTGGTTGAAAACGCTGGATTCATCCAGATAGGGGGCAAGATAAAATATGCGGAAATTATTTATTTTTGCGCTAGCAGGCTTTTTAGCACAATTAGTAGATGGATCACTTGGAATGGGATTTGGTGCATCATCATCATCCATTCTATTAACTTTTGGAGTGGCACCCGCTATTGTTTCAGCTACAGTGCATTTTTCAGAAATAGCAACTACCGCAGCATCAGGGACCTCACATTGGAAGTTTGAAAATGTCCATTATCCAACGATGTTGAAATTAGCTATTCCAGGTGCTATCAGTGCATTTTTAGGTGCAGCAGTACTAACAAGCATTAATGCTAATGCGATTAAACCATTGATTGCTTTATTTTTATTGTCGATGGGCGTTTATATATTATATCAATTTATATTTAAGCATATGAACGATGAACATTATTATTCTGGTCATTTTGGCCGGATCAGAATGGTGTCACAAGGTGCTATCGCAGGGTTTTTAGATGCTATAGGCGGTGGCGGATGGGGGCCAGTTAATACACCATTACTTTTATCTAGTAAAAAGATGGAACCACGATACGTGATTGGTACAGTCTCAGCAAGCGAGTTTTTCGTTACACTATCAGCGTCGTTAAGTTTTATCATCTTCTTAGGTATGACGCATATCAATTGGTTAGCTGTTATAGCACTTAGTGCAGGCGGACTGATTGCAGCACCTATTTCCGCATATCTAGTTAAAATCTTACCGATTAATATTTTAGCAATATGTGTTGGAGGACTAATTATTTTCACTAATAGTAATGCATTGCTTAGTTACTTTGTTAAGGACGAGGTGCTATCTAACATTGTGAGAGTTATCATTATCGTTGTTGTTTTAAGTCTACTTGTTATCCAGGTCATTAGAAATAGAATGCTAAGTTTTTCTTACAAGAAAAGCCGAGTAAACAAATATAATTAATTGGAAAAGGAGATTTGAATATGTCAGAGCATAAAACGTATACAAATGATACTATTCGCCCACATGGCGGAACATTGGTCAATCGTATTGTAGAAGGTACAGAAAGAGAACAACTGATTGAAAATGCGAAGTCTTTACATTCAATTATATTAAATCAATGGAGCTTATCAGATCTAGAATTAATAGGAATTGGTGGCTTCAGTCCATTAACTGGTTTTATGAATCAAGCTGATTATGAAAGTGTCGTTGAAAATGTTCATCTGAAAAATGGGCATGTTTGGAGTGTGCCAATTACATTGCCAGTCAGTCAAACAGAGGCTAATAATTTAGAAATTGGCGAACAGGTAGCACTATATGGAGAAGATGGTACGTTGTATGGTGTGTTAGATTTAGAAGAAAAATATACTTATGATAAACAAAAGGAAGCCCAACATGTTTATGGTACAACAGATAATGCACATCCAGGTGTGAAAAAGGTTTACGAAAAGGGTGAGTATTATTTAGCGGGGCCTATAAAACTAATTAATCGTCCACAGCATGATGCATTTGTAGATTATCATCTTGATCCATTAGAAACGAGACAGCTATTTAATGAATTGAATTGGAAGACAGTTGTAGGATTTCAAACTAGAAACCCAGTTCATCGTGCCCATGAATATATTCAGAAATCAGCATTAGAAATTGTAGATGGTTTACTATTAAATCCATTAGTAGGTGAAACTAAATCTGATGATATTTCGGCAGAGGTGAGAATGGAAAGTTATCAAGCTATACTTAATAACTATTTCCCAGAAAATCGAGCACGTTTAGTGATATATCCTGCTGCGATGAGATACGCAGGTCCAAGAGAAGCGATTTTACATGCGTTAGTAAGACAAAATTATGGTTGCACACACTTTATTGTTGGTAGAGACCATGCAGGTGTTGGTGACTATTATGGCACTTATGAAGCACAGGAGTTCATTTCTCAATTTGAAAATGAACTAGACATACAAATATTAAAATTTGAACATGCATTTTACTGTGAAGCATGTGGCAATATGGCTACAGCTAAAACTTGCCCGCACGATGCTTCAAATCATTTACATTTAAGTGGTACGAAAGTAAGAGAGAAATTACGCAACGGAGAATCATTGCCAGAAAAATTTTCAAGACCAGAAGTGGCAAATGTGCTCATCAAAGGATTAAAAGAAAAATGACAAAGGGTGAAGTTAAATGAGTGAAACAAAACATATTTCATGGCACGAATCTGAAGTCACAAAATCACAAAGGCAAGCACGTAATGGTCATCAAAGTGTATTAATTTGGTTTACTGGTTTATCAGGGTCAGGTAAATCTACGGTATCGGTTGCTTTAGAAAAGGGATTGTTTGAAGAAGGTAAACAAACGTATCGTTTAGATGGAGATAATGTCAGACACGGTTTAAATAAAAATTTGGGCTTTTCTCCTGAAGATAGACAAGAGAATATTCGACGCATCGGTGAAGTCGGTAAGCTAATGGTAGATTCAGGAGCAATTACAGTTACAGCATTTATTTCACCCTACAAACAAGATAGGGATAATGTCAGACAATTATTTGAGGATCAAGAATTTATCGAAGTTTATACACAATGCAGTATTGAAACTTGTGAGCAACGTGATCCTAAAGGCTTATATAAGAAGGCACGTACAGGTGAAATACCTGAATTCACAGGTATTAGTGCGCCATATGAACCACCAGAAGAACCAGAAATTATTATTAATACTGAAGAAAATAGTGTTGAGTCATCGGTTAATCAAATATTAAACTATTTAAAAGAACATCGTTATATTTAAAAATACTAGGTAAGCGTGTAATGGAACTGTTTTATTTTCATACACGCTTTATTTTTTTGGAAAAATAAGATAGTTGTCAATATGAATTAAAAATTAAATTAATGTTTAAACATCTACTGATTGTGAAATAATAAATAAGAAATAAGTAATTATACACATAAAATGAAGGTGATAACATGAGTGTCTTTTCTAAAAAGGATAAAATTCAAGTATTGTCAGATATAGTTGAGATAAATACTGAAAATGATAATGAGCTTGAAGTATGTAAATATCTTAAATCATTATTGGGCAAATATGATATAGATGCTAAGATTCAGGAAGTTGACGATAATCGAGCGAATTTAATTGCTGAAATTGGTGAAGGGTCTCCGAAACTAGGTATCTCAGGCCATATGGATGTTGTTGATGCTGGGGATTATAATGAATGGAAGCATGATCCATTTAAATTAACAGAAGAAGATGATAAATTGTACGGTCGAGGTACGACTGATATGAAGGGCGGTTTAGCAGCATTAGTTATTGCCATGATTGAAATTAAAGCGTCAGGTCATCTACAACAAGGCTCAATTAGATTAATGGCTACTACAGCAGAAGAAAGAGAAATGTCAGGAGCAGAGAAACTTAAAGAACAAGGCTATGTTGATGATTTAGATGGTTTAATTATTGCCGAGCCATCAGATGGCTTTGTATTTTACGCCTCAAAAGGCTCGATGGGATTAAAAGTAACTTCTAAAGGCGTGCCAGCACATAGTTCATTACCATCATTGGGACATAATGCGATTAATACGCTCATTGAATTTATTCAAAAAATTAAAGAAAAGTATGATGACATCAAGAAAAACGAAGGTACACATGCACTTGATGTGCACCCATTTATTGACGAATTCTTTGGCGACCAAGTTGACGATAAGACAGAAGAAAAAGTTGAAGACGTAGCTGCAGGACTTGTTATTGTGAATTCGATTATACGAGGTGGAGAACAATTTAATACTGTACCGGAAGAAGCGTATGCTGAATTTAATGTGAGAACCGTACCAGAATATGACAATCGAGCGATTGAAAAATTATTTAAAGATACGATAGAAGAAGTTGATAGTGACAGACTTTCTTTAGAAGTAACTGTCGATCATCAAACAGTATATTCTCAAAAAGATAACACGTTAGTACAAAGCTTTTTAGATTATAATAATGAATTTAAAGTATCTGGTTTAGTTGGGGCGACTGATGCTGCAGAATTATTAGTAGATAAAGATGAAGACTTTGATTTAGCTATTATTGGCCCAGGTCATATGACTATGGCACATAAAACAGATGAATATATTTATAAATCAAGATATTTAGAATATACAGATATGTATCAACAAGTAATGTTGAATTATTTAAACCAAACCAAATAAAACAAATTGAAATGAACTAAGATTATTGCGTGGATAATGCAATAATCTTAGTTTTTTGATGTAGAAAATTGTCAGATAAATTACATACATAGTAATAATTGATATTAACAAAATGATTAAGTTGCGTAGCTATCCTTTTGAAAGCCATTACAACTATAATCCAACAATTTTACAAAAAATGTTGGATTATTATGATTCATTTACAAAATCTTAACATCGCCCACAAAAGCTTGTTTGTTTGTTAGAGTGTGTCTTGTCGTTAATTAACGAAGAAAAAACTTATATGTTTATAGAAAATTGAAGGTAGCCACGAGATAGTAAATAAAAAAAGCTTTATCATTCTTAGGAGGATATTTAAAATGAAAAAAATCGCTACAGCTACAATCGCAACAGCAGGTTTCGCAACATTTGGTTTAATGCAACATGATGCAGATGCAGCAGAAAACAATAACGGATATAATCCTAATGATCCTTATTCATATGAATACACATATACAATTGATCAACAAGGTAACTACCACTATGATTGGAAAGGTAATTGGAGCCCTAACCAACAACAGGGCAATAACAATAGTTATTCATATGGTAACCAAGCTACTCAAAACTACAATTCAAATAATGCTACAAACAATAACCAAAATACACAATCTTACACTGCTAATAATACAAATAACCAAGGTGGCGGATTAGGTGCTGATTATTCAACATCAGATAAAAATATCAAAGTGACTACGCAAAACGCGCCATCTTCAAATAATTCAACTGCATTTTCTGGACAATCAAGCTCTGGTTCAAATGCGTATACTGCTGGTCAATGTACTTATTATGTATATGACAAAGTTGGCGGTAAAATCGGTTCTAATTGGGGTAATGCAAGTAACTGGGCAAACGCAGCAGCACAAGATGGTTATAATGTAAGCAATTCACCTAAACAAGGTGCAATTATGCAAACATCACAAGGCGCATTTGGTCACGTTGCATATGTAGAAAATGTAAATAATGATGGTTCAATCAAAGTTTCAGAAATGAACTATAATGGTGGACCAGGTAACGTTTCAACACGTACTATTTCAGCTAGCCAAGCTGGTTCATACAACTACATTTCATAATAATCTATATTAAAATACGAACTCGAAATAATATTAAATATTATTTCGAGTTCTTTTTTGTTTTGGATTAAATGTTTAATGTGTATGACATATTTGCCAGAGTTATGATTAAATTTGTGCACCCATGGGGCTTTATTATTATTTGACATACTTCAATTTTCAAAACAATGATTTTAAAAATTGAATGATTATTTTTATAGTTGTTCATGAATTAGTAATAAACTTATGACAGTTTAGTTAAGTCATCGATTACACATTGTAATACTATATATTGTGTTTTAAATTTTAAATAAACACTATATATAGAAAAGAGTGGTAAGATGAATCAACTAGAACAATCATTGACTGGTTTGATTGAGAAAGATCCAACTATCGTAAATGAGAATGCTAATAAAGATAGCAATACCTTTTCGACTATGCGTGATTTAACGGCAGGTATTGTTTCGAAATCATATGCTTTAAATTATTTATTACCTAAACATATTGCTAAGGCGCATCAAAATGGTGACATTCACTTTCATGATTTAGATTATCACCCATTTCAACCATTAACAAATTGTTGTTTAATTGATGCAAAAAGTATGTTAAAAAATGGCTTTGAAATAGGTAATGCCAATGTTACATCCCCAAAATCGATTCAGACAGCGTCAGCACAACTTGTACAAATTATTGCGAACGTCTCTAGTAGTCAATACGGTGGATGTACAGTGGATCGTGTAGATGAATTATTGAGTGAGTATGCACAATATAATGAACGACATCATCGTGAAATAGCACAAGTTTATGTTAAAGATGAACAGATTGAAACATATGTAGCACAACAAGTTACTAAAGATATTAATGACGCCATTGAAAGTTTGGAATATGAGATTAATACACTGTATACCTCTAATGGTCAAACACCATTTGTTACATTGGGATTTGGCTTAGGAACAGATACATTAAGTCGTAAAATACAACAGGCGATATTGAAAACGAGAATTAAAGGATTGGGAAAAGATCGTGTCACAGCCATTTTTCCTAAATTAGTATTTTCTATTAAAGATGGAATTAATTTGAAAAAAGAAGATCCGAATTATGATATCAAGCAACTTGCATTAGAATGTTCAACAAAACGTATGTATCCTGATATATTAAATTACGATAAGATCGTTGAATTATTAGGCGATTTTAAAGCGCCGATGGGATGTCGATCATTTTTACCAAGTTGGCGTAATGAGCAAGGTGAATTTGAGAATAATGGACGTTGTAATTTAGGTGTTGTAACTTTAAATTTACCAAGAATTGCACTTGAATCAAAAGGTGACATGACAACATTTTGGGAAATTTTTTATAACAAAATGGCATTAATGCACGATGTTTTAGTATATAGAATAGAGCGATTAAAAGAAGTGACAGTAAATAATGCACCAATCTTATATAAAAGCGGTGCATTTAAATATAAACTCGATGATCGCGAAGATGTAATGGCGCTATTTAAGAATAAAAGAGCTACGATTTCCATGGGATATATCGGATTATATGAAACTGCTACAGTATTTTATGGACCTAATTGGGAACATAATGACAAAGCCAAAGCATTTACAATTGAAATATTAAAAGAAATGCAGCGTCTACAAAAACAATGGACAAAACAATATGACATTTGGTTTAGTATATACAGTACGCCTAGTGAATCATTGACCGATCGTTTTTGTCGGTTAGATCAAGAACGATTTGGAGATATTCAAGATATTACAAGTAAAGGTTATTACCAAAATTCATTTCATTATGATGTGAGAAAAGATATTACGCCGTTTGAAAAATTAGATTTTGAAAAAGATTATCCCTATTATGCGAGTGGGGGATTTATCCATTATTGCGAGTATCCAAAATTGAATCATAATATTAAAGCGCTAGAAGCGGTATGGGATTATGCTTATGATAAGGTGGGATATTTAGGTACCAATATTCCAATAGATCATTGTTATGAATGTGGATTTGATGGAGATTTTAAATCAACACCACACGGCTATCAATGTCCACAATGTGGTAATGATAACCCTGAAACGGTTGATGTTGTTAAACGAACATGCGGTTATTTAGGTAATCCAGTTCAACGTCCAGTTATTGAAGGCCGTCATAAAGAAATGTGTGCGCGTGTGAAACATATGAAGGAATCTTGACAATGAATCCTATATTAGAAATAGAACATGGACAGGGGTATATAGCCAAGATTGAAACGCATAGTTTTGTAGACGGTGAGGGTGTGCGGTGTAGTGTGTATGTTTCAGGATGTCCATTCCAATGTCTAGATTGTTATAACAAAGCAGCGCAACATTTTAAGTATGGTGAACCATTTACAGAGAAAATATTACAAGAGATTATTTCATATTGTGAACAGAGTTATATTAGTGGTTTGAGTATTTTAGGAGGCGAGCCCTTTTGTAACTTAGACGTCACATTGAAACTCGTACAAGCATTTCGACAAAGATTTGGACATACCAAAACAATATGGGTGTGGACTGGATTCCAATATGAATATCTTTCAAAAGATAAGGGATTACGCTTTGAATTATTAGAATCTGTGGATGTGTTAGTTGATGGTATGTTTATAACGCAGTTATATCGTCCTAATCTACCTTACAAAGGGTCATTAAATCAAAGAGTGATTGATGTAACCACATCATTAGAACGACAACAATTGAGTGAATTCATTTGTAGTGGCCCGTCTACTAGTAACAGCTTTTAATCATGTTATAACTCGTTATAATAGGGAAATGTAATTATAAGAGTAAAGATTCAATATAGAGAAGGTGAGACGGTATGTGGTTATTAATAGGTAAATGGGTGATTGCCATTGGTCTTATCGTAGGTTCCATTATTGAAGAAACGATTTATAAAAAACGACGTCAAGCACGTAAAACACAACAATAATTAGACGATGAATCAAATGAGCAATAACTACCAAGTGTAGTGTTGCTCATTTATTTTAATGTTAATCTGATTTGTAAATGTTAACATTTTTTGACATTGTTTAAATACTAGATATATCAGTATTGAACACTCGTTTATATTGATAAAATAATACATTTGATTTTGTAATCAAATATGAAAATATATACTTATCACATGTTTAAATGATAAAATATCAATGTTACTAAAAATTGACATCACAAGAGAGTTAGGAGTTCCTAAATTGCTAGTGTTTATAATAGAAATTATGATTATGATTTTAGCTGTGTTACTCGGTTTAAGGACAGCCGGTGCACTGGGTTGCGGTATATTTGCTATTGTAGCGCAACTCATTATGATTTTTGGCTTTCAATTACCTCCAGGTTCGGCACCTGTCACAGCTGTATTAATTATTCTATCAATAGGTATCGCAGGTGGTACGTTGCAAGCTACTGGCGGTATAGACTACCTTGTATATATTGCATCTAAAATCATCGAGAGATTCCCAAAATCAATTATTTTTATTGCACCAATGATCGTGTTTGTATTTGTCTTTGGCATTGGTACTGCTAATATTGCTTTATCATTAGAACCTATTATTGCTAAGACAGCTCAAAAAGCAAACATACAACCTAAAAAAGCACTTACTGCATCAGTACTTACTGCGAATTTAGCACTTTTATGTAGTCCAGCTGCATCTGCGACAGCTTATATCATATCTGTGTTAGCTGGTTACGATATTTCTATGGGAAAATATTTAAGTATCGTATTACCAACTGCGTTGATGAGTATGCTTTTATTAAGTGTATTTTGCACATTTGTTGGGAAAAATGATTCCATACCATCACAAAAGTTAGTCGAACTACCAGAAGAAACATTACCTAGTGAATTTTCTAAAAATGTAAAATTCGGTGTACTAGCATTCTTAATATGTGTATTAGGTATATTAACATTTGGGATATTCCCTCAATTAATGCCATCATTTAATGTGAATGGTAAAACTGTTAATGTTGAAATGACCGATATTGTACAATTCTTTATGTATTTAAGTGCCGCAATTAATCTATTATTATCAAAAATTAATACGTCAGATATTCTAACATCACATATATCACAATCAGCATTTGGCGCATTGTTTGCAGTATTGGGGCCTGGTTGGTTAGGCGCTACTATTTTTAATGCACCTAATAATTTGAAAATATTAAAGAATGATATTGGCCAAGCTATTAGTAGTGTACCTTGGCTAGTCATCGTTCTCGTGTCAGTAGTAGCGATGATTGTGATTTCTCAAACAGCGACTGCATCAATAATGGTGCCAATTGTCATGAGCTTAGGCATTCCGCCCATATATTTTGTCGCCATGGTTCAGACGCTTAACGTTAACTTTGTGATTCCAGCACAACCTACTTTATTATTTGCAGTTGAATTGGACGAAACAGGCAGAACAAGGCCCACGAGTTTTATAATTCCGGGATTCTTTGTCATAATCACCTCAGTTGTGATTGGTTTTACATTAAAATTATTCTTAGGATACTAACAAGTAATGAAATAAACTATCTTTCACGAATTAAGTGGGAGATAGTTTTTTTGTTGTAATAAAGCAAAATTAATGAAAGAAAGTGAAATAAATAAAAATTCTGTTTTTGTGCATAAAAATTCATATATTTAATGAGGTTAAGTTTGTTCAATTCGTTAAATCTAAATTTAACACTGTTGTCACAACAATCAATTGTGAAAGAATAATCGTCAGAAATTATATAATTATTCAATAATGGGGTTGTATTTCTTTGTATGTAATTTGCATTATTATTAAATGTTCGTTATTGTCAATTTTGTGAATCAATTATATTTGAACGTGGAACTTAAGAACATCAAGATTCATAAATCATTTAGTATTAGGGGGATCACGATTGAGAAAAGAAAAAGTTATGGACTGGACGACCTTTATAGGTGTAGTCATAGTGTTACTTTTAGCTGTTATACCTATGATGGTTTTCCCGAAAGCAAGTGAGACAATTATTACAGATATCAATAGTGCGATTTCAAACTCGATTGGTTCTGTTTATTTATTCTTAGGATTAGCAATTTTTTGTTTCGTTTTATACATAGCATTTGGTAAATACGGTAATGTTACTCTAGGTAGAGCGAGTGACAAACCGGAATTTAACACATTTACTTGGGCAGCCATGTTATTCTGTGCAGGTATTGGCTCAGATATTCTATATTGGGGTGTCATTGAGTGGGCATTCTATTATCAAGTGCCACCTAATGGCGCTAAAAGTATGTCTGATGAAGCACTACAGTATGCGACGCAATACGGAATGTTCCACTGGGGTCCGATTGCTTGGGCGATTTATGTATTGCCAGCATTACCAATTGGTTATTTAGTGTTCGTTAAAAAACAACCTATATATAAAATTAGCCAAGCGTGTAGACCTATATTAAAAGGACAAACAGATAAGCTTGTAGGTAAACTTGTTGATATCTTATTTATCTTTGGATTATTAGGTGGTGCAGCAACATCACTTGCCTTAGGTGTACCTTTAATATCAGCAGGTATTGAAAGACTTACAGGTTTAAATGGTGAGAACATGGTTATGCGTTCAATCATTTTGTTAACTATTACAGTTATATTCGCCATTAGTTCATATACAGGATTGAAAAAAGGTATTCAAAAGTTGAGTGACGTCAATGTATGGCTATCATTCATCTTATTAGCCTTTGTCTTTATTATTGGACCAACTGTATTTATTATGGAAACTACAGTGACCGGTTTAGGGAACATGATGCGAGATTTCTTCCATATGGCAACTTGGGTTGAGCCATTTGGTGGTATAGGTCATCGTAAAGAGACTCATTTTCCACAAGATTGGACGATATTCTATTGGTCATGGTGGCTAGTTTATGCACCATTTATCGGCTTATTTATTGCTCGAATTTCAAAAGGTAGAACTTTAAAAGAAGTCGTTCTTGGTACGATGATATATGGTACGTTAGGTTGTGCATTATTCTTTGGTATATTCGGTAACTATGCCGTTTATTTACAAATTTCTGGTCAATTTAATGTGGTTGATTTCTTAAATCATCACAGTACAGAGGCTACTATTATTGAGGTAATGCATCATTTACCATTCCCAACTATAACGATTGTTCTATTCTTAATTTCAGCATTCTTATTCTTAGCGACAACATTTGATTCTGGTTCTTATATTTTAGCGGCTGCTTCTCAAAAGAAAGTCATTGGGGAGCCATTAAGAGCGAACAGATTATTCTGGGCATTTGCCTTATGTTTACTACCATTCTCACTCATGTTAGTAGGTGGAGAACGTGCACTAGATGTACTTAAGACTGCATCGATACTTGCGAGTGTTCCATTAATCGTCATATTCATATTTATGATGGTCTCATTCTTGATTACCTTAGGACGAGATCGAATCAAACTGGAAACACGTGCTGAGAAATTAAAAGAGGTTGAGAGACGTTCACTTCGAATTGTTCAAGTGAAAGAAGAAGAACAAGACGATAATTTATAACATATTAAAAAGGCTAAAGGATTGATATCCTTTAGCCTTTTACTTATCTTCGTGTTCTGGAATAGGGAAGTATTTAAAGATTTCTCCTGTTTCTAAAGCTTCGCTAAGTTGTGCTAACCATTCGTAGTACACCTTTGAATGATCGAGTTGTGCTTTCACTTTATCAATATCTTGTCGTTCTTCATCAGTTAAATCATTGTTGTTTAAGATAGGGTTAATAATAGCTTCAGCATCTTTGACTGCTTCCATATTTGTATCGATTTCTCGTTCCCATTTCTTAGTGAAAAAATTGCGGAAGAAAGTAAAGAAGTCTTTTTCAGCAACGAAATGTTGTTTTCTGCTACCTCTTGTAAATTGTTGTTTAACGATGTCATATTCTTGTAGTTTCTTTACACCGGCGCTCATGCTCGGTTTACTCATTTGCAGTTGCTGTCTCATTTCATCTAGTGTCATGCTTCCCTCAAACACCATGATGCCGTATAAGTTACCAACACTACGATTAATGCCATACAAATCCATTGTTTCGCCAATGGAATTAATTACCAAGTCTTTGGCTTCTTCGACTTGAGATGTGTAGTTTTCTGAACGTGTCATGACTGTACCTCCAAAAAGAATTATTTCATTTTACCACGTCTCAACATAAAGTTAACATGATTTCATCTTTTATATGCTAATCAATTATATAATTTTATTCAAAAAGATGAAAAGCAAGGTTTTAGAAAAATATTAAGTGAAATATTTTGCTTTATCTCGTTGTGCTAGAGCCGTTCGATTCAGCTCAAAAGGAACACCCTAGCTAAAGCTAGTGCGTAAGAATCACTAGCTTAATAAATAAAGAGTGATTCTTTATTTTCCAGACCTTTTGACATGTTTTAATTTTATATGCTAACATATTTCTGTAAAATTCGTTAAATAAAAATTTAACAAACTTAACGGAGGTATTTTGATGGAACTTGTAAAGCGCTTGTCAAATCGCCAATTCATTGATGGTGAATGGGTAGATAGCTCAAATAAAAATACGAGAGATATAATCAATCCTTATAATCAAGAAGTTATTTTCACTGTAGCTGAAGGTACAAAAGAAGATGTAGAACGCGCTATTTTAGCGGCTAGACGATCATTTGAAGATGGTGAGTTGTCCTCAGAAACAAGTGAAGTCAGAGGTCAAAAAGTAAGAGCCATTGCAGATAAAATCAAAGAACATCGAGAAGAATTAGCGAAATTAGAAACATTAGATACTGGTAAAACATTAGAAGAATCTTATGCAGATATGGATGACATTCACAATGTATTTATGTATTTTGCAGGATTAGCTGATAAAGACGGTGGCGAAATAATTAATACACCAATTCCTAATTCAGAAAGTAAAGTCGTTAAAGAACCAGTCGGCGTGGTGACACAAATTACACCTTGGAACTATCCTTTATTACAAGCGTCTTGGAAAATCGCACCAGCATTAGCAACTGGATGTTCATTGGTTATGAAGCCTAGTGAAATTACGCCTCTAACAACGATTCGAGTATTCGAATTGATGGAAGAAGTAGGTTTCCCTAAAGGTACAATTAACTTAGTTTTAGGTGCCGGTTCAGAAATTGGTGATGTTATGTCAGGTCACGAAGAAGTGGATCTTGTTTCATTTACAGGTGGTATTAAGACTGGTAAACACATCATGAAACAAGCAGCAGATCATGTGACTAATGTGGCTTTAGAGCTTGGCGGTAAGAATCCAAACATTATCTTTGATGACGCAGATTTTGAATTAGCAGTTGACCAAGCATTGAATGGTGGATACTTCCACGCTGGACAAGTATGCTCAGCAGGTTCAAGAATATTAGTGCATAACGATATTAAAGAAGACTTTGAAAAGGCACTTATCGACCGTGTTAGCAAAATTAAACTAGGTAATGGATTTGATGAAGCTACAGAAATGGGCCCAGTCATTTCACAAGAACATAGAGATAAAATTGAGAAATATATGGAAGTTGCCAAAGAAGAAGGCGCTACAATAGCTATTGGCGGTAAACGTCCTGAAAGAGAAGATTTACAAGCCGGATTATTCTTCGAACCAACTGTTATTACGAATTGTGATACATCCATGCGTATTGTACAAGAAGAGGTATTTGGACCAGTTGTCACAGTAGAAGGATTTTCAGATGAAGCAGAAGCCATTCGCTTAGCTAACGATTCTATTTATGGATTAGCAGGTGCGGTATTTAGTAAAGATATCGGAAAAGCACAACGTGTTGCTAACAAATTAAAACTAGGTACTGTTTGGATTAATGATTTCCATCCATATTTCGCACAAGCACCATGGGGTGGATATAAACAATCAGGTATCGGTAGAGAACTTGGTAAAGAAGGATTAGAAGAGTATTTAACATCAAAACATATTTTAACAAATACTAATCCAGAACCAGTTAACTTTTTCAGTAAATAAAACATAGCAATGAAACAGAGGTTAGAGTGACGCAAGTGACATGAGTTACTCGACCTCTTACATATTTCAGTACGATTCAAGATAACAATGAAAGAGATGAATACAAATAAAAATTGATTTCGGAGGTTATACGTGATGAGTAGAAAACATGATTCATATGATTACATCATTATTGGTGGCGGTAGTGCAGGATCAGTATTAGGTGCAAGACTGAGTGAAGATAAAGATAAAAATGTATTAGTATTAGAGGCAGGACGTAGTGACTATTTCTGGGATTTATTTATTCAAATGCCGGCTGCGCTAATGTTCCCATCTGGTAATCCATTATATGATTGGATTTATCAAACAGAAGAAGAACCACATATGGGACGTAAAGTAGACCATGCAAGAGGTAAAGTATTAGGTGGTTCAAGTTCAATTAACGGTATGATTTATCAAAGAGGTAACCCAATGGACTATGAAGGTTGGGCAGAACCTGAAGGTATGGAAACTTGGGACTTTGCACATTGTTTACCATACTTTAAAAAATTAGAAACAACTTACGGTTCAGCGCCATATGATAAATATAGAGGACATGATGGCCCAATCAAACTAAAACGTGGTCCAGCAACCAATCCATTGTTCAAATCATTCTTTGATGCAGGTGTTGAAGCAGGATATCATAAAACGCCTGACGTGAATGGTTTCCGTCAAGAAGGTTTCGGCCCATTCGATAGTCAAGTACACCGTGGACGCCGTATGTCAGCTTCAAGAGCTTATCTACGACCAGCTATGAAACGTAAAAATTTAGATGTAGAAACAAGAGCATTTGTAACTAAAATAAATTTTGATGGTAGAAGAGCAACGGGTGTCACTTACAAGAAAAATGGTAAAGAAAGAACAATTAATGCCAAAGAAGTTATTTTATCAGGTGGTGCTTTCAATACACCACAATTATTACAACTGTCAGGTATTGGTGATTCAGAATTCTTAAAATCTAAAGGTATTGAACCTCGTGTTCATTTACCAGGTGTTGGTGAAAACTTTGAAGACCACTTAGAAGTCTATATTCAACACGAATGTAAAGAACCTGTGTCATTACAACCAAGTTTAGATGTTAAACGCATGCCATTTATCGGTTTGCAATGGATTTTTGCACGTAAAGGTGCTGCAGCTTCTAACCACTTCGAGGGTGGCGGTTTCGTTCGTTCAAATAATGAAGTAGATTATCCTAACTTAATGTTCCACTTCTTACCAATTGCAGTACGTTACGATGGTCAAAAAGCACCTGTCGCACATGGTTACCAAGTTCACGTAGGACCAATGTATTCTAATTCACGCGGTAGCTTGAAAATTAAATCTAAAGATCCTTTTGAAAAACCAAGTATCGTCTTTAACTATTTATCAACCAAAGAAGATGAGCGTGAATGGGTAGAAGCTATTCGAGTTGCAAGAAACATTTTATCTCAAAAAGCTATGGATCCATTTAATGCTGGCGAAATTTCACCAGGACCATCTGTTCAAACAGATGAAGAAATTTTAGATTGGGTACGTAAAGACGGTGAAACAGCGTTACATCCATCATGCAGTGCGAAAATGGGACCTGCATCAGATCCAATGGCAGTTGTAGATCCACTTACAATGAAAGTACATGGTATGGAAAATTTACGTGTTGTTGATGCCTCAGCAATGCCTAGAACAACAAACGGAAATATTCATGCACCAGTTCTAATGTTAGCAGAAAAAGCTGCTGATATTATTCGTGGTAGAAAACCGTTAGAACCTCAATATGTAGATTATTATAAACATGGTGTTCATGACGAAATGGCAGGCGCTAAAGAAAACGACCCATTTTATAAACATTAAATATTTTCAATCAATCACTTCGGTATGACATATTCATATCGAAGTGATTTTTTATATTTTAATAATCATGTCTTTAACAATGTAAAGTGTGACACAACAATAAAAGGGAATAACGTATTATAATATAGATAAAAGGAGAGGATTTTATGAGTAATACTTTAGTTGAACGTCTACGTGAAAAAGAAGATAGAATGATTGAGATAAGAAGATATCTTCATCAACATCCAGAATTGTCATTTAAAGAAGTAGAAACACCTAAATACATCGCAGACTTTTACAAAGATAAAGATTGTAAAGTAGAAACGAATGTAGGACAAAATGGTGTAAAAGTAACGATTGATAGTGGTAAACCTGGTAAAACACTAGCGATTCGTGCCGATTTTGATGCGTTACCAATTAAAGAAGAAACTGGGTTACCATTCGCCTCTGAGAACGAAGGCGTTATGCATGCGTGTGGCCACGACGCACATACTGCTTATATGTTAATTTTGGCTGAAACGCTTATCGAAATGAAAGACCAATTTAAAGGTAAAGTTATTGTTATTCATCAACCAGCTGAAGAAATGCCTCCTGGCGGTGCGCAAGGTATGATTAAAGACGGTGTCTTAGACGGTGTTGATCACGTACTAGGCGCACACGTAATGAGTACAATGGAAGCCGGAAAAGTCTTTTATAAAGAAGGATTTGTTCAAACAGGACGTGCGTATTTCAAACTTACTGTACATGGTAAAGGTGGTCATGGATCATCACCTCACATGGCAAACGATGCAATCGTTGCGGGGGCTAACTTTGTGACAACAGCACAAACTGTGGTCTCTAGACGTTTAAGTCCGTTTGAAACAGGTGTTGTAACCATTGGTTCATTTGACGGTAAAGGCCAATTTAATGTTATTAAAGATAGTATTGAAATTGAAGGTGACGTGCGCGCGTTAACAGATGATACTAGAGATACAATTGAAAAAGAATTAACACGTCTCGTTGAAGGATTAGAAAGTACATTTGGTGTGACATGTGATTTTGAATTTAATAAAGACTATCCTGCGTTATACAACAACCCAGAATTTACTTCTTACGTTGCTGACACAATTAAAAATGCTGGAGACAATGATATTAAAGGTGTCGAAGAATGTGAACCACAACCACCATCTGAAGACTTTGCATTTTATGCAGTAGAATTACCAAGTACATTTATTTACTCAGGTGCTGCACCTGAAGATGGTGAGATTTATCCACATCATCACCCTAAATTTAATATTAGTGAATCTTCTATGTTAGTTGCAGCTGAAGCAGTAGGTACTGTTGTGCTAGATTACTTGAACTAAAGGAGATTAATACAACTATGAATCAACAACAAGAATTTAAAGGTAATAATAGATTATTAATTGGTATTGTTTTATCGGTGTTAACATTTTGGCTATTTGCGACGTCATTAGTTAACGTGATTCCAACATTGACGCAAGCATTTCATAGTCGTTTAGAGACAATCAGTATAGCCGTCAGTCTAACAGCACTCTTTTGTGGAATGTTTGTTGTAGGTGCTGGCGGTCTTGCTGATACATATGGGCGCGTCAAATTAACGAATATTGGTTTATGGCTGAATATCGTAGGGTCATTACTTGTGATAGCGACGTCTTTTGTTCCGTTATTATTAATAGGAAGAGCGATTCAAGGTTTGTCAGCAGCAGCCATTATGCCAGCAACTTTAGCAATAGTTAAAACATACTATCACGGTAAAGATAGACAACGTGCATTGAGTTTTTGGTCCATAGGCTCTTGGGGTGGCTCAGGTTTAGCATCTATATTTGGTGGTGTAATGACTACATTTTTAGGATGGAAATATATATTTATATTTTCTATTATCGTGTCGCTTATTGCGTTGTTGCTTATTAAAGGCACACCAGAAACAACTGCATATCAAGGCAAAGAGAAGAAACGCTTTGATGTTATAGGTGTAGGGTTGCTAGTTTTAATTATGCTCAGTATCAATATTGTCATTACACAAGGGTCAAAGATGGGATGGCTTTCTATACTTATCATATGTTTGATATGTTTTTGCATTATGATGGCTATCATGTTTTATTACTTTGAAAGAAAATCCTCGTATCCATTAATAGATTTTAATCTTTTTAATAATAGACTATATTCGGTTGCAACATTAGCTAACTTTTTACTAAATACAGTGGCAGGTACACTCATTGTTGCGAATACATTTGTACAACAAGGTTTAGGATTTTCCGCTTTTAAAGCAGGTATGTTATCAATCACATATTTAGTTGCTGTGCTTTCAATGATAAGAGTTGGAGAAATACTTTTAAGAAAAATAGGGCCCAGACAACCAATGTTACTTGGTACTTTTTCAACCATGTTAGGCGTGTTATTCATGTCGATGACTATGCTCTCAGTTACAAGTTACATTGTAGCCTGTGTATTAGGTTATTTGTTATTTGGATTAGGATTAGGTTTGTTTGCAACGCCATCCACAGATACTGCCATTTCAAATTGTTCCGAATCAGAAGTTGGTGTGGCAGCAGGTATCTATAAAATGGCCTCATCTTTAGGTGGTGCATTTGGTATTACTTTAGCCGGTACCATTTATAGTGTAACGGCAAGTACATCTTCTATTGCTACTGGTGCAATGATAAGTTTCTGGTTTAATGCTTTGATGGCATTAAGTTCATTTTTAGTTGTTTGTGTAGCTTTGCCAAAATTATCACGTCGCTCAAAATAATATCAATGATGTAAAAGGACTTACATGTGAGTTGATATAATTTTGAAAACGAAAAAAGTTTAATGCTATTTGATTAATAGTGATGTTTTATTGCGCGTTTCGTGATAGTATAGTAGCAATAAGTAAGATGAGGTGATAGCGTGACGTTTTATGAATTTATACAAAGTTTTACAGGGGACAAGACACCTCTAGGCGAACTTGCGGCATGGGTAGATAAGGATATACAATTTCCAAAAGAAGAAAAACTAGCTGATAATATATTATTATATTTTAAGCAAGTGACTAATTTAGACGATGAAATATTAGAAATAGTTAAAAGATCACTCTCATTATACGAGCAAACTGTATAAAGAAATGTAAAAATGAATTAGGATGAAGGAATAACATGTTATTAAATGATTACTATAAAACATATAAAATGAATGAATCAGACGATACATTTATGATCGAAAAAAATAATGATGCTCAATATTATGACATCTTAGAATCGATTAATGAGCTATCAAATGATACATTTTGTGTGCTCAATCATTTATATGTCAATGAAGATAAAGAAACTCAATTTGAAGATAAATTTTTAGGACGTCAGAAGCATTTGCAAGATGTACCAGGATTTAAAGCGTTACGTTTTCTTAGACCTCAAACTAAACATAAACATTATATTATAGTGACTTTATGGCAATCGAGACAAGCCTTTTATGATTGGCAAAAGTCATCAGCATACGCGCAAACACATCGTAAACGTGGAACAAAACGTGGTGTTGATAACCTAATCGTAAATCGTGATTTGTCATATAATATTAGAATAGAACTTGAAGATATGGCCAAGCAATTTCTAAATTACGAAGATATATTCTAATATATAAAGGAACGATGCAGAAACTATTTCTGTATCGTTTTTTTGATGAAAAAGAAAGTCATATTAGTTTGGTCGTCTGTCAATAAGGAGTAAAATATATCAATGTAATAATACATTTGATAAAATTGAAATGAATGACATGGAAAGGGAGTAAAAATATGCAAAAAACCGATTTACTTGCACCTGAAAAATATAATATTACATCAGCGATAGAACAATATGCTTCAGATGCAACTAAAAAAGCAATTATTTACAGAGATTCAGAACATGATCATATTGAAGTGACTTATCAAGACTTGATAAAAAATGCGAATAAAGTAGGTAATGTTTTCAAGAAGCATGGCTTGAAATACGGTGATAAAGTATTAATTATGATGCCAAGAGCTATAGCTACATATGAATTATATATTGCAGCATTAAAATTAGGGATTGCCATCATTCCAAGTTCTGAAATGTTACGTACCAAAGACTTACAATATCGAGTAAGCCACGGTGAAATCGATGCAGTTATTTCATTTGGGAAATTTATTAAGGAATTTGAAGGGTTAAAAGAATATCAAAACCTTACTAAATTTATTGTTGGTGATACACTTCCAGATTGGATTTCAATTGAAGAAGAGAAGTCCAATGCAAGTGATGAACTAGAAGCGGCTGATACTTCTCGAGAAGATGTTGCGATTTTATCATACACGTCTGGCACTACTGGTAATCCAAAAGCTGTTACCCATACACATGGTTGGGGTTATGCCCATTTACAAATGGCACCTAAACACTGGCTATGTATTAAAGAAGATGACCTTGTTTGGGCGACAGCAGCGCCAGGTTGGCAAAAATGGGTATGGAGTCCATTTTTATCAAGTTTAGGTTCGGGAGCAACAGCGTTTGTATATAACGGCCGTTTTAAACCAGAAACATATTTAGAATTATTACAAGAATATCAAATCAATGTATTATGTTGTACGCCGACAGAATACCGTATGATGGCAAAATTACAAAATCTAGATGATTATCATTTAGAACATCTGCATAGTGCAGTGTCAGCGGGCGAGCCATTAAATAGAGAAGTCGTTGAACAATTTAAGAAGTATTTTAATATCACAGTGAGAGATGGCTATGGTCAAACAGAAAGTACATTACTAATTGGTTTCTTAAAAGATACAGCATCTCGTCCAGGTGCGATGGGTAAATCTATTCCAGGTAGTTATACAACTATTATTGATGACGATGGAAATGAAGTGGAACCTAACGTCAAAGGTAATATTGCTGTGCCGTTAGACTTACCTGCATTATTTAAAGGATATTTCAAAGAACCTGAACGAACTGCAGCTGCAAGATTAGGTGATTATTATGTCACAGGTGATTTAGCTCACCAAGACGAAGATGGTTATTTCTGGTTTGAAGGTCGTAAAGATGACATCATTATTAGTTCAGGCTATACGATTGGGCCATTTGAAGTAGAAGATGCATTGACAAATCATCCTGCGGTTAAAGAATGTGCAGTGGTTGCAAGTCCACATGAATTAAGAGGTAATATTGTTAAAGCATTTATAATTCTTCAAAATGGATACACAGGTGATGACGAGCTAATTAAAGAACTTCAAACCTTTACCAAAAATGAAGTTGCACCATATAAATATCCACGTGCAATTGAATTTGTAGAAGATTTACCAAAAACAAATTCAGGTAAAATTAGACGTGTGGAATTAAGAGATGCAGAAGTAGAAAAATATAACCAAGAACATGAATAAAATATAAAGTGAGAATAACCTGAGCATTGGATCCATGCTCAGGTTATTTTTATTAGTATGACACATTGTTTGTGATTAGATGGCTAAAATAACTATAGATTTTTAGTCCAAATATTAGATAAATTGTGACAATAATAAAAAATATGCGTAATCGTTTTCATATCATGCTTGTATTTTTCTTTTTATTATGACATACTCAAAATTAATTAGTATGACATAATAAAAGAGGTGCTTACTCATGACAAAATTGATTTATGCATTTGATGAAGGACAAAAATCTATGAAAGACTTACTAGGCGGAAAGGGTGCCAATTTATCGGAAATGAAACGATTGGGTTTGCCTGTTCCAGACGGTTTTACGATTACGACAGAAGCTTGTATAGATTACTTAAAGCAAGGTGAACGTTTATCAGACGATGTAAAATCACAATTACATGACCACTTAACTGCCTTTTCAAATAGAACAGGCAAATCTTTTTCATCTCAGGATCATTTATTACTTGTGTCAGTACGAAGTGGTGCGAAAATATCTATGCCAGGTATGATGGATACCATATTAAATTTAGGTTTAAATGATGAGAATGTAGAAAAACTTGCCACAAAAACAGATGATGCTCGATTTGCGTATGATTGCTATCGACGCCTATTACAAATGTTTGGCGACGTTGTTTATGGCGTACCAATGACTCATTTTGATACATATTTTGAACAATATAAAAAAGAACATCAATATGATTCTGATGCTGATATTACTGCTGAAGGATTAAAAGAAATTTGTGAACAATATAAAAGGATTTATTTAGAACATGGGCATAAACCATTCCCTCAAGATCCGCTTCAACAATTAGAAGAATCAATTGAAGCTGTATTTAAGTCTTGGGATAATGATCGTGCGCGTGTCTATAGAGATTTAAATGATATTCCACATGATATTGGTACTGCTGTAAACATTCAGGAAATGGTATTTGGTAATAGTGGTGAACGAAGTGGTACAGGAGTGGCATTTACTAGAAACCCTGTGACAGGAGAGAATCAATTATTTGGAGAATACTTGTTAAATGCTCAAGGTGAAGATGTTGTAGCAGGTATTCGTACACCAAAAGATATCGATACATTGAAGGAACAAATGCCAGACGTGCATCAACAATTTGTCAATGTAACAAAACAATTAGAAACGCATTATAAAGATTTACAAGACATTGAATTTACGATTGAAAATGGAAAACTGTATTTATTACAAACACGTAATGGTAAGCGTACGGCTCGAGCAGCTATTAAAGTGGCTGTTGATTTGGTTAATGAAGGGCTCATTACTAAAGAAGAAGCTGTGACACAAGTTGATGTAAAATCAATCGAGACATTATTACATCCTAATTTTAAAGAGGAAGCATTAAAACAAGCGACCGTTATTTCGAAAATGGGGCTACCAGCAAGTCCAGGTGCAGCGACAGGAAAAGTTGTGTTTTCAGCTGAAGAAGCTAAAGTTCAAGCAGAGAATGGTGACAATGTTATTTTAATGAGACCTGAAACATCTCCAGAAGATATCGAAGGTATGGTGGCGAGTGAAGCTATTGTCACTACACACGGTGGAATGACATCACATGCTGCAGTTGTCGCTAGAGGAATGGGGAAATGCTGTGTGACTGGTTGTTCCGATGTCGAAATTGATACAGTAAACAAAACAGTACATTACCCTAATGGTGATATGTTACATGAAGGGGATATCATTTTAGTCGATGGTAGTGCTGGAGATTTATATCTTGGAGAAATTGAAACAGTTAGCGCTGAACATAGCGATGAGTTCGAACAATTTATGCAATGGTCAGAGGAGATTGCACGATTACAGGTACGAATGAACGCAGAAACACCACAAGATATACAAGCAGGTTATCAGTTTAATGCTAAAGGCATTGGCTTAGTGCGAACAGAGCATATGTTTTTCGGTGCGGAACGCCTTGTGGAAATGCGTCGATTTATATTAGCTTCTAATTATGATGAACGTGTAGAAGCATTAAATAAAATCAAGACATATCAAATTGAAGACTTTGAGGCCATATTTAAATTATCAGCTGGGCGACCAACAATTGTTCGATTATTAGATCCACCGTTACATGAGTTCTTACCATCAACGGAAGAAGATATTGCTATGGTGGCAGACCAATTAAACGTTTCTACAGCACATCTAAAACGAAGAATCAATGATTTGAATGAGGTTAACCCAATGTTAGGACATAGAGGATGTCGTCTAGCTATTACTTACCCTGAACTTTATGAAATGCAAGTTGAGGCAATCATGACTAGCGTGTTTAACCTTAAAAAAGAAGGTATTACATCTCAACCAGAAATCATGATTCCACTTGTATCTACAGTTGAAGAGTTTACAACATTAAAATCACAATTAGTATCAACGATTCAGGATTTAGAGAATGATATGAAAAATAAAGTACATTATTTGATTGGCACTATGATTGAAACACCAAGAGCATGTTTGATTGCGGATCAATTGGCACAACATTGTGACTTCTTTAGTTTTGGAACGAATGATTTAACGCAATTAACATATGGATTCTCAAGAGATGATGCAGGCAAATTTATAAATGTGTATACTGAAAGTAATATATTACAGCTTGATCCTTTCCAAACGTTAGATCATGATGGCGTAGGTCAACTGATAGAGATAGCGGTCACAAATGCTAAACGCGTTAATTCGTTTATTAAAATAGGTGTTTGTGGAGAATTAGGTGGAGATGCTAAATCAATACGTAGATTTAACCAATTGGACATTGATTATGTTTCATGTTCACCATTCCGAGTACCTGGAGCAATCCTAGCTACAGCTCAGAGTCAAGCTGAAGAAAGTGAGAGATAATGTGAAAGAACAACAAGCACAACAATTAACGATTTACATCGTTTCTGACTCTATTGGAGAAACGGCACAACGGATGATACATGCGACACTGACCCAATTTCCAGATTTAACACAAATAGAAATTAAGAAGTTCCCATATATTAAGGATGAAAATGAATTTCTTAATGTATTAGAATTAGCGCATGAAAAAAACGCGATAGTGGTTATAACACTGGTTAGTGAATCTTTCAATGCACTTGGTCATCAATATGCACAGGAACATCAAATATCATATATAGATTATATGTCGGAATTAATCACGATGATTGAACAACATACGCAATCTACACCACTGATGGAAAGTGGTGCATTACGAAAAATGAACACTGAATATTTCAAACGTATTGAAGCTATAGAATATTCGGTTAAATATGATGACGGTAAACACTTCACGGATATTGGAGAAGCGGATGCTTTAATTGTTGGCGTATCTCGAACGTCTAAAACACCATTGAGTATGTATTTAGCCAATAAAGGTTATAAAATAGCGAATATCCCATTAGTGCCAGAAGTGACGATTCCTGAAAGTGTCTTCCAACATAAAGGGTTAAAGGTATTCGGTTTAACAGCAAGTCCTAATTATATCGCTAATATTAGAAAAAATCGTGCTGAAGCATTAGGTATTTCCAAAACATCAACCTACAATAGTTTAGATAGAATTAAGAAAGAATTATCCTATGCTGAGGAAATATTCAATAAATTAAATGCGACCGTGATTAACACAGAATATAAATCAATAGAAGAATCAGCATTTTATATTGAAAAGTTTTTACAACAAAATAATTAAAATTTAGTTAAAATAAATATTATTCCGTAGTGACTTAATGTGACATATATATAATTTCATGTATTTATGGATAAAATATAATCACCTTCTAAATCAATTTCTATTATTATAAAGAATAATAATTTACTTTTATCAATGGTTGATTTAACATAAGAATAGAAGACTAGTTTACGAGATGAAATGTTAGAAAAATTGTATTAAATCCTGATTTAGTCAATAAAATGCAATTTTAGTGGACTGGTGTAAGTATTTATTTTGGAGAGGTGAACAACATGGCAAAGTCTGACAAAAAAGACGTAATTTTAATTGGTGCCGGTGTACTTAGTACAACTTTCGGATCAATGTTAAAAGAAATTGCGCCAGACTGGAATATTCATTTGTATGAACGCTTAGACCGTCCTGGTATTGAAAGTTCTAACGAACGTAACAATGCAGGTACAGGTCATGCTGCGCTTTGTGAATTGAACTATACTGTTCAACAACCTGATGGTTCAATTGATATCGAAAAAGCGAAAGAAATCAACGAACAGTTTGAGATTTCTAAACAATTTTGGGGTCATTTAGTTAAATCAGGAAATATTGAAGACCCACGCGCATTTATTAATCCATTACCTCATATTAGTTTTGTAAGAGGTAAAAATAACGTTAAATTCTTAAAAGATCGTTATGAAAAAATGAAAGCTTTCCCAATGTTCGATAATATCGAATACACTGAAGATATCGAAGTAATGAGAAAGTGGATTCCATTAATGATGAAAGGTCGCCAAAATGATGGTGGCTACATGGCAGCAAGTAAAATTGATGAAGGTACAGATGTAAACTACGGTGAATTAACACGTAAGATGGCACAACACCTTCAAGAAACTGATAATGTAGAAGTAAAATACAATCATGAAGTGGTTGATTTTACACGTTTATCAAATGGTAAATGGTTAGTCAAAATTAAAAACCGTAACACAGGTGATGTGTTTGAACAAGAAACGGACTATGTATTTATTGGTGCTGGTGGTGGCGCAATTCCACTATTACAAAAAACAGGTATCCCTGAAAGTAAACATTTAGGTGGATTCCCAATCAGTGGACAATTCATTGCATGTACAAACCCAGAAGTGATCAAACAACACGATGCCAAAGTGTATGGTAAAGAACCACCTGGTACACCACCAATGACTGTACCTCATTTAGATACACGTTATATTGATGGTGAAAGAACATTATTATTCGGACCATTTGCGAACGTAGGTCCTAAATTCCTTAAAAATGGTTCAAACTTAGATTTATTCAAATCTGTAAAACCATACAATATTACAACTTTACTAGCATCTGCAGTTAAAAACTTACCATTAATCAAATATTCATTCGACCAAGTGATTATGACTAAAGAAGGTTGTATGAATCATTTACGTACATTTTATCCAGAAGCACGTG
>ERZ1023492.32-NODE-32-length-69797-cov-8.599452_pt1 | contig 69797 bp, 76 predicted proteins | sample MGYA00380541_ERZ1023492 | MGnify/ENA primary metagenome ERZ1023492 (study PRJEB33173, sample SAMEA4830351) | metagenome | study: EMG produced TPA metagenomics assembly of the PRJEB25223 data set...
TAATTTCTAAAGAAAAAGTATTTCTTTATCGTTGTCCATCCCCAACTTGCATTGTCTGTAGATTTTCTTTTCGAAATTCTCTATGTTTGGGGCCCGTCCCACCGGGCAAGGTTGACTAGAAATGAAAAAGCTTGATACATTAGACCGTCTTTGTAATTGATTACTTAGACGGTTTTATGCATGAACTTTAGTTCATGTATACCTCTAAAGCTTAATTTGAACACATGAGTCAATACGCATGTGTAAGTCATTCTAATTTCTATAAGAACAAGAATGACTTTACAGTCAAAATATAAATGTAACTTGAAGTATATATTTATGTCCTAGTCTGTTTTTTAAAATTAAAAATCAATGAAATTGACAAAAGATATAAGTGTAACTACAATGGTTACAGGAGGTTAATTCATTTGAAAATTAGTAGTAGATTTACAGTAGCAGTGCATATATTGTCTTTAATTCAAATAGAGTCCAATCAAGAGCTATCATCAAAATATATAGCTGGCAGTGTTAACACTAATCCCGTTGTTATTCGACGTATTATTGGCTATCTTAAACGTGCACAATTAGTAGATATGTATCGTGGCAATGGCGGTCTATACTTATTAAAACCGTTATCAGATATTACATTACTAGATGTATATCATGCTGTAGATGTGGTTGAAGAAGGACAATTGTTTCAGATACATGAAGACACGAACGTGAACTGTGTGGTAGGTGCCAACATTCAAGGGGTGTTAGAGATTATATTAATGCAAGCACAAGATGCTATGGAAGGTGTTCTAGCGAAAGTAACAATGAACGATATCGTTAATCAAGTATTGCAACATAACGAATAGCGTATTCGTTATTTGACTGTATGTAACTGTAACTGTTACAGTTACATTAATGATAAACATATTTCAAAATGTAATTAATCTTAAAAGAGATAAACGGAGGAGTTTCACAATGAAAATAGGAATTATAGGCGCTTCAGGTAAAGTAGGACAACTTGTATTAAAAGAAGCTTTAGATAGAGGACATCAAGTAACTGCCATTGTAAGAAATGCATCAAAAATAACAAATACGGAAGTAGAAGTTATCGAGAAAGACATTCATGATTTAACAACTACAGACATAGCATCATTTGATGTTGTTGTTAATGCCTTTGGCGCACCATTAGGCGATTCAGAAGGACATATCAATGCAGGCCGTCATTTAATTGATATTTTAAAAGGAACAGATACAAGAGCAATTATTGTTGGTGGTGCCGGAAGTCTATATGTAGATGATGCACATACAGTTCAATTAATCGACACACCAGAATTTCCTGATATTGTTAAACCTACAGCAAGTGGTCAAGGACAAAACCTTGAAGAATTACGCAACTCAGAAGGTATAACATGGACGTTCCTAAGCCCTGCTGCAGAATTTGATCCAGAGGGTGTTAGAACAGGTCATTACCAATCTGGTAAAGATCAATTAATTGTTAATTCTGAGGGAAATAGCTATATCAGTTATGCAGATTATGCCGTTGCATTAGTAGACGAAATTGAAAATCCTCAACACATCAATGAACGCTTTACTGTTGTGGGAGAAGCAAAATAATAGAATTAAAAAAGGTTGAGATATTCATGAGGACTGGTTATGAGTTGATGTGTACATATCACACAATCACTCAGATTATCCATCATGTATCTCAGCCTTATTTTTATTATTTTTTAGGATATAAACCTAAATAAGATTCTAAACTTTGTCCTGAATCTTTGACTTCTTTGGCTTTCTCTTTACCTAAATAGCGTAAATGCCATGGCTCATATTGATAGCCTGTTTCATTTTCTTTGCCTTTACCGTATCTAATAATAAAGCCATATTCATCTGCATGGCGTTTAATCCATTGACCTTCTTTGGTTTTACCAAAACTGCGGTATAAGTTTTTATCAGACCCCTGTGCACCCACATCGAATGATAAACCAGTTTGATGTTCTGAATGACCTGGTTTAGAGCTGTATTTATTAGCTGCTTTTTCACCATCTCTAGCTTTATAATTATTGAATAATTGAATTTGAGTTTGATAGCTTCTGAAGCCACTAATTTTGTATAAATTGATGTGATCTTTTTTCGCATCAGCAATCATTTTATTTAATGCTTTCACTGCTTTAGGATTTTCCCCAGGATTATAGTCTTTTGGTAATTTAATTTGCTTATTCACCATTAAGATACCGTCAATATAAGTTTTACCATCTTTTTTAACTTTCTTGTGAGATTGATTCTGTTTATTACTATCTTGCTTGCTCGCTTCATTTTTTCCTTCAGAATGATGATTTGAACATGCTGATAGTACTAGTAACCCCATCAATAGCACAGTCCACAACTTTTTCATACCACACAAAACTCCTTTTATATTGTTAACGTGATTTAACAAATAACCAACTAATTGTACACGAAATAAGTTTAACATATTTTATTAGTATATTAATGGTATATAAGAAATGAATTCATTTGGTTTTTATGTAAGTATGTTAATTTTGAATTTATGATATTTATAAATCTGTTATGTAACAGTGAATAAAAATGTAATTCTGTATTAATTTAAAATACAGGTTCGCTAATCAGCCATATTTTAGTTGAAAATTAGTCATAAATTTTGTGAAAATTATCACAATAAACATGCTACACTACATGTGAAAACGTTAACAAAACGAAATGGAGGCGAACAGTATGTTAGAAACAAATCATCATACTAGTGCTTGGCAAGGTTTTAAAAATGGTCGTTGGAATAGACATGTAGACGTGAGAGAATTTATTCAACTAAATTATTCATTATATGAAGGTGACGATGCCTTTTTAGAAGGTCCAACTGAAGCAACATCAAAATTATGGGACCAAGTGATGCAATTATCTAAAGAAGAACGTGAACGCGGTGGCATGTGGGATATGGATACGAAAGTAGCATCCACGATCACATCACATGACGCTGGATATTTAGACAAAGATTTAGAAACAGTTGTCGGCGTGCAAACAGAGAAACCATTTAAACGATCAATGCAACCATTCGGTGGTATTCGTATGGCTAAAGCAGCATGTGAAGCATACGGTTATGAATTAGATCCAGAAACAGAAAAAATCTTTACAGACTATCGTAAAACGCATAACCAAGGTGTATTCGATGCATATTCCAGAGAAATGTTAAATTGTCGAAAAGCTGGAATAATTACAGGATTACCAGATGCATATGGCCGTGGACGTATCATCGGTGACTATCGTCGTGTGGCGTTATATGGTGTTGACTTCTTAATGGAAGAAAAACTTAAAGACTTTAATACGATGTCTACTGAAATGTCAGAAGATGTGATTAGATTAAGAGAAGAATTATCCGAACAATATCGTGCATTAAATGAATTAAAAGAACTAGGACAAATGTACGGATTTGATTTAAGTCGACCAGCTACTAATTTTAAAGAAGCGGTGCAATGGTTATACTTAGCATATCTTGCAGCAATCAAAGAACAAAATGGTGCTGCCATGAGTTTAGGACGTACATCAACATTCTTAGATATTTATGCTGAACGTGATTTGAAAAATGGTGACATTACAGAAAGTGAAGTACAAGAAATTATCGACCACTTCATTATGAAATTACGTATCGTTAAATTTGCACGTACACCAGACTATAACGAATTATTCTCTGGCGATCCAACTTGGGTTACTGAATCTATCGGTGGTGTAGGTATTGATGGTAGACCATTAGTTACGAAAAACTCATTCCGTTTCTTACATTCATTAGATAACCTAGGTCCGGCACCTGAACCAAACTTAACTGTGCTTTGGTCAGTAAGATTGCCTGAAAACTTCAAAATTTATTGTGCAAAAATGAGTATTAAAACAAGCTCAATTCAATATGAAAACGATGATTTAATGCGTGAAAGCTATGGTGATGACTATGGTATCGCATGTTGTGTATCAGCAATGAAAATCGGTAAGCAAATGCAATTCTTCGGTGCTCGTGCTAACTTAGCTAAAACATTACTATATGCCATCAATGGTGGTAAAGATGAAAAATCTGGCAAACAAGTAGGTCCAAGTTATGAAGGTATCCATTCAGACGTATTAGATTATGATGAAGTATTTGAGAAATTTGAAAAAATGATGGACTGGCTTGCAGGTGTTTACATTAATTCATTAAATATCATTCATTACATGCACGATAAATATAGTTATGAACGTATTGAAATGGCGTTACATGATACAAATATTATTCGTACGATGGCAACAGGTATTGCTGGATTATCAGTAGCAGCTGACTCTTTATCAGCAATCAAATATGCACAAGTAAAACCTATCCGTAATGAAGAAGGTCTAGTTACAGACTTCGAAATCGAAGGCGACTTCCCTAAATATGGTAATAATGATAGCCGTGTGGATGATATCGCAGTCGACTTAGTTGAACGCTTCATGACAAAATTACGTAGCCATAAAACATACCGTGACTCAGAACATACAATGAGTGTATTAACAATTACATCAAACGTTGTTTACGGTAAGAAAACAGGTAACACACCAGACGGTCGTAAAGCCGGCGAACCATTTGCACCAGGGGCAAACCCAATGCACGGTAGAGACCAAAAAGGTGCATTATCTTCATTAAGTTCTGTTGCTAAAATTCCTTATGATTGCTGTAAAGACGGTATTTCAAATACATTTAGTATCGTACCAAAATCATTAGGTAAAGAAGAAGAAGCTCAGAATAAAAACTTAACAAGTATGTTAGACGGCTATGCAATGCAACATGGTCATCACTTAAATATCAATGTATTTAACAGAGAAACATTATTAGATGCAATGGAACATCCAGAAGAGTATCCACAATTAACAATCCGTGTATCTGGTTATGCAGTTAACTTCATTAAATTAACGCGCGAACAACAATTGGATGTCATTTCACGTACATTCCACGAACAAATGTAGAAAATAAGGTGGGAGCAAAATGCTTAAAGGACACTTACACTCCGTCGAAAGTATGGGCACAGTCGATGGACCAGGTATTAGATATATATTATTTACACAAGGTTGCTTATTAAGATGTTTATATTGTCATAATCCAGACACTTGGAAAATCAATGAACCATCAAGAGAAGTTACTGTAGATGAAATGGTTAATGAAATATTACCGTATCAACCTTACTTTGATGCATCTGGTGGTGGCGTGACCGTAAGCGGAGGCGAGCCATTACTACAAATGCCATTTCTAGAAGCGTTATTCAAAGAACTACAAGCAAATGGTGTGCATACGTGTCTTGATACCTCTGCAGGATGCGTCAATGATACACCAGCGTTTAACCGACACTTTGATGAACTACAGAAACATACAGATCTTATATTATTAGACATCAAACATATTAATAATGAAAAACATATTAAATTAACAGGCAAACCCAATACACATATACTCAAATTTGCCCGTAAATTGTCAGATATGAAACAACCTGTTTGGATTCGTCACGTCCTAGTACCAGGTATCTCAGATGATAAAGAAGATCTCATCCAACTTGGAGAATTTATTAATTCTCTAGATAACGTAGAAAAATTTGAAATCTTACCCTATCATCAACTCGGCGTGCATAAGTGGAAAAATTTAGGCATCCCATATCAATTAGAAAATGTTGAACCACCCGACGATGAAGCGGTCAAAAACGCCTACCGTTACGTCAATTTCAAAGGGAAAATCCCAGTCACATTATAAAAAGATATAAACCCATAACACTAAACACCCTTCACAAACACATCAGTTCCTTGTTGGAATTGGTGTGTTTTTTATAATAATAAGTTCTATTAGATAACTTATGTAGGTCAGTACTCAGAAGTAAAAATGACTGTGGAAACGATTATGAATAAACATAATAAGATTGATGTATTAATTAATAAGACTGGTATTAAGCTTCCAAGATTATTAGTAGATTATCGTGAAGAAATATAAATCGTGAAATAAGAAATTAGTATTTAAAAGAGGGATTTAGTAGTTCTATTTAGCTACTAAATCCCTATATTTGGTATATTATTCTTCTCTAATAGTAATTTTCTTTTCTTTTATCTTATTACCATTTTGATCTAATTTAATAAGATTATCGTTTACAAATTTGTATGTTCCCAAAATTTCACCATCATGATTACGATAATTAACAGTCCAATTACCGTCTTTGTCTAATCTAATGTTATCCCAAAGATATGCATTGTTATTTAATTCTCCACCAAATTCACGAATCATTCTATATAGTTGACTTCTCATATGAGCCATCATACCGATATTATTTTTATCGGGGTCAAATAATTTAATGCTTTCATCTCTATTAACAATTTTTATTTTCTTTTCCATTTCAGGTAAGGATTTATTATATTTATTTTTTTGATATAGATTATTAATATCTAATTCTATCCCTGACTTCAATAAAAGTTGATAATCAGTTACAGCACCTTGAGTACCACACATAAAAATTTTATCCTTATTCATACCTATAATTGAAGCAAATTGACCTTTAGGAGGATACACATAATAAAAATGCATTCCAGTTGGTGCATTATTTATTGGAGGCATTTTTTCTAACAGTATATCTTCTGTTTGTGCTTTTTCAGTTTCTCTTCCTTTTTTACAATCATATATACCTGTTAGTATTTCATTTTTGGTTAATGTATATTGACCTGCTTCGTCAGCATAAAAAGCTAATGCTAATCTTTGTTTATCTGATAAATGAATCGCCGATTTATTTGTGTCTTTTTTACTGTTTCCTTGATCTTTATGAATTTCCCGTTTTTTTGAGTCTATATCAGTTTCTGTTTTCTGAGATTTAGTAGATACTTTATCGTCTGAATTACAACCAGCTAAAACTAGAAATACTGATAAACATAAAATGAAAATAAGTTTCATCAATACGACTCCTTTCTAATGTGTTATTACTAATATAAATTTAAATAATTATTTTATATTTTTCAATATGTATTTATATGGATACGAAAGTAATACGCAAAATGAGGTGTATTATTTGGACTATAGTATGAAAGACATACACACCTGGCTTTTCATGTAATAAATGGATATGCATGACATAAATTATTGATTTGTGAAGCGTGTAATTAAATATTTTAGTCATAATCAATCAGAAGAATAATGTATTGATGAAGCGTTTAGTGACATATCAAGGTTACTAAACGCTTTTTAAATTTCTAAACAAATTATTGTTAATTTTCTGAAAATAGGGTATCGGTATAAAAATATTAACTTCAATGATTTAAAAAGGGGATTAATCATATGGAAAAAGAAAAATCGAAGAAGTTCAAATTTAAAACACCTCATACGTATGTTTTATTATTAATGGTTATTATATTTGCTTGGGTAATGACCTATTTGATACCAGCAGGGGAATATGCACGAGAAAAGAAAAGTGGTCAAACAGTAGTTGTTTCTGGTTCCTACCATGAAGTTGCGAATCAGCATTTATCATTTTTAGATATTTTTAGAGCAGTGCCAGAAGGTTTGGTAAGTGGCGGTGAAATTGTATTTTATGTATTTTTAGTAGGTGGCGCATTTGGGATAGTTCACCAAACAGGTGCATTTGAAAATGGTGTGAACAAAGCAATGCGTACATTAGGCAAAGCCAATTTTTTAATGATTCCACTGACGATGACGGCCTTTTCCATTTTAGGGTTTTCTATCGGTTTATCAGAGGAAACGATTATTTTTGTACCTATAGGAGTGTTGATTGCTCGCACACTTGGTTATGATGCATTAACAGGTGCAGCAGTAGTCATATTAGGAGCTGGAAGCGGATTTATGGGTGGTATGCTTAATCCGTTTACTGTTGGTGTTGCGCAAAAAGTAGCTGAGTTACCATTGTTCTCTGGTTGGGGATTACGTACGATTATATACGTCTTTATACTCACTGCAGCTATTACTACAGTCATGCTTTACGGTCAAAAAGTTAAAAAGAATAAGTTGAAGAGTATTGTTTATGAGTTGGAAAAAGAAGAAGGACAACTTAATACAGAAATTGAATATCAACATTTTAGTAAGAGGCAAGCTTTCAGTCTAGCATTGATTCTTGGTGCGATTTTATTTAATGTATTTGGTATTTTTAAGTATGATTGGACCTTTACACAAATGAGTGCCAACTTTCTATTGGCTGGTATCGTAGCAGGATTAGTCGCTGGACTTGGATTTAATGGAACATTTGATGCACTAGTTAAAGGGATGCAAGATATTCTCTATGGTGCGTTAGTCGTGGGTATTGCTAAAGGGATTGTTGTACTATTAGAAAATGGTAAAATCATCGACACAATTGTACATGGTATGACAACACTCTTATCTGACGTACCTGCTTCTTTAGTTATCATGGTGATGTTTATTTTACAATTTATATTGAATTTCTTTATTCCGTCAGGCTCAGGACAAGCCTTAACAACAATGCCACTCATGATACCTATTTCAGATTTACTACACATCAATCGACAAATTACAGTGCTAGCCTTCCAATATGGCGACGCCATTAGTAATATATTATTCCCAACATCAGCGACACTGATGGGTGCTTTAGCAGTTGCACGCATTTCATATACACAATGGCTAAAATTTGCATGGAAACTCATTGTTGTATGGATCATTATCTGTGCAACAGCAATGTCTATCGCTCTGATGATAGGTTACTAGTATGTTTATATAATTTATAAATGAAAAATATTTAAAACTGATTTTACATCTAAGGTGTAGAATCAGTTTTTTTATAGAATAAGTTAATTTAAATTGCTACACAATACAGACTAGTGCAATATTTATAAAAATCAATACTAAAAATAAGTGAAATGTTGTGATAATATAATATAGTGTAAATACTTAACTTTTTAATAAATTGAATAAATCTATGTAAGTAATACATATACTATATATATTGATTGTTAATCTAATAAATGATTTATTCGAGGGATTGAACGGTTATTCGAGGGGAGCTATTTGAGTGAAAGTTAAAAAAGCAATTATTCCAGCAGCTGGTTTGGGGACAAGATTTTTACCAGCAACGAAAGCAATGCCAAAAGAAATGTTACCCATCTTAGATAAACCAACAATTCAATATATTGTTGAAGAAGCATCAAGAGCGGGTATCGAAGATATTATTATCGTTACAGGTAAACATAAACGTGCGATTGAAGATCATTTCGATAACCAAAAAGAATTAGAAATGGTATTACAAGAAAAAGGGAAAAATGACCTATTAGAAAAGGTTCAATACTCAACAGATTTAGCTAACATCTTCTATGTTCGTCAAAAAGAACAAAAAGGTTTAGGTCATGCTATTCATACAGCACGTCAATTCATTGGAAATGAACCATTCGCTGTATTATTAGGTGATGACATTGTGGAATCAGATACACCAGCAATTAAACAATTGATGGATGTTTACGATGAAACAGGTAAATCCGTAATTGGTGTTCAAGAAGTAGCTGAAGAAGATACTCACCGTTACGGTATTATCGATCCGTTAGAAAAATCTGGTTTACGTTATGAAGTTAAGAAATTCGTAGAAAAGCCAAAACAAGGTACAGCACCATCTAATTTAGCGATTATGGGACGTTATGTACTAACACCTGAAATCTTTGATTATCTTGAAACACAAGAAGAAGGTGCAGGTAACGAAATCCAATTAACAGATGCGATTGAACGTATGAACGCCGAAAGCCAAGTATACGCATACGATTTCGAAGGTGACCGTTACGATGTCGGCGAAAAACTAGGCTTTGTTAAAACTACGATTGAGTATGCATTAAAAGACGAAGATATGAAAGACGATGTGAAAAAATATATTAGAGAATTGAATTTTTAATATTAGGAGAAAAAAATTGAAAAAAGTAGATATTAAAAAAAAGATTGATAATTACAAAAAGAATAAAGGTAAATTTTGTTATATAGAGAATCGAAGAAAGAAAAAGATACAAAAAAACTATTTTGTATTAGAGTCCACTCATGGTGATTCGGTAGGGGGACATATTTTTTATCTTATTGATGAAATTCAAAAACAAGTTGAAAAAAGTAAAATTTTCATAGTATCTAAACAACCAGACAAGCATAAAAAATTGCTTGATGAAAAAGGAATTTCTAACATTCATATGGTGAAACATTTATCAGAAGAATATTATGAATTGATGGCGGTTTCTGAGTATTTAATCAATGATACAACATTTTATCCATTCTTCAGTAAAAGAGAAGGACAAAAATATTATATTATTTGGCATGGTACACCTTTAAAAAATATGGGGAAAGATATGGAAGTAGTCGTAGATGTTGCTAATGTCCAACGAAACTTCTATATGGCTGACAAAATCATTGTAAGTAATGAACATACTAAAGACGTTTTAGTAGATTCACATAATTTAAAAAATATCTATCCAGGTAAAGTAGTTGTCGGACCATCACCTAGAAATAGCGTGTTTTATAATCAGGAATTACGAGAAGTTATTAGAAAAAACTTAGGTATAGATAATAAAAAAGTGATAAGTTACATGCCGACATGGAGAGGAACAGTAGGTAAGGTAAAAAAATCAACAGAAGTCGAAAGAATGCTCAACTACTTAGATAAATTTTTAGATGATAATACTATATTATTTGTTAAACTTCATGATTTCGAAAAAAATAGTATAAAAAATACGTATAGAAATATTCGTTTCTTCCCAGAAAACTTTGAAACATATGAATTCTTAACTGCTACAGATGCTTTAATAACAGACTATTCATCAGTGATGTACGATTATTTGAACATGGATAAACCTGTCATTCTATATACATATGACTTAGATGAATACGCCAATACTAGAGGAATGTATGAGGATTTAACTGATTATCCATTTATTAATACAGATACCTTAGAAGAATTAGAAAAGGTTATTAATAAAATTGAACCAACCAATGATTACACTGAAATGAAAAATAGATTCACTAAATACGATAGCCAAGCAGGCGCCTATAAAATAACTAAAAATATATTGAATGATTATACGGATGATTCAATCATAGAATATGATATACACAACGGAAAAGAAACTGTAGCCATTCTTAGCGGGGGCTTTTGGAATAATGGTGTAACGACGGCACTTATCAATACTTTGGAAAATGTTGACACCTCTCAACGTAACTATATATGCTTTTTTGAAAAATCTAAAGTGAAACCAGAGCACTATTATAGATTGCTAAATCTTCCAGAAAATGTACTTTTTTATCCTACAACTGGGGAATTAAATGGTAATTTATATGATCGGATGTTAGTTAAAAAGTATTTATGGGATGAAAATTATTCTGCAAAAGCTAGGAAAAACCAATTAAAACGACTTTATAGAGAAGAATTCAAACGATTATTCGGAGATGTAAAAATAGATTGGATGATTCATTATACTGGTTTTGAACGAAAAGAAGCCGAGATGATGAGACATATAGATGCTAAAACAGCTATATGGGTGCATACTGATATGTTTGAAGAATATAAAGCAAAACGTAATTTTAGTAAAAAGATTGTATTTGGCGCATATAAAGATGTAGATAAGATTGTTTTGGTACATAATAATTTAAGAGAGAATCTAGTGAACAATATCAAAGGTATTAGTCATAAAATGACAACTGTGAATAATTTCTTAGGAGAAAATAGAACTCGAAATCTTGGTAATGAAGATTTGTTTGAATCATTAGAGGGTGTTAAGGTCGATTATTCTTTTAATGACAATGCATATAAATCTAAGAACCAAATTCATCTAGAGAACTTTAAAGATGAAATTCAAACTCTATTAAATGAAATTAAAAATAAGAAAAATATAAACTATAAGTTAGTCATAGATAAAATTATTGAAATTAGCTCAACATACAAGCTTAGTGACTATTTAACTCATGTCGTTAATAAAGAGGTTGAAATGATTAATGAGTCTATACACAGACTTCAAGGTATATTTAATGATAATGAAGATTTGGTATATGAACTAGCATTTGAAGAGTTTGTATCAGCTATACTTCCTACATTAAAAGATAAAGAAGACGAACTGCACTTTGATTTTCCTGAGTTAAACGATCGAATAGAACAATATAGAGATAGTGAAATCGATGAAAATGAAAATTTGAGTAATGATGCAATTAACCAACCTAGACAACAACTATCTACAAAAGTTGAAAAATTAATTTTAGATAGTTATCAAACTTTAAAAAGAGAAAAAGATTTATCAGCTAAATATGATCATTTATTTGGTAAACAGTTTGAAAAAGTGTCTAACTATATGAATCACTCAGTTTTAGATAATGAAAATCAGTTATCTAAAAAACCAATATTTGATTTTTACAATCACTTTAGAATTTCTAAAGTGAAACTTTTAAATGCTATATATGATGAAAATATTAAGGTTTACATTAATATAGGACGATATGATTATCAAAAAGGACACGATAAATTAATTGAGGCATTCGAAGACTTATATGAAATCAATCAAAATATATTCTTAGTTTTAGTTTGTCCGCATGGTCCACTAAAAAGTAAAACGATTAATAGGGTTAGAAATTCATCGGCTAGGGAAAGCATCGTCATTTTAGGTGGAATGAATAATCCATACCCACTATTATCGAATTGTGATGCATTTGTATTATCATCAAATTACGAGGGATTAGGATTGGTTGTATACGAAGCATTAGCGCTAGAAACAGATGTAATCACTGTAGATCTTCCAGAAACAATACAATACTTAGAAGATGATCAAGCCATTATTGTAGATAATAATGCGAAAGGAATCTATAACGGTTTATATAAACATAGATATAATCAATATGAAATTAAACCATTTAATTTCGAACCATTTAGACAATCGTCTATTAAGGAATTTGAAGAAGTCTTTAAATAATTCATATAGACGTACAGGCATTGCTAACCATCAACTGGGGAAGATAAGTCTCCGATTATCAAGTTATTGTTACATTAAATGTATCAATATATTTAGTGTAAAGGAGAATAAATATGAAGTTAATTCGATGGTCAGGTCTCGTGTTAATTTGTACGTTAACTGTGATACCGATGAATGGTTCAGCACATGCGCAAACTAATCAAACAAATATGTCATCAGTACATACTGATACTCGTGATACTCATTTTAAACAATCGGGAAATGTCGGTAATCACGCACAATTTTTACTTGATGAATCATTTCTAAAATCACTAGATAAAGGAACTGTTTCATTTAATGGTTACCAAGTTGTATCAAACGATGATGGAAAATCAACGTATAACAAGCATGTGTTTGATCAAGATATCACAGTTATTGATTCCCATTCAGCATCGAGTGTGAGATTTTCAGTAGCCAATTCAAGTGTGTCATTACAACAGATGAAGGACGTATATGATGCATCAAAGCTAAAACATATCCCTCATACAAGTGATGATGCACAATATCCTAATGATGGTACTTATGTTTATCAAGGTGATGCTACGCGATTACAATTTGTAGTTAAAAAGGGCTATGTATCAACTGTAACAGTCGGTCAAGTGAATCCAGAAGGATAAAGTAAGGGTAAGTCTGCGGTTTGTCTAAGGGTAGATAATTATACTTTTAAAAGAACTCTAAATGAAGAAACATAAATATAAAATCCTCAACTTGTGGTATCAACACTATTGAAAAGTGTGAATCAATCATCACTCTAGATTCAATGGTGTTCATCCATTTAAGTTGAGGATATTTTTTATAATGCTTCTTTGAGTGCTTCTTTCATAGCGACATAAGCATAGTTACCAAAGTCTGCTTGTGCACTTTCAAACGGAGCGCCATTAACACTCACTACTTCATGATTTTTATCTTTATCATACTTAACAGGTGAGAAATTAAAATAAGCTAAATAGTTAGAATCGTCTTTTTCGTCTTTTTCCTTTTCACCTTTAACTAATATTGACACATTAGTAACTGGAAGTGCTTCATAATTCATTTGAGCTACACTATATGGTACAGGTTTTGATTGGTTAAGTTTTAATAATTGGTTTAAATTTTTAACTTTAGTGAAATCTTTATTTTCTACAGCATCACTGAAACTTACATGATATAGACCTGGTTCAACAGAAGCATAAATAAGTTTACCGTCTTTATATTTAGTCATGATTTCAGTATAATATTCTGGGTAATTAGTGTTGCCGACTTTTTTACCAGAGCCAGTGACATACCAATAATTAACTTGCTTAATACCATCTTCGCCTGCATCCATTTTTTGACGTTTTACATCTTTTTTATCTTTGAAAAATGCATCAACATCGTCTAATGAAGAACCCTTAGATTCTTTAGTATATTTATAATCAGCAAGCTTTACTTTATCCATTAATTTCTTATAATCTTTCCAACCTTGCATTCCTTTTTGATTAGTAAAAGTTTTATCTGTCATTATTGGATCTAATTTATTAAGCATAGAGATTGGTTTTTGTTTATTATACTTTTTCTTAGCTTCTTCATACGCTTCACTATTGTCATCGTATTCTTTAAAACGTTCACTTTTACTTTTAGCTTTAGATTCTGATTTTTTCTCATCATTTTTATGTGAATCTTTATCATTATTACTATTGCTACAACCTGCTAAACATAATACTAAGGCTAAAATAAATACACTAATTAATTTTTTCATAATAAATTTTCCTTTAACTATGTTTTAAGTTAATGCATTATTATATTTTTCATAAGCCATCCCTTTGTCTTCAAGAACATGACGATAAAAAGGATTTTGACCGATAATTTTAATGTAATCAGCTAATACTTCAACCTCATCTAAATGATGTGTGGTCATAATAATTAAACATTGGGATTTCAACTGCACTAATAAGCGATGGATATCGTATCTAGACTCAAGATCTATACCCACGGTTGGTTCATCTAGAATTAAAATTTTAGGTTGACTAAGTAATCCGATTAAAATATTAATTTTTCTTTTATTACCGCCGGATAAATTAGAAACTTTAGCTTTAGTGTCATCAAAATTGAGTTGTTTTAAATAACTTTGAATCGTATCTTCTGAAATAGGGTGCTCACAAAGTGATTTAAAAAAGTTAATATTTTCAATAACTGTCATATGTTCAAATAATGCGATGTCTTGTGGTACATAACCGACTAATTGTCTGATTTGACGCTTAGTTAATGACTTTCCAAAATATTGAATACTACCTGCATCGACTTTTTCAATACCAGCAATTAAGCGCAATAACGTAGACTTACCGGCACCATTTTCACCTAATAGAATAGTGATGAGATTGTTCTGAAATGTCATATTTAGTGAATCGAAAATATGCTTCTTCTTATAATGTTTCGCTACGTTTTGAACGTCTATCATATTTATCACACTCCTTTATAATTGAATCCATATATAAATCACACTTAATATGATGGCATACACAATCGCCATAAATAGACGATGACTTAAGATATTTACTTTAAATAGTAGTAATGCCATACCTATCTCATAAACCACCAATATAATGATTGATTTCAAGTAAAACCATATACTCAAAGGTTGGTGCATGCCTATACTAATGAGTAATAATACAGCTAATAAAATCAGAACGTGCGTGATGATATAGGTACTGTAGAGTTTGAGCTGACTATTGTTAGTCAGGAATAGTCGATGAAGCGGTGCATTTTGTTTAAGTCGTTGATGTAATAGAATTTGAATCACACTGACCCATATCACAACGGCAAATACAATGCCGATAGAGATAGATTGATTGGCATTATGATTGATGGCATGCGTAGTCATTTGTGATTTGGGTGTGTCTTTGTTGTATTGCTTTTGAATGTCTGACATTGTTTTAGGTTGTTTTGTATCACTTAAATGTTCATATATAATATTTGGAATTTGTTGCTCATATAAGGAACGACTTATGATTTCAATGGCTATACTACCTATGAAATCATCACGTCCATATAACGGCAGGGCAGCCTTTAAATTGTTGTCTTTAAGTTTACGATCAAAGTCTTTAGGAATTTGTAGGCTTGCCATGACTTCCTTTTTCTTTACTAAATCATCGATATAAAAGTCGTCTTCAGATAGTTGACGAACATCAACATATTTACTTTGATTAATTTGATGTATGAGTTGCTTAGATGATTGGGTATGACTCATATCTTGTACTGCGATTGGAATTTTAAACGTTTGATTTGCAGATTTTTGACCCAACCATAAGGCAGTTAATGTTAAGACAATCGTCAATATCAAGATCAAATAAGCTAGCCATTGCTTTTTAATCACAAGTTGAATATAAGGTTTCATCGGCGGTACCTCCAAACAAGAACAAGTATTAACATCATAATCAATACAACCAAACTAGAATAAAAAGCAGGGTGTGTATTTAAAATGTAATTATTTAATGTAATTTCTAGCATTTGATTAGTGACTAAACTAAATGGTTGACTGACTATCATATTATTAAATATATGTTGGAAGAAAATGGTTGGGACAGTGATACCAGAAAATCCAATAATTATGATGCTTAAACTGACTTTTAATAGTAAATTAAACCATGATTTAGCTAATAAATCGATTATGATTAAGCATAAGGTCATCATTGTTACAAAGTATAGTAATTCAATAGTTACTGTAGGCCAATTGTAATTTCTAAAGGGACTATTTAGTGCATGATGAATCCAAATAAACCCTATAGCTGACCATAGTAGCGTGTAAAACCAAGCGATAAACCCACGGACAAGTGTGAGTTTCTCATAGGAAAAGTGAAACATTTGTAATCGCTCTTTTAATGCAGATTCTTGGTTCATTTTAAGTACAGTATAGAGTGATAGACATAGGATATATATTGAAAGTAAATAACCAGTCACCACATAATAACTACCAGTGTCATAGATATTTATAGGTTCATAATCGAAGGCACCAGTACGATTGAGGCCTGTAAATAGCATGTCAGTCATTGTCATTAATGTCTCATTGTCAGAAGGTTTATCCGCAAGATGACTGAAACTCAAAATGCCACCCATCGACAACATTAAGCGATCATACACAGAATGAGTGAGTTGGTTAATGACTACACTTTTAGTGGACTGTTTGTCATATGTATAAACTGAAATAGGAAGACTACCGTTTTTATAAAAAGCCTTTGTCATACCTTTATCAAAGACGAAATAGCCCTGTAATTTCTGTTGTTGCAACAATTGATGTGCTTGATGTTCATCATATTTTTTCAAAGAGACGTTTTTTCCTAAGTGACTCCCTTTACCTACAGACCCTAAAATAAGTTGGGTTTCTTTGGAATGATCCTTGTCAACGATACCTATCTTGAAAGATGATTGATCTTGGTTAAGTTGCTGTAGAATTGTTAGTGTCGTGATTAAAGCCATAATCATCAGTAATAAATATAAAAATAAATACCACTTCTTCAATAAAAAAGAGTGGTAGATGTGAAACAATTTTAATGCTTTCATATACCCACTCCTATTAAATGATATGAAAAATGGGGTGGAAATTATGTCCCACCCCGTATGGTTGTATTGGCTACGATATCCTATATTGAAATGGATAGGGGTATGAGCCAATCAATAGTTTGAAAATGTATTTGATATATCATTCTCTAGCTACTTAATCTTCTAATTTTTTAGTTATTTTTTTGAAATTATCTTTATAACTTTTATTGATTTCTTTGGTTAGTTTTTCTTTGTCTTTTTCAGATAAATCATTAAAATCTTTAGCACCTTTTGTATCAAAGTCAATTTTTTCTTTTAATTTGGTATCTGCATTTAAAATGATGTTAATAGGTTCATTTTCTATTTTAAACTCTACATTAAGCTTCTGTTTTTGTTGATTATTCTTTGTATCAGTATCTAAATTATTTTCATAGTCAATATCATAGTTATCTGTACCATCATCTATAGTTACAGTACCAGCATCTTTTCGTTTTGAATCGCTTTGACTTTCCTTATTATCGATATCAACTGTATAACGATCATAATCTATACTACTTGTTAATGTGTATTTATCTTTGTAGTTATCATCTTTCTTTTTAGATGTACCATTAATCTCAAATGTATTATCATTACCAGACACTTTGTAATCCACTTTTAAATCATCATCAATTTTATTTGTACCTTTGATAGTGATTTTTTTGTCATCTGAATCAGTAATAGTAATATCTCGTTTTAATATTTGGTGCTTTTCTTGATAAATTTTAGATTCGATTTTAGGGAAATCTTTATCTTGAGCATCCTGTGCATCTTTGAGTGCATCTTTAATTGATTTGTTATAATCTTTTTCATTCATATTTGAAAGTCGCAAAAGTTCATTGTCATTCTTTGCTTTTTTTAATGCGGCTACTGTTATTTTCTTAGCTTTTTCTCTACTAATAGTTAATGTGACAGGTTTAATCTTTTTAGATTCGCCGTCAATTTTGACCTTTTCTTTATCGCCTTTTTTAAAGTCATCATCATCTAATTGATCTGTGATTAAATCAGTATAGCGTTTAGTTATTTTGTCAACATCATCTTGTCGAGTTTGCAATACACCCAGTTGATTATTCAGGTTGAAATTAACATTTGAATAGCCTTTATCTTTTAGTTCGGATGCATCAACATCTTGTAATTCAGCTAATCCATCAATGATTTCGGAGTTTTTGATACTATAAGTATCTTTGAAGAACGGTGATTGATAATATTGATTTTTATCATCAGCACTAGTTTGGAATTTACCGATTTCTTCATCAACGATTGTAGGTGACAAACTGACAGTACTTTTCTTACTTTTAGGATCATGACCAACGGTACCTTTAAGTTTTGTGCCATCTACTACTGATTTAGGTAATCCAAGATCTTCGATAAAATCTTTAGAGGCATCTGCAGTAACCTCGAATTTAGATAAGAATGAATTATCGTTATATTTTTCTTGGAATTTCATTTCGTTTTCAAAACGATCATTTACATATGAATTTAAGTTCTTAGCTGTTTTCTTTTCACTTAATAAATATGTATTTTTGGGTGTGTTAGTAATAAAAGCATATACGCCCCAAGCTATTCCAAATACAAGTAATAATCCGACCACGATAGGTAAGATAATTTTAAGTTTTTTCGACATATCGTATCCTCCCAAAATTTGCTATTATCCCCAATTAGACTTCAACTATTTAACAAAAGGAGGTCAGGACAAAAATCTTTATGTCTCAACCTCCTTCAATTTTACTATTTTAACTTGATTTCTTTTTTAGCAAGATTATCGTTGCTATAATCGTTAGGATCTTTAACCTGTAATGTTACTGGTGTTTTAGTATCTTTTAACTTAAAGAATTTAACTGCTTTAACTTTACCACCTTTATTGATTTCGTCAGTATCGTTATCTCCGTATTTTCTATCTAATTTACTATCATAAGCATCGCCAGTTTCTAATTTTCTTTTTACATCTTTAGAATCTTGGTATGCTTCAAAGCTTTGACTGAATGCTGATGATGCTGTTACATCTTCTTTATCAGTTTTCTTTTTAACACCATAAACAATAGCAATATTTGGTTTGTCATCATCTGCATATTTACTTGCATCAACGATTTCAGTATCTAAAATTTCAATGTCAAAATCTTTACTTGTCAATTTATCATTTTTGAATTTAGAGTTAGATTTTTCTTTATCATCGTCAGAAGAATCAACTTTAACAGAATCAGTATTACCAGAATCTTTCTTGCTTTCAGATGATTTGTTTGATGAATCACTATCTGATGAATCCTTAGAAGAATCATCTTTGCTACCACAAGCGCCTAAGATTAAAACTGACGCAAATAGTAAAGCTAATAATTTTTTCATAATTAAACCTCCCAATATTATAAAATGAATAGTATGTAATGAAAATATTCACTTATTAATATTAAATGAATAATAAAATAATGAATATTTATGGTAATTAGTATAGCATTTAATTGTTGTTAAAGTAATACTTTATTTCAAAAAAAATTACGTTAAAATATGTTTATAGACTGAATGAATAAAACTGAAATAATTATGTTTATTTTAAAATATAATAGTTTTTATTTTGAATTTAAATACAGTAAATTCAATAGTGTTAAATTCAATTTTGGGTAATGTAATTGAGGCATTTCTAGATAAATATCTAGATTAAAAAGATCATTCGTTATGTTGATAATTTAATAAGCTTAATACATTTAGTTGATTGCTAGAATGGTTTAAAAAACTTGGAAATATCTAATTATGATTTATGAATTCAAGGAGGATAAATATGAAAAGGTTCGCATTAATACTGAGAATATTTACTATTTTAGTTCTCGTTGAAATTATCATTTTTATAGGTGCATTGTGTACTCATTTATATTTCCAACATCAATATATACAGAAAGAAGAGAAACGGATTGAATTGTTTTTAAAATATAACTTTAAAAATATTAATAGTACAACAGTATATAAGAGTAATAGTGATTCACCGCTAGGAAGTTATAATATTATCGTTCGTATTAATGGGGATAAAAATAAAGAATTAAATTATGATGGTGAATGCGGGAACTATAAACCAAAATTCAATGGAGAGGAGTATATTTTAAACGGTAATCTAAAAAAGAAGAAAGCAAATAGAAAGATAAAATTAGTAAAAGATATATTAAAAGAAAAAAATACCAATTCTGTTAATGATGCCTTAAAGAAATTAAAATCGGAAGGTGAACAACATGAAGAGAATAACTAAGCGGAAGACATTAATGCTTATTGCTATTCTATCAACAATAATGAGCAGTTTCGTTATATTGATAACTGTGGGGAATATACTATTTATATTTGGTTGGGGATTATTTCCATATTGGACGCCTATTGCATCTACAATTGTTGTCTTCGGCAGTTTTATATTATCTTTTTCACTAAAATATATTAAACATAAATATCTAAAGTTTTTCTTTTCAATACATATAATCGCTAATTTTCTATTATTTTTTGTAAATATAATGTCAATTTGCTCAGTACAATTAATTTAAGCAATTTAAAAATATGATTTTTTGAGGGGATAATATGAAAGATATTAAAAAGATAAATAAAATGTTTTTTTCGTTTGAGATTATTCCTTTTATTATGTTTGTTTTGTTAATGTTTGCACCGATGTTAGCAGAATTAATGAATAATCGCTTGCAGTATGGTAGGGATTTTAGTGATAAAGTTGCGTTATATTCTTATATTTCAATTATGAGTGTATATGTTATTACCATATTGTTAGAAATTATTTTTTATTTTAAAATACTGAAAAATTATCAATATGATCAAACAAATGTTGAATTAGCTAATAGAGTTAAAGTCACAAAAGTATTATCAATTTTATATATGATTCCAGGTTTATATGCGATTCCATTTTATTTTAGATTTTTACATGTTCGCTCATTTAGAGAAAATAAAAAGTCGGGACAACCTGCTTATCATTTTTGGGAAAGCTTTATAAAAGCTGACAGAAAACCATTTGAGTTGAAAGACTTATTTATTAAAAATAGATAATAAGGAGAAACTAATGAAAAAGTTATGTATAGGAGTGTTAATTATCATGATGAGTATCATCAATAGTGGTTGTAGTCACGACCAAAAAGAAAATAAATATCAAAGTCACATTGATAAAGTAATGGAAATACAACAAGAAACACATAAAGAGATGGTTAAAAAAAGTGATCAAGTTACACCTAAATTCAATAAAGATCAAGTGAATACTTATGTCTTTGAAGATGGTAAATTGATTATCCTTAGTTATAAGCTATTTAAAGATAAAGATGAATTGTTCTATGCAACATATGAATTTAAAGATGACAAAATTTATTATAAGAGAGATATTGATCCTAAAACATATGTGAAAGAACATCACCCAGATTATAAGGATATTAAAGTAAAATAATTTAAAGGAGTCGGAAAATAAATGGAAAAATTAATTAAAGTGACGTCTTTAATTGGCGTTATCATACAAAGCTTTTTAACATTATTGTTTTTATTATTTTTAATTTTATCAGCCACAGGAATTATACAACCTGATTTAACCACAACTGTTAATGGAAAGGAAACAGTACAAAGTCCAGAAACAGCTCAAGCAACATTCGTTACGGTATTTGCCATTTTCTTTGTAATTTCATTAGTTTCAGATTTATTAGGTATTTTCGCTATGAAAAAGTTATTTGTGAATAATAAAATGAGTGGTATTTTGCATATTATTGGGGCAGTTATCAGTGCTAATTTATTAACATTTATTGCTTGGTTAATCAGTGGTATTTCTATTTTAAGATATAATAAAACAGGAAAAGAAGTGTCGTAGAATGAAATATGTTTGGTGGATACTTTTAATAATTGCTGGAATTTTAAGTTTAATCAGTGTTTATGGATTTATTCTATGTGTAGGTAGCTTTGGAATGGTGGCGTTGAATGTCATGTGGTTATTTGTCTACACACCACATAAAAATTCAAAAGCACTTGAATCTGTTTCAAAACCAACAATATATTTGTCAATCATTGGAACATACGCTGTCATAACATTGATGTCCATTCTATTTTACTTTGTAATGAAAACTGATTTTAATGATATAGGAACAAAATTATACGGTGAATCTTTCAATACGTTAGGATTGCCATTATTTATCATTGGCATTATTTTATTTACTATTGGTACATGGCTTGTATTTAAAATACAACAATCACGATTAAGACAATAAAACGAATAGAATGTGAATTAGGACGGTTTAATGAGAATGCCGTCCTATTGGTTTATACATATAAGATGAGTCTGATTTTAAATGTTACAATCGCATCATGTAATATATACTAAAACTTAATGAATAATTATATAGAAGGTGAATTATGGAATATGTACAATATTTAAAAAGATTCAATCAAAATATAAAAATTTTAAAAGAAAATGAACTAGAAAAGATACCACAATGTTGGAAGTATATTTTGCTATCTGAGAATAGACTTGAGAGAGTAGTCGAATATTGGAAAGAAGTAGTGGGGCAAAATTTAAGTAATACAATTCAATATATGGAAAATCATTTAATTGATATACAATGTATAAAAGTTAATGAAGATTATTATATTTTGTATAACATTCTTGCTGAAAATAAAGAAGAAGGGATATATGTAGGGAAGATACCTAATGAAAATAAAAAAATATCTTCTATATATGATAAACTGCCTTCTTCATTACAAACTTTTTATTCTAATCTTCATGATGGATTTTATTATTATGCAAGTGACTCAATAGGAATTTTGGAATTGAGTATGATTAAAAATTTAAATGAATATGATTGGGCGATTTTAGAAGAAATAGATGAACCAGAAATAAATTTAGATACAGCTTATATCATTTTTGATTCTGGTATGGGCGGATTTATTGTTGTAGATGTAAATAAAGGGATAGATAACGCAACGATTTGGTTTGATGACGAAGCACCAATGTATCAAAAAAACTTTTGGGATTTTTGTGATGAATGGATAAAAATGGGGATGGAAGAGTAAAAAATATTGTTTAACAATTAACGAATAGTCAGGAGATTTATTGAAGTCAGTCAAATAAAGTTTGAGTTCGTATATTATAACGGTGGTGAATAAAATTCACCAGCCGTTATTTTCATTTAAATACAAAAAAGTACAAATATCTCTATAATTATAAGTGACTAAACAAATAATCAAAGAAGATAATGCACCTAATGGTATAACATGGAGCAGGAATGGCGAGAAGCTATTGAATCAGGTGATCAAGTAAAAAATATTAAAATGGAAGTCAAAGACCAAGTGGTTTTTCAGTTGATTATGAAATAAACGGAGATAATCAAATACATTAAGAATATTTAGGAGGAATAGAAATGATTTTTTAAGAACAAATAAGTAAGCTTTACAATGATATTGCTAGTGATGTTAGTGATATGATACCTGATAAATGGGAAAATATTTATTTAAAAGCATATGTGAATGATGAAGGCAGTGAAGTGTTTTTCTTTTTCACTAAGAAAAATGAAAATGAAATATATTATAGTGGTGATATTCCAAAGTTATATAATGTGTCTTCAGCAATATACAAATATTTATTGATAGAGGTTCATGAAAAATTTATAAAATTAATAGATGTTTTTAAAAAGGAAAATCAGGAACCATGGACATCATGTGAATTCAATTTTACAAATGAAGGAAAATTGAATGTATCATTTGGGTATATAGATTGGAAAAACTCAGATTTTGGGCAATATGACCGGTTCAATTATTATAGATATAAAAAATTTGGTATTCTACCTGAAAAGAATATGCTATAGAAGAAATTAAAAAAGTAGAAAAATTTGTTGAAGAAAAGGAGAATGATTAATGAAACAAGCACAAGACTTAAAAAAGACATTATTTCAATTAGATGGTCAAAAGTACGGTGCTTATAAACGTATTAAAAATGTCTATGATTTTAATGACTTTCAATTAGCCATTGATCATATACAAGTGGATCCATATGCGCCGCCATCTAAAATAAGATTAATCATTGATAGAGATATTGTAGGTATACCAGATAAATATTTAAATACTGAAGATAAGCATGTAGCTGTTGCTGACTTTTTAACAAGAAATGTCGCACATGTATTGAAATCTTTAGTTTCTAAATCAAAGGGACAACACAAACTATTGATCGATCGTTGCGGTCAAGAAATGTTGAAAAGAACGTCAGTAGTAATTAACAACAATAATATAGAGGTGCGTCTCGAGGTAGGTCTTCCAGCTGCAGGACGCAAAATATTAGGCAAAGCTGCAGCAACAACACTGACCGAACTATTACCTCAGCTTGTATCTCAGGCACTTAACTATCAACAAATTGATCAAGCATCTTTAAAACAACAGGTTGAATTAAAATTAAATCAAACTTATATTAGAGCGCAACTTGAGCAACAAGGACTTATCGCATTTGTAGCTAATGGGGCCATATTACCGAGGAAAAGTGGTATATCTGATGGACCAATGTCCAAAGCCAAATCATTTATAAGCCCTAAGTCATTTGAGACGACTATGCATGTGCCGTTTGGTGAAGCAGTAAAAGGTATGGGAATACCTAAAGGCATTACACTCATTGTTGGTGGTGGCTATCATGGTAAATCAACATTATTACAAGCGTTAGAGAGAGGTGTCTATGACCATATTGCTGGTGATGGGCGAGAATATGTCATTACCAATGACAGTGCAATGAAGATTCGTGCTGAAGACGGTCGTAGCGTTGAAAAAGTTAATATACAACCATTTATTGATCACCTACCAGGTAAAAAAGACACAAGTCAATTTTCAACAGATAATGCAAGTGGTAGTACATCACAAGCCACCAATGTGATGGAAGCACTTGAAGCACAATCCAAGGTGATGTTAATTGATGAAGATACATCAGCTACGAATTTTATGATTCGTGATGGGCGTATGCAAAAGTTAATAGCACCCGAGAAAGAACCGATTACACCATTTTCAAATAAAGTGAAGCCATTATATGATGACTATAATGTATCGACTATTTTAATTGTAGGTGGGTCAGGCGATTACTTTGAAGTGGCTGATCAAGTACTGATGATGGATGAATATGTACTCAAAGATGTCACTGAAGAAGCTAAGGCAATAGCACATTCCACCGGATATGAACGTGACGTGATTTCACAACAATCATTTGGTAACATCCCGTCAAGAGTGCCACTTACGTCAAGTTTTACTAAAAAAGGTAAAGACGGTCGATTAAAAGCAAAAGGCCAACATGCAGTGGTGTATGGTAAAGAGGCGATTGATATATATGGGTTAGAACAATTAGTAGATGATAGTCAGACTAACTGTTTGGCAATGATGTTAGATTATATGCAACGTCATAAGGTGAACAACGAGCAGACGATTGTAGAGATAGTCGATGCTATTTATCAATTGATAGACGAACAAGGGTTAGAGGCGATGTCACATCATCAAGGTCATCCAGGTAATTTAGCATTACCTCGTAAACAAGAATTGATAGGTACGTTGAATCGCTATAGAGGGTTGCATGTGAAATGATATAAATGTAATGATGAATAAAGAGATGAATAAAGTATTTTTAAATTTTAACGAAAGGACGGAATAACACGTTGAAATTTTTGAGTATTTTCTTCCCTGTTATTATTTATGTCATCATTTTAGCGTTACAATATTTTTTATCTCGAACAGGTAGTAAAATATTAGGTTTAATTATGCCAGTTGTATTAGTTGTAGGTGTCACATATGGTTATATGATGAATTATTTTGAATTAGGATTAATGCCTATCATCTTCTTAACAATTATGGGATTATTTATGTTATTAGGAGAATGGCAACGTGCACAACAAGCTAGAAAATCAAAAATGAAAGAATAATGAGATGCGCATGTATCTAGAAGTACGTGAGGTACTAAGATAACATGCGCATTAATGTATGATAGATGTTATTTAATAAAAGGTTTATTGTCATTATATTCTGCTTCAGTCATCAATCTACTTTTTCTCTGCAAACCGTAATCTTCTTTGAAACAGTGCGCTCCTTCTTTTAAATAGGGTACTACAGTTGCTCTAAATTTTACTTTTTTATAAAGAAGTGAAAACCCAATGTCATAATATTTTTGCCTCTCAAAAAGCCATATATGGTCAATCATAGCACCATTAATTTGGACATCTTTTAATAAGATTTTGACATTGCGCAAATATGGAATATCGCGATTCAATCTATTTTTATAACCTACATATTCAACTCTACCAGTGACTACGACATTTTTATTACGAAATGGTCTTAATTGTTCCCTGATCATCTATGTTCCCCTTAAAATATCACTTATTAATGAAATAATATCACAAAATTATAAAAAGTGACCAAATATCATTTGGTATAAATAAAAAAGTAGTGCTATTGGAGTGATGTGTGCTATTGATTACATTTGATGTTGTAGGGGATATTAAATTAATATAAAAAATAAAACCTTCATCCGATAGATTGATGAAGGTCAGTACGTTGCTATTTTCGAATTAAAGCTAGAATACCAGCAACTAAAATTAAAATACCTGATAAGATACCAAAGAAACCGATAAAGATGAAGTTTAAAAGGCCACCAATAACTAATAAAACACCCATTAAAACTCTTTTCTTATTGATGATACAACTTAAGATTAAAGTGATAATACATGTAAGGATGACAGCGACACCTAGTCCGAAAACTTGTCCACTATCTGATGCTTCAAATTCATTACCGATACTACCCACCATAATCGCAAATAATCCACCAAGCATACCGAAAATACTTCCCATAATGCCTAGAATCATTTCCGCTACTCGGTTTGTTGGTCTTTCAAACTGATAATTATTCATTATGTCACCTCGTTATTATTCATAACTTTAATATATACTATTAAACAAATTAAATAAATAGTTTTGTAGCAACTTATTAAAATAATAATACTTAATTGATGTAAAAACATTTAATATACAAAAAGAAGTTGAACACACTTTAAAGATGTGTCCAACTTTTATATGAAAAATGATTCGTTTTAATTATGATTGTCCTTAAACGCTCTAACAAAATAATAAATACTAATACATGCGATAATAAGAAATGGAATAAATACAGATAAACTAAAACCATGGATGATATTCCAAACAATCATGACAATTGCTAATAAACAAACGACCACACACGCTAACATTTCAATTGTACGTAGCATGATGTATAACCTCCTATGTATTTAAAACATGGTATTGTAAATATATAATGATTCTAATAGTTTAATTATAAAGTAATTTATAATGTTGTTAAATAATTAAATATGAAAGATTGCTTATTAAAAAGTTATAAAGAAAAGGAAGGTCTTATTATGTCATATAACGCATTAATCGTTGAAGATGATATAGATATAGCACATATTTTATCTTTAACTCTTACAAAGATGACGGTACATACAACAATTAATTATTCCGGTCAAGAAGCGCTTCAAACATTAAAAAATAATCAATTTGATATAGTGATTTTAGATTTGATGTTACCAGAATTAAGTGGTGAAGAAATACTTCCTTTTATAAAAGAAAATACATATAGCAAAGTTATAGTTATATCTGCTAAGACTGATGTAGAAGAAAAAGTAAAACTATTAAATTTAGGTGCAGATGATTATATGACTAAACCATTCGATGCTAAAGAAGTAACAGCTCGTGTTTTGGTTCAATTGAGAAATTTAGATAGCAAATCTCAAATGGAGCAACTTAAATGGAAAGATCTTACTTTGGATATTAGTAAACATCAAATGTTCTATAAAAATACTGAAATTAATTTAACTAATTCAGAGTTCGAGATTATGAAGTTGTTAATGCAATATCCTGAGAAGGCATTTTCAAAGCAAAAGATTTATGAATCCATACAAGGTGTTTATTTAGGTGATGACAATACCATCAATGTACATATATCTAATATTAGAAAGAAGATAGCGCTGCATACAACTGAAACATATATACAAACAGTGTGGGGGATTGGGTTTATGTTGATCTAAAATCTTTATGATTTCTTTATATTTTACTTAAAGGAACTTAAGGAATATTTCGTTATGTTAAGTGTAAGAATAGCGAAGGAGATGATTAAATGAATCCAGTCATACAAACAAAGCAATTATCTAAAAAGTTTAAACACGACTATGGGTTACAACCTACCGATTTCAATCTTTATGAAGGAGAAATATGCGCGATTATCGGACGAAATGGCGCAGGTAAATCGACGTTATTTAAATTAATTGCGAATCAAATTCATCCTACGAGTGGTAGTATCAAATTGTTTGGAGAAGATGGCTATAATATTAATAATCAGGGGCGAAAAAGAGTAGGATTTATGATTGAAACACCAGAATTTATATCTAATTTTACGGCTTATCAAAATCTACATTATTTTAGTATTCAACGTGGTGTTACGAACAGTGAAAAATTAGAAGAAGTATTAACTCTAGTAGGTTTGAAGAATATCACTAAAAAGGTAAAGCAATATTCATTAGGAATGAAGCAAAGGCTTGGTATAGCGTTGGCTTTATTGACAGGGCCAGATATATTAGTACTAGATGAACCGATTAATGGATTAGATGCTCAAGGTATTAAAAGTTTTCGAGATTTAATTTTAAAATTAAATGAAGAAAATGGAATTACAATATTAATATCTAGCCATATTTTAAATGAACTACAACAACTTGCTTATCGATTTGTATTCATTGAAAATGGTGAAATTATTGAAGATATAAGCAAAGAACAAATGCTTAGTAAAGGAAAGCGTCAACTAATAATCAAAGTTGATAAGCCTGAAAGCGCAGTAAGAATATTAGAAGAACATATTGAAAATATTAACTATAAAGTATTGCATAATAAAGAAATTGTTATAGAACCACCCAATATAGAAAGTAGTGATATTAATAAGTTACTACTTAATAATAATATCGAAGTTGAAGAATTCAAGATTGAAACAACGAATTTGGAAGATTATTTCTTAAATAAGGGAGTGGGAAATTAACATGATTAATTATATGAAAAGTGAACTTTATAGAATATTTCATAGTAAAGGATTATATATATACTTAATTGTTTGTAATGTTCTAATGATACTTGCGGCACTCACATTATTTTATTTTGATAAAACGGAAAATAATTTTCCTTATGGTAATGCTAAGTTTTTCTATACAAATGTAATTACAGCTGGATTACTCATCTTGGTTATTGGTGCATCCATGAATATGTTAGTGAATAGTAAACAAAACAAAGCATTAAAAAAAATTTCAATTTCTTTTGATACAGCAGTTTCATCTATTTATTGGGGCAAATTTATAGTTTATATCTTGAGTTTCTTAGTTTTATCTCTAATTAGTACTGCTATAACAGTTATATTAGGTATCACATTATTTGATTTTGATCAAACAGCACTCACGAATTATTTAATAGCTTTAGTTAATATGGCCCCTATTGTATTTGGTGGTCTCGCTCTAGCCCATGCTATTAATAGTTTTAAAGCTAATCTTGCAATAGTTATCATTATTATTAGTATTTTTTACTATCAATCGGCAATGATATTACAAGTATTGACGATGATCAGTCATAAATTTGATGTTATTTATGATAATTCTCCAACAGAGCTATTTAATCAAAATTTCAAAGAATTTATGCAGGAGTCAAGTCAGTTTGGGATTCATTATTGGTTGATAGGTGTATTATTAGGATTGATGTTTTTAATAGTAAGTTATTTAATTTATAGAAATAAAGAGTTTATAGACTAATTTAAGGAAGTTATTAAATGATAATCAGTATGATATTAGTACTCATTCTTGTTGTTATAATTTATAAATATTTATTGTTGAAATATGATATGACTCAATTAACGAAACAATTAAAATATATAAAACATCATATTAATTCGAATCAAATTATTCGAACTAATACTCATCATAAACACTCAGTTAACCTGATTAATGAAATCAATGACGTGTTAAATGCAAAGAGAAAAGAAGTTGTGAAATATAAGCAACAGGAATTACTGTTAAATCAAGAAATTACCAATATATCTCATGATATTCGAACACCTTTAACAGCTATTAAAGGATATGCTAACTTAATGCAAGAGATTGAAACAATAGACGAAATCAATCGTTATGCTAAGGTGATTAATAGTAAAACAGATAACCTTATCAATATGGTGGATCTATTTCATGAAATGACCAAATTAAATTCAGGTGACTATGCTTTAAATATACAAGAAATTAATATTGATGAATGTTTAAAAGAACAATTTTTATCGTATTTCAACCAATTTGATAACAAGTCTATTAATGTATTATTTAATGAGGATGGTACACACTTAGTCAAAGCTGATCGAGTATGTTTAGAACGGATTATCAATAATTTAATATCGAATATTCTTAAATATGGTAAGACATATGCGAAGATTAAAGTTTTCGATAACAAAGACAGGGTGCTTATTGAAATACAAAATGATACTGATGAACCATTAAGTGATGGTGATCAAACTAACTTATTCAAAAGATCTCAAACACTTGACGTCAGTAGACATAATGGTAGTACGGGATTAGGTTTATACATGGTTAAGCGATTAGTAGAAGTACAGAATGGTAGAATTACAGCTACTTTCCAAAATAATCAGTTTAATATATCCATTGAATTTCCTAAATATGCGATTTAATATTTGCCATACCTACAATATTATATTTGGTTACTGGTTTTAAATCATGTTTTTTATAAAATGATTTAGTACTTTCTTGATCGTCAGTCATACAGACGATTTGCATTGTGTGGTCAAATTGACTAAGAACTTCTCCAAGAAGCTTAGAACCTATACCATGGTTTTGATACTGACGTTTAACTAATAAATCTTGAATTATGATAACTGAAATACCATCACCAACAAGTCTTATGAGTCCTATGAGTTCAGTATCATCCCATACCGATAACACATATAGTGAATGATGAAAAGCTTGACTGAGTTTATTCAGATCATAAGTATAGTTGAACCAACCGACATCATTGTATATTAATCTTAATTCTTCAATAGGGATATGTTTGGAAGTTATGTATTGCATAGCGACTCCTCCTTATCATCATCCCATATAAATAACCTGTTCTCAACTTCAAGTTGTGGAGAACAGGTTTATTTAAATTATTGCTCTTTCAATACACCGTCTTGCATGTGATAGACTTTGTCGCAGAATTGGGTTAATCGTTCGTCGTGGGTAACGATGATGCATGTTTTGTTTCGTTGCTTTGTTTGATGTTCTAAGATTTTCATAACGGCCATCGCGTTGTCTGTATCTAGAGAAGCAGTTGGTTCATCGGCCAATATGATTGATGGGTTAGTGTAGATTGCTTTGGCAATGGCAACACGTTGCTTTTGACCACCTGATATTTCACTAGGGAGTTGGTTCTCTATTTCGGTGAGGCCTAATTGATTTAGTAAATCTTTATATTCATCTTTATTGAGTACATCTTTTTTATACTTTTTAAGTAACTGAAATTGTTGTTTAACCGTTAAAAATGGCACTAAATTAGTGGATTGTAGAATAAATCCAATTTCTTGAATTCTAATACGGGCAAGGGCCTTTTGTTTTAATTGGGTAATATTTTGATGATTAATCCATATGTCACCCGTAGTAGGTGTTTGTAATGCACCTGCCATTGTTAAAAAAGTACTTTTCCCAGAACCAGACGGCCCTACAATGGCGATGAGTTCGCCTTGATTAAACGACAAATCAGTTGATTTAACAGCTTCTATCGTTTGGTTACCATCTTTAAATGATTTCGTAACAGCTTTAAATTGTAACATTTGCATACTCCTTTCTATCCAATTGCTTTTAATGGATCAATTTTTCTAATAGATAAGACTGAAAATAGACTTCCCAATAATGAAATAATGATGAGTACTATACCAAATATAAGTAGTGTGATGATATTAAACTGTATTGGAACAGCGTCAGGCAGGATAGTGCTCGTTAATAATGTTAGTCCCAGTCCAATTGCCGTACCAATCAGTGACAATATAAAGGTTTGTGCTAATACCATTTTAGCTAGATAGGTATTAGTGAAGCCTTGTGCTTTTAAGACACCGAATAGGTTTGTCTTTTGTAGTGTCATGACGTATAAGAACACACCGATAACCGTTGCTGAAATCACAAATAGGAAAGAAATCATAAAGTTTAAAGTTAGATTTTGCGCTTTATACCCCGGTAAGTTTTCAATAAACGCATTGATAGATACAGCTTCTAAATTACTATCGAGCTTATGATTCTTCCAATCTTTATCTTTCACGACAATGGCATTGGTTTTATCTTTTGAAAGCGCTGGATTAATCTTTTCAATCGTTTTGTTATTAGAAAAAATTACTGGTGATGCATTGTACTTCGCACTTTTTGTAATACCAACGACCTTCAATTTCTCGTCTGATTGTGACAATGATAATGTATCGCCAACTTTGAATCCTTTATCTTTGAGGGTTTGGTCAATTACTACATCATTAGTCTTTTTTACTTGATGCCCCTCAACTAATTTTGGCACTAAAAATGAATGAGATGTCACACCGAAGAGTAGGGCATTTTCTTCTTTTCGTTTATTTGAAACGATGACGCCTTGTTGTTTCAGTGATGCTGCTTTTTTGAAGTCGTCTTTCACTTTGGATTGATCAAATACAGATTGTTCTACGGTTTGATTGGCATCTTTGTTTAAAATAATAGCGTCAGCATGCCACTTTTCAATGCCTTCTGTATTCATTTTGATTAACCCATTTGCAAGTCCAGATAATAAAAATAATAAATAGCTAATGAGTACTAAAATCCCAATAATTAAACTGAACTTAAGTTTGTTTCTTTTAATTTCATTCCAGGCTAAGAACATTAGGTTGTATCCTCCTTTGAAAATAGATAAGACCATTATATAACTTATCGTGATTAGATTACTTTAAGATACCATTTTTTACGCTTATTTCATAAAATTTCGGTTGATTTAAAATGATAACAAAGCATTGGTAATATTCATATAATTAGTTGAATGTCATAGAACCTGTTATAATCAAAGCTCAAATAAGTTAACCTGAGGAGGTTAAATATGAATGAACAAGTCTTGGTCACAGGTGGTAGCGGGTTCTTAGGAATGCGTATCATTAGTGAATTATTAAAAGATGGTTATGAGGTACGTACGACGTTACGTTCTTTAGATAAAAAGAAACAAGTAATTAAAACATTAAATGATCATCACATAAAAACGGATAAATTAACATTTGTAGAAGCGGATTTATCGAAGGATGAACATTGGAATGAAGCGATGAAAGATTGTAAATATGTATTGAGTGTCGCTTCACCAGTATTTTTTGATATTCCGGAAGATGAAACGGAAGTCATTAGACCAGCAATTGAAGGTATTCAACGAATTTTGAGAGCAGCGGAGAAAGCGAATGTGAAACGTGTAGTGATGACATCAAACTTTGGTGCTGTTGGTTTTAGTAATAAAGACAAATCTAGTGTCACTACCGAAGAAAACTGGACAAACCAAGATGAGCCTGGATTGTCAGCTTATGAAAAATCTAAGTTATTAGCAGAGAAGGCGGCATGGGACTTCGTTAAGAATAAGGATAATAATTTAGAATTTGCGACGATTAATCCTGTAGCAATGTTAGGACCATCATTAGATAGTCATATTTCAGGTAGTTTTAATGTCATTAAAAACATAGTTAATGGTTCATTGAAACGTGTGCCTAATATTCCATTAAATGTAGTAGATGTCAGAGATGTGGCGCGTTTACACATTTTAGCGATGACTACACCTGAAGCTAATAACCAACGATTTATCGCTACGGCAGACGGACAAATTTCAATGCCAGAAATTGCCCAATTAATTAAACATCAACGTCCTGAATTAGCTACTCAAACATCTACAAAGAAATTGCCTAACTTTGTATTAGGTTTAGGTGCGAAGTTTAATAAAGAGGCTAAAGAAGGTAAATTGTTACTTGATATGAATAGAAATGTAAGTAACGAACATGCTAAATCAATGCTTGGTTGGCGCCCAATTGGAACACAAGAAGAGGCAATTCTAGAAGCACTTGATAGTATGGCTAAGTATAACTTGATTAAATAAATTAAAAAAGCAGTAGTAGGTCAGTGTTTAAAATGACTTACTACTGCTTTTATGTTGTATATCTATTTTCCTAATAATTTAACAACACGTCGTTGTTGTTCTTTACCCGTTGGATCAGCTTGTGTTTTAAGTTCAGTAAATGCTTCAGACCAGTCTGATGTACGAGTACGAATAGGTGGTTCTTCCATTTCTAACGTATTAAGTATGACGGTAGCGACTTCTTCAGAAGTTTGAGATGACCCCGCGCCATAATTCTCTTTAAGACCACCTAAGTATGAGTCAAGGATTGGCTTATACTCATCATCTTTAAGACCACCCGTAGACTGTAGTTGTGCCATCACATTATTTGTGAATTCTGATTGAATGCCACCTGGTTCAATGAGAGTGAATTTAATATTGAATTCCGGTTGAACGTAACTAGCCATCGCTTCTGTATAACCTTCTACACCGAATTTAGTTGCACAATAAATTTCGTTAAATGGTTGACCTACAAGACCGCCAACAGAAGATATATTAATGATACGACCGTCTCTTTGATTTCTCATATATGGTAAGACTGCTTTTGTCATACGGATGACGCCCATTAAGTTTAAATTTAATTGCCACATGATTTCATCATCTGTTGCGAGTTCCGTTGTTTTAACAAAGCCAGCACCTGCGTTATTAATAAGGATATCAATACGACCTTCAGTATTGATAATGTCAGAAACGACTTGATTGATATGATCTAAGTTTGTAACATCCAGTTGTTTGACTTCTAAGTCTATACCCTCTTGCTGTGATAATTGTGTGAGTGCATCTTGCTTTTCTAAATGACGCATCGTTGCGTATACTTTATATCCATTTTTAGCAAGTAGTGAAGCAGTTTCTAAGCCTAAGCCTGTTGAAGACCCAGTAATTAATGCGATTTTTTTATTCATGAACGAATACCCCGATTATTTTTATTTAAATGATTAGTTGCGCTAAGTTTACGTGGTTATCAACGGAATAGCAAAGATTTAAGACCAACGTTGCTCAACTTTTCCGAATTTCCAAATCAGTGTTGAAATCAACCATGTGATTAAGAACAAACCAACCAAAATATAACCTAAATAGTCAAATTGAATGGATTGAATTAATGACCAAAAACCACCTGATAACGCAAATTTATCAGCCATAATTTGTAATAATTCTATTAGGCCAATAATTAAAGCTGCAATAACTGAAATGGTTGTAATTGTAATGTTGTAATAGATTTTGCGAATAGGATTAAAGAATGCCCAGTTGTAGGCAGATTTCATCACTACACCATCTAAGGTATCTAATAAACTCATACCTGCTGCAAATAAAATAGGTAATGATAAGATACCTATAAATGAAATAGCTTGTTGAGAAGCACCAGATGACAACGCGAGCAATGCAATTTCACTTGCTGTATCAAACCCTAAACCAAAGAGGAAACCTAATGGTAATACGTGCCAACTTCTACTGATGACTTTGAAGTAAGGTCCTACAAATCGAGTGATAAAGCCTCTAGATTCTAAAAGTTCATTCACTTCCTCATCATCAATGCCTTTTTGTTTACGTAATTTCATAAATAATTGAACTAGAGATACTAGAATAATTAAATTTAAGATACCAATTAAAACTAAGAAAAATCCGGAAACTAACGTGCCAATCGTACCGCCTATGTCTTGGAAATGGGGTAATTCACTTTTAGCCCATTTGACTGATATGCCTAGTAATACTGCCATTAAAAATACGACGGTAGAGTGACCGATTGAAAAGTAGAAGCCGACACCTACAGGATCGCGACGTTGTTGTAATAACTTCCTAACTGTATTATCGATGGCAGCAATATGATCGGCATCGAAAGCGTGACGTAAACCTAACGTATATGCCAAAATACCCATGCCAAATAAAATATGATGATCTTTACCTGCAAACCATAAAAAACTAAACCCAATAATGTGTAGTAAGATGACAATGCTTATGTATGGTAACCAACTTAATGATTGTCGTTGCATTGATTTCAAAATAATACCCTCTTTCTGATAAACATAATAATTAATCATACTCCGATTAATGATAAACGCATAGAAAATTTTATTAGTGTAACAAAAATGTTATGCCGAAAATAAATTAGTTTTAATTATTATTTAATTGATATTACAACGAAATAAGGTCAACAGATTAAACGTTTGAATGATTATATTGTCAGGTATAAATTAATGACAAGTTTTTAAATAAGGGGGAGATGACAAATGGTTGAACATCAAGGGTGTGTTAAATGCGGACATACTGAAGTCGAAGAGGGCACACTATCTGCAACTGGTTCAGGGCTCTCAAAAGTTTTCGATTTACAACATAATAATTTTATAACGATTACTTGTAAAAATTGTGGTTATACGGAATTTTATAAAGATGATAAGAATAGAAAATCAGATATCATTGATCTCTTTTTCGGTGGCTAGTGACTGACTATGAGTCCTTAAATAAACTATCTTTAATCGTTGATAGTGAGTATATGAATAAACATCCCGATTGTTGAATTAAATTTTCAATATGTTGGGGTGTTTTTTTATAAACAAACTATTGTTTTTCTGATTCATTTATTAGTAGACTGATATTATTATAACGATTGAGATGTGTGGAGGGAGGACTTTGATGAATAATGAATATAAAAAAGGCATATTTTTCGCACTAGGTGCATATGTTTTATGGGGCATTTTACCTATATATTGGGAACTGATTCATCATATTGGTGCATTTGAAATTTTAGCCTTTAGAATTATCTTTTCAGCGATATTCATGATTTTTATTTTAATCATTGGCAAGAATCAGAGGCAAGCATTTATTCGAGATGTGAATCAATTGGTGACACATCCTATACAACTTGTAGCCATCGTCGTTGCTGGTTATGTGATAACGATTAACTGGGGGACATTTATATGGGCAGTGACGAATGGACATGTATTACAATCTAGTTTAGGTTATTATATTAATCCGTTAGTGAGTATCTTATTAGCGCTCATTTTCCTAAAAGAACGATTTAATAAATTTGAATGGTTAGCGATTCTATTTGCATTTATTGGCGTACTTTACATGACATTGAAAGTAGGAGAATTCCCAATCGTGGCACTCATGTTGGCATTTTCATTTGGGATTTATGGATTATTGAAAAAGGTTGTCCATATCGATGCGATTAGTAGTATTACAGTAGAATGTATTGTCACGGCTCCTGCAGGATTAATCTATGTTGGTTATTTATGGCAACAGCACCAACTTAGCTTTGGTATGAACATGTCTTCGTTCTGGTTATTATTCTCTGGTGCGATTACAGCGATTCCTTTAATACTATTCTCAGCAGGCGCAAAACGTATTCCACTATCTTTAACAGGCTTCATCCAATATGTTGGACCAACCATTATGTTTGTTTTAGGTATCTTCTTATTTAACGAACCATTTGATATCAATCAATTGATTACGTTTATCTTTATCTGGATAGGTATTGTGTTATACAGTACATCTCAATATTTAAAAATGAAAAGAAGACCAATTACAGAATAAGAAAAATCATCACCTTTACCCAAGAATAAGTGGTATAGGTGATGATTTTTTTATTGATATTGAATTGATTAAAATATACCGATTAATTTCATCCATAATGAGCCTAAGCCAATCCAGATGATAAAGTAGACGAATCCTAATACGATATTCATTGTCCACCAACGTTTTTGTGTGATGTAGCCTGAACCATAAAGAATAGGCGCTGGACCACTACTATAGTGTGTTGTTGACGCTAATAAGTTACCGAAGAACCCAAGGATTAAAGCACTGAACAATGGAGGTGCTCCGGCTGCGACTGCCACGCCTAATAATGCGGCATACATTGCACTGACATGTGCAGTTGCACTTGCGAATAAATAATGTGAATAGAAGAAAAATAGTATAAGTAGCACAATGACAATTGGCCAACTTAAACCATGTAAGCTATGTGCAATCAATTGACTCAACCATGGAATAAATCCTAGCTGGTTTAACTGATCTGCCATGAGTACAAGTACTGAGAACCAAACTAATGTATTCCATGCACCTGTTTCATTTAAAATATCTTTCCATGTTAAGACACCTGTAAGTAACAGTAATGCTAACGCAATAAATGCTGTTAATGTTGCATCAACATGGATAAAGCTACCTGTTACCCATAATGCTAATGCCACGATAAAGATACCTGTCATGAATTTTTCAGCAATGGATATAGGTCCCATATTGGCTAATTCATTTTCAGCCCACTGTTTGGCATTGGGTGTTTCCTTTACAGTAGGTGGATACATTTTATAAATAATAAATGGAACGACGATTAAGGATACTAGTCCAGGTACAAGTGCAGCTAAAAACCAATTCATCCACGTAATATGTACATGCGCAGTTTTTTCGGCTAAGTTTTGAGCTAGTGGATTACCTGCCATTGCAGTTAAGAACATTGCTGCTGTAATGAGGTTACCTTGGAATTCAGTGAAAATGAGAAAGGCACCCATTTTACGTTCTGTACCATCTTTAGGACTTGAACCAAATGATTCAGACAATGATTTAATAATAGGGAACATAATACCACCGGCACGTGCAGTATTACTTGGTGTTGCAGGGGCTAATATTAAATCGACGCCTACTAATGAATAGGCTAAGCCCAAGGTCTTTTTCCCAAACAGTTTGACGAATTGCAGTGCGATTCGACGACCTAAACCCGTTTTAACAAAGCCTCTTGAAATGAAGAATGCCATAGCGATAAGCCATATACTATTATTACCGAATCCTTGGACAGCGGTCTTAATATCAACAACACCAACCAAAACGGTTAATGTAAATCCAATAATAGATACGGCACCAATTGGCATAGGTTGCGTGATACAAGCGATGATCGTAGCGACAAATATCGCAAACATATACCATGCTTGAGTATCTAGTGCATCTGGTTTAAAAGGGGTTAATGCCCATATGAGTAAACCAACTACAATAGGAAGAATAAACTTTTTGTATTTTACATTATTTTCCAAGATGAGTTTCCTTCTTTCTTTCTATTAGGAGATTCATTAGTACACCACTAGGATAATCCTATTTATAGTGAATGTACAGAGGGTTTGTGCAATTAATTGAGAATCATTTTCGATGATTTAGGACATAAAAAAGGACCTCACTTTACAAGCGAAATCCTTTAAATGATGATAGCTTAAGATACTGTTTTAACAACCAGACTATCAAAAAGCATTGTTGAATTATTGTTGTTTTATGACACGTGCCATTTCTTCAATTTTACCAGCGTGAAGTGGGATATGAATAGCATTCAACATTAATAGACCTTCCACTGTGGAGAATCCTGCAATGGGTTGATCTAGTGTTTGTGCTAACTGTTCATCTGTTAATTGTCTTGCACGTTCAGGAATAGTTTGAATATCTTTTAAAATCTCATCGATACTCGGCACACCACCTTCAATTTGAGGCCAGTCAGCTGGTTTAGATCCAGGCGCAAATAGTTGTTTATAGCGTTCTAAATCAACCACATGTTGATTACCTTTAGATAATGCATTTTCAAAAACAGTTAATACATGACCGAATTGCCAATGTATATTATTAGGAAATATATCACTATCTTGATCTAAAATAGCTTCAACTTTCCAACTATCATACATATTTACTAAATAATGAACACCCGTATCTATAACATCATAAACCGTATTCGTCATTATTCATCTCTCCTCTGTATAAAAAATATACTCAATAGTTCTAATTGTGTTTACCCAGATTCATCGCATCTTAGACATTATCAAATGAGTGTGATTGATAGTGAATATTATGAAATGACTATCTTTTATTGTAAGATAGTTGACAAGAATAGATTTATTGACTATCTTATATTATAAGATAGTGGTCGGAGGCGTTGATGATGTCAGTATCAAATCAAATGATGAAAGGACTGCTAGATGGCGCAATTTTAGGACTAATAGCTAAAGGTGAAACATATGGTTATGAAATATTAGAAAAGTTGCATGCCAATCAATTTCCAGAAATTAGTGATGGAAGTATTTATCCTGTACTCTTACGTTTGAGTAAAAAAGGATACGTAGAAACAACGGTTCGTAAATCTGATAATGGTGGGCCTAAAAGAAAATATTATACGATTACAGAAAACGGCAAAGTAGAGTTAGCAGCATTTCAAGAGAAGTGGAAGTATTTAAACTCAGGTATGAATAATTTATTCGGGAGTGAATAGTTATGTTGAGTAAAGAATCGGAAAATTTCTTGGACAAATTAAGAGTCGAACTTCTTTTTAGAGGAAAAGACGAAGATGAAGTGAATGAGATAGACGATGAATTGCGAGATCATTTACTGACTGCTGAACAAAATGGTGAAGATGTACGGCCAATTATCCAAACGCCTGTGAAATCATATGCAGATCGTTTCGCTAAAGAAATGACAATGACACAGGGACTATATAAATATGTGATGTACTTTATAGTATTCTTATTGGCCATTTTTATGATACCTAGAATGCTTGATCAAGGTACGTTTGATGTGTCAGTATCACTCCTGCTTTATATTATAGGTGTATTCGTTTTAGGTGTGGTTGTACAACTCGTAGTGATGAGGAAAGCGTTAGTTCGATGGGGAGATAAGAAAGAATCTTACATTGTGATCATAGGATTTGGTATTGGTGTTTATTTATTGATGATAGCTGGCGAATATTTATTAAGGCATTATCCAATCTATACGATGATTAAATTATCTAATATACAAAGTTTAGTGATTGGAATCATCTTACTTATTTTGACAATGATTGGTTGTTTCATTGTTAAACAGAAGATTTTCGCATTCATTATTTTAATAGTGTCTGCACCAAACTTAATTGCGCACCTTTTCACTGGAAGTATGAGTGGTAATCGAGAAACATTTATCATTATTTCCTCGGTGATACTTGTAGTGATTAGTTGGGGATTCATAGGTTATTATGTTTATAAGCTTTGGAAATTAAGAAAAGAAGATAAACGTTAACAAATCAATTAAAAGAGGTGGCAGTATGATGTATAAGTATAAAAAGAGGAATCCTTTTTCTACCCAATCATCTCCAGTTTATGATGAAGGGAACCAACATATTGTTGATATACAGAAAGTTTTTCGTAATCCATTTCAAAGAATCGTAAGTATTGTCACATTATCTTTAAGATTTAGAAGATATGAATTGAGGAATTCAGCGGGAGAAATCGTTGTCGAAGCTAGTGCAAAGTCTGTGTTAGAGGGTAAACATTTCGAATTGTATTATCACGACAAGGGCAGCACACAAAAGGTTTTATTTGATAAGAAAAGTAGTGGAACTAAAGATACGTATGGCATTATTAAATTAGATAATCGAATTTTAAATATATATGCCGATGAAAATAATCAGACGCACATTAAAGATGCTAAATTAGATCGTGATATTGCATATTGGAAACAGGTTGGGGACTACGCAGAAATACGTGGTGGAGAAGACCGGTTTTTTGAAGATCATAAGATCTTGTGTATGGCGATACTCCATGTCTTTGCAGTGAATCATGTCTATACACGTCATAAAGGATGGTCAATGATAGGACCACCTACGATATAATAAATTAGCCAAGAATGATAGGTGTAGATCATTCTTGGCTATTTTTTATACATTAATGCGTTTCACCTAAAGCAATTTTGATGTCATCATTTCTGTCAATTGCTTCGATTGCTGCGATTAACCCTTTAACAATTGTGTCCAATGATAATGAGGGTGATTGAGATGGTGCTTCGACTTGTTCAGGAATATAGGGCACATGAATGAATCCGAATAGCAAGTTTGAAAAACGTGTAGCATTTAAGTAACCGAGTTGATATAAAATATGATTACATACAAACGTACCTGCACTGTTTGATAGCTTAGCAGGAATACCTTGTTGTTTGATATTTTCTGTCATTCGTTTAACAGGTAAATTTGAAAAATAAGCTGATGCACCCTTAGGTTGTATAGGAATATCAATAGGTTGTTGTCCGTCATTATCAGCTATTCTAGCATCATCTATATTGATACCGATACGTTCAGGGGTGATTTCGGCACGACCACCGGCTTGACCTACTGCAACGACGGCGTCATATTCTCCGGAATCTAACGCTTGTTGTATGACATTCATCACTTTATGAAAGACAGTTGGTACTTCTAACTTTGTAATATCATGTTGTCCGATATAGTCAGGCAACTGCTTAACCGCCTCCCAAGAAGGATTAACTTGATTGCCCTCAAATGGATCAAATCCAGTAACTAGAATCTTCATACGCCCACCTCTTAATATGATTTATTTATATAGTATCATTTAAACCCAATGACTCAATAAAAAAACAGGTCGTAAAACGTATCGTTTTACGGCCTGTTTTAAATATTTTAATTATGCGTGTGCATGTTCTGGAACGTCTTTGAAGTTTTCTAAACGACGTTCCCATTCTTCATCACTAATATCATGTGTTGCAACGTAACGGTTGCGTTCATGTTTAGCGCAGTCGTATGAGCATGCGCCTAAATATTTTTCTTCATTTTCTTCTGAAACAAGGATTTGTTTGTTACATTCTGGGTTGGCACAATTGATATAACGTTCGCAAGGTGTGCCGTCGAAATGTTCTTTACCGACAACTGTTTTCTCAACTTGGTTAACATCTACGCTAATACGTTCATCGAAGACGTACATTTTACCATCCCAGTATTGGCCTTTGGTTTCTGGGTCTTTACCATAAGTTGCGATACCGCCGTGTAATTGACCAACGTTTTCGAAGCCTTCTTTAACTAACCAACCTGAGAATTTTTCACAACGAATACCACCAGTACAATAAGTGACAATGTTTTTACCGTCTAATTTGTCTTTGTTGTCGCGGATCCAATCTGGTAAGTCTCTGAAACGTGTAATGTCTGGACGCACAGCACCACGGAAATGACCTAAATCAAATTCGTAATCATTTCTAGCATCTAAGATGACTGTATTTTCATCTTCAAGTGCTTCTTTAAATTCTTTTGGTGAGTAGTATTTACCAGTTGTTTCACGTGGATCTACATCTTCTTCTAAATCAAGTGCAACGATTTCTTTTCTTGGACGTACGTGCATTTTTTTGAATGTGTGACCTTCAGCTTCATCAATTTTGAATGTCATATCTTTAAAACGTTCGTCTGCATGCATATGTTCAATATATTTATCTGTATCTTCTTTAGTACCTGATAGTGTACCGTTGATACCTTCTGTTGATACTAAGATACGCCCTTTTAAGTTATTCTCTTTACAGAATGCTAAGTGTTCTGCAGCAAATGTTTCGGGATCTTCAATCGTTGTATATTTGTAATATAAAAGTACTCTATAATCCATTTTCTATTCTCCTCTAATCTATTAATCTATGTGTTTTACATCATTATTTATACATTGTTAAACGTCTCGTTAATGTCTACGTATTTTTACACCATTATAATATTGTACCAAAATTAGCAAATGATTCAATATCTCAGCTTATAATTCATTCAAGTGACTGAGTATTTAAATGTATTTTACTAAGATATAAAAATAACAAAATAAGGCATTAATGATATAAGAATTTTTCTTATGTAACAGAATTAGCAAATGGGTTATATCCCTCAATGACTTTAAATTTAATTTCAGATAAAATAGTGATGATATCATTATATATGAAAGAAGGGGTATGGAAATGGAAAATAATGGTTTACCAACATTAAAGTATGAGGGGCTATCGGCTAGTGTTGCGCCGATTGTTTCGGAAAGTGAATTGCAAACGATAACAGCTGAACCATGGGTAGAAATCTCGGATAAAGGATTACAACTTGAGGGATTAAACTTTGATTGTGATGGGCAATTATTCTTACTTGATGTCTTTGAAGGTAATATCTTTAAAGTTAATCCTGACACCAAAGAAGTGACACGTCCATTTAAATCGAAAAAAGAAAATCCAGCAGCCATTAAAATTCATAAAGACGGTCGATTATTTATATGTCATCTAGGTGATTTCAAATCGACAGGTGGCATATTTGCTACAACTGACAAAGGGGACCAATTTGAAGAGATTATTTCAGAATTAAATACGGAATATTGTATTGACGATATGGTATTTGATCGTAAAGGTGGCTTTTATTTTACTGATTTTAGAGGTTATTCAACGCATCCTCTAGGCGGTGTGTATTATGTATCACCAGATTTTCAAAAGGTGACACCTGTGATTCAAAATATTAGTGTCGCAAATGGTGTTGCCTTAAGTACAGATGAACGTGTGCTTTGGGTGACTGAAACGACTACGAACCGATTACACCGTATTGAATTAGAGGAAGATGGAGTGACGATTGCACCATTCGGCGCGACGATTCCTTATTATTTTACTGGTCATGAAGGCCCAGATTCTTGTTGTATTGATAGTGATGATAATTTGTATGTTGCGATGTATGGACAAGGAAGAGTCTTAGTATTTAATAAAAAAGGCTATCCTATTGGGCAAATTCTAATTCCAGGTCGAGATGAAGGTCATATGCTACGCTCTACGCATCCACAATTTATCCCTGGAACAAATCAACTTATTATTTGTTCGAATGACATCGAAATGGGTGGCGGATCAATGTTATATACGGTAAATGGATTTGCTAAAGGTCATCATAGTTTCCAATTTCATTAAAAAAGAGTATGAAAAAAACGGTTTTCTACGTATATGTAGAAAACCGTTTTATTTAATATATTAGTCTTGGATTGAAAATTCTGCTGAAACTTCGAATTTTACTTCTCTACCTAACATTACGCCACCAGTTTCTAATGCTTGGTTAAAGCTAATGCCATATTTTTCTCTATCGATTTTACCAGTTACGATGAAACCAGTTACTTGTTCACCGTTCATAGGGTTTTTACTTACGCCATTAAATTCAACGTCGAATTTTTCTTCGTGTGTTTCGCCTTTAATTGTTAAGTCACCAACAACACTATTTTCGCTTACTTCTTTTGATACGAAAGTGATTTTATCGAATTCATCAGTACCGAAGAAATCGCCTGTTTTTAAGTGGTTGTCACGGTCTTCGTTACCAGTATTGATTGAAGCAGGATCAATTGTTGCAGTTGCTTTTAAAGTACTTAAATCGTTAATATCGCCTTCAACGTTAACGTCGAATTTGTCGAATGCACCTTTCACTTTTGAAACCATTAAATGTTTGATTTGGAAATCTAATGCACTGTGTACGCTATCGAATGTAAATTGAGTCATAATTAACTCCTCCGTTTTCTCTTTTTAAATATATCATTTATATTTGATATAAAGAATATACCACATACATTTTAGAAAAGCAAACTTTTTATGATTAAATCTTCAAAAGTTTATATCTTTTATACTCTAAAAGTATATTTAACTTCTAAATGTGTCAAATGAAAATATATTGGGAATAGAAAATAAAAAGAGGCTAAACTATTTAAATCAGAGGTGTCATTAATGATGAGTATCACAAGAGGTATCAATCATATTGGATTGACTGTTCCAGACATTGAAGTAGCGACAGAATTTTTTAAGCAAGGATTAGACGGGAAAGTGGCTTATGACAGCCAAACACAAAAAGATAGTCCTAGAGAGGGCAAATTTGTAGAAGAGGTATTAGGCCTTGAGAAAAGTGCCAAAATTATTAAAAAGCGCATGATGGTTTTTGGTAATGGTCCAAATATTGAACTATTTGAATTTAAAGATGCGACACAACAACAAGCTGTATCATTACAAGATATAGGTTTCACTCATCTTTCATTCTATGTAGATCATTTTGAGAAAGCTTTGGCACAAATTAAACGTGCAGGTGGGCAACCCATATCTGAACCACATCTAAATACACGTTATGAAGATACGAAAGATAATCAAACAGTTTATGTTAAGACACCGTGGGGAAGCTTAATTGAGTTACAAACGATACCAAATGGTTATTATTATCCTCCTGATAGTGAAGCAGATGTATTTATTCCGAATAAAATTAATGATTGATGTCATTATTGTTCGAAAGTGGGTATAAGTGAACTAAAGGGGGATGACAATGAATTATATTAAATACATTCAATCAGCAGACGGTACTAACCTATATGCTAAGGTCAACGAGGTATCGGAACCAAAGGCCAATATCATTGTTGTTCACGGTTTAGCTGAACACCTTGAACGTTATGATCACATCACTACATTTTTAAATGACAATCAATTTAACGTCATTCGATACGATCAGCGCGGACACGGTCGTTCAGAAGGAAAGCCTGTATATTATAGTAATAAAGATGAAATTGTGGAAGATTTAGATGCAATGATTCAATTTGTGAAAGAAACATACAAAGGTAACGTCTATCTTATTGGACATAGTATGGGCGGATACACAGTCACATTATATGGTACAAAACATCCTGGACTTGTCGATGGTATAATCACTTCTGGAGCATTAACACGGTATAACCTGAAATTATTTGGAGAACCTGACCGTAGTCAACCAGTAGATAAATATTTACCGAATGAACTTGGTGATGGTGTATGTTCAGATGAAGATACGATTCGAAAGTATGAATTAGACGATTTAGTAGCTAAAGATATCTCTTATGGATTAATTTATACACTGCTTGATGGCGTAGAATTATTAAAAGCACAAGCAGCATCGTTTACTGATCCAATATTGATATTACATGGCAAGGAAGATGGTCTTGTAAGTTATCAAGATTCACTTGAATTGTTTAATGACATTAGTTCCGAACATAAATCAATGCATATTTATGATGGACTGAAACATGAAATATTTAATGAATCTTCGTATAATCAAAGTATTTTCCAGGAAATAGTAGACTGGCTAAATCATAATGTATCTCAATAAAATGATAACCGGGATAGTGCTAGCTGTGCACTTATCCCGGTTATTTTTATATCAAACGATTAATGTAATAAAACTTGTGTGACTAACATGCCACCATCAAATACAAGTACAAAGACGACAACAGGCCATACAAAACGGAACCAATGAGAATAACGCATATTGAGCATTTGTAATGTCGCCATGACTAAACCTGTTGGTGCTAAGAATAGCATTGCATATTGTCCAAATTGATATGCAGATACAATGGTATATCTAGGAATACCTACTGTATCAGCTAGTGGTGCGAAAATAGGCATAGCTAACACAGCTAATCCAGATGATGATGGAATAATAAATCCTAGGAAGAAGAAGATAAATAATAAAGCGATTATAAATAATGGACCTTGAATATGTTCTACGAGCGAAGAAGAAAAATGTAAAATCGTATCTGAAATGCGACCATTATTTAATACTAAGTTTATGCCACGTGCTAATCCGATAATGAGTGATACCCCAACTAAACTGGAAGCACCTTTGACAAATTCATCTACGACACCTTGTTCACCTAAACCATTAGGACCAGTTGCAGTGAGTAGCATGATAATAATGGTAAAGATAAGGAATGCAGAAGCCATTGTTGGGAACCACCAACCTTGTGACATCACACCCCATACCATGACTGGGAAAGGTATCACAAAGAGTAGTAAAATTAATTTTTTACGCGTTGTAAATGATTGTTGTGTGGTATCGTGTTGCATCACAGACCATTGTTGATCAAATTCGTCTTTGTCTTCGTAACTATAAGACGCGGTAGGGTCTTTTTTAATTTTTTTACTATACCAATAGAGGTAACCAATAACAAATAGTGCACCGATAATACAACCAGCGATACGCCAGTACAAACCTTCAGTAAATGTAGTGCCGGCCGCATTAGATGCGATAACTACTGAGAATGGATTGATCGTAGAGAAGGTTGAGCCCATCGAACTTGCTAAAAAGATAGCCCCCACACAAACAATAGAGTCATAACCCATAGCTAAAAAGATAGGGACAAGTATAGGGTAGAAAGCCACAGCCTCTTCCTCAATACCACACAAGGTACCACCAAGAACCATTAATAAAGATACAAAGAAGATTAATAAAAATTCTCTACCTTTGGTCTTTTTAGTTAGTGCTAGTAAGCCAGATTCAAAGGCACCACTAGCTTGAACGACACCAATTAAACCACCGAGTACTAAAATGAATACCATAATATCAGCAGCTTCAATCGTACCATTTACCATACTACTCGTAATATCAGACAAATGAGCTGGGTGTTGATCTAAGCGCTCATATGTATTGGGAATGGATACAGGTTTATTAATGGCACCTGAAGTAAATTGATCAATATCAATTTTGACACCCATCTTATCTAGTTCATGTTGTGTAGCTTTGTGTGATTCAACTTTACCTTGCGGACTTTCGACCTTTAATACATGATCATCATAAGATAATTTAGAGTAAGAACCTGCAGGAATCATCCAAGTTGCTAAAACAGCTAAAATCGTTAAGATGAATAAAATTGCAAATGCACCAGGCATTTTTAATTTAAACTTTCTTTTTGGTGAAGATGTGTGACCATCGTTCATTCTGTGTTCCGTTTCCATTCAATCTCCTCCCTATACATACTTTATTAGTGAATAATTATAAAAAAATATACATATAATTTCAAACAAATTAAGCATAACATTTATTATGAAAAATAATGAGGAAAAATTAACATTTTCAAAGAAAAAATAATTAAGAATTGCTAGAAGTGTAATTCATATACTTTTAAAAATAAATTGACCTTAAAGTATACTTTAATGATAATGTAAAATTACAAAATAAGGAGTGGTTTTATGAATATTGATAAAGTTTCCGAAATATCTGGTCTTTCTAAATCCAAGATTCGCTATTATGAAGAAATGGATTTAATTAAAGTTCAAAGAAAAGAAAATGGTTATAGAGATTTCAAAGAAGAAGATATTCAACTATTGAAAATAATTAATGATTTGAAAAGACTGAATCTAAAATTGAAAGATATTGAATACATTATTTCGTTATTTCAAAAACCCGTAACACAAAGTTGTAATGATGAATCTCAAATATTCCTGGATAATATAATCCAAATAATAAAAGCCAACATTGATGAACAAATTCTAATTTTAGAAAGAGTAGAAAAAATAAAAATTATGTCTGAAAACATGAAATATGAAGAAAATAAATCTAAGATTTTAGATGAATTATCGGGATGGAAGGAAAATATATGATTAGTTTAATTTATGCTGGAAATGAAAAAGGTAAATGTAAAGATATTCTTCAAAGAGTTGAAAAATTACTTTTAGATCAAGAATATCAAAAATTTAATTTGCAAAATGATCAACATGAAATTTATTCCCTTAGCAAGGGATATCATACTAAAATGTCTGAATATCAAATTAGAAGTATAGAAAAATTGAATAAAAGTGAATTATTTATTTTTATTTATCCATTATATTGGTTGAATTTACCAATGATATTAAAAGGGTTTATTGACATGGTATTTTGGCCAGAATATGCCTTTAGTTTTAAGCGAAAAAAATATTTTAAAAATGGACTTTGGAAAGATAAAAGAGCAATCATTATTTATACTTTAGGTGGTAGTGAATGGTTTCATATATTACAAGGTAGATTAGGGTATAGAGTCATGAAATACCCATTAAAACTTGCAGGCATTAAAAATATTAAACACTTCTATATAGACAATTTGAGTAAATCCACTAATGATAGGAATGTAAATAAAGTAATCAAAAAAATTGAAAAAGTATTATAGTTGATTTAATAAATAGGGGGGGATGGCAATGATAGAAACAGAACATTTAAAATTAATACAACCGTCTATGAAATATGTAGAGGACTTATTTCAATTACATACTAATGACGAGGCGACAAGATATACACCTTTAGGTCGCCATGAAGATATTGAAGATACAACTCATTACATTCAACAATGGCAACAACATTGGCAAGATAATCAATTTGGTTATTTCTTGATTCAACCTAAAGATAAAGATGAGGTAGTCGGTATCATGGGGTACGAATATAGAACGATAAATGACCAACGCTTTTTAAATCTTTATTACCGATTACTACCAGAATATACTGGTCGTAATTATGCATATGAAGCGATTAGTCGAATTGATGAATGGATGCTAAGTAGAGATAATGAGACAATGCATATTGTCAGAACCAATATACAAAATGTTCCATCCATTAAACTGGCTCAAAGATTGGGATTTAAGAGGGATAAGGAATGAGACGATATCATCAATAAAGGGGACATATGCCTTTTTAAAAGTTAATACAGAAGTTATTATAAATGTAAACACACTTTATTTTGTTTTTGAAAATATAAAGTGTGTTTTACTATGACCATATTTTTGAATAGTGTCTATAAATGATTCTACATCTCTCATGTTTTTAAAACGTGCTTTAAACATAAAACAACTATCGCCAGAAACTCTAAAACATTCATCTACAAATACTTGATTAGAAATAAATGTTTTGAAATCAGAATACAAATTATTTTTAATCGTAAGTTCTATAATAACCTCGATTTCATAGCCTAATTTTTTAAAATCTATATCAATTGTATATTTAGTGATAATGCCTTGATCTTGTAATTTCAAGATTCTTTCTCTAGTAGAGGGTACAGATAAATTAATAATTTCGCTTAATTTATTTAAAGACAATTTACTGTTTTCTGATAGTAAATCAATGATTTTATAATCTATAATGTCCATGTATCTATTCTCCTAAAATTTTGAAAGTTTATGTTGATTATAACTTAAATATAGTATTTAGAAAGGTGATATTTTTAATTATTATTAATATATTAAGGAGGAGTGATCATGGCGATTATTGACGAATCAAGTATAGGAGAAACACAATTTCAAAAATTATTAGGGCATCATCATATTTATAAAGAATGGAATAATTTAGCTAATAATTTAGAAAAAACGAGTTATTTATCAGCTCAAGTTAAAGAAGAAATACGTCGTATGCTAGCTCAAAAAAATCATTGTCAATATTGTAAGGCAAAAGGGAAACCACGTGGAATCCTTGGAAATGAGAAAGAACAAATTTGCATAGGCTTAGTTGAAGTGTATATGAAAGTAGGAGATAGGATACCAAATGAAATAATCCATTTATTGAAGCAAAGTTTAACAAATGCTGAGATAGTAGAATTATTTGCATTTATTTCTTTTACAAATTGTCAGCAACAATTTGGTGCATTAATGAAACTCAATCCCTCTGACTAAGCTATTATTAAATCAAGTTGCCTAAAAATAACCAGTACGTTTTTGTCTTCACGTACTGGTTTCGTCTGTCGCCAATATACTATTGTTCAATATATCTTCTTAGATGCTTGGCGGTTACAGATTGTTCAACATCAAGTAAGCCTTGTGGTTCACCGCTATAAAGGAGTTGTCCGCCTTTATCACCTGCATATGGACCGATATCGATAAACCAATCTGCTTGTGTCATCATCGTTAAGTTATGCTCGATTAGGATTACTGTGTTACCTTGATCAATCAAATGATTGAAACATTCGATGAGTATGGGAAGGTCGTCTTCATGAAGACCTGTTGTAGGCTCATCAAAAATAAATATGGCATCTTGTACCGTTTCTGTTAAATATTTACTCAATTTAACACGTTGTATCTCTCCACCAGAAAGCGTATCAAGAGATTGTCCTAGTGTCATATAATTTAAGCCAGTATTTGCTAAAGCTTGTAATGGTTGTACAATGTGCTTATCATTTTTGAATTTTTCGATGGCTTCTTGGACAGTTAACGATAAAATATCTGCAATTGAGTAGCCATCAACTTTGGCTTCAAGTACTTCGGGACGATACCTTGTACCACCGCACATTTCACATGTTTGAGAGAAATCAGGCATAAATGCCAACTCGGTTTTAATTATGCCCTTACCATGACACTCAGGGCATGCACCTTCAGAATTATAACTGAACATACTTTTCTTAAGACCAGTATGTTGACTAAAGAACGCGCGCACGTCATCAAAGATATTTAAATAAGTTAGCAAGTTTGAACGGTTTGATGCGTGGGCAGGTTTTTGGTCTATGAAAATCGCATGGCTATCTTTTTCAAATGCTGATGTGATTAATGAACTTTTACCTGAACCTGCTACGCCAGTTACGACAGTCATTGCATGTTTAGGCAATTGAGTAGTGATATGTTGCAAATTATTTTTAGAAATATCGTTAATCTCTAACATATCATTGTTTGATCTAATGTCATCTTTTAAAGTATGCGTACGATGAAGTGCTTGGCCGGTACTTGTTTGAGATTTGAGTAAATCTTTATAAGTGCCTTCAAATGTAATTTCGCCACCATCTTTACCAGCTAAAGGCCCAATGTCAATAACATGATCGGCAGTCTTGATAACGTCAGGGTCGTGTTCTACAACAAGTACGGTATTGCCTTTATCTTTTAAAGATTGTATTAAGTCATTAATCCGTTGAATATCCTCAGGATGAAGTCCCACACTCGGTTCATCGATAATATAGACAAGGTCACTGAGTGGACTGTTCAAATGTCTGATGAGCTTAATTCGCTGTGATTCGCCACCAGATAAAGATGTCGTTTCACGTGATAAAGTTAGATAATTAAGACCGACATAGCTCAATGATTTAAGTTGTTGTTTGAGTGGTTCGATGATAACTTGTGCTTTGGTCGATTCAATCGTTTCTAAAAATGCTAAAGCATCATCGATTTGTAAATCGGTAAAATCAGCGATATTCATACCATTGATTTTACAACTTAATACTTTGTCATTAAGTCGTTTACCTTGGCATGATGGACAAGCATGTTTACTTACAACACGTTCAATATCTTTCGCAAAGCGTTTTTTCTCAAAGTTATCATTTAATAAAAATGAACGTCTAAATCTATGAATTAATCCTTCAAACTTTGCGGTTCTAGGCCAATTCGCTGGTGGATTTTTAAGCTTTGTTGGTTCTGTATATAAGAACGTGTCTAATTCTTCTTTAGTATAATCTTTTAATTTTTTATCATTATCGAATAAACCTGTATATAAATAACGTTTTCCTCTCCAACTGTCAGGACGAAATGATGGAAAGTTAATCGCATCTTCATTTAAGGATTTATCAAAATCAAGCAGTTCATTTAAATCGATATCTTCGACATAGCCTAAGCCTGAACATGTTTCGCACATGCCTCGTGTATTATTAAATGAAAAGACATCGGAGTACCCGACAAATGGTTCGCCAATACGCGACCATAATAAACGTACAGAAGCATAAATATCTGAAATTGTGCCTACTGTAGAACGCGAATTACCACCTAAACGTTTCTGATTAATAATCATCGCTACAGGTAAATGTTGAATTTGATCGACTTCCGGCTTGGAATATTGACTTAATTGATGTTGGATATAACTCGAGTAAGTTTCATTGAGTAAACGTTCAGATTCGGCTGCTAACGTATTAAATACTAGGGAAGACTTACCTGAACCGGAGCGCCCTGTAAAAACAGTTAATTGATGTTTAGGAATGGTTACATCTATATTTTTTAAATTATTTTGCTTGGCACCAATGATTTTGATTTCTGACATGTGTTTCACCTCTTAATACGTTATTACCCTAATATGTATTTTCAATTCGTTATGAATAGGCATTTAACAACGCTTATTCGCCATAAGATGAAGTGTGTATAATTACAAAAAATAAAAATTGTATAGAATTGGATTTGATTATTGACTTTTCAGACAAATTTTCGTAACATTTTAATCAATTACTAGTTGAAGTAAGTGTAAGTGATGATGTCGAAATTTTTTATTTTAATATTATTGTAAGCGCTTACTAATCAAAGAAAGGATGGTTTTTATGAAAGCTTGGTTTACAAAATTAATTGAGTTTTTACCACGTGCAATTGTCAATTTATTCATCTAGTCACTTAAGATTGATTAAAAAATAAAATAAAATAGAGGTGCCGAATATGAAAAACAGAGAAAATAAATATAGTATTCGTAAATTTAGTGTAGGAACATCTTCCATTTTAATTGCAGCATTATTATTTATTGGTGGAGGTTCTGCTCAAGCAGCTGAAAATCAAGATAAGGGAAATGTTGATTCAGAAGCACAACAAGCACAATCTATTGGGGAACAACAGGGAAATGATGTTAAAAATGAACAAACAAATCAATCTAGTGAATTAAAAGAACGTAACGATAGCGTTAAAGCACAAAATGACAATCAAAAAGATGCAACACCAACAAGCTTACATAAAGAAACATCTGAGAAAGATACGACACATACGTCACAAGACAATACTGAAGAGAAACAACCAAAAGAGGCAACAGTAGAAACTGATCAATCAGCTGATCAAGTACAGCAAGATGTTAAAACAACACCTAAAGAAAAAACAACAGAAGATCAATCAACAAAATCAGTTGAAAAACCAGATGCTACAACACCAAATCAAAAGGACAAAGCTAACAGCAAAGCAGCAAAAGAAGAAACGCCAACACCTAGTCTAAAGGCACAAGATAAAGCATCATCAGCTCAAACGCATCAACATGATGTAGATCCAGAATTTAATAGCAAACATAAAGACTCACAAGTGGATCCAGAATTTAGTCATAAGCAAGCGCAAAAGAAAGAGGATGTAGATCCAGAGTTCAATAAAAATCATAAAGCGCAACAAGTGGATCCAGATTTCTCTCGACGTCATGCTACTGTGAATAAAGACAAAGCAGATGCCACAATTAATCAAAAAGACCAACAAAAAGTGACAGCACAATCAGTTGAACAAAAAGCTACAGCTCCGAATCAAACTGATTCATCTCAAAAATCAAAACAAAAGCAACCAGTCTCTCTTGATCAATTAGAAAAGGATTCACCATTATTATCAAAAGATAATCCAAGTAAAAAAGATAAAGAACAAAAAGACGGTTTACAAGCGCTAAAATCGAATTCAGTTGCTACATTAAATAACCAATCTAAAAATAAAGTAGCCGTGGCAGATAAAGATCAAACAAATAAGAAAGCTAAACAACAACAGTATAAAAATCATGATCCAATCATTCTCGTTCATGGATTTAATGGATTCACTGATGATATTAACCCAGCTGTCTTATCACATTATTGGGGCGGCGATAAAATGAATATTCGCCAAGATTTAGAAGAAAACGGCTATAAATCATATGAAGCAAGTATCAGTGCCTTCGGTAGTAACTATGACAGAGCAGTAGAGCTTTACTACTATATCAAAGGTGGTCGTGTAGATTATGGTGCGGCACATGCTGCGAAATATGGTCATGAGCGATATGGTAAAACATATGAAGGTGTATATAAAGACTGGAAACCAGGTCAAAAAGTGCACTTAGTTGGTCATAGTATGGGTGGACAAACGATTCGCCAACTTGAAGAACTTTTAAGAAATGGTAACCAAGAGGAAATTGAATATCAGAAGAAACATGGTGGCACAATTTCACCATTATTCAAAGGTAATAATGATAATATGGTTTCTTCAATTACGACACTTGGTACACCACATAATGGTACACACGCTTCAGATGTATTAGGTAATGAAGCGGTGGTAAGACAGGTTGTTTATGATATTGGTAAAGCATTTGGTAATAAAGATTCAAGAGTCGATTTCGGTTTATCTCAATGGGGCTTAAAACAAAAACCAAATGAATCATATATCGATTATGCTAAACGTGTGAAAAACTCTAAGTTATGGAAATCACAAGACAATGGTTTCTATGATTTAACTCGAGATGGTGCAACAGACTTAAACCGTAAAACATCATTAAATCCAAATATTGTATATAAAACATATACTGGTGAAGCAACACATCCATCACTATTTGGTAGACAAAAAGCTGATTTAAACATGTTCTTACCATTTATTTTAACTGGAAATGTAATCGGTAAAGCTAACGAAAAAGAATGGCGAGAAAATGATGGACTTGTATCTGTGATTTCTTCACAACATCCATTTAACCAAAAATATACACAAGCAACAGATAAAAACCAAAAAGGTATTTGGCAAGTAACACCTACTAAACATGATTGGGATCATGTTGACTTTGTTGGACAAGATAGTTCTGATACAGTAAGAACTAGAGAAGAGTTGCAACAATTTTGGCATGGTCTAGCAGATGATTTAGTACAAAGTGAAAAGTTAACATCAGAGCCAAAAGCACAAGCATAAACAAGAGACTCTAATATTAATAGAGAAAGGAGCATGCGCTATGACTGCAGATTTCTTCCAATTAATCGGATCATTCTTCAAAGTATTAAAAGAATTATTTAAGTAAGTACTATATTAGTAAAGTACCTAACACGCTTAATGAGCATGTTAGGTGCTTTTTTAATACGAAAAAACAATTGAATTTAAATATCTAAATTTATAAAAGTAAAAAATATGTAAAGAAATATAAAAATAAATGATTTAATTTTAAAAAGTTGTTATGATATAGATGTGTCAATGATTCACTTTTGGAAGGAGATTTTAAAAATGAAAAAAATGACAATGTTAGCAGGTTCAGTATTAGCAGGCACACTCGCAGTTGCAGGTGTATCTGGTGTGGCGGACGCAAGCTCAGTACATAAAACTGCCAAACATCAAACAACTCAAGGTGACCGTCCTTATGGTGGAATTGCACCTAAGGGTATGTCAGAGAAACAATATGCAGAATTAGAAAAGAGATTACCAACAGCAAGTGAAGTATCAACTAAAGAATATAATCAATTACTTGATAAAGAAACACAACGCATCGCTGATAAATATGATGTGACTATTCATGCACCACAAAAAACATTCCATCCACATCAATAATTCATAAATAATAAGGCGTCTCGCACAATGCGAGACGCCTTTATTGGTAAAAAAAGAACCTAAGACATATAGAAATGCCTCAGGTTACAATAATATATTCAGTAGCGGAGGGAGAAGGATTTGAACCAACGCGAGCACGAAGCTCCTACCAATCATAAATGATTGGCCTCTTAAGCCAGACTTGAGTATCCCTCCAAATCAATTAACAATGAACAGTATATAACTATCTATAGTAAATGTAAAGATAAATGTATTTAAAAATTAAAAATTTGTAAAGACGTGCAATATTCTAAAAGAATCAATTTACTTTTATAGTTAAAACAATCCTTTAACAATACGAATCAAGCCATAAATGATTTCAGGTATACTTTGAAATAAAATTTCATAGACCGTCTCTTTTAGAATGTCCACTTTTCTTCTTTTACCATTTTTATTTTTTGTTGCCAAAATCATCCCTCCAGTTCATCATCGTAATAACGAAAGTTAAAAACATTAAAACAATGAACGAATTAGACGCATAAGGCCACCTAGTATTTCAGGTAAAAAACTAAATACGTCTGCCCAAAATGAGTTTTTAGTTTGTTTTTCATCTTCAGCAATTACTTTTTCGTCTTTCTGGTCTTGTTGGGATGTCATTGTAGCTACCTCCATATTCATCTTTGTATCGCTTTCATCTTATTATAACGTGTATTTGATATCTATCATAATATGAAGAGTTGATGTGGGCTAGTCCAATCAATATCAATTTTGTCACATGATTGTCAAAATTTAATCATATGCATGATGATGTATAGAGATTCAATGTACAGAGACATTACATTTAAACGATAATGCTCTAGAATGCCTAATCCAAAATTGTCTTAATTTTAATATAATGAAAATGAAATGAAAGCTTATGAAAACTCGTATTGAAGAATTCGAAAAATTTCTATATACCTCTTCACGTAGTTCAAAATCTTTTGTAGTATATCACTCATGTTGATTTTTTGAACGAAATGAAAAGGGGGAAGCAGTGATGAGAGAAAATAAAATGATGTTTTTTATTTTTATGTTAGGTACGTTTACTGTTGGTATGGCTGAATATGTTGTCACAGGATTACTAACACAAATATCTGATGACATGCATGTATCTATTTCAAGTGCGGGACTGCTTGTGAGTGTTTATGCGATTAGTGTGGCAGTGATTGGTCCATTCATGCGTATATTTACGATGAAAGTCCATGCGCATCGTTTGTTACCTGTACTTGTAGCTATATTTATCGTGAGTAACTTAGTAGGGATGTTAGCGCCTAATTTTAATGTGCTCTTATTATCAAGATTAATGTCTGCAGCTATGCATGCACCGTTCTTTGGCGTTTGTATGAGCGTAGCAGCAGCTGTTGCACCACCAGCTAAGAAACCGCAAGCGATTGCCTTAGTTCAAGCGGGTCTGACGATAGCAGTCATGATTGGTGTGCCATTCGGATCATTTTTAGGTGGTTTGGCTAATTGGAGAGTTGTATTTGGTATCATGATTATTTTAGCAGTGATAACGATGTTAGGTATGATGAAGTTTACACCGCACGTTTCATTAAGCGCGGAAGCCAATATTTCTAAAGAATTAACTGTATTTAAGAATCCACATATTTTAATTGTGATTTCCATCATCGTATTTGGTTATTCAGGTGTGTTTACAACTTATACGTTTATGGAACCTATGATTCATGACTATGCACCTTTTAAAATAATTGGATTAACCGTATGTTTATTCTTATTTGGACTAGGTGGCGTAATTGGTAATTTAGTGACAGGTAGTGTACCAGAACATGCTTTAACTAAATATTTATTCTATACGTTCTTCTTATTATTTATTACGATTATCTTATTCGTTACTTTTGTTCATTATGCAGTATTAGCATTACTCATTTGCTTCTTATTTGGTTTTGGAACATTTGGTACAACACCGCTGCTAAATAGTAAAATTATTTTAAGTGCGCATGAAGCACCATTACTAGCAAGTACACTAGCTGCTTCCATATTTAACGTAGCTAACTTTATTGGTGCTATACTTGGTTCAATATTATTATCAATTGGATTACCATATATGACGATTACATTCATATCTGGTGGCATTATTATATTAGGTATCATACTCAATACTGTAAATAATGTTTACGAGAAAAAGCACATACAATTTCATAATTAATTAATAACCCTGTTCGACACGTGATCGAGCAGGGTTTCTCATATTTAATCATTACTTTTCAACTTTAAAATTGACGACCTGAGGAATATGAGAATTTGAATGTGCTTGAAGGTAATCGATAATTAATTGTGCGCCGTCAATTTGGATATCTTTAACCACTGGTGCGTTGGCGTACATATCATACTGACCGCCACCCACAGAACGATAGTTATTCACACAAATCGTATACGTTTGATCAAAATCTAATGGTTCACCATTGAATTGAATATGTGACACTCGTTGTCCTCTAGGCTGACTAGCTTGAATCGTATAACGTACACCGGCGAATATATCATAATTAAAATGTTGAGGTTTCGGTTCCATAAACGCTTTACTGATGGTGATTTCTTGATGAATAACATCGAAATATTCAGCAGAGCGTTCAATTGCAGCTTTAATATCTGCACCGCTAACACGTAATACTTTAAATGTATTTGGGAAAGGATAATTGTTAATGACATCACGCATTGTAACGTGTTTTGTAAAACCAGTTGCTGAATCAAATAAGGCTGTACAAGCAATATCTGCGCCACTCTTAGCTAATAAGACATAATTTAAAAAATTAATAAATGGATGTGGTGCTACACGAGCTTCAAATGCATTATGCACAATCATTTCATTAGGTAATTCAGCAATCTGAGTATCTAGCCAGTCTTCTAATTGACTTCTTAAATTGCGATCATCTTTACTAACAACAAAGTCATCATCATCTGTAACAGATAATAAACTACATGATGCAATACGTTCAGTAGTGTCATCGTTTAAATTCAGAACGACTTTACCTACAGATTTTCCTCGAGTACCTGGTTGTATGACAGCTGTTTGTTTGAAGAATGTTGCGATATCTCTATGTTGATGACCTGTAATGAATATATCAATATCCTCAAAGAAGTGTTCTAAAATTGCATAACCTTCATTTTCACCTGTTTGTGCTTCGGTAGCGTCTCCAGTTTCTAAATCTTTTTCAAAGCCACCGTGATAGCTCACAACAACGAAGTCTGATTGGCGGCGTACTTCGGATAGCCAACGTTGTAATGTTGCTACGGCACTTTCAAAGGTGAGTGACTGGATGTGTTCAGGTTGTTCCCAATGAGGGATATACTGCGTTGTTAATCCAATTACGCCAATTGTTTTACCATTAATTTCAAAATAGTGAATACCCTGATGCGTGAGTAATTCACCATTGTCAAAGATATTGGCACATACCACCGGATAGTTTAGACGATTCAATGTATCTTTCAAATAAGGTAACCCGTAATTAAATTCATGGTTACCTAGCGTACCAAAGTCAAATGACATACGATTATAGAAATTGGCTAAAGGCTGGCTATTCTTGATATGAGAGACGAGATAATTACAAAATGGTGATCCTTGTAAAAAATCGCCATTATCTATTTTAATATGATGTGCGTAATGTTGTTGGTCTTTTTCAATCAAATGATTAGCCAACAATAAACCCATAGGTAGGTACTGGTCTCTTTTGGAGAAATCTGTTGGATATATGTAACCATGTATATCGTTCACTACGTAAAACGCAAGTTGTTCCATAAAATATCACTCCTTTTTACTCATCATGAATTATAGAACATCATTGTTACATTGTGTATTATTTAATAAAATTTACAAAAACTTCAACTGTATTTAAAAATAAGTTATTAAAATTCATTTTAATATAATACAAATTCACTTTAATATGTGGTAATCTATAAGTGTAATTTTATTGTATACATATTACACCAAATACGTATTAGAAGGGACAGTTATTAGATGAAAAAGTTGAAGTGTTTATTGATTCTTGTTTTATCAGTCATTATGTTTACGGTAGCATGTGGAAATTCAAGCTCTTTAAATAATCAAAAGAGTTCTGACAAAGGTTCAGATTCTAAATCTGGAGATTATAAACCAAAAGAATTAACGGTACAATTTGTACCGTCACAAAATGCAGATAAATTAGAAGCAAAAGCGAAGCCACTTGAAAAACTTCTCTCTAAAGAATTGGATATGCCAGTTAAAGTATCCGTTTCTACCAACTACAATACAATTGTCGAAGCCATGAAATCTAAAAAAGTAGATGTCGGCTTCTTACCTCCTACAGCTTACACATTAGCACATGATCAAAAAGCAGCAGATTTATTATTACAAGCACAACGTTATGGTGTGAACAAAGATGGTTCACCTAATAAGCAACTTGTGGATGACTACAAATCAGAAATTTTAGTGAAAAAAGACTCGAATATTAAAAGTTTAAAAGATTTAAAAGGTAAGAAAATTGCCTTACAAGATGTAACTTCAACAGCAGGTTACACATTCCCATTAGCTACATTAAAAGAAGAAGCGGGTATTAATGCAACTAAAGATATGAAAATCGTCAACGTTAAAGGTCATGACCAAGCAATCATTTCATTGTTAAATGGTGATGTTGATGCAGCAGCCGTATTTAATGATGCACGTAATATTGTTAAGAAAGACCAACCAGATGTATTCAAAGATACTAAAATTTTAAAACTTACGGATGCGATTCCGAATGATACGATTTCTGTAAGACCCGATATGGATAAAAAATTCCAAGATAAATTGAAAAAAGCATTTAAAGATATTTCAAAAACTAAAGAGGGACACAAAATAATTAAAGAAGTATACTCACATGAAGGTTATACTGATACAGATGATTCTAAATTTGATGTTGTCAGAGAAAATGAAAAGGCAGTTAAAGATATGAAGTAATGCATAAAGCAACTATCTAAATAAGGTGAATAAAGTTCAAATGACATAAACAAAGTACATGACTTTGAAATGCTAAGTGTTGAATTGGATGAAATATTGGGAGATTTTGATATTCAATTCGCCTTAGTATTTCTTTGTAAAAGAAAGGTGTCAATCATGAGTCAAATAGAATTTAAAGATGTCAGTAAGGTTTATCCTAACGGACATGTAGGATTAAAAAATATTAATTTAGAAATAGAAAAGGGAGAATTTGCAGTTATAGTTGGCTTATCTGGGGCAGGTAAATCAACATTACTAAGATCAGTCAATCGTCTCCATGATATTACTTCTGGTGAGATTTTCATTCAAGGTCAATCGATAACGAAAGCACGAGGCAAAGAATTACTTGAAATGCGCCGTAACATTGGTATGATTTTCCAACATTTTAATTTAGTCAAACGGTCTAGTGTTTTGAGAAATGTATTAAGTGGGAGAGTGGGCTATCATTCGACTTGGAAAATGGTGCTTGGGTTATTTCCTAAAGAAGATAAAATTAAAGCAATGCATGCACTAGAACGCGTAAATATTTTAGATAAATATGATCAACGTTCGGATGAACTTTCAGGTGGACAACAACAACGTATTTCAATTGCACGTGCATTATGCCAAGAGTCTGAAATCATATTGGCAGATGAACCTGTAGCATCATTAGACCCATTAACAACGAAACAGGTTATGGATGATTTAAAGAACATCAATCAAGAATTAGGCATTACGATTTTAATTAACTTACACTTTGTCGATTTAGCAAGAGAATATGGTACACGTATTATTGGATTGCGCGATGGTGAAGTAGTCTATGATGGACCTGCTTCTGAAGCGACAGATGATGTGTTTAGTGACATTTATGGACGCTCAATTAGCGAAGACGAAAAGCTGGGAGTGAATTAGTATGACCGGACCAGTACAACAGAAATATGATACATATTTAAAGCGGAAAATGTCGCTCAAGACAAGTTTCACATTTGTATTATTCATCGCGTTAATTGTTTGGAGTTTTATTTATACAGGTTTTAATGTTGGGGACTTAATGGTTGGCTTACCTCAAATAGGTGATTTGTTTGCTCAAATGATTCCGCCTGATATGAGCTATTTAAGTCAAATTACACAACCTATGTTAGACACAATTAGAATGGCGATTGTCAGCACTGTATTAGGAAGCATCGTGTCTATTCCAGTCGCATTATTATGCGCCAGTAATATAGTACAGAAGAAATGGATTAATATACCAGCACGATTTGTATTGAATATTGTCCGTACGATTCCAGATCTACTACTTGCGGCAATATTTGTTGCTGTGTTTGGTATTGGTCAAATTCCAGGTATTTTAGCGTTATTTATTTTAACGATTTGTATCATAGGTAAGCTATTATACGAATCTTTAGAAACGATAGATGCAGGACCTATGGAAGCGATGACGGCGGTAGGTGCAAATAAGGTGACATGGATTGTTTATGGTGTGGTGCCGCAAGCGATATCATCATTTGCCTCGTATGTACTTTATGCATTCGAAGTAAATATACGTGCTTCAGCCGTGCTAGGTTTAGTAGGTGCGGGTGGTATTGGATTGTTTTACGATCAAACATTAGGTCTATTTCAATACCCGAAAACCGCTACCATTATTTTATTCACGTTGGTTATCGTAGTCATCATTGATTACGTTAGTACGAAAGTGAGGGAACAACTCGCATGACGAATAAAGATACGCAATATCCATTACACACTAAAAATCATCGCAAAAAGTTGATTAAACAATGGCTCATTGCAATTGTAGTAGTGAGTATAATTATTTGGGCTTTTTCAGGTGTGCCAAGTTTAGAACTCAAAAGTAAATCTATTGAAATTTTAAAAGCTATTTTTAACGGTTTGTTTCACCCAGATTTAAAATATATTTACATTCCTGAAGGCGAAGATTTATTAAGAGGGTTATTAGAAACATTTGCTATAGCAGTCATTGGTACTGTTATAGCAGCCATTATTTGTATTCCACTAGCATTTTTAGGTGCTCAAAATATGGTGAAATTACGACCTGTTTCAGGCATAAGCAAATTTATATTGAGTGTTATTCGAGTATTTCCAGAAATCGTGATGGCATTAATTTTTATTAAAGCGGTAGGTCCTGGTTCATTTTCAGGTGTTTTGGCACTTGGTATTCATTCAGTTGGTATGTTAGGGAAATTATTGGCAGAAGATATCGAGAGTTTGGATTTTAGCGCCGTAGAATCATTAAAAGCCAGTGGTGCTAATAAAATGAAAACATTAGTGTTTGCAGTTATTCCACAGATTTTACCATCATTTTTATCATTAATCCTTTATCGATTTGAATTGAATTTACGTTCTGCGTCGATTCTTGGATTAATAGGTGCGGGTGGTATCGGGACACCACTTATCTTTGCAATTCAAACTCGTTCTTGGGACCGTGTAGGTATTATATTAATTGGACTTGTAGTCATGGTAGCTATCGTTGATTTGATATCTGGTGCAATACGTAAACGCATCGTTTAAATAAGTAGATTAAGCTAGAGTTTCTCATTATGGGAAGCTCTTTTTAATTAGGAAGCATTTTTTTAATAGAAGATCTCATTTTAAGATTAAAAATATAGTTAGCAACCGAATATATATTCATGAGTCATCGTGGTATAATGATATTAAATAAATATTTTATATAATGTGTTTTGATGTTGTATGGATATCATAAACGTTTAAACACTATTATATATGATTCAATGACGGAGATGACAAATCATGATCGATATTCATAACCATATATTGGTTAATATGGATGATGGACCAAAAACGAAACAAGCCATGATTCAATTGCTTAATCAAGCTAAAAAAGAAGGTATCACAGGCATTATAGCTACACCACACCATCTAAACCCTAAATTTAATAATAGCTTTCAAGACGTTTCTTTGACATTAGCAGAAATGAGAAAAGTACCAGAAATTAAACACTTAGGTATCGAATTATTTCCAGGTCAAGAAGTAAGGCTAACAGAAGCAATGATTAAGGAAATTGAATATCGCAGTATACAAGGATTAAATAAATCACGTTATTTATTGATTGAACTACCATTTGGTGATGTACCAGACAATGCTAATCGACTGTGTAATGAATTACAATCTTTAGGATATATACCAATCATAGCGCATCCAGAACGTAATAAAGCAATTGCCAAAAATCCGTATCTCTTGTATGAGTTGATTTGTAACGGGGCATTGAGCCAATTAACAGCAAGTTCTTTATTAGGTGATTTCGGAAGAAGTGCTCAAAAATTATCATTACGTTTTATTGATTGTCATTTAGCACACTTCATAGCATCTGATGCACATTCTGTAGATCATAGACCTTTCGTCTTAAATCAATTGTTTGATGAACGAAAATTAATGACTTATAGAAATAAAATAGAAGAAATGATTGAAAATGCTAAAGCTATTGTGAACAATGAAGCTGTTTATTCGGATAAACCATGTGAGCCGGAAATGATGAGACGATTTCTAAGATGGTTTTAAGAATGAATTTGAATGAATAATGAGATTAATGTAGACAATAGTCGTGAATGCAATGTGTAAGGTTAAATAAAGAGAGGTATGGATGAATAACCCGGGAAATCAATTAACCATTAAAATGAAGAGGTGATAGAGTTGGAAGATAATCATAAAGTAGTTAACGACAGAACAAGTAATGTATTGGGGGCATTAAGTTATTTAAGTATATTCTTTGCACCTGTACTTTTTCCAATTATTGTTTGGATCGTTGCGGAGCCACCTGCATCTACATATTCTAAAAAAGCGTTATTAAACCATGTCATGTCTTGGGTTTGTATGGTTTTAGGCATTATTTGTTTTGCAATGGCGCCAGCAGTATACAATCAAAGTACAGTGTTAATGGTAATTTTGTTTATTTTGGGTATCGCATTTATCTTAGGATCAGGAGCACTTTTTATTATTAATATCGTTAGAGGTATTCAATTATTAATTGATTAATTACTCATAAGGGAAGCGTCGTTCAATGACTTTGAACGACGCTTTAAATGTAGTATTAGAATTTTTCGTATCTTATGGGTCTTGACGTGCCGTACGAATTTTTAACTGAAGTTTGTACGAATATATGGTTTGTATCTTCATAGTCTAAAATATACATGAGTTGATGAGCTTTTTCAGATGTCAGTTTAATACGTTGATGTTCGGTATCGACTTGAAGAATTTGATATTGATTGTGACTTGTATCAACGCCAGTATGAATGCTAATAGATTTTTGGGCTGATGGGTTAATCCAATTGCCTAAAAATAAGTGAATCGTGTCTTGCTGTGACTTTGTGAGTGTATGTGCGTCGTCATTAATATGAATAAAGTGGAGTTGATACATAGCGTCGCCTGCCTTCAATCAATATCTATATTATGTTTAATAACCTATCATTGTGTCGTCCCAAGTATAGTCTCTGTTGAATGATAAATGAAGTAAATTAGAATCTGCATCTTGAATAGATAAATCGGTATCCCATGGATTCCAAAAAATCAGTTTGTCTTCATTATTAATTTTAGCATTACCGACAACTGCCATAGCGTGCCCAAGATGAGGATCATTAGGATTATTTTCAACACTATGTGCTAAAATCATTGCGCCTTTATTCTCTTTAGTTAATTGATCAACTTGATTATAAGAAGGCATACCACTTTGATGTTGTATGTCTCTACCTTGTGAATTACCATATTTAATCATTTGTTGTGGGTTAGTAGAGTATTGTGGTAATTCTTCTTCACTGACATCTGGATATAATGTTCTCATAATGTCGTATGCTTTATATTTATCTGTATTCTTAGTAGCATTCAGTAGGGCTGCCATACTAAAACCAGCACACCATGAATTATCAAATTGTTGTTCTCTTATTTTGAAGTTTTTTAACGTATTTTCATGTTGAACTTGATTGTCTTGGTTGGCTTCAGCTGCTTGATTTTCATTTATTTTTGTTGGATTAGATGTGGCTTTAAGTTGTTGTTTAAGATGAGATGACATTTGTTGGCTATTTTCTTTGTCTTTGATGTTTGTAGGAAGCGGTGTAGCTTTAACTAATCTAACTTGTCCATTTTCTTCAAAGTAGAAGCCCTTTTCATCAGTTAAAATCGTTATATTTGTGTGTTTGTCTTTAATTTCATCTAAATCTTTAGCGATGAAATTTGAGATTTTCACACTATAGTTTGCATTTTCTTTAGATTGTTTTAAATCAGCTTCATTTTTAGGGCTAATCGTTAATGTATAAATGATTTTGCCGTCTTTTAATACTGGATAATAATAACTATTATCTTCTTCACCATTAAATTTATAGATTTTAAATGCTTCGCCTAATTGATAGTTACCAGTTTGGCTATTTTTTTGTTTGTCTAGTGCTTGAGCATAGCCTTGATATTGTTGTTGTGCTAGATTCTGCACTTTTTGAGGGACTTTATCATTTTTAACGTTAATTTCTAGTTGATTGGATTTCTGTGCGGCATAAGATTTGTTAAGGTCAGTAAAAGCAATGGTTGATAATAAAAGTATAGCGAATAAGAGAATACTTATTAATTTAAATGATATATGTTTATATGAATGATGCATTTAACAGCCTCCGATAATGTTTGATGATTGATTTATAAGTATACGTTGTCTGTTTATTCTGAATTTTTATATTAATATGTTTGGCAAGTTACGCTGCGTCTGGATTATCGTAGTTATTATCGTCATCGTTAGTATTATTGTTATTATTATTATTATTATCGTCTGTACCATTGTTGTTATCATTGTCGTCATTATTGTCGCTATTTGAGAAATGAATGTCTTCAATATTTTGTTTTAAGAAGTTTTGTACATCTTTGTTGATAAAGACAGCACCATTGTAGCTATTGGCTGCGCCACCCCAATGAATACCAATGACTTCGTTACGGCTATTGAATACAGGGGAACCTGAATTACCACCAGTTGTACTTAAGTCATAGTGCATATCTTCACCTTGTATTTGAGTGATTTTACCTCTACTTTCCCACATTGTAGCAAGTGGTTTATCTCCTGGGTAACCAGTAACGGTGATAGGTTGATTTTGATTTGTGTCCGCATTGTCACTTAAAGTGGCTGGTGTAACCACTTCACCAATATTTTGATTTTTGTCATTAGGTGAGAATTTAACGATGGCTAAGTCCGCATTGCCTGGATATTTAGTGATTTGTTCTCCAGTAAAGCCACCATTTGGATAATTATTTTGATTAACTGCAGAAGGGAAGGCTTTTAAAGCGCGTGGATTTCCGTGAGTCGCATCTACAACATGCTTGTTAGTTAAAAATTTGTCTTTACCAACAACAACACCTGATGCGATAAATGTACCTTCATTTGATTGAACTTGAACGAAAGTAACAGGGGCATAGTGACCTAACGTTGTATCGTTAATTTGATGTCGATCATTGTTAGGTAATATGACATTAGCGCGTTCTTTCTTTTCAACAGGTTTGACGTTATTACCTTTATCAATCTTAGGCGTCTTTTGTTGTTGAGATTGTGTTGTTTGTTGGTGATTATCGGTTGATGAAGTCGTTTCTGCATGTGCCGGATTAATTAATGTCGCTGATGTCAAAGTTGCAATTAACAAAGAACTTGCTGTAAAAAACTTAACTTTCATTTTAAAACCTCCTAAAAATTATATTTCCAACACAAATATAACACCAAAAATTTTTAAGTCAATACAAATATATAAAATAATTAAAAAAGTTTTGTAGAAAATAGTGTTTTATGAAATGTTTTCTATAAGATTGAATTAAATATCATTTTATATTATTTAATTGTACAAAAATGGATTTTAACTATATAAAAAGCACCGACTAAAACTATAAAAATAGTAATTAGCTGGTGCTTATTTGTATTATATCAATTGTAATGGAATTAATGATGTTTAAATGATTATCCTATTTTTTAGCGGATGATTTTCTTAATAAAATAAAGGTTACGCCTAAAACGAGTGTGATTACAAAGCCAATGTATGGCGAACGTGTTCTGTCTTGACCTGTTGCAGGTAATGATTTTGATTGGTGATGAGTTGTTATAGCTGATTGCGGTGTTGTAGAATTATGTGATTGTTGCATTGAACGACTTATCATTGCTTGGTTGTTAGCATGAATAGGTTGTCCAACTGCATCATGATTGAAGCCAGTATCTGCATTATCATCAGCAACGATAGCATCGCCATTTTGGTCATGATTAAAGTTGTTATCGATGTTATTATCAGCGGCAATAGGGTTGCCGTCTTGATCGTGATTAAAGTCATTATCTACACTATTAGCTGTCATTAAAGGATTACCGTCTTCATCATGATTGAAGCCAGTGTCTGCATTATCATCAGAAACGATCGCATCACCATTTTGATTATGATTAAAGTTGTTATCGATGTTGTTGTCAGCGGCAATAGGGTTGCCGTCTTGG